>Ga0247773_1000278_pt1 | contig 23810 bp, 19 predicted proteins | sample UWRJL092311B6_FD_179934 | JGI IMG/M metagenome (GOLD analysis project Ga0247773, IMG submission 179934) | Plant litter microbial communities from Arlington Agricultural Research Station in Wisconsin, United States - UWRJ-L092-311B-6 | ecosystem: Environmental > Terrestrial > Plant litter >... | reverse complement strand
GTCGTACACGGCGATCTTCTCGTCCTTCTTCTTGTCGAGCCCGTACGCCAGCGCGGCGGCCGTGGGCTCGTTGATGATGCGCAGCACCTCGAGGCCGGCGATCTTGCCGGCGTCCTTGGTGGCCTGCCGCTGCGCGTCGTTGAAGTACGCGGGCACGGTGATCACCGCCTGGGTCACGCTCTGCCCCAGGTAGTCCTCGGCGGTCTGCTTCATCTTCTGCAGGATCATCGCGCTGATCTCGGGGGGCGTGAACGCCCGGTCGCCCGAGTTGGGCACCTTCACCTGCGCGAGCCCGTTGGCGCCGTTCGACACCTCGTACGGCACCATCTTCTCCTCGTCCTTCACCTCCGCTTCCTTGCGGCCCATGAAGCGCTTGATGGAGAAGATCGTGTTGCGGGGGTTGGTGATCGCCTGGCGCCGGGCCACCTGGCCCACCAGCCGCTCGCCGTCCTTGGTGAACGCGACGACCGACGGCGTGGTGCGGCCGCCCTCGGCATTCGGGATCACCACCGGGTCGCCGCCTTCCATCACGGCCACGACCGAGTTGGTGGTCCCCAGGTCGATCCAATGACCTTCGCCATGGGTTCTCCTTTGGAATTCATTGTCAGTGGGTTGGGGCACCCGTGGCCAGGCGGCCATCGGGCGCGATGCTGCTGGCCCGATGAAGAGCAACGCATATGCCATGTGTTTGCCCGTTTTTTCTGCGCGTCCGGCAGGGTTCGCCCCGCCGTCCCGCCATTTCGGCGCACACCCTGTCAGCCACAGGCCCCCACCACGCGGCCGACGTCCACGCGACGGGCGGCGCCCCTCGCGAGGAGGAGACGCCGCCCGTGGAATGACCGAGTTCGTCAGTTCCCGTATGAAGGTCGTGACCCGGCACCAGTTCGCGAACGTGTAAGGTGTCGCCGGCGAGAACGCCGTGAACGCGTCGGGTGCGTTGGCTGCTTCAACTTGACCCGAGGAGTCGATGCCCCACGCCGATCCATCCGGGGGAAACACTTCCTGCGTAAGCACCCGTCAGTTCCTCAAGTACAGCTTGTGATCTGGATCGAGCGACCGGACATAGAAGGTGTCCTCGACCAGGAATCCGTGCACGCGCCCATGCTCGTTCGCGGACAGCGCAAACTGCCACGCACGCTCGTCTATGTTCAGCCCCGGAACGCCGAAGCTGCGCACGCTCAGCCGGTCGTGGTCGAAATCGATCGGGTGAATCCGCAGCGTGCCTGACCGGCGAGACTTGAACTCTCCCGCGGTGAGCGCCGAAAGCTCGCGCAGACGTGCAATCAGCAGCCGGAAGTACTCTCCCTGGCATGCGGCCACGTTGAACGCCGGATGCGTGGTATCGAGGTACTTGAACGAGAAGCGGAGGGGTGAGCGGTCCAGCACGTTCGGACCAATAGGACGATCACGCATCGTCATGCGGCGGCGAGTTGCCGGAACTGCTCGCGCATATCGGTCTCGCTCAGTTCGGCCTCACATGGCTCCGAGAGATCGACGCCGCCCCGCGCGTTCTGGAACGGCGACTCGCGATAGGTGAGTGAGGCCAGATCGTATTCGTCGATCGCTAGATACTCGCCGGCAACCTCCCTCAGAAGCAGTGCCGCGGCGGGATCGAAGACGGGAGGCTCAGCGTGAGTCGCGATGTGGCGGATGCTGAACGGCTTGTACTTCCAGTACAGCGCCGGGATCACGGGCCCGGTGCTCCAGGCCTGGAACTTCTCCGGAAACAGGGGCACTCCGTGCCGGCCCAGGTGCCAGGCCTGCGCGTAATAGAGCAGCTTCTGCAGCTTGAGATTGTTCACCTCTTCACCCCGTTCGTCGGCAAGGGCGAGAAGGAAGTCGGCGACGTGCTGGGCTGTCGTCATCGCTGTCTCCGGCGAAAATGAACGCAGTTGAACAGATCGTCCACTTCTCTCCCGAAGGCTAATCGGCGGGCGGGCGACGGTCAAGACGCGCCATGGCGTGCAGCCGGAAGCGGCCACCGGTGGCACAACGGCGTTGACGGTGCGCCGGGGCGCGGCTATCGTCCCCGCCTCAAACCCGACCCGAGGAGCCGATGTCCGACGCCACGCCGATCCACGAGACGATCCACTTCCTGCGCGAGCGCTTCACGCGCGCGCCGCACGCGATCCTGGTGCTCGGCTCCGGGCTGGGCGGGCTGGCCGACGAGATCGAGGACGCCGTCGCCGTCCCCTTCGACCAGATCCCCGGCTTTCCGCGGCGCACGCAGGAGCTGGCGGGGCACGCGGGGCGGCTGGTGGCGGGCACCCTGGAGGGGGTGGAGGTGGCGGCGATGCAGGGGCGCTTCCACCTGTACGAGGGGTGGAGCCCGGCCGACGTGGCGCTCCCGGTGCGCGCGCTGGCCGCGCTGGGGCCACAGGTGATGGTGCTCACCAACGCCGCCGGCGGGCTGCGCCCCGGGATGCAGCCGGGCGACCTGATGCTGATCGCCGATCACATCAACCTGATGGGGAAGAACCCGCTGGTGGGGCAGGTGATCCCCGGCGAGCAGCGCTTTCCCGACATGTCGGACCCGTACGACCGCGCCTTCCGCCAGGCGGCCGAGGCGGTGGCGCTGGAGCTCGGCATCCCCGTGACGCAGGGGGTGTACACGGCGCTCCTGGGCCCCAGCTACGAGACCCCCGCCGAGATCCGCATGCTGGCCCGCCTGGGCGCCGACGCGGTGGGGATGAGCACCGTCCCCGAGGTGCTGGTGGCGCGGGCGATGGGGATGAAGTGCCTGGGGATCTCCTGCATCACCAACCTGGCGGCCGGCCTGGGTGGCAGCACGCTGAACCACGAAGAGGTGATGGAGGTGGGCGCGCGCGTCCGAGACCGGCTGGCGGCGCTGGTCCGCGGGGTGCTGCCGCGCATCGCGGGGCTGAACCTGGCGAGCGAAGCCGGGTGACGCGGCCGGGATCGGGGAGATGATGGTACGAGGCGCCGCCGGGAGGATCATCTCCGGGCGGCGTCTTCTTTTCCCCGCCGGATCGTCGTCTTCCGCGTCCACCCAGCGGCGTACGTCGCTGCTGCCGCCTCGGATGGGGCGATTCGCGGGACTGGCGTTCCGGGCCGTTCGTGAGCAGATTGATGGGACCCGCGCCGCCTCGTCTCCGGCAGTCCCGGGCACCGCGAAACTTCCCCTCCGCCCGTCCGTACCGTCGCGAGCGCCTTCCGGCGCACCGCGCGACTCACCACCGGATCATAGAGAACCACCATGGGTGTCACTCCCGAGCTGATTGGTCTCACCGCCGTGATCTTCGGAGGATTGGCCATGCTGATCCCCATCGCCGGCATCACCGCGCGCATCGCCCTGCGGCCGATCGTGGAGGCGATGGCACGCTACCGCGAGCTGAAGGGGAACGACGACACGGTGATGCTGCTGGAGCGCCGCATGGCGCTGATGGAGGAGCACATCAACAGCATGAACCGCTCGGTGCAGGTGCTGGTGGAAGACGCCGACTTCCGCCGACGGCTGGAGGCCAACGCCCCCGCGCAGGCCGCGGCGCTTCCCCCCGCGGGCGGCACCGTGAACGTGCACGGCGCCACCTTCCGGCCCGGCGTGAACGTGGGCGGCGAGAGCTGAGACGGTGAAGGTTCCGGCGGTACGCAGCCGCCGCGCGCGGCGGCTGCTTCGCGGGCTGGGGGTGGGCCTGCTGGCCGCCGCGGCCACGGTGGCGCTCCGCCCCACCTGGCTGATGCGGCGCGCCGAGCTGGCCACGTACGACGTGCGGGCGCAGGCGTTCGCGGACCGCAGCGCCGCCTCGCGCGACATCGTGATCGCCGCGGTCGACGAGCGGAGCCTGGCCGAGCTGGCGGCGACGAAGGGGCGCTGGCCCTGGCCACGCGACGTGCACGCCGGCGCGCTGCAGTTCCTGGCGTACGCCGGCGCGAAGGCGGTGATCTACGACGTGCAGTTCGACGTGGCCGACGAGAACGCCGGCGCCGACTCCGCCTTCGCCGAGGCGCTCGCGGGTTCCGGGATCGGTGTGCTGCCGATGGCGCTGGCGACGGGCGCCGCGGCGCACGACGACGTGTTCGGCGTGCGGAACGCCGAGGTGGACGTGGAACGCTTCGCGCTCCCCCTCCGCGCCGCGCGCGATCTCCCTGTCTTCCGGCGGGTGATTCCCCCGCTGCCGCTGCTGGCCGCGAACGCCGCGGCGGTGGGCTCCATCGCGCTGAACAGCGACTCGCTGGAGAGCACCGTGCGCGCCGAGCGGCCGGTGCAGGGGCTGGGCGGCCGCGCGTATCCCTCGCTGGCGTTCGCCGCCGCGCGGCTGCTGGAGCCGCGCCGCTGGGGGGGCGCTGTGACGATGGACGATGCGTCGCTGCGCACCGGCGGCGGCGCCGTGGTGCCGCTGGACCATGGGCAGATGCTGATCCGCTGGCGCGGCGCCTTCGGCGAAGACACGCTGCGGCAGACGTACCCCGTCTACTCGTACTCGCGGCTGGTGCAGGGGTACCAGGCGGTGGCCGAGGGGACGCGGCCGGTGATCTCGCCCGAGCTGTTCCGCGGCAAGATCGTGTTCGTGGCGGCGACGGCGAGCGGAACGTACGACCTGCGCAGCACGCCCATGGGCGGCCGCGAGCCGGGCGTGATGATCCATGCCACGGCGCTCGACAACCTCCTTCGCGGCGACTTCCTGCGCCGCGCGCCCGGATGGGTGAACGCGGGAACGGCCGCGCTCGCCGCGCTGGCCGCCGCCAGCGCCGTCGCGCTGATCGGGTCGGCGGCGTGGGGAACGGTCGCGGCGCTGCTGGTGCTGCTCCTGGCGGCCGCGGCGGCGTGCGTGCTGTACGTGAGCGGCATCTGGATCGACGTGGCGGCCCCCGTGTTCGGCGTGGTGATCGCGTATGCCGGGGCGATGGCGGCCAACTACGTGACCGAGGGGCGCGACCGCCGCCGCGTGCGCGACATGTTCAGCCGCTACCTCGATCCCGCCGTCGTCCACGACCTCGCCGAAAACGACGGGGTGCTGAGCCTGGGGGGGAAGCGCGTGCCGCTCACCATCCTCTTCAGCGACATCCGCGGCTTCACCGCGCTCTCCGAGCGGCTCCCCGCCGAGATGGTGGTGGAGATGCTCTGCGAGTACCTGGGGGCGATGACGGAGATCGTCTTCCGCCACGGCGGCACGCTCGACAAGTTCATCGGCGACGCGGTGATGGCGTTCTGGGGCGCGCCGGTGCCGGTGGACGACCATGCCCGCCGCGCGGTGGAGTGCGCGCTGGAGATGAACGCGGCGCTCGAGCGGCTGAACGCGGAGTGGAAGGCCGCCGGGCGCGAGGCGGACCTGCGCATCGGCATCGGCATCAACACCGGCGAGGCGGTGGTGGGGAACATCGGCTCGCTGAAGCACAAGCTCGACTACACCGCCATCGGCGACGCGGTCAACCTGGCGAGCCGGCTGGAGGGGCTGAACAAGGACATGGGCACCACCATCATCATCAGCGACGCCACGCGGGCCGCCCTCCCGGCCGGCTACGAGCTGGCGCCGCTTCCCGAGGCCCACGTGAAGGGAAAGGAGCACTCCGTGACCGTGCACGAGCTGCGTGCGCGCCGCCCCGCCGCGCTGGCCACCGCGGGCGCGGCGCTGGCGGTGCTGCTGGCGGCGATCTCTCCGCACGCCGCACACGCCCAGGACAAGCAGCGGTGGACCGACCGCGTGTACCAGCCCGGGCGCTGGGCCAATGGGCAGGTGGCGGCGTTCACCACCACCAACCCGCGCAGCGACACCCTGGCGCTCGTGGCGGTGGTCGACGGGTTCGCCAAGGCCCCGCGCTGGCGCGCGGAGATCCGCCGCGTGCTGGCCAACCAGTCCACGGGCGAGCCGCTGGTGCTGGTGGGCGAGCGCGGCCGCGTGTCGGTGATCACCGGCGTGGGCGCGACCGACCTGGCCCGGCACGCCGCCAAGGACGACCCCCTCGTCCAGGCCGTGGTCGCGCAGTTCGACGCGGCCGGGGCGGTGAAGCAGCCGGGCGCCGGCCGCATCGTGCAGCGCGCGGCCGACCGCAGCGTGGCGCGGGTGTGGGACCGCCGCCCCGGGCGCGCCGACTTCTCCGACGCGCTGCTGAACCGCAGCTCGCGCACGCTGGGCAGCCTGGTGCGGCAGGCGTCGGGGACGCGCGCGTCCAACCGCAGCGAGGGCGCGGCGAACACCGCCGGCGCGCGCGGCGTGACGGTGCAGACCCCCACCGGCGAGATCAACGTGACACCCGATCCCGCCGCCGTCGCCGCGATGAACCGCCGCGTGGTCGACGAGGTGGCGCTGGACGCGTTCATCCGCGCCGGCCAGCTGGAGCAGCCCGCGCCCGTGAAGGAGGAGACCACGCAATGAGACGCGCAGTGAGGTACCTGGCGGCCGGAATCCTGGCCGTGGCGCTGGCCGAGCCTGCGGCCGCGCAGCGTGGAGTGCTGCGGGGCGTGATGCGGGCGGCCGGCGGCGCGGCGGTCAACTCGTTCACGGTGGGGGTGGAGAAGGAGCGCGAGATCGGGCTGAACGTGGCGGCGACCGTGGCGGGCCGATGGCACGTGGTGAGCAACGACTCGCTGAACGGCTACGTCAACCTGGTGGGCGCGGTGGTGGCGATGCAGTCGCCGCGGAGCACCGAGATCCCGTTCCGCTTCGCCGTGCTCGACACCGACGACGTGAACGCCTTCGCCGCGCCGGGCGGTTGGATCTTCGTGACCCGCGGCGCGCTGGACATGATGGAGAGCGAGGCCGAGCTGGCGGGCGTGCTGGGGCACGAGGTGGCGCACGTGGACGAGAAGCACGTGCTCGACGCGATGCGCAAGGCGAACATGATGCAGGGCGCCCGCACCGAGGCCGACCTGAACGGCTTCCTGATGGACCAGCTGGCCGGCCAGCTCACCAGCGTGATCTTCAAGGGCCTCGCCACGCCGGACGAGCTGGAGAGCGATTCGCTGGGGATGCTCTACGCCGCCGGCGCCGGCTACCGGCCCGATGGACTGCTGAACTTCGTGCGCAAGCTGCAGGCGGGGGAGAGCAACGCGGGGAAGCGCCGCTTCCTGTCGGACCTCAAGGCCACGCACCCCCCCGTGGGCGACCGCATCGCCGCGCTGGAGCGGCAGGCGAGCTCGGAGCACCTGAACATGGCGCAGGGGCAGGTGCTGGCCGATCGCTTCCGCCGCTACGTGCGGAGGCAGACGGCGCAGCCCGCCGCGACACCCGCGGCGCGCCCCGCCACGAGACCCGCGGGCCGCACCCGACCCTGAATTCCTCCGGCGTCGGCCGCAGCGAGAAACGACCCTGCTCCACCTGGCGTGGCGCGGGGCCGTTTCGTTTCAGAACGCCTGCCGGGACGGCGTAGCGGCACCGGTTCGCAGGTGGTGCTCGAGCTCCTCGACCGATGGGAGGCTGGCCTGCAGCGGCTCCGGAAGCTGCTCCATCAGGCGGAACTGGGCGATGCCGATCGGCTTCATGGAGCCGCGCAGGGCGTATTCCGCCACCACCCGGTTCCGCTCCTTGCACAGGATCAGCCCGATGCTCGGCTCGTCTCCCGGCTGGCGAACCAGGTCGTCCACGGCGGAGAGGTAGAAGGCCATCTTCCCCGAATCCTCGGGGCGGAACTCGCCGATCTTCAGCTCCACCACCACGTGGCGCCGCAGCCGGACGTGGTAGAAGAGCAGGTCGAGGTAGAAGTCCTGCCCGCCGACCTCCAGGTGGTACTGGTTCCCCATCAGCGCGAACCCCACCCCCAGCTCCATCAGGAACTCCTGCACGCTGGAGAGCAGCGCCTGCTCGAGGTCGCGCTCCCGCAGCTTCACCGCGGGCGGAAGGAACTCGAAGTGATAGGGATCCTTGAGCAGCTCCCGCGCGAGGTCCGAGTCCGCGGGGGGGAGCGTCAGGTCGAAGTTGGTGACGGCCTGCCCGGCACGCCGGTGGAGCCCCGTCTCGATCTGATGGACCAGGACGTTGCGGCTCCACCCGTGGCGCTCCGACATCCGGGCATACCACAGGCGGTCTTCGTTCGCGGTGAGCTTCTCCAGCAGGACGCTGTTGTGTCCCCACGGAAGACTCGCCAGCGGCTCCGGCAGAACCTCGCGGTTCGGCACCGCTGAGGCCGCAGAAGTGGGTGCTTCGATCATTTCTGCCACGCCCCGTGGCAGAACCACACGCTGATCAATGGCCGTGGAATGACCTGCGATCGCCCGGCTGGTTTCTACCAGTGACGCGTGCGACTGGAGCTCGGACGAGCCTTCTGTGATCCCTCTGGTCATTTCTGCCACGCTCTGTGACAGAATTACACTCGGTTCAGAAGTCGCGGTTTTCCGGGCGATATCCTCGTCATCTATTGCGGATGACGGTTCCTGAATCGAGTACGGCTGAGACCCGGAAGCGGCTGTGATAACCACTTCGCTCATTTCTGCCACGCCCCGTGGCAGAATTACACTCTGGCCAGACAGGACGGAATCCCGTGTGATTTCCCCACCACCTGTGGTCGAGGAGGCCGGAGAAATCTCGGGAGGATCGAGCTCGTCAGAGGCTGGAGTGATCGCTTCGGTCAATTCTGCCACGGAGCGTGGCAGAAATACACTCTGGCCAGGGAGCCCTGCTTCGAACGCCGTGGCGGGGAGGGCGTCGTCGCGGGCGTAGGCGAGATAGAACAGCCGCATCCGCCAGAGGTTTCGCGGGGAGAAGCCGCTGGTGTCCGGGAATGCAGAGCGGAGATCGCGCGACAGGCGCTCGATGACCGAGGCGCCCCACGCGTACTGCTCCTGCCGCTCCACGATGGCGCGGCCGATGTCCCAGTAGAGCGTGATCATCTCGCGGTTCGCGGCCAGGGCGGCGCGGACCTGCGCGCCCTTGATGCGCGACTTGAGATCTTCCAGGAGCTGCCCGTACCCGGCGGGCTCTTCCCGGCGGTCGGGATGCGCGCGGACACGGGCCATCTTCACGCCTCCCTGGCGGGGACCATGTGGTTGAGCGGGCCGTGGCCGTTGCCCAGCCCGGGGGCGGCCACGATGGCGCGCCGCACGTAGTCCAGCGCCGCGCCGACGGCGTCGGCGAGGGGGCGGCCGTGCGCCAGGCCAGCCGCGACGGCGGAGGAGAGGGTGCAGCCGGTGCCGTGCGTGTTGCGCGTGTCGAGCTTGGGGCGGCGCCACGCGTGCCACTCGCGGCCATCGTACAGCACGTCCACCAGCTCCCCGGCGTGGAGGTGGCCGCCCTTGAGGAGGGCGGCCCTGGCCCCTCGCTCCACCAGCGCCTGCGCCGCGCGCCGCATCGACGGCTCGTCGACGACGGGGAAGCCGGCGAGGAGGGTGGCTTCGTCGAGGTTGGGGGTGATGAGGGTGGCGAGGGGGACGAGCTCGGCCAGGATCGTCTGCTCGGCGTCGGCATCGAGGAGGCGGTCGCCGCTGGTGGCCACCATCACGGGATCGAGCACGTAGTTGGGGAGCGCGTGCTCGCGGATGGATGCGGCCACGGTGCGCACCAGGTCGGCGGTGGCGAGCATCCCGGTCTTGCAGGCGGCGGGCGGCAGGTCCGCCGCGATGGCGGCGATCTGGGCGCGCACGGTTTCGATGGGGATGGCGTGCACCCCGGTCACGCCGAGCGTGTTCTGCACGGTGATGGCCGTGATGGCGCTGGTGCCAAAGACGCCGAATGCCTGGAAGGTCTTGAGATCGGCCTGGATCCCCGCGCCGCCGCCGGAGTCGGAGCCGGCGATGGTGAGGGCGATGGGGATGGGCGTGCCGGTGCCGTTCATGATGATCCACGAGGTTGTGCGTGAGCGCGCAAATCAATCGCTCTGGACGGATGGGCGCAAGGGGGGCGGAGGGGTGTTTCTGTCCAGAGCGTAATTCTGACACACCCTGTGGCAGAAATGATAGGAGTGAGCAGGGAGGTGTGGGAAGGCGGGTGGCGCGACCGCGTGAGGGATGCGCGCCCGGAGGGCCGGGACGGCGCCGCGCGCGCAGCTTCAGCGGAGGAGGCGGGGAGAGGGTCGGCGCGGCGCTGGCCCGGCGCGGTTGGCAACAGTGGTATCGTTGCCTACCGCGCGCGCAGCCCGTTTGCGCGCCCCGGCGCGCAACACGCCCAGGCCGCCGTTGCCGTTCAGTCCAGCTTCAGCCGCCGGGCCTGCGGATAGGGATAGAAGTCCGGCAGCTCGCCGGCCTTGTGGCGCTCCTGCGTGTCGCGCCACCAGCGGACGGTGAAGAGGTCGCCGTGCGCCTCGATGAACACGTCGCGGAGGGGGCCGGCCGGGACCAGGAAGGGGACGAACTCCTGGGGGAAGACGTCGCCCTCGTTCACCGAGAACCACGGGTCGGCGGACATCTCGTCGTCTTCGTTGCGCGCGGTGGGGAGGGCGCGGAAGCGCGTTTCGGTGAGCAGGGCGAGCTCGTCGTAGTCGTAGAAGATGACGCGACCGTGGCGGCTGACGCCGAAGTTCTTGAGGAGCAGGTCGCCCGGGAAGATGTTGGCGCAGGCCAGGTCCTTGATCGCGTTGCCGTATTCCACCACCGCCCGCCGTGCCGTCTCCGCGTCGGTCTCGCGGAGATGGAGGTCGAGGGGGCGGAGGCGGCGCTCGGTGTAGAGGTGGCGGATGGTGAGGTGGCGGCCGTCGTCGCGGATGGCCGAGGGCGCGTCGCCCAGCAGCTCGCGCAGGTACGCGGGATCGAAGCGGTCGCGCGGAAAGGTGAGGTCCTCGAACTCCTGCGCGTCGACCAGGCGCCCCACGCGGTCCATGCGGAAGACGAGGCGGTATTTCTCCTTGACCGCGTCGCGGCTCATGTTCTTGGAGGCACCGAACTGGTCGCGGATCACCTTGAAGACGACCGGATACCCGGTGAGGGTGAAGACGCTCATCACCAGCCCGCGGATCCCCTCGGCGCGCTCGAAGCGGGCGTCGCCGCGGGAGAGCTGGCGCACCAGCTCGCGGTAGAGCTCGGTCTTGCCGTGCTTGTTGTGCCCCAGCGAGATGTAGAGCTCGTGCAGCGGCTTGGCCGGCATCAGCGTGCGCAGGAACTCGATGGCCGCGGCGGGGCGACCCGTGTCCGCATGGAAGTACGAGCGCGCGAAGCTGAAGACGACGTGCACCTCGTCGGGCGTGGTGAGCACCGCGTCGGGCCGCACGCCGCGCGGGCCGTTGACGAGCGGGATCAGCAGCGGCCGCACCATGCCGCCGTCGAGCCTGACGCGGGCGACCAGGTACGCGGCCTTGTTGCGGTAGAAGAGGAACGGGAGCATGCACACGCCGCGCGCCCGCTCCGCGTCTTCGCCGAGCTGCTCGCGCGCGGCGCGGGCGCAGGCCTCGGCGTCGGCGTCGAGCTCCGCGAAGGCAGCGGCGATCTCGGTGGCGCGGAAGAGCCGGGCGATGGTGGCGCCGGTGAGCGCGCCGTCGAACGAGAGGTGGAGCGGGTCGGCGCCGCCGCCGTGGTGCAGCCCGTCGGCGGCGGCGGTGAACTCGGCGCCGGGATCGACGCCCACGATGCCGAGGACGCGGCGCATCACCGAGTTGTAGAAGGTCTCCGCCAGCTCCGCGTCGGGCCTGCCGGACGTCGACGCGGCGTAGCGGTCGCGGGCGCGCGGGCCATCCACGCGCATCGCCGCGAGCGCATCCACCGCGCGGGCGACGGCGGCGCCGTGCAGGTCGATGCGCTCGGCCGCGTCGGCCTGGCCCTCGTGCCACTCGCGGCCGAGGAAGCGTGGGCGGGCGCGGCGCGTGAGCGCGCGGAAGCGCTCGATCCACGCCTCGTACGCCGCGAGCACCTCGCCGGCCGCATCGGCGGGGGATGCGGCGTGCCGCGTCTCAGCTGGCGTGCCGGTCTTCGTCTCCGTGCTCATCCGCGCTCCGCTGGTGGGCTCCGCATCCGATCGGACGCGGGGATGCCGGTGCAGGGGACGTGCTAGGCGATGCGCCGGCGACCCTCACCCCGGCGGCGGGCGCTGCCCGCCTCGCACCCCGCCCTCCTGGCCCTCTCCCGAACCGCGGGAGAGGGACGGGGGCTCGCTACGCTCGCAGCGGGTCCATCTCCCGAGAACGCGGCGTGGGGATGCCGATGAGGGGAGCAGTAGCGCGAACGGGTGCGGGGGCGGATCTTTCCACGCCCGAGGGGCATCGATCCGCCGAACGCCGAGATGATTTGATCCGGATGGAACTTCGCAGGCTGCGCTCGCTGACGCCGCTGGTGGGCGTGGCGCTCTTCGGGTTCGCGGTGTGGCTGCTGCACAGGGAGCTGCGCAACTACCACTACGCCGACCTCGTCCGCGAGCTGCGCGACATCCCGCGTTCGCGCGTGGTGTTTTCCGTGGCGATGACGCTGGTGAGCTACGCCGTGCTCACCCTGTACGACGCGCTGGGCGTGCGCTACGTGCGCCGCAGCCTGAGCTACGGGCGCATCGCCATGGCGTCGCTGGTGGGCTACGGCGTGAGCATGACGCTGGGCTTTCCGCTGCTGACCGGCGCGCCGCTGCGCTACCGCTTGTACTCGCGCTGGGGGCTGGCGCCGGGCGAGATCGCGCGGATCGTGGCGTTCTACAGCACCACCTACTGGCTGGGGCTGCTGGCCGTGGGCGGCGCGGCCTTCCTGCTCGACCCGCCGAAGGTGCCGGAGGGGTTCCCGGTCACGGAAACCTGGCTGCGGCCGATCGGCGCGCTGCTCCTGGGGGTGCTGGTCGCGTACTTCATCATGGCGGCGCTGCAGACGCGCGTCACCATCCGCGGCTTTCGCGTGGAGCTGCCGTCGCTGAAGATGGCGGTCGCCCAGGTCGCCAGCTCGTCGCTGGACTGGGTGGTGGCCGCGGCGGTGATGTACGCGCTGATGCCGCCCAACGCGCCGTCGTTCACCGCCTTCTTCGCGGTGTACGTGGCGGGGCAGGCCGCGGGGCACGCCAGCCACGTCCCCGGCGGCGTGGGCGTGCTGGAATCGGTGGTCCTCCTCCTGCTCACCCCGCAGATCCCCGCGCCCGAGGTGCTGGGCGCGCTGCTGGCCTGGCGCGCCATCTACTACCTGCTCCCGCTGGGGATGGCGGTGGTGACGCTCGCCGTGCACGAGCTGCGCACGCTGGGCGGCCGGGTGCGCGGCGCGCCCGAGCCGCTGGCCGGGCTCTACTCGGCGCTGGAGCCGCAGGTGCTGGCGGTGGCCTCGTTCGTGTGCGGCACGGTGCTGCTGTTCAGCGCGGCCACGCCGCTGGTGGCCGGGCGGCTGGCGGCGGTGCGCCCCTGGCTGCCGCTGGCGGCGATCGAGGGGGCGCACCTGGCCGGCGCGGGCGCGGGCGCGGGGCTGCTGCTGCTCGCGCGCGGGCTGCAGATGCGGCTGGCGCGCGCGTGGACGCTGGCGGCGTGGCTGCTGGCGATCGGGATCGCCGCGTCGCTGCTGAAGGCGCTGGACTGGGAGGAGGCGCTGATCCTGTCCGCCGCGCTGGGCGGCCTGCTGGCCACCCGCGCCCGCTTCTACCGCGCCGCCACGCTGCGCGACGAGCCGTACACCCCCGGCTGGGTGGCGGCGATGGGCCTGGTGGCCGTGGCGATGGTGGGCGTCGGCTTCTTCGCCTACAAGCACGTGGACTACGCGGCCGGGCTCTGGGTGCACTTCGCGCCACGGGGCGATGCGTCGCGCTTCTTGCGCGCCTGCGCGGTGGCGGGCGTGACCTTCGCCGCGACGGCCGCCGCGCACCTGACGCGCCCGCGCCGCGCGGATGCCGCCGCGGGAGCCGACGACCTGGCGGCGGCGCGCGAGATCGCGCTGCGCTCGCCGCGGGCGGACGCGCGGCTGGTGCTGGGGGGCGGCGTGGGGGTCGTGGTGAGCCCCGGCCGACGCGCGTTCCTGATGTACGGCCGCAGCGGCCGCAGCTGGGTGGCGCTGGGCGACCCCGTGGGTGATGCGGACGAGGCGGGCGAGCTGGCCTGGCGCTTCCGCGAGGAGGCGGACCGGCAGGGCGCCTGGCCCGTGTTCTACGAGGCGCGCGCCGGCACGCTGCCGCTGTACCTGGAGATGGGCCACGTGCTGATCAAGCTCGGCGAGGAGGCCGTGGTCCCGCTCGAAACCTTCTCGCTGGACGATCCCGCGCGGCGGAGCCTGCGCCGCGCGCACCAGCAGGCGGAGGACGCGGGCGCGCGCTTCGAGATCGTGGAGGCGGACGGGATCCCCGCGCTGATCCCGGAGCTGCGCGCCGTGGCGGACGATTGGCTCGCGCGGCGCGGGGCGGCGGAGAAGGGCTTCGTGGCGGGGCGGTTCGACGAGGCGTACCTGGCCCGCTTCCCCGCCGCGATCGTGCGGGTGGAGGGGAAGATCGTGGCCTTCGCCAACCTCTGGCTCGCCGCCGGGGAGACCGAGGCCGCGGCGGACCTGGTGCGCTGGTCGCGCGCCGCGCCGCCGCGCACGATGGAATTCCTGCTGGCCGAGGCGATGTGCTGGGCGAGGAGCCAGGGCTACCGCGAGTGGAGCCTGGGGATGGCGCCGCTCGCGGGGATGCGGACGCACGCCATCGGCGAGCGCTGGCAGGAGATGGAAACGCTCGCCTTCCGCCATGGCGAGCACTTCGCCGATGCCGACGCGCTGCGCCAGCATCGCGACCGCTTCGGTGCCGAGTGGCGCCCGCGCTACCTGGTGGTCCCGCCCGCCGCCCCCGTCCCCCGCGTGCTCGACGACATCGCCGCGCTGATCGCCGGACCACGCGGCGCGAAGGGGTGAGGGCGGGGGGATGACACGGGCGCGGAGAATCCGGCATCTCCGCGTCCTCGCATCGGCTGGTCGGTTCGGAACGTGCGACCGACGCTGAACGGGAGCGTCCGGCCAGAAGCCGTGGAGAGTCCGCCGGCGGGGCGGACGGACGCCGCGAGATCGTCACCCCCGGCCTCCGCTCACCGTCCTCACCGCGCCTGCCACGGCCCGGCTGCGCGACGCGCGCACCGCCCCTGCTGGAGGCGTGGCACCGGGCGGGCACTGTGCCACGCGGCGGAACCTCCGGCACTCCGCCCGGCGGCGGGTGTACCGATCGGCCTACGTCCGCATGCGCGCCCCGAACACAGATCGGCGGGACAGATGGAAGACAGCAAGCTGATGCCGGACTCGTTCTACGAGGAGCGGCGCGTGACCGTCCGCTGGCGGCAGAGCACCTTGCCGCGCGCGGGGATCTGGCTGGTGGACGGCCGCTACGAGGTGGTGATGCACGGCGCCCCCGCCGAGGCCCGGCTGCGCGAGCGGGGCGCGCTCTTCATCGCGACCGTGGCGTTCGATCCCGATCACGGCGAGCGCCCGGTGCGCGGCGACGTGCTGCTGGACGTGATCCCGGCGGACCACCTGCCGCTCCACGGCCGCCACCGCGCCGTGGAGTCGCTCGCCTGGGCGCCCGCCAGCAACTGACGCACGCGGCGGGACACGCGAAACGAGGCGGCGCCCTGGATCTCCCGGGGCGCCGCCTTCTTCGTCCTGGGCGATGCGGGGCGACGGACGTCCGCCGTCAGCCCTGTGGCTGCCGGAGCGCCTCGGCGATGCGATGCCAGCCATGCCGCGCGTCCCGGACGGAGGGCGACCAGCCGGTGGCGGCCCGGAAGCGGTGGTTGGAGACGCGCTGGCTGCGGCCCATGAACTCCGCCTGCCTGCCCCCCACGATCTTGATCAGCCACATCGGCGGGCGGAGGACGAAGGGGCGCCCGGCCGCCTCGGCCACGGCGCGCGCCAGCTCGCGGCGGGGGAGCGGATCGTCATCCACCACGTCGTAGATGCCGGCCGGCGCGGAGCGGAGCGCGGCGATCACGGCGGACGCCGCATCGTCCACCCAGATCGATGGATAGAAGGCGTCACCGGGGCCCGCGAGCACGGCCGCGCCGCGCCGGGCCAGCGCCAGCGTGTCCAGGCTGCTCTCCGCCTCGGGGCCGTAGAAGTACCCCATCCGCAGCACGATCCCGCGCCCGCCCGCCGCCGTGAACCGCGCGACCTCCTCCTCGGCGCCCAGGGTGGACGCCAGCATCGGCCCCGCCTGCACGGACCCGGTCTCCGCGTCGATCCAGTCATCGCCCGCATCGCCGTAGACGAAGCAGATCCCGGGGTAGAGCACGGTGGCCGCGCCCGCCGCGAGCGCCGCATCCACCAGGTTGCGCGTCCCGTCGATGCGGATGCGGTGGTTCTCGCGCCATGCGTCGGGGCTCGTCGCCCGGTTGCGTGGAGGGATGCGCGTGGCCAGGTGCAGCACCGCTTCGCTCCCCGCCACCGCCGCCGCGAGCGCGGCGGGGTCGAACAGGTCGCCCCGCACCGGCTCGGCGCCGAGCCGCCCCAGCAGCGCATCGTTCGATTCCGAGCGGCTGAGCGCCCGCACGCGGTGCCCCTCGGCCGCCAGCCCGCGCACCACCGGCCGCCCCAGCACCCCCGTCCCACCCGTCACGAACACGTCCATGCGCACGATCCCTCGCTGTCGATCGCCGTCCCCCTCTCTGAACGTCCGCCGATCCGCCGTGGAGCGCAAGGATCCCGGCGCGCGGCGGATCTCGCCCGGGGAGTCGCCTGCGTCCGGCATCGCGCCGGCGCTGCCGCGCTTCAGCCGTCCCGGCCCGACGCGGGGTTCGCTCGTTCGAGGCGCGCGCGGCGTTGCGCGGGAGCACGGTTTGCAGAGAAATCCGGGGTGGTGCGAGGACGATCGAACCCGAATGGAGGAAACGAGATGGTGGCGAAGCGAGGGCCGCGCCTGAAGGCGATCCGCCGGCTGGGGACGCCGCTCCCGGGGCTTACGCGCAAGACGTCGGACAAGAAGCCGTACCCGCCGGGGCAGCACGGGCCCACGGGCGGGGGCGGCGGCCGCGGGCGCCGCAAGCAGAGCGAGTACGGCCGCCAGCTGCTGGAGAAGCAAAAGCTGCGGCTGAACTACGGCGTGAGCGAGCGCCAGCTGCGCAACTACATGGCGCGCGCGGTGCGCCAGGGCGGGAAGACGGGCGAGGCGTTGCTGGCGCTCCTCGAGCGGCGGCTGGACAACGTGGTGTTCCGCCTGGGGCTGGCGCCCACCATCCCCTCGGCGCGGCAGCTGGTGGCGCACGGCCACGTGAAGGTGGATGGCCGCCGCGTGGACCGCGCCGGCTACATGGTGAACGTGGGGCAGCAGGTGAGCGTGACCGAGCGCGCCCGCAACATGCACGAGGTGAAGATCTCGGTGGAGCACGGGCCGCAGGTGCGCCTTCCCGGGTTCCTCGCGATCGACCCGGCCGACAAGTTCGGTGGCCGCATGGTGGCGCCGCCGATGCGCTCCGACATCCCGCTGATCGTAGACGACGCCGCCGTGGTGGAGTTCTACGCCCGGTAGGCGGCGGAGATCACGGGAGGATCTGCACCATTCCGCCACTGGCCGGGTACCCACGTGTTCGGCCGGTGGCGGAATCGTGGCGGGGACTTCCTGGGAGAGAGTGTGCTTCCTTCCATGAACCCGGGGCTGTACATTTTGTGCTACATGTACAGCCCAGGAGCGTGCGAGATGGCAAAGCCCAGAGATCCGGCCACCGAGATCCCGCGGAGGAAGAACATGAGACTGCATCAGTCGAAGATCGATCGTGCCAGGGAAGTGCTGGGGACCCGCACCGAGACCGAGACGATCGAGCGGGCGCTGGACCTGGTGGCCTTCCGCGAGGCGGTGCTGGGCGGGTTCGACAAGATGTACGGCTCGGGGCTCGTGAACGTGATGGACGAGCCGTGACGCCCGGGAAGACGAAGTACGTTCTCGACACCAACCTGTACGTGTTCGCCGCGCGCGACCCGAGGTGGAAGGGCGCCGTGCGCGAGTTCATGGACCGCCACATGCCGTGGATGTACCTGCACTCCACGGTCGCGGGCGAGCTGCTGGCGGGGGCGCTCACGGCCAAGCTCGAGCGCGACACGCAGCGCAACCTGATCCAGCCGTTCGAGAGCGTGGGGCGGGTGATCACGCCGTCGGAAGGCGCGTGGAAGCGCTCGGGGCTGGCGATCGCGCGGCTGGTGCGCGAGGGGAAGCTGTCGCCGGGCGGGGTGCCGAGGTCGTTCTTCAACGATTGCCTGATCGCCGCGTCGGCGCGCGACGAGGGGGTGACGGTGGTGACGCACAACGAGAAGGACTTCGATCTGATCGGATCGGTGATGGCGGTGGACTTCGTATCGCCATGGCCCGAGGAAGCCATCGCGTCGTGAGGCGAACGCCGGGAGATCGGATGCGCCCCGCCACGACGAGGATCGTGGCGGGGCGCGTGCGTTCGGGCCCTCGCCGCGGCTCCGCGCGAGGCGATGGTTCGAGCCGCGGCGGCTTCTCTCGTGCACGAAGGGGGCGGGTCCCATCCTTGCGCGGAAAGGAGGGAGCGGCTAGAACATCGCCCGTTCGAACCGATCTTTCCGGCACCCTTTCACCGCGTTCCGCGGGCGAGGCGATACATGGCTGAGCAGACTGACGGGCCCACGCAGCTGATCTGGCGCGACGGGGAGCTGATCGACTGGCGCGACGCCACCATCCACGTGATGAGCCACGTGGCGCACTATGGCAGCTGCGTGTTCGAGGGGATCCGCTGCTACGAGACGCCGGAGGGCCCGGCCATCTTCCGCCTGCACGACCACATGCGCCGCCTGGTGGAGAGCGCCCGCATCTACCGCATCCCCTGCGCGCACACCGCCGAGTCGCTGAGCCAGGCGGCGATCGAGACCGTGGCGGCGAATGGCGTGCGCCACTGCTACCTGCGGCCGCTGATCGCCCGCACCGGCGAGCAGATGGGCGTGCTCCCCGACGACCGCTTCGTGGAGACGTTCATCGTCGCGTGGATCTGGGGGACGTACCTGGGCGAGGGCGCGCTGGAGAACGGCGTGGACGTGTGTGTGAGCAGCTGGCGCCGCGCCGCGCCCGACACCTTTCCCTCGCTGGGGAAGGCCGGTGGCGCGTACCTCAACTCGCAGCTCGCCAAGATCGAGGCCAAGGAGCGCGGCTTCAGCGAGGCGGTGATGCTGGACAGCTACGGCTACGTGGCCGAAGGGACGGGGCAGAACATCTTCGTGGTGCGCGACGGGATCGTGTACACCTCGCCGATGTCGGCCAACATCCTGGCGGGGATCACGCGCGACTGTGTGATCCGCATCGCCAGGGACCTGGGGTACGAGGTGCGCGAGGAGAACCTGCCGCGCGAGTTCCTGTACATCGCCGACGAGGTGTTCTTCACCGGCACCGCCGCCGAGCTCACGCCGGTGCGTTCCATCGACCGCATCCAGGTGGGCGAGGGGCGCCGCGGCGCCGTGACCGCGCGGATCCAGGAGCGGTTCCTGGGGATCGCGCGGGGCGCGCTGCCGGACACCTACGGCTGGCTGACTCCGGTTCCCGCGCGGGAGTCCGAAGCCCGCGCGGCCTGACCGCCGCAACGGCCTCGCCCCGTCGTACCGGGTGGCTCTCCCCTGCGGAGGGCCGCCCGTTTTCGTCGGCCGGCGGACTGGCTACGAGCCGGACGCGGCGGGTGTGGACGGCCCGTCGCCCGCGAGCCTGGTTTCCACGAAGACGCCGGCGCTCAGGGTGCGGTGCACGGGGCAGCGGTCGGCGATCTCGAGCAAGCGCTGGCGCTGCTCGTCGGTCAGCGCCGCGCCCTCGATGCGGATCTCGCGCTCGATGCGGTCCACGCGCGGCTCGCGGTTGATACAGGTTTCCTGATCGACCCCGTGCACCTTGCCGTGCACCAGCTTCACCGTCACCTCCTCCAGCGGCCACCCCTTCCGGTCGGCGTACGCCCGCAGCGTCATTCCCGTGCAGGTGCCGAGCGCGGCGACCAGCAGGTCGTACGGCGTGGGGCCGGCGTCCGCGCCGCCGACGGCCACGGGCTCGTCGGAGATCAGCAGGTGGCGCCCGGCCAGCACCTCGGTGCGGAAGGAGGCGCCGGGGGTGACGGTGATCACGCGCCCATCCTCCGCCAGCTCCTCCATGGTCGGCTCCGGCGGATCGGGGAGCCAGCGGCTGATCCACGCGGCGATCACGTGGCCGGCGTACTGCGCGTCCTTCTTCCGTGAGAGGAGGTGATCGGCATCGTCCAGCGAGACGAAGCTCTTGGGGTGGCGCGCGGCCATCCAGATCTTGGTGGCGTTGCCGATGTCGACCGTGCGGTCGGCCGGCGAGTGCAGCACCAGCAGCGGCAGGCGCAGGTCGTGGATCGCCTCTTCCATCCGTGTGCCGCGCAGGTCGTCCAGCAGCTCGCGGGTGACGCGGAAGGGGCGGCCGGCGAGCGTCACCTTCGCCTCGCCCGTGCGCTCGACCTGCTCCAGCGAGTCGCCGAACATCGCCGCGGCGTGCCAGGGGTCGAAGGGCGAGCCGATGGTGGCCACGCCCGTGAGCGACGGGATCTTCCGCGCCGCCGCGAGCGCCGCCGTGCCGCCCAGCGAGTGGCCGACCAGGAGACGGACGGGAAAGCCGCGCGCCTCCATGAACTCGGCCGCGAGCACCAGGTCGGCCACGCAGGCGCTGAAGTGGTGCTGCACGAACTCGCCCCCGCTCTCGCCCAGCCCCGTGAAATCGAAGCGGAGCACGGCCAGCCGCTCGCGCGCCAGCGCCCGGGCGATCTGCACCACCGAGGTGAGCGTGCTGTCGCAGGTGAAGCAGTGCGCGATCACGACGCCGCCCACCGCCTCGCCGTCGGGCGGCATCTCCAGGCGGCCGCTGAGGGTTTCGCCGGTGGAGCCGGGGAAGGTGACGGGGATCGAGTGCATGGGGCGCGGAGCGGGTCGGGGGATTGGACGAGATGCCGGGTGGTACGATGGAGGCGCGATGCGTGCGCGGTCAACGCCGCGGTCGTCGCGTCCATCCGATCGGATACCGTCGGATGCGGCGCGGTTACGCGGGATGTGGGCCGCGCCCGACAGCGGGAGTGGGCCGATGCCTTACGGCGGTCCCCGCCAGGTCCCGGCATCGTGGGCGTGGGCGGCGGAGCATCTTGGGTCCGTTGCCATTGGCGCGGGAACGCGCCGCATTTGCCTGGGGAGGGAACGATGACGGCCATCCGGGTGCTCCTGGTGGACGACCACGCGGTGATGCGCGCGGGGCTGCGCGCGCTGCTGGCGGGCGAGCCCGGCATCGCGGTGGTGGGCGAGGTCGGCACCGGCGAAGAGGCGGTGGAGCTGGCGGAGCGCCTCCGACCCGGCGTGGTGGTGATGGACCTGTCGATGCCGGGGATGGGGGGATTGGCGGCCACCCGGCAGATCGCCGCGCGCGGGCTGCCCACGCGCGTGCTGGCGCTCACGCTGCACGGCGAGAGCGAGTACCTGCTGCCCATGCTGGAGGCGGGCGGGAGCGGCTACATCACCAAGAGCAGCGCCGACACCAGCCTGGTGGAGGCGATCCGCGTGGTCGCGCGCGGCGACGCCTACCTGGATCCCGGCGCGGCGCGGCTGCTGGTGAAGAACTACCGCCAGCCGCGCGACGCCGCGCGCGACCAGCCGCTGGCGCGCCTGAGCGCCCGCGAGCGCGAGGTGCTGGCGCTGACGGCGGAGGGCTTCAGCAGCGCCGAGATCGGCGCGCGCCTGGGGATCAGCGGAAAGACGGTGGAGACGTATCGCGAGCGATTGATGGAGAAGCTGGGATTGCACCACCGCAGCGAGCTGGTGCGGCTGGCGTTGCGCGAGGGGCTGCTGGCCGCGCACGCCGCCGCGTGACGGCGCACGTCTGGCTGGCGCACTTCCCCGCGGCGTTGATCGTGACCGGCGCCACGGCCGACGTGCTCGGCGCCGCGACGCGGCGGCCGGGGCTTCGCGCCACCGCGGGGGCGCTGCTGGTGCTGGGCGCCGCCGCCGCGCTGGCGAGCTTTCTCACCGGCCAGGGCGCGCTGATGGCCGCGGCCGCGCGGATCGGCGCCGCGAACCCGCACGTGGAGGCGCACACGCAGTGGGGCGGCGCGGGCGTATGGCCGCTCGCGGCGCTGGGGTTGCTGCGCTTCGCCTGGCGGAAGCGGCTGGACGGCGTCCATGGCTGGGCGCTGCTCGCCGCCGCGATCGTCTCGGCGGCGCTGGTGCTGGCGATCGTCGCGAGCGGGCTGCGGATCGCGCACGGTGCGTAGTCACGATCCCGCCGATCGCTCTGGGAACCGGGCGGCTGGAAGCCACGGCAGCAACGACGGGAAGCCTCCCAAACCGCGGGGAGGCTTCGTGTGCCGGGCTTCCGTGTTCGTCGCCCCGATCTTGTGTAGCTCAAGCAACTGACGGGCATTGCTTCTCAGCGACTCCCACCGATGCTGCCCGACAGCCTCCCGCGGTTGGGAGGCTTTCGTGTTTGTTGCCGTTGCGCCGTGGCTTCGGCCGGCCGGGTGCCGGGAAGCCCGGCTCACCTCGCCTGGGCGCCTTCGTCGCGCTGTTCGATGGCGGCGCGCTCGGCGAGCGCGGCGGGGAGGATCTCCCAGTTCTTCCGGAAGACGTCGGCGGGAGAGATGCGGCCGCGGCGCTGCAGCTCGGCGATCAGCAGGTCGCGGATCGACTCGCCCCTGTCGTACACCACCGGCGCGCCGATCAGCATGGAGAAGCCGCCGCTCCCGCTCGCGCGGTAGTTGTTGAGGGCGATGGTGAAGGTGTCGGTGGGCGCCACCGCGCGCCCGTTCCGCTCCAGCTTCACCACGCGCTGGCCCACCGGCTTCGTCAGGTCCAGCGCGTAGTCCACCCCGCTGATCACGTCGAAGTTGTAGCCGGGGACGGCGGGATTGGTCACGCGAGGGCACTGGCCGCCCGGGCAGGGGAGATAATACTCCGCGCTCTTCTCCAGGTATGCGCGGAGCTGCGCGCCGGAGATCCGCACCGCCCTGAGCGTGTTGTCGTAGATGTACAGCCCCGCCACGTCGGCCACGGTGATCGGCCCGCGCGGGATGCGCGCGCCGAGCGAGAACGCCGCCGTGCTCGCCAGCTCCGCGCCGGTCACGCGGCGCTGCACGTCGTTGATCAGATCGGTGATCGGCGTGTCGCGGGTGCGCGCCCGCTCCGACGTCCACTCGTCGGCCGACACGCCGATCTGGCGGCCCACGTACTGGCGCGTGCGCTCGTGCGCCCCGGCGAGCGCGGCCTGCAGGCGCGCGTCCACGCGGCCTTCCACCGGGCGATCGATGCGGCCGTGCTTGGACAGCACGTGCCAGCCGTCCGCATCGTGGCGCAACGCGAGCGTGCTCACGGCGAGCGAGGCGCCCCAGTTCTTGGCCTGCTGCACCAGCACGCCGTTCAGCGTGGTGTCGGCCAGCTCGCGGTGCGTGTGGCCCATCAGGATCACGTCGATCCCGGGAACCTCCCGGGCCATGGCCACGGCCGCGTTCTCGGCGGGGACGTGCGTGGCCGCGGTGTCGTAGCTCGACCCCTCCAGCCCGCTGTGCGCGGCCACCACGACGAGGTCCGCGCCCTCCGCCCGCATCCGCGCGACGACGGGGCGCACGCTCGCGACGATGTCGCCAAAGTCCAATCGCCCCCGAACGTTGTCGCGATCCCAGATCGCCACCCCCGGCGGTGTCACCGAGGTGATCCCCACCTTCAGCGCATGCCCGGCGACGGTGCGCTCCACGATCGTGTACGCCCGGTACGCCGGCTCCCGCGTTCCCGAGCGGAAGGTGTTGGCGGAGAGCCAGGGGAAGCGCGCCTGGCGCACCGCCTCGTCCAGGTGCGCGATGCCGTAGTTGAACTCGTGGTTGCCGATCGCCGCGGCGTCGTAGCCGACCAGGTTCATCGCCGCCACCAGCGGGTGCGTCTCGCCCGCCCGCAGCCGCGAGTACACGAAATCGAGCGGATTCCCCTGCAGCAGGTCGCCGGACTCGACCAGGATGGTGCGCCCCGGGTTGGCGGCGCGCACGCTGTCGATCATCGGCACCAGCGAGGCCAGGCTGTTGTTGGTGGCCTTGCCGGGGTAGTAATCGTA
>Ga0247773_1000277_pt1 | contig 23819 bp, 22 predicted proteins | sample UWRJL092311B6_FD_179934 | JGI IMG/M metagenome (GOLD analysis project Ga0247773, IMG submission 179934) | Plant litter microbial communities from Arlington Agricultural Research Station in Wisconsin, United States - UWRJ-L092-311B-6 | ecosystem: Environmental > Terrestrial > Plant litter >... | reverse complement strand
AGCAACGGAGGAAACGGAGGAAAGACTAGCAGTTCTCCGCTCCCTCCGTTGCTCCGTGTGAGCCGGTTTGTCTGTGGGGGAATGCACAATCATTCAGCGAAATCGGTATTAGCCTCAGCCTCGGGCCCAATCATTACCCAGCGGATAGACGCACGGCGCATGCGATCCGGTTCGCGTCCGAGCCGATCGCGTTCGATCACCCGATCCCCACCGCCCGCTCGCTGAGCTCCCACAGCCGGCGGGCGGCTTCGTCATCCGTCGCGGCGGAGGAAGGGGCCACGGGGCGCTCGTCCACGAAGTATCCGCCCGTGACCGTGGCGACCCGGGGCGAGGTGGCGAGATGGACGGCGGTGGCGGCGCCCTGCTCGGGGGTCTTCATCCAGCGGCGGACGAGGCGGAGGGGCGGGAAGCCGTTCATCAGCAGGTCGGTGGCGACCACGCCGGGGTGCAGCGCGTTGGCGGTGACGCCCGTGCCCGCCGTGCGCCGCGCCAGCTCGCGCATGAAGAGGACGTTGGCCAGCTTGGTGTTGGCGTACTGCCGGAACCCGCGGTACCGCCGATGCCGCATCTCCAGATCGTCCCAGCGCAGGTCGCCGGCCTTGTGCGCGCCGGAGCTCACCGTCACCACGCGCGCCGGCGCGCTCTCCGTGAGCCGCGGCAGCAGCAGGTTGGTGAGCAGGAACGGCGCGAGGTGGCTCACCGCCCACTGCATCTCGATGCCGTCGTCGGTGAGCGTGCGCTTGTGGGTGTGGATGGCGGCGTTGTTCAGCAGCACGTCCACGCGCGGGTAGGCGGCCAGGATCTCGCCCGCCGCGCGGCGCACGTCGGCCTGGCGCGACAGGTCGGCCAGCACCAGCCGGGCGTCGCGGCGACCGGTTGCGCGCGCGATCTCGTCAGCCACGGCCTGGCCGCGCTCGCGGCTGCGCACCACCAGCGCCACCGTGGCGCCCCGCCGCGCCAGCTCCACCGCCGCCGCCCGCCCCATCCCGCCGCTGGCGCCCGTCACCACGCACACACGTCCGTCCATCTCCCCCATCCCATCATCCTCCCGTCGAAGTTCTCGTCAGCGGACACCCCCCACAGCCTTTCGTCCGCCGATCCCGTCCTCCCCGTCGTCCGATCCTACCAATCTGCATCCGCATCCACACCGGCTCCGCATGGCCAGATGCTCAGGCGCGATTCGGGCCAGCGCGAACGCAAGCGGCGGGCGCCCCGCGCTGGGGCGCCCGCCGCGACCTGCATCGTGAGTCCGCGCCGGCCGCTCTACGCCAGGCCGATGCCCGTCTCGGGGCAGATGCCGCAGGCGGAAAGCTCGCTGATGCACTGCGTCTTCGATTCGGCGGGGTTGTACGCCTCGTCGTCCAGAAATGCGCGGGTGGCGAACGACTGCACGGCCAGCGTTTCGACGTTCAGACGGTGCTTCATCGGGTTCTCCTGGAGGTAGACGTTGATGGGCGGGAAGGTGGGAGACCTGGGGCGCGGCCGGCGGATACCGCCCGCGCCCCGGTCACGCCGCGGAGCAACAGCCCGGCGTCAGCTGCCCGTCGGCGCGAGCCAGACGGCGTTTCCGCCCAGCGCGTCGGTCTGCGTGACGTCGTCGTCGTATTCGCCGGTGGTCACGCCGCCCACGCTGCCCTTGCCCGTCTTCTGGCGAAGCTGCACGCCGCGCGTGGCGGGCACCTCGTCGTCGTTCAGGTTGTAGGCGCGCCAGTAGTGCTTGAAGCGCAGCTTCTGGAAGAGCTGGTTGGCGCTCAGCCCGGCCGAGTTGCCCACGTACAGGCCGGGCACGAACCCCGCCGCCTGCACCTGGTCGAACCAGTTGTTGCAGAAGTCGATCACGTCCTGCGCGGGCGTGCCCGCGGCCACGCCTTCCAGGTCGCACCACACGCTCACGCCCGCCGGCACGCCGATCTCCTTGGAGAAGCGCCCCGCGTTGGTGCCGTACTGGGTGCCGGTGGGGCCGTCGGGCCGCCATCCCTCGCCCTTGAAGTGCTGCACGATCATCAGCGCCAGCCCGGCGTCCAGGATGGTGAGCGCTTCCTTGGTGGTCAGGTCGTGGCTGGCCATCTGCAGGCGGCCCACGTAGCGGATGCAGTACTTGTAGCCGGCCGCCACGAACGATTGCGCGATCCCCGGGGTCACCACGCGGTTGATGTCGAAGCCCTTCACGCCCGGGGTGGCCGCCCGCGGAGTTCCGGGCAGCGTCTGCACCGGAGAAACCTGTACGCCCGCGAGGCCTCCGGTTTCGGTAGTCGTCATGATCGGTTTTCCTGAAGGAGGGAGAATGGGATGGGCGCCGCTGAAGTCGCGGGCCCGGCCGGAAAGGAACGGGTGGGTGTTTTCTCTCTACCCCAAACTGTAAACGCGGCGCGGCAGCGGATCAAGGCCCGGCGAGGAAGCAGCGCGGCGAAGACGGAGGGCCGCTCGACGCACGGATCGAACAAGTAGACGAAGGGCCCGGCGAGGAGCCGCGAGCAGAGCGGGCGGACCGGCTCTCGCGTGCTGGGGCGAGGGCCCGCGCGCTCAGCCAGCGTGTGGCGCGGGCGCGGCTTCGATCGCCTGGCGCGCGGCGGTGAACACCGCGTCGAGCATGGGCTCGGTGAGGCGGCCGGTGAAGGTGTTCTGCTGGCTGGGGTGGTACGAGCCGATCAGCGTGAGGCCGCCGATCCGCGCCCGGGCACAGTGGCCGAACACCGGCGCCGGCGTGGGGACCGCGTAGCCGGCCTGGCGCAGCAGGCGCAGTGCGTTGTCCCACGCGAACTTGCCCAGGCACACCATGGCGCGCAGCTCGGGCAGGGCGGCCAGCTCGGCCACGGCGAACGGAAAGCAGGCGTCGCGCTCGGGCGGCAGCGGCTTGTTGTCGGGCGGCGCGCACTTCACGCTGGCGGTCACCCACACGTCGGTGAGCGACAGCCCGTCGTCCATGTGCGTGGAGGTGGGCTGGCTGGCGAAGCCGGCACGGTGCAGCGCGGCGAACAGCCAGTCGCCGCTGCGGTCGCCGGTGAACACGCGGCCGGTGCGGTTGGCGCCGTGCGCGGCCGGGGCCAGCCCCAATATCAGCAGCCGCGCCGCGGGGTCGCCGAAGCCGGGCACCGGGCGGGCCCAGTAGTCCCACTCGCGATACGATTTCCGCTTGTCGCGCCCCACCTGCTCGCGCCACTCCACCAGCCGCGGGCACAGGCGGCAGCCCACCACCTGCTGTTCGATCACCTTCAACGACATCTCGCTTTGGCCTGCTCGGGGATTCACTCGGGGAACTGTTGAGCTACGCCGCCGGAGCCTCCCTTCGAGCCGACGGCGTTCGTAAACTGTGCCCGCTCTGTAAACCGCCGGGGTGAAAATGAGCCGCACCCGCCGGTGTTCAGGCGGGTGCGGCTCGTTCGACGGATCCCCGGTTCAGCGCTGGCCCGCCGGCTCGATCGGTGACGACACGCGGCGCGGCGCGGGCTCCGAAGGCGGAGCGGGCGGCGGCGACGGAGGTGGAGACGGCGCGCTGTACACCGGCTCGCTCCGCGTCGGCGGCGCGGTGTGCACCGGCTCGGCGCGCGGGGTTTCCACCCGCGGCGGCGCCGTGTAGACCGGCTCGGAACGCGGCGCCTCGCGCGGGGGAGCCGTGTAGACCGGCTCCGAACGCGGTGCCTCGCGCGGCGGAGCGGTGTAGACGGGCTCCGAGCGCGGCGCCTCGCGCGGGGGAGCGACCGGCTCGGCTCGCGGCGCCTGGTACACCGGCTCGGCGCGGCGCTCCTGCGGCTCGCTCCGCTCCACCGGCGTCTCGCGGCGCGGAGGCTCGCGGCGCGGCTCCACGCGCGGCGTTGCGCTGCGCGGCTCGGGCCTGGGCTCTTCGCGCGGCGCGGGGCGGGGCTCGCGGCGCGGACCCTCCACGGGGGCCACGCGCGGCTCGCTGCCGCCGCCGCGCGGCGTGCCGGGGGTCTCTGTCTCGGGGCGGCCCACCGGGCGCGGGCGTCGCGTGGGCGAGGCGCCGCCGGTCTCGCCGGCGCCGGTCAGCGGCTCGGGGCGACGGCGGCCGGGGGTGGTCACGTGCGTGGTGTCGCGGCCGCGGGGCGGAGGCACGTTGCCGCCGTTGCTGTTGCCGCCGCCGTAATAGCCCCCGCCGTAGCCGCCCTGGTTCACGATGCCGCCGCGGAAGCGGCCGCAGGCGAAGCGCGACAGCTCCACCGGAACGATGTCGTAGGTGCCGTCGCCGCAGTACACCTGCACGTACTGTCGAGGATATTCGGCGTAGTAGTAGTGGTTGCCGCGGCTGGGCCACACCGTGAAGACGTCGGTGGTCCAGTCTTCGGCCGGCTGGTCGGGAACGATGGCGCCCACCAGGTCGTTCATCACCGCCTGCTGGTCGACCGCGCCGTAGGCGCTGAGGCCCAGCACGCTGCGCAGCGCGCCGCCGCCGCCGCGCTGGAAGCGGCTGATGCGCAGCGGACGCTTGCTGGCCACCAGGAAGTACGACCGCGGCTCCGAGCGCGAGTAGCGCGCGGCGCTCATCGAGCCGCTGTACCAGTTGTAGTCGCGCGCGGCGTGGCGCAGGTCGAGCGACGACAGGCCGGCGGGGAAGTACGCGTCCTCGCGCTCGTAGCGGGGGTACAGCAGCCCCACCCCCTGCCCGGGCAGGATCTCGAACACCGCCACGTAGGCCGGCCGGTTGAGGTCGACCGAGAAGTCGGAGCCGCCGCGGTCGGTGATGCGGGCGGCCAGCGGCAGGTCGTCGCGGTCGTACCAGCGCTCGCTGGCGCGCTGGTCGTAGCGCCCGCCGGCGCTAGGGCCGTAGGCGGGGCCGACGCACGCCGAAAGCGCGAGCACCGGCAACAGGAGGGCAGCCAGGCGTCTCATGGTGTCCTTCAGGGAGACGAAGTGGGGCAAACGCAGATCTGTACGCGCGACGGAGCAAGCGGCACGCCCTCTGTCGCCGTCCATTCATCTTGTTTTTCAGCAGTTACTTACGATGGTCGCGCCGGCTTGTTCCCGCGCCGTGCGTTCACCCGCGCGGACGAACCGCGTCCCACGGCGTGGACAGGGGCGAGGATGGATGATGCTTGGGATGCAATCGACAGAGCAGACGGGAGATTCTGCACCAATGTAGATGTTCGCGTAGAAGGCGGCTGAAGCCGCAGCAACGACCACGGGAAGCCTCGCAAACTGCGCGAGGCTCTGGCCGCTGCATCCCTGCTCGGACCTGATCGACCCCGCACGACTCGAGGTTCCGCCGACGCGACCCAGCCGCCTCGTCGATGTTCGCGCCGCTCGCGGATCTCCGCGCGGGAGTCCGCGAAGCGGATTTTGGGCCGTCGTTGCCGCGAATTCCATTCGCCCGTTACGAGGCCTGCCCGATCCGTTGGCCCGTGGCTGGCCACCTCCGACGCTCTTACGACGACTCCCTGCCGTCCCTCGCCAGCTCGCCGCCCGCCACCGCCAGCGCCACCCACCCCGCCAGGAAGCACACCCCGCCGATGGGCGTGATGGCGCCCAGCACGCGCACGCCGCTGAGCGCCAGCGCGTACAGGCTGCCCGAGAACACCACGATCCCCGCCGTGAACAGCCATCCCGCCGCCCGCGCCGCGCCCGACGGCGCCCGCGCCGCCAGCAGCGCCACCGCCAGCAGCGCCAGCCCGTGGTACATCTGGTAGCGCGCCGCGGTCTCGAACACCGCCAGCAGGTCGGCCGGAACCCGCGCCCGCAGCGCGTGCGCGCCGAACGCCCCCGCCGCCACGCCCAGGAACGCGAAGATGCACCCCAACCGCCAGAACGTCCGCGCCATCGCCGCCTCGTGATCGGGTTCGCAGCCCACGGGTCACTCTCTTCCCCCCGTGTACGCTGGAAGATGCCGGGGATGCACGTGCCCGCGCCAGACGCGGCTAAACCGGCCCGTGGCACGCACATAGGCACCCACGGGAACGGAACGCGTCTTGCACCGGCGGAGGTGTCTGCAACCCAACTGCAACCCGCTGAACCACTTCGGATAATGGCGACGGACGATTCGGCACCCCGGCGGGAGGGCTTCCGGCGCGAGCACCCGGTCTTCTTCTGGGGCAGCGTGGCGCTCATCGCGTTGCTGGTGGCGGCGGCGGGGGCGGTGGCCTACCGCGTTCCGCGGTACCAGAAGGAGGCCGCGCAGATCGCCCAGCGGATGACGGCCGAGCAGCGCGCCACCCGCGACGAGCTGCTGGAGCACCGCAAGCAGCGCACGCAGCTGGCCATCGCGGTGCTGCAGCGCGACCTGCGCATCAAGTCGCTGCAGACCAACAAGCGCCACCTGGCCATCGTGCTCAAGGACAGCACGCTGGAGTTGCGGCAGGGACGCGCCACGCTGCGGCGGGCGAAGCTGGCCATGGGGCGCGACTCCATCGTGCGTGCGCCCGATGGGCGGAGCTGGCGCTTCGTGCAGGGGGTGGGCGAGCGCCACATCGCCCAGCGCGAGCAGAACCCCACCGTCACCATCCCCGACTGGGTGTACGTGAGCCGGGGCCAGCCGGTGCCGCCCGAGGGCGAGCGGCGCGTTGCCGGCGGGATGGGCGCCTACGTGATCACGCTGGACGACGGCACGCGGATCTACAGCCAGCCGCAGGCCGGGCCGCTGAAGGACGCGGTGATCCCCGCGGGCTTCATGGCCCAGGCGCGCGACCTGGCGTCGATCTTCGATGCGGTGGACAAGGACACGCCGGTGTACATCTACTGAAGTCTGCCCGAAGCTTTTGCGTAACCAAGGAGTGAGCTGATGGCCAGGATCACGCGGACCGGGATCGAAGACCGGCGAAACTACACGCCGCCGGGGCGGATGCGGCGCATCGCGCACGACCACCGGGGGGCCGTGGTGGCGCTGGTGCTGTGCATGCTGCTGGCGGCGGGGCTGTTCGCGGCCACCAGCGCCTGGGCGGTGAACGCACGGCTGGAGCGGCGCGTGGCCGAGATGGTGTACAGCCGCGACCAGCGCTCGCTGGCCTTCCTGCGCGAGCAGGAGGCCGCGCGCACGCAGGAGGTGGCCCAGCGCGAGCGGGCGCTGGCCGAGAAGGAGAACGAGCTCGTCCCCCGCGACAAGCCGTACCTGGTGGTGTCGCTGGCCGAGCGGCGCGTGCTCTACATCAAGGGCAACGACACGATCTTCAAGGCGCCGGTGGCCGTGGGCTCGGGGCAGACCGTGGTGATCGACGGCGTGACCAAGCGCTTCCAGACGCCGCGGGGGAAGATGGCGATCACGGCCAAGGAGCTGGACCCCGTCTGGGTTCCGCCCAACTGGCACTACATCACCTTCGCCCGCAAGCACGGGATGGGCGTGATCGACATGAGCGACGCCTCGCCCAACGCGCTCGCGGGATACCCGGCCGGGCAGATCCCCGTCCGCGGCAACAACGTGATCATCCCGCCGTGGGGAAGCCCGCAGCGCCAGTACCGGGGCACGCTGGGCGTGGCCAAGCTGGAGATGTACGACGGCTACTACTTCCACGGCACCGACAACGAGAGCTCGGTGGGCGACGCCGCCAGCCACGGGTGCCTGCGCATGCTCCGCGACGACATCCTGTGGATGTACAACAACGTTCCCACCGGCACGGCGGTCTACATCTACTGACCGGCTAGCTGTACGGAGGAGCGATTCGGGGGAGACGGCGGCGCCGTCTCCCCCGAAGTGCGTATGGGACCGTGGACGCACGTCCATGCCGCGGCGGTGCCTGCCCGCGCGGCGGGCCCCGGACGCCACGGGTCAGACACATCGTTCTCCCCATGACGCATTTCGCCGCCAAGGTGTTCATCTCAGGAGGCTCGTATACTATGTTTACCATTACGTCCTCTTTGTCCTTAGTCCAGGCCGCGCGCGGGTTGTTCTCCGGCCGCGCTGCGTCCGAATCGCCTGCGGCCACGCCCCATGACGGTAGAGACACACCGGCAGCTCGCCGGCTTCATCTGGAGCAACTGCGACCTGCTGCGCGGGCCGTACAAGCGCAGCGAATACCGCAAGGTGATCCTGCCGTTCACCGTGCTGCGCCGCTTCGACTCGCTGCTCGCCGACACACGGGCGCAGGTGCTGGCGCGCGCGGCCGAGCTGGCCGGACAGCCGGCCGAGGTCGTGCACCGCGAGCTGGTGGCCATCGCCGGGCGGCCCTTCTACAACCTGTCGCCGTATACCTTCGAGGAGCTGCCCGGCGCACCGGGCGACCTGTCGCGGAACCTGAAGAAGTACGTGGAGGGCTTCTCGCCCAACGTGCGCGAGATCATGAAGCGCTTCTCGTTCCACCAGCAGGTGGCGCGGCTCCGGGACAAGAAGCTGCTGCACCACGTGGTGCGGAAGTTCGCCGAAGAGGTGGACGTGTCGCCCGCGCGGGTGGACAACGAGCAGATGGGCTACGTGTTCGAGGAGCTGATCCGCATCGGCGCCGAGCAGTCGAACGAGGAGGCGGGCGAGCACTTCACCCCGCGCGAGGTGATCCACCTGATGGTGGAGCTGCTGCTGCGCCCCGACCGCGAGCGATGGAGCGGCCCGGGCGAGATGCTGATCTACGACCCCGCCTGCGGCACCGGCGGCATGCTGAGCGGCGCCGAGGCGTCGGTGGGCGACCTGGCCCCGCACGCCACCGCCCGGCTCTTCGGGCAGGACCTGAACGACGAGTCGTGGGCGGTGTGCCGCAGCGACATGCTGATCAAGGGCGAGAACGCCGAGAACATCCGACTGGGCAACTCGTTCACGCACGACGCGTTCAGGGGGATGCGCTTCGACTACATGCTGGCCAACCCGCCGTTCGGGGTGGAGTGGAAGCCGATGCGCGAGTTCATCGAGCGCGAGCGCGGCAGGGGCCACGCGGGCGCGTTCGGCGCGGGGCTGCCGCGCATCAACGACGGCTCGTTCCTCTTCCTCCAGCACATGCTCCACAAGATGCGCCCCGTGGGGGAGGGCGGGAGCCGCATCGCCATCATCTTCAACGGCTCGCCGCTCTTCGCGGGCGGCGCGGGGAGCGGCGAGAGCGCCATCCGGCAGTGGATCATCGAGAACGACTGGCTGGAGGCGGTAGTGGCGCTTCCCGAGCAGCTCTTCTACAACACCGGGATCTTCACCTACGTGTGGGTGCTCACCAACCGGAAGGAGCCCGCGCGCGTGGGGAAGGTGCAGCTCATCGACGCGCGGCGCGCCTTCCTGAAGATGCAGAAGAGCCTGAGCAACAAGCGCAACCGGATCGGCGGGCCTGCCGACGAGCGCAACCAGATCGGCGAGATCTCGGGCATCCACCTGGCTTTTCGCGACGGCGAGACGCACGCGTTCACCGAGGGTGGCGAGGAGCGCGTGGTGAGCCGCGTGCTCGACAACCGCGAGCTGGGCTACCGCCGCATCACGGTGGAGCGCCCGCTGCGGCTCGGTTTCCGCGCCACCCCCGGCCGCATCGCGCGGCTCGGCGAGCAGCCGGCGGTCCGCGCCCTGGCCCCGGACCGTCAGGAGCGGCTGCGCGCGCTGCTCACCGCCTTCGCCCGGGCCACCGGCGGCGAGCCGTTCCGCAGCCGCGACGCGTTCCTGGCGGCGCTGCGGAGCGTGGAGGCCGCGGAGGGCGTGCTGCTGGCCGCCGCCGAGCGGAAGGCGGTGGCCGCCGCGCTGGGCGAGCGCGACCCGGACGCCGAGCCGTGCGTGGGCCCCGACGGGCGCCCGGAGGCCGACCCCGAGCTGCGCGACACCGAGACCGTGCCGTTCACCGAAACGGTGGAGGAGTACTTCGCCCGCGAGGTGCTGCCGCACGTGCCCGACGCCTGGGTCGACACGGCGAAGACGCGGGAGGGCTTCGAGATCCCCTTCAACCGCCATTTCCACCGCTACGAGCCCCCGCGCCCGCTGGGCGTGATCGAGGCCGAGCTGCGCGAGCTGCGCGACGAGATCGTGATGCTGCTGGAAGAGGTGACGGGGTGAGACTGCGCCGGTATCCGCGGTACAGGCCGAGCGGGGTGGAGTGGCTGGGGCGCGTGCCTGGCCACTGGGCCGTGGGGCGCGCGCGCCAGTGCCTGGAGGTGAACCCGCGCGGCGGGCGGCTGCGCGCGCTGGCGCCGGGCGCCGAGGTGTCGTTCGTGCCCATGGAGGCCGTGGGCGAATACGGCGGGCTTCGGCTCGACGCGACGCGCGCGGCGTTCGAGGCCGATGCCGGGTACACGCCGTTCCAGGACGGCGACGTGCTGGTGGCCCGCATCACCCCGTGCTTCGAGAATGGCAAGGGTGCCCTGGCCCGCGGACTGGTGAACGGCGCCGGGATGGGAAGCACCGAGCTGCACGTGCTGAGGGCCGGCCCGCTGCTCGAACCCGGGTACCTCTTCTACCTCACCCTGTCGCACCCCTTTCGCCAGCTGGGGGCCGAGGAGATGAAGGGTGCCGGTGGGCAGGGGCGCGTGTCGGCCGAGTTCTGCAGGGATTTTCCCATGCCGGTGCCTCCGCTCGCCGAGCAGCGCGCCATCGCCGCCTTCCTCGACGGGCGGATGGCGGAGATCGGCCGGCTGATCGGCGGGCAGGCGGCACAGCACGCGAAACTCGGCGAGCTGCGGACGGAGCTGGTCTCGAGCGCGGTCGCCACGGTGCCGCCGGGGCACGCCGCCGGGCGCGCGTCGCCGCCATTGCCGCGCGGCGCGCGGGTGGCAGAGCTTTGGGGCGACATCCCGGCGCACTGGGCGGTGGAGCGGCTCCGGTTCTCGCTGCGCCGCGTGGAGCAGGGATGGTCGCCGCTGTGCGACGGCCACCCCGCCGCGGACGGCGAGTGGGGGGTGCTGAAGGTGGGCGCGGTGAACGGGGGGCGCTTCGACCCGAGCGAGAACAAGGCGCTCCCCGCTGGCGACGCGCCGCAGGAGCAGTACGAGATTTGCCCCGGCGACCTGCTGGTGAGCCGCGCCAACACCCCCGAGCTGCTGGGAAGCGCGGCGCTGGTGGATTGCGTGCGCCCGCGGCTGCTGCTGTGCGACAAGCTGTACCGCCTGCACCTGCGCGAAGACCGTCTGCTGCCGCAGATGCTGCTGCACATCCTGGGGTCGCGCCCGGCCCGTGCTCAGCTGGCGAACCAGGCCACGGGCACCAGCGCGTCGATGCAGAACATCGACCAGGACGCGCTGCTCAACCTGTGGATCGCACGGCCGCCGCTCAGCGAGCAGCGGGAAATCGCCGCGCGCCTCTCGGTCCGGACCGAACGGATCGACCGGGCGCGCGAGAAGATCGAGGCGGCCATCGTGCGCCTCAAGGAATACCGCACCACCCTCATCACCGCCGCCGTCACCGGCCAGATCGACGTGCGGGGCGAGCCATCCCAGGTGGACGACGAGTCGTGCATCGATCACGATCCGGCGCAGTGGTCTTCGGGATTCCGTTCGATGGCCGAGGCGGTTACGGCATGAACACGGAGCAGCGGAGAGAGCGGAGGAAGCGGAGAACTGCCTGGCTGTCTCCGCTTCCTCCGCTCTCTCCGTTGCTCCGCGTTCATGCAGGTTGCGGATCAGGTGCTTCGAGAAATCCTGCCGCATGCCGCTGCGGGGCCACGATTTCGGATAGACGGAGCGGCGCCCCGGTTGATCCAGGGCGCCGCTCTCGTGTTCCAGGTGACGGAAAGATCCGCAACCGTCCCGCATTTCGTATCTCGTAGCCGTGCGATCCGAACGTGCTACCGCTGTGCGATCACGCCGCGCCCGCTGTAGCGCTCGTAGCCCACGCCGAGCACGCGGCGCGAGTAGCCGTTCTCGGGGTTGCGGCCGCGGCGCAGGTCGCGGTCCACGGCGCCGTCGCCGCGGTTGTAAGCGAGCAGGGCCAGCTGCAGGTCGCCGTCGTACTTGTCGATCAGGCCGTGCAGGTAGCGGAAGCCCACGCGCAGGTTGGTCCTGGGCACCAGGATCCCCTCGTGCGTGAGGGTGCGGTCGATCCAGCGCGCGGTGCTGGGCATGAGCTGCGTGAGCCCCAGCGCGCCCACGGGGCTGCGCGCCCGCGGGTTGAACGCGCTTTCCACGCGCACCAGCCGGAACGCCAGGTCGGGGTCGATCCCCTCCTCCTGCGCGGCTTGGTGGATCTCGCGAGCCAGGTCGCTGCTGATGCGGTAGCGCAGCGCGAACGCGAACGGGCCGCCGTTCAGCTCGCGGAAGCGCCGTGCCTCCTCGCGCATCCAGCTCCAGAACTCGCGCGAGAAGGTGCGCTCGGGGCGGCCTCGCGCGGCGTGCGCGCTATCTGCCCGTACGCCGGCCAGGTGCCGCGGGCCGCCTTCCTGCGACCCCGCCGGCGCCGCCGAGGCAGCCAGCAATGCGCCGCACAGCGCGGCTTGTGCAGGGCGCCGCAATGCGCCGAAGCGCGCGCGGCGGATGGTTTCCGTCGTGCCCAAATCTTCACCTCCATCTTGGATTGAGGGCCGTACGGGGCGCCAACCTGCCACGCGCTCCGTCCTCCGTCAACCTTTCGGTCGCGCCGCAAGGGTGTGCGTCGGGCGGAGATGGCGCGCCACGCCTGAGAAAACGGGTGAGATGAGCGAGAGATGAAGATGGGGCTGTGGAGGTGCCTTTCGACCTGTCGACCAGCCGTTGCCGTCACCTCCACCAGTCGGTTTTGGGGGAGGTCGAAAAAACGCGGACAGCCGTACCGTCCGCGTTTCTTCGGGTGGGGGCCCCTGCCGCCGCGGTGAAATCTTCCGATCCCCGGTGGATAGAAACGATATCTACAATCCACCGATGTTCATCTCCCTCTATGGATGTCGATCGAGGCTCCGAGATGCCGCCCGACCCGTAGAACGATCCCCCGCAACATCTTTGCTGCCGAAATGATCGCTCGGGCGATTGCCATCCCCGCCGCGGCGCGCTAAGGTTGAAGCCTGATCCCGAAACAAACCTTGGAAGGCCACGCGTGACCGATCCACGCCCGCAGTCGGCGGCCAGTGCCGCGCGACGCGCCACCAGCGACCCCAACCGCTTCGTGATCCCCACCGAAGCGCTCCCCGCCGGCTTCGCCGACACGCTGGGCAGCGCGGCGGCCACGCCCGTGGAGCCGCGCGCCGCCTCCACCGTGGTGCTGCTGCGTGACACGGACGGCGGCCTCGAGGCGCTGCTGCTGCGCCGCCACAAGCGCAGCGGCTTCGCGGCCGGCGCCTGGGTGTTCCCGGGCGGCGTGGTGGACGAGCGCGACCGCGACGGCGGCCTGCTGGAGCGGCTGAGCGGCCCCACGCCGGGCCAGTGGGCGCGGCGGCTGGGGATCGTGGACGCCGGCGAGGCGCTGGGCTACGTGGCCGCCGCCATCCGCGAGGCGTTCGAGGAGACCGGGATCCTGCTGGCCGACGCTGACGGCCTGTACTCGCCGCACGCCAACGCCCGGCAGAGCCTGGACGTGGCCCGTCGCGCGCTGCTGAACGAGGTGGTGAGCCTGCGCGACGTGGTGGTGGGCAATGGCCTGTGCCTGTGCGGCGGCGAGCTGATCTACATCGCCCACTGGATCACCCCCACGCCCGAGCCGCGCCGCTACGACACCCGCTTCTTCGCCGCGCGCGCGCCGGAGGGCGCCGAGTGCACCGTGCACGACGCCGAGATGACCGACGCCGCCTGGCTGCGCCCCGCCGACGCCGTGGCGCGCTTCGAAGCGGGCGAGATGAAGCTGCTGCCGCCCACGGTCCACACCCTGCGCCGGCTGGCCGAGTTCGGCTCGTGGGAGCAGGCGCGCGCCTGGCTCCAGGACGCCCCCGTGCCGCGCATCCTCCCGCGCATGGAGCCGCACCCGGAGGGAATCGAGCTGGTGGTGCCGGAGTAGACAGCGAAGGGTTGCGGAAGTGCGTCGGAACGGGTGCGCGAGTGCGTCCGAGCGCCCGGCGGCGGGAAACGCACTCACGCACTGGCGCACTCACGCACCTGTTCGCGACGACTTCCAGCGCGCGAAAGCCGGCTGTCCCTCGCCACTACCGCCGCGGCGCGATCGTGCGCACGTTTGAACTCCGCGGGCCTCCCGCGGCCGACCCAAGCCGAACTCGAAGGAAATCCGCATGACCCAGCGCCCGGCCACCCTCGGAGAGCTCCGCGAAAGCGGCTACCAGACCCGGTCCGTCAAGCAGGAGCTGCGCGACAACCTGATCACGCGGCTGCGCTGCGGGCAGCCGCTGTTCCCTGGCATCGTGGGGTACGAGGACACCGTCGTCCCCTCCATCGTCAACGCGGTCCTGGCGAAGCAGAACTTCATCCTCCTGGGACTTAGAGGGCAGGCCAAGAGCCGCATCCTGCGCCAGCTGGTGGAATTGCTCGACCCCGAGATCCCCGCGCTGGCCGGCAGCGAGGTGAACGACGATCCGTTCGCCCCCATCTCGCGCTTCGGCAAGCTCCAGGTGGAGGAGCACGGCGACGACACGCCCATCGAGTGGATCGCCCGCGGGCGGCGCTACGTGGAGAAGCTGGCGACGCCCGACGTGACCGTGGCCGACCTGATCGGCGACATGGACCCGATCCGCGCCGCGCGCGGCGGGCACCTGCTGAGCGACGAGCTCACCATCAACTTCGGGCTGATGCCGCGCGCCAACCGCGGGATCTTCGCCATCAACGAGCTTCCCGACCTGTCGGGGAAGGTGCAGGTGGGCCTGTTCAACGTCCTCCAGGAGGGCGACGTGCAGATCAAGGGCTTCCCCGTGCGCCTGCCGCTGGACGTGATGATGGTGTTCAGCGCCAACCCCGAAGACTACACGGCGCGCGGCAAGATCATCACGCCGCTCAAGGACCGCATCGGCGCCGAGATCCAGACCCACTATCCGAAGACGCCGGAGGAGGGGATGGAGATCACCGCGCAGGAGGCGTGGGTGCAGCGCGACGGGCTGCAGATCGAGGTGCCGCCGTTCATCGCCGAGCTGGTGGAGCGCATCGCGTTCCTGGCGCGCGGCGACAAGCGCATCGACAAGCGCAGCGGCGTGAGCCAGCGCATGCCCATCTCGGTGATGGAGACGGCGGTGAGCAACGCCGAGCGCCGCGCCCTGAGCGCCGGCGAGGGCCGCATCGTGCCGCGCGTGGCCGACGTCTACTCGGCGCTGCCGTCCATCACGGGGAAGATGGAGCTGGAGTACGAGGGAGAGCTGCAGGGCGCCGAGGCCATCGCGCGCGACCTGATCGCTGCCTCCGCGCGCGACATCTTCGACCGCATCTGGGACGCGGACAACCTCGACAACGTGATCGAGCACTTCGACCACGGCGGCGTGCTGCAGATCAGCGACGGCGCATCGGCCGAGGCCTGTCTCGCCGGCCTGCAGGGCGTGCCGGGTCTGGTGGACGCGTTGGAAGAGTCGGGGATGTTCAACGCCGATGACATGGGGCTGACTGTAGCCGCCGCCGAGCTGCTGCTGGAGGGCCTGGCCGCGCACCGCAAGATCGCCCGCACCGACACCGGCACCTACGCCCGCGCCAAGCCCGAGCGTAAGTCCAAGGGCGGCGGCGGGAGCGGGGGATTCAGCTTCGGTTCGAGCGACTTGTTCTGAACCCGCGGGCCGAGTCGGCTAGTCTAACTGCATGAACGCGGAGCAGCGGAGAGAGCGGAGGACGCGGAGAACTGCCTGGCTGTTCTCCGTTTCCTCCCTTCTCTCCGCTACTCCGCGTTCATGCGGTTCGTAGTAAAAGGATCGTCGGGTAGAAGGACGTTTGGTGGACGAAGCGTGGCCCGGGGCGATCCCGGGCCTTACTCATACTGGATGCGGCAATCGACTGTGCATTCGGAAGAACCGTTACGGAAGAATGTCACACGGAGGAACGGAGGAAGCGGAGGAAAGGCAGCAGTTCTCCGTTTCCTCCGTTGCTCCGTGTGAGCCAGGTCGTCTGTAGAGGAATGCACAATCATTCAGCGGAATCGGTATCATGAGAAAATGTCATCCTGAGCGGCGCCGCTGCACCGGCCCCTCATCCGCACCTGACTTTGGCGGCGTCCGAAGGATCTATAGCATGGGTCCGAGCGCAACCCCGCCGTCCACTCTAACGCCGACTATAGATCCTTCGGTCGCCGCCATAACTCTTTTCGAGAACGACGGTTAGCGCAGCGGCTCCCTCAGGATGATATCGCTCTGATTTCCGCGAAGTGCACCGGCGAGATAGCAGCAGGGTCGCGGACGGTTGCCACGGGCGGCGGCGGAGCGCACTATCTCCATCGTCCCGACCGAACACACCGCCTAACCGCCATCGCCACGATGCTGCTTCGCCGCGCGCTGCTTCCTCTTCTCCCGCTGCTGCTGGCCTCCGGCACGCCCCGGCCCGCCGGCACGCGCGGCGACCTGGCGCCGCCCGACACCACGCTGCGCTTTCCGCGGCTGTGGGAGATGCAGCGCGGCTCGATCAGCCCCACCGTGGCGGCGCGGGGGATGGTGGTGACCACCGACCGCGTGGCCAGCGAGGTGGGCTCCGAGATCATGCGCCGCAACGGCAACGCGGTGGACGTGGCGGTGGCCGTGCACTTCGCGCTGGCCGTGGTGAACCCCGAGGCCGGCAACATCGGCGGCGGCGGGTTCATGGTGGTGCGCATGGCCGACGGCACGGTCGCCTCGCTCGACTTCCGCGAGGCCGCGCCGCTCAAGGCCACGCGCGACATGTACCTCACCGCGCAGGGCACCGTCAGCGACTCGCTGTCGCTCGTCGGCCACCTGGCCAGCGGCGTCCCCGGCTCGGTCGCGGGGATGTGGGAGGCGCACCGGCGCTTCGGCAAGCTGCCGTGGGCCGAGCTGGTGCAGCCGGCCATCAACCTGGCCGAGGGGATCGTGGTGCACGAGCGGCTGGCCGGGTCGCTGCGCCGCAACAAGGACATCGTCAACCACTATCCCGAAACGCAGCGCATCTTCGCGCCCGGCGGCAAGATGCTGCTGGTGGGCGACCGGCTGGTGCAGAGCGACTTGGCCCAGACGCTCCGCCGCATCCAGCAGCAGGGCGCCGACGGCTTCTACCGCGGCCGCACCGCCGAGTTGATCGAGGCCGAGATGCAGCGCGGCGGCGGCATCATCACCCGCGAAGACCTGGCCCGCTACCGCGCGGTGTGGCGCGACCCCATCCGCTTCACCTACCGCGGCAACACCATCATCTCCATGCCCCCGCCCTCGTCCGGCGGCGTGACCATGGCCGAGATGCTGAAGATCCTGGAGGGGTACGACATGAAGGGCGCCGGGTACCTCTCCCCGCGCTACGTGCACCTGTTCACCGAGGCCGCGCGCCGCGCCTACGCCGACCGCAACACCTACCTCGCCGACCCCGACTTCCTCCCGCAGCCGGTCGCGCGGATGATCTCGGAGCCCTACGCCGCCACCCGCCGCGCCGACATCCGCATGGACCGCGCGACGCTCTCGTCGGGCGTGGCGCCCGGGTTGGGGCCGGCACCGAGCGAGGGGACCAACACCACGCACTACTCCATCGTGGACGGCCTGGGCAACGCGGTGGCGGTGACAACGACGCTCAACTCGCTCTACGGCAGCGGCGTGACGATCACCGGCGCGGGGATCGTGATGAACAACGAGATGGACGATTTCACCGCCAAGCCCGGCGTGCCCAACCAGTTCGGCCTGGTGCAGGGCGCCGCCAACGCCATCGCGCCGGGGAAGCGCATGCTCTCGGCGATGACGCCCACCATCATCCTGGACGCGCGCGGCCGGCTGCGGGCGGTGACGGGCACGCCCGGCGGCTCCACCATCATCACGTCGATCGCGCAGATGGTGAGCAACATCGTCGACTTCGACATGGACGTGGCCACCGCCGAGCTGGCCCCGCGCCTGCACCACCAGCACCTCCCCGACACCCTGCGCTTCGAGCGCCACGGCCTGGAAGACAGCACCGTCGCGCGCCTGCGCCAGATGGGCCACGCCGTGGCCGAGCGCGAAGGCTACCAGGGCGACCTGCAGACCATCATCGTGCTCCCCAACGGCTACGTCACCGGCGCCAGCGACCCCCGCCGCGGCGGCGCCGCCATCGGCCTGGGCGAGGTGCGCCGCGTGGTGCAGTGATGGAGGGAGATAGAGCGACGGGCGTCAGGCTAGAAATCGCCGAGCCTGACGCAGTCGTTTGGGAGGATGACGGAGGGTGGTGGCTCGGCTACCTGCGTCAGTATCCAGACTACTGGACGCAGGGGAAAGATACGGAGGACTTGCGTGAGCACCTGCTCGATCTCCAGGCGGATCTCACGAATGGGCTCGTGCCGGCGAGCGTCGGGATACAGGAAGGCCCCGCGTAGTATCGACGCGGGGCCGCTACTTCACAGCACGTCCAGCGCCTCGGCCGTCCACACGGGCAACCGGCGGCCCGTGCGCGCGTATGCACTGCGAGTAGCCCGCGCGATCGCCATCCGCACCTCTCGCACGCGCCTGCGATGCGCCCATCGCGCGAGCACGCCCAGCGCGACCGCCTCTGGCGCGACGAGCGGCGTCGGCTTTCCCTCGCACCACCGGGAGACAGCCTCCCAATCCGCGTCCGTCAGATCCGCGCCGGCGAGGAAGCCGCGGAGCCGCCACGGCGACATCTCAAGTTCCGCCGCGATCTCGGAGCGGGGCGTGCCCGTCAGCACGGAGTGCGCGCGGATGATCGCCCGCATCTCCGCGAGGTGCAGCTCGTCGAGCAGGATGTGCCCGGCCCAGCGCTCCCGCAGCTCCATCTCGGTTTCGCGGCGGCTCTCCATGTTGCCTCCGTCTGCTTGTCGCAGGCGCTAACTCACGGTAACCTGGCACGATATACCGTGCAGTTTCCTTCGTAACCTACAGACCAATGATATCCGAAGATGCCGGGAGCGTCAAAGCTCGAACGTGAGAATGACGTTTCTCTTGCGGTACTCCGGCAAGTTGCTCAAGAGCGTGTCGATCAGTCGAGCTTGAGTCAGGTGGCGCGGGAGATAGGTATCTCTCACCCGACACTGCGCGAGTTCCTGAACGGCGCTGTGCCGCGCGGGCTGACCATGGCCAAACTGCGCGCGTGGTACGATCCCGCCGGGAATGAGGTCGCCCGACTGCGGCATGAGATCGAAGCTCTCCAAAAACGAATTGCGAGTTGGGAGCAGGCCAGAGACGCAGCGGCCCAAGGTGATGCGCCTGTCAGCTTACCGACCGACGAAGTGCTCCGTGCCTCTTTGAGGCGCGCGGTGGCGGCGAGCTCGTTGCGAACTGTAGCCGAGCAGGTAGGCATTACGCATCGCGGGCTTCAGCTATACATCACGGGCGAAAGCCGCCCACGCGCGGTCACGGCTCGCAAGTTCCGCGAGTGGTACGTGCGTGATGCCAGCGCGTATGGCGGAGCCGATGAGGTGACTGCGCGAGCCGCGATCGACGTACTGCTGGCAGGATTGCCGGAAGATGGGAAAGGCAGGGCGACGGTTGGATTGATCGATGTCGTGCGACAGGCGTTCAGGCATGCGAAGATGGATCCTCCGGATTGGACCACGAAACTCGTAGATGGCGATGGATAAGTAGAGCGCCCCCACGATCGAAAGTCGCAGGGGCGCTTGGCTTTTGTGCGGCAGCCGGGGGACCTCCGCCGCCAGTCTCCGCGTTCCGCCGTCGCAGCGGACGGACGGACGGCGTAGATTGGGCGTATGCGGCAAGGCGGCACTGGACTGGCCGACAAGAACACAGACGAGGAGTGAAGCAGATGGCGGTGGAGATCAGCGGGCGCTACACGGGCGACCTGAAGATGGAGCTGCGGCACGGGCCCTCGGGGCAGCCGCTCACCACGTCGGCGCCGCGCGACAACATGGGCGACGGCAGCTCGTACTCGCCCACGGACCTGCTGGCGGCGTCGCTGGGGTCGTGCATGGTCACCACCATGGCCATCGTGGCCAAGCGCGAGAACATCCCCTTCGAGCGCGCCGAGTTCGTGCTGGAGAAGCACATGACCGCCGCCCCGCCGCGCCGGGTGGACGCGCTGCCGGTCACCATCCGCCTTCCCGCCAGCCTCACCCCCGAGCAGCGCGAAAAGCTGGAGGCCGCGGCGCGGGGTTGCCCCGTGCACCGCAGCCTCCTCCCCGAGATCCAGCGCGACGTGCAGTTCATCTACGAGTAAAGCAACTCACACCGCCGGTGTATCCGCCAGCCGTGCCGCCGCCAGCGCGGCGATGCGCTGCTGGGCCACCGGCAGCGCGTACTGGGCCACCTCGGCGGGCGTGACCCACGCCCACGCGTCGTAGCGCAGGGGAAGTGGGCTGCCGCCCTCCCACGCGCAGAGCACGGCGTGGTAGGTGGCGCGCACGTGCGTGAAGACGTGCTTCACCGACCCCACCTCGTCGCCCGCGTGCACGGCGACTCCCAATCCCTCGCGCACCGCCCGCTCGGCCGCCGCGCCCACGGCCTCACCGCGGTGGCGCACCTCGGCGGGGAAGGCCCACATCCCGCCCAGGCGCGCGTCAACGGGGCGGCGCACCAGCAGGATGCGGCCTTCGTGCGCCACCACGGCGGTGGCGGTGTCTTCGTGGGGGAGGGGCTTGGCCTTGCGGGGCGCGGGGCGTTCTTCCTGGGTGCCGGCGGCGCGCGCCCAGCACAACTCCCACGCCGGGCATTCGTCGCAGCGCGGCTTGCGCGGCGTGCAGACGGTGGCGCCCAGCTCCATCAGCGCCTCGTTCAGCTCGCCGGGGGTGGAGCCGGGCGCCAGAAGCGCGGCCATCCGCCACAACCGCGCCTGGCTGGGGTCGGGCTCATCGACCCAGCGGGCGAACACGCGCCGCACGTTGCCGTCCACGATGGGTTCTGGGTGGCCGAAGGCGATGGACATCACCGCCCCCGCCGTGTACCGCCCCACCCCTGGGAGCGTTGCGAACTCCTGGGGATCGCTGGGAACCTCGCCACCATGACGCATCGCCACCTCCCTCACCGCACGGTGAAAGTTGCGGGCGCGTGAGTAGTAGCCCAACCCCTCCCAAGCCTTGAGCACGTCGTCGAGCGGCGCATCGGCCAGCGCCTGGAGCGTGGGGAAGCGCTCCAGCCAGCGCGGGTAGTAGCGCAGCACTGTGTCCACCCGCGTCTGCTGCAGCATCACCTCGCTGAGCCACACGCGGTACGGGTCGCGCCGCTGCCCCGCGGCGGCGCGCCACGGCAGGTCACGGCGGTGCCGGCGGAACCACTCCAGCAACGCGTGGCGCACCCCGGCCAGTGCCTCGCCCGAGAAGGGTTGGGCCACTGGGGCGCCCGTGCTGCTTTGGCTTTTCTTCGGCTTCAATCTACAAACGAGGACGTCGTGGACGCAAGGGGGATGAGTGGCTCATTGCCACCGCTCAGACCCCGAACTGCCGCAGGTGATGATCGATGTGCTTGTGCGTCAGGGCGCCCCACTGCTTTCCCGTCATCGCACCGAAGGCGGGGTGGCGCGGCCAGTCGCCATCGTGCGAGCGGCTGCCCATGCGCGCCAGCAGGTCGCGGAAGCGGGCGAGGTCGGTGTCCCACTCGGCGGGCGGGGTGGCCATCAGCTCGGGCGCGGTGGGGGTGCCCTGCGGCCACTTGAGCACGTAGATCAGCAGCCAGCGCCCCAGCGGGTTGGCGATCGGCGTCCGCTTGGGCGCCACCTTCAGCTCGCCCAGCCCCATCGCCAGCGAGGCGTTGAGGTGCGCCAGCATCTGCCCCGCGTTCATCTTGCCCCACTGCGGTGGCCTGTCGGGCCGCACCTGCTCCATCCGCCGCACCAACTCCGCGCGCGCCGTCGGATCGAACGCCGTCTTCACCGCTGTCCTCATCACATTACCCATCCTGTCGCTCGTAAACCGGTATCGAACAGCCGTCTACACTTCCAAACGCACTCGCGCACTCACGCACCTGTTCCAACAGCAGCCAGGGTACGCGCGAGCCCCCGCACTTCAACACTGCGTGCGACCGGCTTATCTTACCCGTACCGGCCCTTCGCGCGCCATCGCGCGGGGGGCGGCCGGGGCTGGCACCCAAGGGCGGCTAGATCCATGCGCTTCACGCAATACGGCAAGTACACCGGCAACCTGGCCGACGCGCTGAACCTCCAGTCGCTGCTCGACCAGCTCTCCGACTTCCTGCTGCAGGCGGGGTTCGCGGGCGGGCCGCACCAGCACCCGTACTGGGGCGAGTTCGGCGACGAGGACCGCTCGCTCGACGCGCTCAAGGAGGCGCTGCTGCGGGCGCTGCTCGAGAGCGGGATGCTGACCCCCGAGATGGTGGCCGAGCTGCGCGGCGACGGCGAGCCCAACGAGGAGGTGCGCCAGCAGATCGCCGAGCTGCTCGACCGGCTGCTGGAGCGGATGGTGGACGAGGGCTACCTCAACATCAACCAGCAGCCCCAGATGCCCGGCGGTTACGAGGAGATGAAGCCGGGCCAGGGCAAGACCGACGACGCCCGCGAGGCCGCCCAGCAGGTGGAGTTCAGCCTCACGGGGAAGGGGATCGACTTCCTGGGCTGGCGCACGCTGCGCCACCTGCTGGGGGCGATGGGGAAGAGCTCGTTCGGCTCGCACGAGACGCCGCACCTGGCCACCGGCGTGGAGGCCGAGGCCGCCAGCCGCCCCTACGAGTTCGGCGACGTGATGAACCTGGACATCCCCGCCACCCTCAACAGCGCCCTGGCGCGCGAGGGGCTGAGGGACGACGGGACGATCCCGCTGGAGTATGGCGACCTGCGCGTGCACCAAGCCGAGTACCGCTCGAGCTGCGCCACCGTGCTGATGCTGGACACCAGCCACAGCATGATCCTCTACGGCGAGGATCGTTTCACCCCGGCCAAGAAGGTGGCGCTCGCCCTCACCCACCTGATCCGCACGCAGTTCCCCGGCGACACGCTGAAGGTGGTGACCTTCGGCGACGAGGCGGCCGAGATCCCGCTGAGCCAGCTGGCGCACGCGCAGGTGGGCCCGTTCCACACCAACACCGCGGGCGGCCTCAAGCTGGCGCGCCGGCTGCTGATGGCGCAGAACAAGGACATGCGGCAGATCGTGATGATCACCGACGGGAAGCCGTCGGCCATCTCGCTCCCCGACGGGCGGATCTACAAGAACTCGATGGGGCTGGACCAGCGGGTGCTGCGCGAGACCTTCCACGAGGTGGGCGCCTGCCGCAAGAGCGGGATCCTGATCAACACCTTCATGCTGGCGCGCGACCCGTACCTGATCGCCTTCGTGAACCAGGTGTCGGCGATCGCCCGCGGCAAGGCCTACTTCACCAGCACCATGACGCTGGGCCAGTACATCATGCGCGACTTCCTTCGCCGGAGGACTCGTCGCGCGGGGTGAAGGGCCGGCGGAACAGGTGCGCCAGTGCGTGAGTGCGCCAGTGCGTCGAATCAGGTGGAAGCGCTGACGGCCGATCCAGAACGAGAGGGCGGGCTCCCCGGTGGGAAGCCCGCCCTCTCTCCATATCCAAACGCACTCACGCACTGGCGCACTCCCGCACCTGTTCGGGCGCTAGAACACGCTCACGCTCAGGTACTTCTTCGGGTTCGCGCGGATGTCGTTGGTGAGCTGGCTCAGGTTGTTGACCGCCGAGTTCAGGTTGGTGTAGAGCGAATCGTCGGTCATCAGCTTGCCCATGGTGCCCTCGCCGCGCTCCAGGCGGCCCATCACCACCGCCATGCTCCCCGTGGCCTGGTTCAGAGAGCGGCTGGCCGCGTCCAGCCGGATGCTGATGCTGTCGGAGCGCGCGATGGCGCGCGCCAGCTCGGGGCGGGTGGCCGTGCTCTCGAACCCCCTGGCGCTGCGGTTCAGGCTGCCGCTCAGCGCGTTCAGCTGCGTGCGCTGCTCGGCGGCCATGGCCTGCAGCGAGCCCAGCATCGCCTGCAGCTCGGCCGCGCTGGTCTGCACCGCGCCCACCGTCTGCGGCGACAGCATCTGGTTGGCGCTGCCCATCGCCTGGTTGGCGCTGGTGAGCAGGGTGTCGGCCTTGTCGCCCAGCGCCTGCACGGTGCCGGCCAGGCCG
>Ga0247773_1000276_pt1 | contig 23837 bp, 21 predicted proteins | sample UWRJL092311B6_FD_179934 | JGI IMG/M metagenome (GOLD analysis project Ga0247773, IMG submission 179934) | Plant litter microbial communities from Arlington Agricultural Research Station in Wisconsin, United States - UWRJ-L092-311B-6 | ecosystem: Environmental > Terrestrial > Plant litter >... | reverse complement strand
GACGTGACCCATCGGAGGGCTATCGTAATTCATCCTCCCGAATTGGACAAAGAGAAAAATTCGGGATGACTCATGTCGTGGTTCATCCACCGAAAACGGCAGGTTCACCAGATGCGCACGCGCTGCTCGGAGGGGCGGTACATCCTGTCGCCTTCCTTCACGCCGAAGGCGCGGTAGAACGCATCGTTGTTCACCAGCGGGCCGTTGCCGCGGAACTGCGCCGGCGAGTGCGGATCGGTCAGGATCTGGTTGCGCAGCGCCTCGTCACGCGCGATGCGGCGCCACACCTGCGCCCACCCCAGGAAGAAGCGCTGGTCGCCGGTGAAGCCGCCGATCACCGGCGCCTCGTGGCCGTTCAGCGAGTTGTGGTAGGCGCGGTACGCCACCGCCAGGCCGCTCAGGTCGCCGATGTTCTCGCCGAGGGTGAGCTTGCCGTTCACGTGCATCCCCTCGAGCGGGGTGTACGCGTCGTACTGGGCGGCGAGCGCGTCGGTGCGCTGCTGGAACGCCGCCGCGTCGGCCGCCGTCCACCAGTCGCGCAGGTTGCCGGCGCCGTCGCTCTTGCGGCCCTGGTCGTCGAAGGCGTGGCTCACCTCGTGGCCGATCACCGCCACGATCCCGCCGTAGTTCACCGCGTCGTCGGCCCTGGGGTCGAAGTACGGGGGCTGGAGGATCGCGGCGGGGAACACGATCTCGTTGTTGGCCGAGCTGTAGTACGCGTTCACCGTCTGCGGGGTCATCCCCCACTCGGCGCGGTCCACCGGCTGGCCCAGGCGGCGGATGTTGCGGTTCCACTGGTACTGCGCCACCGCCCGCACGTTGCCGATCAGGTCGCCGCGGCGCACCTGCAGCGCCGAGTAGTCCTGCCACTGGTCGGGATAGCCGATCTTGACCGTGATGTGCGACAGCTTGTCGTGCGCCTGCGCCTTGGTCTCGGGGCTCATCCACTCGAGCTGGTCGATCCCCTGGCCGAACGCGGTCATCAGGTTCTGCACCAGCCGCTGCATGGCCGCCTTGTTCTCGGCGGGGAAGGTGCGGTCGACGTAGGCCTTGCCCAGCATCATCCCCAGCCCGCCGTTCACCAGCGCCACGCCACGCTTCCAGCGGTCGCGCTGCGCCTGCTGGCCGCTCAGCACGCGGCCGCGGAACTGGTAGCTGGCGTTCACGAACGGCGTGCTCAGGTAGGGCGCGGCGTCGTCCAGCAGGCGCACGGTCATGTACGCCTTCACGTCGTCCACCGGGGTGGCGGCGAGCACGCTGTCCATCCCCGCGAAGTAGCTGGGGGTGGGAACGATCACGTCGGCCACGTTCACGCCGGCGGCGCGCAGGTAGCCGTCCCAGTCGAAGCCGGGGGCCAGCTGGCGGAGCTCGGCGATGGTCTTCTTGTTGTACGTCAGGTCGCGGTTGCGGCTGCGCACCCGGTCCCACTGGCGCGTGGCCAGCTGCGTCTCGAACGCCAGCACGCGGCGCGCGGTGCCGGCCGGGTCGGTCTGCCCGGCCAGGCGCAGCAGCGTCTCCATGTAGGTGACGTAGGCGTCGCGCGCGGCCTGCAGGCGGGCGTCGGGGAGGAGGTAGTAGTCGCGGTCCGGCAGGCCCAGGCCGCCGCCGGCCACGTACAGGGCGTAGCGGTCGGATTGCTTGGCATCCTGCCGCACGCCGATGGCCACCGGGGTGGGCACGCCGGCCTCGAGCGCCGCCACGAACGCGGCCGGGTAGTCGGCGCGGCCGCGGATGGCCCGGATGCGCGCCAGGTCGGCCTGCAGCGGGGTGATCCCCTGCTGCTCGATGCGGGCGCTGTCCATGAAGCTGGCGTACAGGTCGCCCAGCTTCTGCATGTCGCTCCCCGGCGCGGCGCCGCGCGAGGCGACCGCCTCGTCCAGCACCTGGCGGATGGTGGTCTCGGCCTTGTCGGCCAGCATCGCCGAGAAGCCCCAGCCGGTGCGGTCGGCCGGGATCTGCACGGTCTTCAGCCAGCCGCCGTTCACGTACTGGTAGAAGTCGTCCTGCGGGCGAACGCTGCGGTCGAAGCCGGTGGTGTCGATCCCCAGCGCCTTGACCTGCGCGGCGAGCGGCGTGGCGGCGACCAGCGCGGCGGCGACGGCCACGCCACGCAGCCACGGGCGGCGCGGGAGGTGGATGGACTGCATCATTCCGTGCTCACGGGTGATGGTGGATGGTGTGCGGGAGGGCGATCAATCTCACCCCGCTCCGCCCGGATGCGCAATCTTCCCGGCGGCGATCCCCGGGTCCGCCGATTCGCGGCAGCCGCGGCATCGTCCGCGTCCTCGGATCGATCGTGTGGGGCTTGGCTCAGCCAACTGGGTCATCGGGAATTGCTCTCGGCGGACGATTCCATGCCTCGGATCGAGCTCCGCGGAGCCAGGACGCCGTCGAACGGCCTGGTTCGGCGGATGAACGTCGCGATCGGGCGGGTGGTGTCCACTTTCAAAATCCGCGATGCACTCCACCGAGCGCCGCCTTGCAGCTCCCTTCGTCCGCATCGACTCAGATCCACGGATCGGCGGTCATGGAGAGGAGGCGAGGACGTCGTGCAGTGCCGTTCCTCCTCCGTTTCTCCGCTCCTCCGTGTGACCCGCGGTTCGCGGTTGATGTCCAGCGGAGCCGTGAACACGACGGCCCGGGTCCCTGAGAGGACCCGGGCCGCCGCGGTGCATCAGCCGGACAGGCTTACCAGATGCGCACGCGCTGGTCGGGGGCGCGGTACATCTTGTCGCCCTCCTTCACGCCGAAGGCGCGATAGAACGCCTCGTTGTTCACCAGCGGGCCGTTCGCGCGGAAGTAGCCGGGCGAGTGCGGGTCGGTGAGCAGGCGCTGGCGCAGCGCCTCGTCGCGGAACAGGGTGCGCCACACCTGCGCCCACCCCATGAAGAAGCGCTGGTCGCCCGTGTAGCCGGCGATCACCGGGGCTTCCTGGCCGTTCAGCGAGGTGCGGTAGGCGCGGTACGCCACCGCCAGGCCGCTCAGGTCGCCGATGTTCTCGCCCATGGTGAGCTGGCCGTTCACGTGCTGCCCCTCGAGCGGCGAGTAGGCGCTGTACTGCGCGCCCAGCGCCTCGGTGCGCTGCTGGAAGGCGGCGGCGTCTTCCGGCGTCCACCAGTCGCGCAGGTTCCCCGCGCCGTCGCTCTTGCGGCCCTGGTCGTCGAACGCGTGGCTCACCTCGTGGCCGATCACCGCCACGATCCCGCCGTAGTTCACCGCGTCGTCGGCCTGCGGGTTGAAGAACGGGGGCTGCAGGATGGCGGCCGGGAACACGATCTCGTTGTTGGTGGGGTTGTAGTACGCGTTCACCGTCTGCGGAGTCATCCCCCACTCGGTGCGGTCCACCGGGCGGCCCAGGCGGTTGGCCTGCCGGTTCCACTGGTACAGCGAGATCGCCCGCAGGTTGCCCATCAGGTCACCGCGGCGCACCTGCAGCGCCGAGTAGTCCTGCCACTGGTCCGGGTAGCCGATCTTGACGGTGATGTGCGACAGCTTGTCGTGCGCCTGCGCCTTGGTGGCCGGGCTCATCCACGACAGCTCGTCGATCCCCTGGCCGAACGCGGTCATCAGGTTCCGCACCAGGCGGTCCATCGCCGCCTTGTTCTCGGCGGGGAAGTTCTGCTCCACGTATGCCTTGCCCAGCATCTGGCCGAGCCCGCTCTCCACCAGGCCGGCGCCGCGCTTCCAGCGGGCGCGCTGCTCCTGCTGGCCGCTCAGCACCTTGCCGCGGAACTGGAACTGCGCGTTGGCGAAGGGGCTGCTCAGGAAGGGCGCCGCGTTGTCCAGCAGCCGCACCGTGGAGTACGCCTTCACGTCCTCGACCGGGGTGGCGGCGAGCACGCTGTCCATCCCCGAGATGTACGAGGGGGCGGTCACGATCACGTCGGTGGCGTTCAGCCCCGCGGCGCGGATGTAGGCCGGCCAGTCGAACCCGGGCGCCAGCTGCGACAGCTCGGCGATCGTCTTCTTGTTGTAGATCAGGTCGCGGTTGCGGCTGCGCACCCGGTCCCACTGGCGCGTGGCCAGCTGCGTCTCGAACGCCAGCACGCGGCGCGCGGTGCCGGCCGGGTCGGTCTGCCCGGCCAGGCGCAGCAGCGTCTCCATGTAGGTGACGTAGGCCTCGCGGGCGGCCTGCAGGCGGGCGTCGTCGCGCAGGTAGTAGTCACGGTCCGGCAGGCCCAGCCCGCCCTGGCCCATGTACAGGGCGTAGCGGTCCGACTGCTTCAGGTCCTGCATCACGTAGGTGCCGAAGGGGCTGCCCACGCCCACCTTGGCGTTCTGCGCGAAGAGCGCCGGGTACTCGGCGCGGCCGCGCACGGCGCGGATGCGGGCCAGGTCGGCCCGCAGCGGCGTGATGCCGGCGCGCTCCACGGCGGCGCTGTCCATGAAGCTGGCGTACAGGTCGCCCAGCTTCTGCGTGTCGCTCCCCGGCGCGGCGCCCCGCGCGGCGACGGCCGCGTCCAGGATGCGGTGGGTGGCCGTCTCGCTCGCGTCGGCCAGCGAGATGAACGACCCGTAGGTGCTGCGGTCCGCCGGGATCTGGGTGTTCTTCTGCCAGTTGCCGTTGACGAACTGGTAGAAGTCGTCCTGCGGGCGAACGCTGCGGTCCATGCCCAGCGTGTCGATCCCGAGCGCCTTCTGCGCGGCCAGCGGCGAGGCGCCGGCGCCCAGCGCGGCGGCCAGGGCGACGCCACGCAGCCACGGGCGCACGGAGGAAGTCCGTTGCATCATGCGATACCATTGAGAGGGTTGGAGGTCGGGGCTGATACGTTCTGCTCCGCCGGAAGTTCCACCCTCGCGTCCCGCGATCCGGAACCCGCACCCGGAGGCCAAACCGTTGCGAGCGAATCTCCTGGACCTCGCCCGTCCCGCCGCCCGACAGCGGCGCGGAATCGCGCGGATGTTCCGGATGATGGTGCGCGGCGATCCCTCTCCCCGCGTGGCGACGCCGGCCGTCACCCGGGGAGAATCAGCCACTCCACGGGTAAACGGATGATTCTCCGGAGACAGGCAGGAGATCGGCCTGCCGCGGTCACTCCGGCCGGTAGCGGAGCTCGATGGCGCTCACGGTGTGCGGGCCCTCCTGGGCGGTGTACTCGCGGGCGCGGGTGACGGCGCGGTACTCCACCGTGAACGAGCGATAGCGCGCGCCGCCGCCCACCTCGTATTGCCAGACGAACGGGCGCCGGTCCACGCGGATGCCGCGGCGGAAGGTGCTGCCGTCCAGGAATATGTCCCGCGCCACCGCATCCTGCCGCGCCCGCCCGATGGCGTAGAGCGACACGGCCCCCGCGCCACGGTCCGCGCCCGCGCTCCACGGGTGCGGCACCGCCCACCCGGCGCGCGCGGCGAGGGCGGCGTGGGCGCCCACGTGCGCCGTTCCCGCGTCCGCGCCCCACTCGGGCGCCAGCCCCAGCACGCGCACGCCGCCCGCGTGGAGGCCGGCCGCCAGCACGCGCTCGTCGTACGTCACGCGGAAGGCGGGCTCGAAGCCGAGCTGGTTGTCCCACCCCTCGGGCGGGGCGAAGCCGGCCATGCGGTGCCAGGTGGTGTGCACCGCCCGCCCCAGCGACGGCGGCCCGGTGACGCCCACCTCCACCCCCACGCTCCGCATCCGCGCCGCGGACCGGGTGGCGCCCGCGGCGGAGAGGTAGAGCCATCCCGCGTACGGCCGCTGCCCGGCGACGGGCGTGGCGCCGTCGATCTCCGGGGTGAAGATCTTCTGGCCGAACGCGAATGTCGTGGTGGCGCAGGCGCCCTCCGCGGGCGCGGCGGAGCAGCGCGGCGTGCGCGGGGCGAGCGCGTGCCAGAGCGGCGCGCCGGCGACCTCCACCGAGACGTCGATCCCGTTGGTGTAGTCATGGTCCGGGCGGCGATCGAAGGGAATCCAGAAGTCGAAGGCATCGTTGTCCACCACCAGCCGTACCTCGCGCACCTGGGCACCGGCGGGCGCGGCGAGCAGCGGGAGCGCGGAGGCCCAGGCGAAGGCCAGGAAGCGTGGGATGCGGGTCCGGAATGGCACGGCTTCGGGCGCGGCGGAGCGGTTCGTCGTTGCAACGAGCATCGTCGGCAGGGCGACGAAGATAACTCGCCGGACGTCCGCCTCCCTAGCCCGGGATTGCGGTCCGGCGGCCCTGGGAAACAGGTGTCCCGAAAGCGCCGCGCGGCTCACCGAATCCATCCGGATGATGAAAGCCTCGCGGCGGCGCGGGGCTTTCCTGCCGATGGAGCATTCCATCTTCCGGGACGGGAGGCGATCGATCGTCCGGGCGATGGCCTGAATGGGATTGCGGGAGTTGGTTCACACATGAAGCATCCCCCTTGTGCAGGCGAGGGGCGTCGCCCCAGCTTAGCCGCATGCGTACCCGACCGATCCTTGCCGCCGCGCTGCTGGCGCTGGCGTCCGTCCCCGCCCTGCCGTCGGCCAGCCCGGCGCAGGAAGGCGTGGGTGAGTACCGTGGCGCCGCCGCGCTGGGCCTGAGCCTGCGCCGCCTGGGCACCACCAAGCGCGTGCTGATGATCGGCGCGCACCCCGACGACGAAGACACGCAGCTGCTGGCCGGCCTGGCGCTGGAGCAGGGCGCCGACGTGGCCTATCTTTCCCTCACGCGCGGCGAGGGCGGGCAGAACGGCATCGGCCCCGAGCTGCACGAGGCGCTGGGGCTGCTGCGCACCGAGGAGCTGCTGGCCGCCCGCCGCGTGGACGGAGCCCGGCAGTTCTTCACCCGCGCGTACGACTTCGGCTTCAGCAAGAACGCCGACGAGGCGTTCCGCCACTGGCCGCGCCAGGAGCTGCTGCGCGACGTGGTCGGCGTGATCCGCATGTATCGCCCCGACGTGGTGATCGCCGTGTTCAGCGGCACGCCGCGCGACGGGCACGGCCAGCACCAGGTGAGCGCCATCGTGGCGCGCGAGGCGTTCGGGCTGGCGGGTGATTCCAGCCAGTTCCCCGAGCAGCTCCGGGCGGGGCTCCGTCCCTTCCATCCCGCCAGCTTCTACCGCTCGCTGCGCAACCGCGGCGACAGCGCCACCGTGCGCATCGCGCTGGGCGACCTGGACCCGCTGGTGGGGCGCTCGCCCTTTCAGCTGGCGATGGCCAGCCGCTCGCGCCACCGCTCGCAGGACATGGGCGCACCCGAGCCGGCGGGGCCACGCTGGGGCTACCTGATGCGCATCGTCCCGGCGGCCACGGGGCCCGAGCCCAGCCTGTGGGCGGGGATCGACACGTCGTACTCGGTGGGCGACTACGCCGCCCGGATCGCCTCGATCCAGCGCACCGCGCGCGTGCTCGAGCCCGGGGCGATGGTGGACAGTCTGGCGGCCGCGGTGAGCGTGCTGCACGACTTCGCCAGCCGCGCGCGGCTGACGCCCGACGCGCTCTTCCGCCTGGACAACGAGCGGCGCGACGCCGAGACGGCGCTGGCGCTGGCCGCGGGGCTGGTGCTGGACGCCACGGCCGACGTGGCGCGGGTGACGCCCGGGCAGGAGTTCGGGGTCACGGTGTCGCTCTGGAACGGCGGCACGCGCCCGGTGACGGTCGGCGCGCTGGAGCCGGAGGTGCCGGGGGGATGGACCGTGGTGGCGGCGGATTCCACCCCGCTGCCGTCCGCGCCGCTCGCGGCGGGCGCGGTGGCCACGCGCCGCTTCCGGGTGCGCGTGCCGGCCGATGCGCCGGTGACCGAGCCCTACTTCCTGCGCCAGCCGCGCGACGGCGACCTGTACCGCTGGCCGGGCGACTGGAGCGTGCAGGGACAGCCGTTCGAGCCGGCGCCGCTGCAGGCCACCGCGGGTGTCACCGTCGCCGGGGCGGAGGTGCCGCTGCGGCGCGAGGCCACCTTCCGCGAGGTGGATCCGCGCCAGGGCGAGCTGCGGCGCCCGGTGCTGGTGGTCCCCGCGATGTCGGTGCGGCTGGAGCCGCTCACCAGCATCCTGCCGACCGGCGCCACTCGGCGCCCGCTGCGCTTCCGCGTGCGGCTGGCGGCGGCGGGCGCGCAACCGGTGGCCGGCACCTGGCGGCTGCAGCTGCCGCAGGGGTGGCGCGCGCAGCCCGAGAGCGGCCGCGTGTCGCTGGCGCCCGGCGAGTCGCGCGAGGTGGAGGTGTCGGTCACGGCACCGGCGGGGGTGGCGTCGGGAAGCTTCCCGCTCAGCGCCTCGTTCAGCACCGACGCGGGGGCACGCTTCACCCGCGGCGTGGAGATCGTCGACTATCCGCACGTGCGTGCCCGGCCGCTCTATCACGACGCGGCCAGCGCCGTGCGCGCGTTCGACGTGCGCGTGCCGGCGGAGCTGCGGGTGGCGTACGTGGAGGGCGCGGGCGAGGCGGGGCCCTCCATCCTCCACCAGCTGGGGATCACCCCCTCGGTGCTGACGGCCGATTCGCTCGCCGGGGCCGACCTGAGCAAGTACGACGTGATCGTCACCGGCATCCGCGCGTACGAGGTGCGGCGCGACCTGGGGGCCACCAATCCGCGGCTGCTGGACTACGTGCGCCAGGGCGGCACGCTGATCGTGCAGTACAACAAGTACGAGATGGTGGAGGGGCACTTCAACCCGTTCCCCCTCACGCTGGCCTCGCCGCACGACCGCGTCACCGACGAATCGGCGCCGGTGCGCATCCTGGAGCCCGCCAGCCCGGTGTTCACCACGCCCAACCGCATCACCGATGCGGACTGGCAGGGGTGGGTGCAGGAGCGTGGCCTGTACTTCGCCCACACCTGGGATCCCGCGTACACGCCGCTGCTGGAGATGGCCGATCCCGGCGAGGCGCCGCTGCGTGGCGGGCTGCTGGTCGCCAGGCTCGGCCGGGGGACGTACGTGTACACCGGCCTCGCGCTCAACCGCCAACTCCCCGAAGGTGTGCCGGGCGCGTGGCGGCTCTTCGCGAACCTGCTGGCGCTGGGGGCGAAGCGCGGGCGGTAAAGGGCTGCGGGTTGGAGCGTAGATTCGGGGCGAGGCAAAGGGGAGCCGGGCGGCTGAAGCCACGGCAACAACCACGGAAAGCCTCCCAGACGGCGGGAGGCTCGGGCTGGCGAGGTGGATGGCCGGGGCGCGGTTCCGCGGCATCCGCCCGGGCGGGTGAACCCGCGCGGGGTGAACGGCACGAAGCCTCGCAAACAACGCGAGGCTCTCTGGTGTGAGGGCGGGCTCCAGCGGCTGAAGCCGCCGGCCAGAGACGGCACGCAGCCTCGCATACTGCCGCGAGGCTGCGGGTCAGGACGGCGGCGCGACACCGGCACCGCAGCGTGACCAGCACCGTCGCGCCGCGAGCGGAGCGAGCCGAAGGTCCCTCTCCTGCAGTTCGGGAGAGGGACAGGCGGCGGGGTGCGAGGCGGGCAGCGCCCGCCGCCAGGGTGAGGGCTCCGCGCGGGTGCAATCCAGCAGCGGCGGATCAAGGTGGTGGAGAGGATCGCATCCGACAGCATCGGCTGCCGGTGAGGGAACGCCGGAACGCACGAGAACGATGTCGATCGAAACGCAGGACGAGCTCGAGGCGATGAAGCGCGCCGGCCGCGTGGTGCGGCTGGTGCTGGAGCGGATGCGCCGCGCGGTGAAGCCCGGCATCACCACCGCCGAGCTCAACCACCTGGGCGGCGAGGTGATGCGCGAGAACGGCGCGCGCTCGGCCCCCCGGCTGGTGTACGGCTTTCCGGCCGACACGCTGATCAGCGTGAACGACGCGGCTGTGCACGGCATCCCCGGCCCGCGCGTGCTGCGCGACGGCGACCTGGTGAAGCTGGACGTGACGGTGGAGAAGGACGGCTTCATGGCCGATGCCGCCGTCACCGTGGGCGTGGGCACCGTTCCCGAGCACCGGCTGCGGCTGATCGCCGCCGCGCGCGCGGCGTTCGCGCGGGCGATGCAGGTGGCGCGGCCCGGCGTGCGCGTGAGCGAGCTGGGCCGCGCGATCGAGTCCGAGGTGCAGCGCCGCGGCCTGCAGGTGGTGCGCGACATGGCCGGCCACGGCATCGGCCGCACCATCCACGAGCCGCCCAGCGTGCCCAACTACTTCGAGTCGCGCGACCGGAGCACCCTCACCGAGGGGATGGTGATCGCCGTGGAGCCGATCGTGGCCGAGCGCTCCGGCCGCGTGGTGGAAGACGCCGACGGCTGGACCATCCGCACCCGCGACGGCGGCTACACCGCGCACTACGAGCACACCGTGATGATCACCCGCGGCCGCCCGCTCCTGCTGACGGCGGCTTGATGGTGCCGCGGGCGCTCGTAGATCGAGCGACTGTCGTCCGGATCGTATCCCGTCCACCGGCATCTCGCCCGGCGGCTGAGGCCGCGGCGGCGGTCACGGAAAGCCTTGCGAGCGGCGCGGCGAGGCTGCGGGGCCGCGGCGCCGGCGCGTGACGCGGGCGCAGCTTTTCGCCGCGATCTTCGTGGCGGCGGCGGCGCTGGCGGTGGCCGCGGTGCGTGGCGGATGGCTGAAGCGGCGGCCGCGCCGCGTCCGTCATGCCAGCCTCGACGCGCAGATCGCGGCGGACTTCGCGCCGGAGCACCGGGCCGAGGCGCGCGCGATCGTGGGCGAGGTGCTGGCGCACGCGGATCCGGAGCAGCACACGCAGGTGTGGCGGAGCCTGCTGGACGGCACGCGCGGCGACATCGCGCGGCTGCGGCGCGTGAAGCCGAAGGCCATCGAATCGCTCGCCAGGCTCTACCGCCTCATGGGCGGCGGGCCGGGTGACGCGCCGGCGGCATCCACCGAATGAACGATCTTCATCGAACCCACGCGATGCGATCCATCTACCGAAACCTTGCTCCGCTGGCGCTCGCCGCCCTGGCCGCGTGCGGCGGGGGTGACGGGCGCCAGGTGCTCACCATCTACTCGCCGCACGGGCGGGAGATGCTGCAGGCGTTCGAGAAGAAGTACGAGGCGGCGCATCCCAACGTGGACGTGCAGTTCCTGGACATGGGGAGCCAGGAGGTGCTGGACCGCCTGCGCAGCGAGCGCGCCAACCCCCAGGCCGACGTCTGGTGGGGCGCCCCCGCGCCGACCTTCGAGGAGGCCGCGCGCGACTCGCTGCTGGAAGCGTTCACCCCGACCTGGGCCGGCGCGCTTCCGGCCGAGGCGAAGAGCGCGCGCGGCCTCTGGTACGGCACCTACCTGACGCCCGAGGTGATCGCCTTCAACAGCACCGCCGTCCCCGCCGCGCAGGCGCCGAAGGACTGGGACGAGGTGCTGGACCCGAAATGGAAGGGAAAGGTGCTGATCCGCGACCCGATGGCGAGCGGGACGATGCGCGCCATCTTCGGGATGGTGATGCAGCGCTCCCTCCGCGCCACCGGCGACACCGCGCAGGGATGGCAGTGGCTGCGCCGGCTGGACGCGCAGACCAAGGAGTACACGGTCGACCCCACCACGCTGTACCTGAAGGTGGCGCGGCAGGAGGGACTGGTCACGCTCTGGGACATGCCGGACATCGAGGCGCAGCGCTCCAGGGCGCAGGCGCCGCTCCCACTGGACTACGTGTTCCCCACCAGCGGCACGCCGGTGATCGTCGATTGCGTGGCGATCGTGAAGGGAACCAAGAACGCGCAGCTGGCGCGCGAGTTCGCCGAGTGGGTGGGCGGCCCCGGCGTGATCCCCGCCGCGCGCGAGTTCTTCCGCCTCCCCGCGCGCACCGACATCCCCGCGGACTCGCTCCCGCCGCGCCTTGCCGCCGTGAAGGCGCAGATCAAGACCGAGCCGCTGGACTGGGCCCAGCTCCAGGAACAGACCCCCGGCTGGATGCGCTACTGGGACGAGCACGTCCGCGGATCGAGCAAGCGGTGAGCCAATGAATCATAAGAAAAAACTACAGGTATTTGTCTCGTCGACGTACAACGATCTCCGCGCGGAGAGGCAGGCTGCAGTCGAGGCAATTCTTACCGCGGGGCACATTCCTGCAGGCATGGAATTGTTCTCCGCAGGCGATCAAACGCAAATGAATGTAATCAAACGATGGATTGACGAATCGGACGTGTTCTTGCTTATACTTGGAGGACGCTATGGCAGCTTAGAGCCTACTAGCGGGAAAAGCTACATTCAGTTGGAATACGAATATGCTATAGAAAGGGAGAAGCCACTGTTCGCAGTTGTCATCGACGAGGACCATCGAAAAGACCGTATCAAGTCACTCGGTGAATTAGCGGTTGAGACGGAAAACGCTCCGAAATTGACCATGTTTCGAGAGCTTGTGCTGTCGAAGCTGGTGCGGTTTTGGAGCGACCCAAAGGATATTAAACTCGCAATACATGAAACGATGGCAGAGTTTGCCCGGCGTGACGAATTAAAGGGGTGGCTTCCGGGGACGGAGATAATTGACACAGGCTCACTCGCTGAAGAGTTGGCCCGTTTAGCGAAAGAGAATTCTCGCCTTCGCCAAATTGTAGAAGCTCATGCACCGGTGCAACTATACAACGGGTTGCAATATGATGAGCTTATTAACCTTCTTGGGCGAGAATATTTTGAGCCTGTATCGACCCAGGATAAACTTGACGACACCTTTGTAGTCGCTCTAAGGAACTTGGCGGAAACTTTGGAGCAACCGCACGCAACATTGAGGGATGCCCTTTGGCTCCTAAGAGAACGCATTATCCCTTCAACGTACATTCGTCGGCAACAGCGTAACTTACTGGCGGTCATGATAAGATTGACATATTACGGCATTGTTTCAGAGACACCTGAGACCGATTTCTTGAATGAAGTGGTTGAGTACAAGGTGACGGCTGACGGGCAACGGTTTGTGTTACGCGTTCTCGTAGAATCAGTAAAACGAAATATCAATGAAACAACAAGTGTGTGATACCCACCATGCTCCGTCTTGAATCGCTGATGCGGCGCTTCGGCGAGACCGTGGCGGTGGATGCGGTGTCGCTGGAGGTGCGCGAGGGGGAGTTCCTCACGCTGCTGGGGCCCAGCGGCTGCGGAAAGACCACCACGCTGCGGATGATCGCGGGGTTCGAGCACCCCACCAGCGGCAAGGTGGTGATCAACGGGCGCGACGTGACGGCGCTCAAGCCGCAGGGGCGCGACGTGGGGATGGTGTTCCAGAACTACGCGCTCTTCCCGCACCTGGACGTGTGGGACAACGTGGAGTTCGGCCTGCGCTCGCGCGGGGTGAGCCGCGCCGACGCGAAGCCGAAGGTGGAGCGCGCGCTGGCGCTGGTGGAGCTGGAGGGGTACGGCAAGCGAAAGGTGCAGGCGCTCAGCGGTGGCCAGCAGCAGCGCGTGGCGCTTGCTCGCGCGCTGGCGCCCGAGCCGCCGCTGCTGCTGCTGGACGAGCCGCTCTCCAACCTCGACGCCGCGCTCCGCGAGCGCACCCGCGACGAGCTACGCGCGCTCCTCAAGCGGCTGGGGATGACCGCCGTGTTCGTCACGCACGACCAGGAAGAGGCGTTCGCGCTCAGCGACCGGATCGCCGTGATGAGCCGCGGCGTGCTGCAGCAGCTCGCCACGCCCGAGACGCTGTACGCGGCGCCGGTGAACCCGTTCGTGGCCGCGTTCCTGGGCCGCGCCAACTTCCTTCCCGCCATGGTGGAGGATGCGAACGGCGACCGGCTCTCGTGCCGCCTGGCCACGGGCCCGCTCTGGCCCGCGCGCGCCACGGCGAACATCGATGCGCGGCCGGGCGCGGCGGTGCGGGTGATGGCGCGCCCGGAATCGCTGGTGATCGTCCGCGAGCCGGCGGCGGACGCCGTCCGCGGGCGCGTGCTGGACCGCCGCTTCGCCGGCGCGGTCTCGTTCTACCGCGTCGCCATCGACGGCGGCGCCGAGGTGCTGGTGCAGGCTGGCGCATCGGCCGCCGAGGCGGGCGAGGAGGTCGGCATCGTGCCATCCCCCGGCGCCACGGTGCTGGCATTCGCGCCGGACGCCGGCTGACACACCAGGGCGCGGCGCCGCGAGATGCGGCGCCGCGCGCGTTTCGCGGAGGCGTTGGCCAGGGCGGCTGCGGGCGCCGAATCGGCGCCTGGTGGAGAGAGACCCATCATCCGCCACGCGGCCGAATCCACGGCGCGGCACGATCGACCTGCAACCGCGGGCGATCGGGGGTCAACGTGGCACACGAGCGCCGCGCATCTTCCCATCCACATCACCCGCATGCGGTCGCGGTCAGTCTCGATGCGGAGGGAACGAGCGGCGACCGTGATGGGCGAATCCCCCCGATCGCCGCAGTTGCAGTTGGGGAAGACGAGGCGTGCGCGCACGCCTCGTCCACGCGCCGGGGAGGGAGACGCCGGCGACCACAGCTTCACGCGCAGCCCGGCTCCTCGATGGTGGGGTTGGGGCACAGGTCGCAGGTGTTGTACTGGATGCCGGTGTACTGGCACTCGAAGGTGACGGTCTTGTTCCCCAGCACGGTGCCGCGCGCCGCCTCGGGCGCGGCGCGGGTCGCGAACGACTCCACGTTCAGCCGCTCGGGATCGAGCTTCAGCTTGTTCATCGCCGCCTCGTCTGGTTGAAGGTAGGCGCTCAGCAGAGCGCGCAGTTGGTGAGCGCGATCGACTGGAGCTCGTTGCAGGTGCCGGAGCAGTTGGCGGTGCCACAGTTCGCGGTGCCACAGGCGGCGCTGCCGCAGTTGTAGCAGGTCTGCGCGTTGCAGGTGGGCTCGCAGGTGCAGCTCTGCTGCCAGGTGTCGTCCACGTGGCAGAGCTCGTAGTAGGCGCTCAGCTGGCCGCGCACCGTGCCGCGCTTCCCCGCCACGGCGTGCGGCTCGAACGATTCCACGGCGAGCGACTCGATCTGGAGCTTCAGCTTCTTCATCGGTGTCCGTGAGTTCGCGGTTGGATCAACAGGCGCACGACGGGTCGTTGCCGGTCGGGAAGCACATCCACCAGCACGAGACGTCGCACGAATCGTAGTGGATGCCGGTGGGCTGGCAGTCGTAGTCGTACGTCGCCTGCGCGCGCACGGTGCCGCGCGGGCGGCCGGCGGCGCGCTCGGCGCGGAACGATTCGACGCGCAGGGTTTCGGGGTCGAGCTGGAGCTTCTTCATCTCACCTCCGGGGATGGTTGAAGTTCAGCCTTCCGGCACCGGCAGGCACTCCGAGGCGTACGGATCGCAGGTCCAGCCGACGCGCGTGTAGTTGCAGCCGCAGGAGCAGGTGCTGCCACAGGTGTAGCCGCAGCTGTACGCGTAGGTCGGTGGCGGGGCGCACGGATCGATGCTGTAGTCCGGCTCGCAGGGCGTGTCGATGCAGGTGTCCCAGGTGCCGTGGGCGCGCACGGTTCCGTGCCCGTCCGCAGTCTCGGCGGGGGCGAACGACTCCACGCGCAGGTCGTCGGTGTTCAGCTTGAGCTTTCGCATCATCGCTCCATGGGATGGACGGGATGGGAGAGGGGCCGAGCCGGCGGCGCACCGCCGGCTCGCCGGGATCCATCAGGGGGTGATGCCGGCGTTGCCGCCACAGGTCTCCGCGTCCGGATCGCTGGTGGGATCGGTCTTGCACGTCTCGAAGCAGGCGGTGCCGTAGCCGGCCACGGCCAGCTGGGCAACGACCGGCGTGGCCTCGAACGATTCGACCTGCAAGGTGTCGGGGTCGAGCGGATTCTTCTTCATCGGGCGCTCCGTAGATTCGGGGTGATTGCGCCGGCGAAGACGCCGGACGGGGTCGATCGCAAGCGGGGAGACGAACCGGCGGAGACCGCGGCGCGCCACCGCGTCCGTCCACCTCCGCGCGGCGGCGCGATGCGGGCGATGACGCGAGCGCGGCCGCTGCCGGTCATCCGCAGCTCAGAGTGGCTGGATGGTGCACGGGGCGATGCTGGGACAGCCGAGCGTGCAGTCGCAGTTGGTCTCGCAGAAGGTGAAGGCGGTGTTGCACACGTTCGTGCGCGGACCGTTGGCGTTCACCGTGCCGCGAAGGGTCCGCGGTTCGTCGCAGGCGGCGAACGACTCCACGGCGAGGGTCTCGGCGTCCAGGCGGATCTTCTTCATCGGGGCTGTCTCCTGCTGGGGGATGAGCGGATGCCCGGCCCACGCGGGCGCGGGCCGGGCACGACACGGTCGATCGGACGAACACCTCCGGGCGCGCGGCTCAACAGATGTCGACCGACGCGCTGTCGCCGCACGTGCCACACGGGATGTAGGTGATGATGCAGGTGCCGCCGCACGACGCGATGTTGCAGCTGTAATCGTGGTAGTCGGTGTTCGCCGGGCAGCCGCCGGTGGCGCGCGCGTGCACGGTGCCCGCCTCCGCGCCTTCGCCGGTTCCAGGCTCGAAGGTATCGACCCGCAACGCGTCCATGTTCAGCTTGATCTTGCGCATCGTGCTCTCCGGAGGGTTGATTGGCGCGAGGTGCGCCACCGCCCCACGACGGATGCGCTTCACCTCATTACCTGACGGAATATGACGGAGACCGGCGCATCGGACAAGCCGCGGCGGGAGGCGTACGGGGTGGCTCCGCGGAGGCGCCCGGCGGGCGTCATCCTGCTGCTGGCGGGGGTGGTGCTGCTGCTGGCGTGGCTGGTGCTCTACCCCAACCTGTACGTGCTGGGCGACAGCTTCATGGACGCGGGGAAGGCCACCGGGCGGCACTACGCGCGCTTCTTCGGGAGCGCGGCGGAGCTGCGGGCGCTGTGGAACAGCGTGTGGATCTCGCTGGCGAGCGTGGTGCTCTCGGCGCTGATCGGCGTGCCGCTGGCCTTTCTCTTCGCCGGGCGCGAGTTCCCGGGGCGGCGCCTGCTGGGCGGGCTGGCGTCGATGCCGGTGCTGCTGCCGCCGCTGGTGGGCACCATCTCGTTCATGTTTCTCTACGGCGAGTCCGGCTTCCTGACGCGCGGCGTGCAGGCGCTGCTGCGGATGGACCACGCGCCCTGGCGGCTGGACGGCGCCTGGGCGGTGCTGCTGGTGCACGCCTACACGATGTACGTCTACTTCTACATGTTCGTCTCCGCCGGGCTGGCGCGGCTCGACGCCGGGTACGCCGAGGCCGCCGCCGCGCTGGGCGCGGGCCGCTGGACCACGCTGCGCCGCGTGACGCTGCCGATGCTGGGCCCGGCGCTGGGTGGCGCGGCGCTGCTGGTGTTCATGACATCGATGGCCAGCTTCAGCGCGCCCTACGTGTTCGGCGGCGGCTTTCGCGTGCTCACCACCCAGCTGTACGCCAGCAAGCTCAACGGCGAGAACGGCCTGGTGGCGGTGGAGGCGGTGGTCCTCGCCATCGTGTCGCTCGCCTTCCTGGTGCCGCTGCAGCGCTACGAGGCGGCGCGCGAGTACACCGGCGCGTCCAAGGGGCTGGGCGCCTCCACGCGGGTGCGTGGCGGGCGGCCGTGGCTGCTGACGCTGGCCGCGAGCGCGTTCGTGCTCTTCCTGCTGCTGCCGCATCTCACCGTGCTCCTGGTGTCGTTCGTTCCCGAGGGAACGTGGACCACGCAGGTGCTGCCGCCCGTGTACAGCGCCGAGCCATACCGGCGGATGTTCGCGGACGCGGAGCAGTTTCGCCCCGTGCTCAACTCGCTGAAGATGGCGACCATCGCGACGATCGCGAACGTGGCGTTCGCCTTCGCGGCGGCGTACCTGCTGGCGCGGACGCGGGTGCGCGGGCGAGGCCTGGTCAACGCGCTGGTGACGCTGCCGTGGGCGCTGCCGGGCACGGTGCTGGCCATCGCGCTCGCCTCCACCTTCAGCGTGAACCGGCCGCTGGCGGGGCGCTTCGTGCTGGTGGGGACCTTCGCCATCCTCCCGCTGGCGTACTTCATCCGCAACATCCCGCTGGTGACGCGGGCCGCGCTTTCCTCCTTCCGCCAGCTCGACCCCTCGCTCGAGGAAGCCGCCGCCTCCCTCGGCGCCGGCCAGGCGACCACGATGCGGCGCGTGGTGCTGCCGCTGGTGCTGCCGGGGCTGATGGCGGGCGCGCTCCTGGCCTTCGTCACCGCGCTGGGCGAGTTCGTGGCCTCGATCCTCCTCTACACCAACCGCACGCGCCCCATCAGCATGGAGATGCTCTCGCAGCTCCGCGCCTTCGACTTCGGCGGCGCCAGCGCGTACGGCGTGCTGCTGATCGTGCTGGTGGCGCTGGTCTTCGCGACGGGGTACCGCAACGTGGTGGAGGGGGGATAGGCGCGCGGCACCGATCCACTGCCTCGCGATGGAGCGATCGACGGAGGATCGGTGCGGCCGCGGTGGGCCCTCTCCCCCCGACCCTCTCCCCCCGACCCTCTCCCCCCGAAACTGCCTGGGGGAGGGGGAGTATTTTTCATGGAATCACATTTCGGAGCGCGTCCCGGCCACGCGGGAACGTCGTTCCGCGCCGTCCTTGGCAGGCCACGCAGACCGTCCCTCCCCTGCGGTTCGGGGGAGGGACAGGCGTTCAGGACCCGGCGCAGCCGGGGCGCCTGAACGCCAGGGCGAGGGCCACGCCGTCCCGATCCGGCGGCTTCGCGCGTCCTCCATCCGGACGAGCCGGTTTCGCGGTGGCGCGCGGGATGCGGCAACGGAGGATGAACCCGCGAAAATCGACCCGGATGATCCGCACCCCGCTCATCGCACTCGCACTGCTCGCCTCCGCCGCGCTCGCGCCGCGCGTGGATGCGCAGGCGTCGCTCGCGTCCGTGCGCCCGGACGCGGCGCAGCGCGCGGACTCGGCGCGGGCGCTGCGGAGCGCGCGATCGGCGCAGGCTGCGTTCGAGCGCGTGCGCTTCCAGCATCTCCCGTGGAAGGAAGACACGGGCGGCGGGTGGAGCTGCGACGAGGTGATCGGCCGCTTCTGCATCTGGTATTCGGAGAACGAGGACGAGGACGACGAGTGGCGCCCGCCGCCCGACCACCGCGACGTGGTGCGCGCGCGCGACACGCTGATCGCCGCGCTGGACCGCGCGTCCGCCGTCACGCCGGGGGACGCGTGGGTCGCGGGGCAGCGCGTGCGCTACCTGGTGGAGGCCGGCCGCGCCCCCGAGGCCGCGCGCGCCGCCCGCGACTGCCGCGCCGAGGCATGGTGGTGCCACGCGCTGGAGGGGTACGCGCTGCATCATGCCCGCGACTATCCCGCCGCCGAGCGGGCGTTCGCCGCCGCCTCGGCCGCCACGATGCCCGCCGCCGTCCGCCGCGAGTGGGAGGAGCTGGTGCCCGCCTTCCGCGACGCGGACGTGCGCGCGCTCCGGCGCATCCCCGCGCCTGGGCGCGAGGCGGCGCTGCGGCGGTTCTGGTGGCTGGCCGACCCGTTCTGGATGGAGCCGGGGAACGACCGCATGACGGCCCACTTCGCCCGCCTGGTCGCCGACCGCCTCCAGGACCACGCGCGCACCACCGAGGGGCTGTTCTGGGCGGACGACCTGCGCGAGATCCTGCTGCGCTGGGGCCCGCCGGCGGGATGGGAGCGCGTCCGCCCGCGCTTCCACCAGGCCGGCCGCGTGGAGGTGAGCACGCACTACCTCCCCAGCTTCGAGTTCCTCCCCACGATGGAGATGGTGCGCGACCCGTTCACCATCGACGCCGATGCGTGGAAGACGGACGAGCGCGGGTCGCACTCGCTCTACGCGCCGCCGGGCGTGCGGCACTTCGGCCCGCTCCCGCACCAGGTGGCCGTCTTCCCGCGCGGCGGGAGCGTGGAGGTGGTGGCCGCCTTCGCGATGAAGCCGGACAGCCTCCCCGCGCGCCCCGTGCTGGACGCCGGCGTGGTGCTGATGCGCGCGCCCGACGCCGCGCCGGTGGTGCGCGCCGGCCGCATCTCCGGCAACCACGGCGTCTTCCGCGCGACCGCGGCGCCGGAGTCGACGGTGATCAGCATCGAGGCGCGCGAGGCGGCGAGCGAGCGGGCGGCGCGGGCGCGCTTCGGGATCGACCTGCGCCGGCCGGCGGTCGCCGGCGTGGCGATCAGCGACGTGCTGCTGCTGGATGCGCCCGCCGCGCGCCCGCGCTCGCTCGACGAGGCCGCGCCGCAGGCCCGCGGGAGCACCGTTTTCCGCGCGGGCGACCGGATGGGTGTCTACTGGGAGGTGTACGGGCTGGAGGGGAAGGCGGACAGCGTCACCTTCTCGGTCGCGCTGGCGCGGCGGCCGCCCGGCGGGCTGCGGCGCGCGGTGGAGAGCATCGGCCTGGCGCGCACGGCCGCCCCCGTGCGCCTGCGCTGGGACGAGGCGCCCCCCGGCGTGGCGATCGCCCCGCGCTCGATGGGCATCTCCCTCCCCCGCCTCCCGGCCGGCGAGTACGTGCTGGAGGTCGCCGTCCGCACCCGCGCCGGCGCGACGGCGTTCACCCAGCGCGAGATCACGGTGACGAGGTAGGGCCTCCTCGCCTGATCGTGGCTGGATCGCCGGGGAATCTCCTTGGAAAAGGATCCACCGGCGGCTGAAGCCGCGGCAACAACCACGGAAAGCCTCACAACTGCGTGAGGCTTCAACCGCAACCGATCATCGAAGATGATGCAGCTTCACCTCCCCCGTGCAGTTCAACGGGGGAGGTCGAAAAACGCGGACAGCAGTACCGTCCGCGTTTTTCGGGTGGGGGCCCCGGCCGCCGCCGCACGGATCCCCTGCTGTCCATCCTCGATCACATCTAGTCTCCCGCCGCTCCGCCGCGTAGGATTGCACCATCCCACGTCGCGCACCTGGCACCCAGCACCCCGCACGCTTTTCCGTGGACCTGACTCCGCCCACGCTCGCCGGCCGCCACGTTCGCCTGGTTCCGCTCACGCTCGGCCACGTTCCCGCGCTGTGGGAGGTGGGGAACGACGAGGAGATCTGGCGGTGGACGCTGAGCCAGATCCGCTGCGAGGGCGACATGTGGCGCTACGTGCAGGCCGCGCTGGCACGGCAGGATGCCGGCGGCGCGATCCCCTTCGCCACGACGGAGGCGGCCACGGGGCGGGTGATCGGGAGCACGCGCTTCCACAACATCGACGTGGAGAACCGGCGCGTGGAGATCGGCCATACCTGGATCGCCCGGCCGTGGATGCGCACGCCGGCGAACACCGAGGCAAAGTATCTGATGCTGGGCCACGCGTTCGAGTCGCTCGGCTGCGTGCGCGTGGAGCTGCGCACGGACGCGCTCAACGCCCGCTCGCGGGCCGCGATCCTGCGCATCGGCGCGACCGAGGAGGGAACGCTGCGGCGCCACCTCCGCACCGAGAGCGGCCGCTTTCGCGACACGGTCTACTTCAGCATCCTGGACGATGAATGGCCCGGGGTGAAGCAGCGGCTCGAAGCCAAGCTCGCCCGCCCCTGGCCCGCACCCGACGCATGATCCCGATGCCGCTCCGCCGCCCTGCCCTGCTCGCCCTGGCCGCGCTCGCCGCCTGCGCCCCCGCCGCCACGCGCGCCCCGGCCGTCCCCGCGCCGGCTCCCGCGCCGCCCTCGCCCGAGCGGACGCTGGCGTCGCGCCTCGACTCCATCTTCGGCGATCCGCAGTTCGAGGGCGCCAACTGGGGCGTGCAGATCCAGTCGCTGCGCGACGGGCGGGTGATCTACCAGCGCAACGCGGAGAAGATGTTCGTTCCCGCCAGCAACATGAAGCTGGTGACGGGGAGCGTGGCGCTGGAGGCGCTCGGGCCGGACTTCGTCTACCGCACCCCCGTGGCCGCCACGGGACCGATCGCGAACGGCGTGCTGCGCGGCGACCTGGTGGTGATCGGCAGCGGCGATCCCACCATCGCGGCCGACTACCGCGGCGGCGACGCGCGCGCCGTCTTCCGCGCCTGGGCCGATTCGCTCGCCGCGCACGGCGTCCGCCGCATCACCGGCCGCATCATCGGCGACGACGACGTGTTCGACGACCTGCCGCTGGGCCGCGGCTGGGCGTGGGACGACCTGCAGGACTACTACTCGGCCGAGATCGGCGGGCTGGAGTACAACCTGGGCGTGGTCGGCATCACCGCCGCGGCCGGCACCTCTCCCGGCGCGCCGGCGCGGCTGACGATCGACCCACAAACGTCGTACGTGCGCGTGACCAACGCCGCGCGCACCGGAGCGCCCGGGAGCGAGACGGCGCTCCAGGTCACGCGCGCCGACACCGGCAACACCTTCGTCGTCAGCGGGTCGATCGCGGGGGACACGGCGACCGAGCGCAACGACATGTCGGTGCGCAACAACACCGCCTACTTCGTCACCGTGCTCCGCGAAACGCTGGTCGAGCGCGGGATCGCCGTCGGCGGCGCGGCGGTGGACCAGGACGAGCTCTCGCCCGCCGCGCGGCCGGCCGTGCGCGACACGGTGTTCGTGCAGAGCTCGCCGCCGATGCGCGAGATCCTTCCCGGCTTCCTGAAGCCGAGCCAGAACCAGGTCGGCGAGCTGCTGCTGAAGACGCTCGGCCGCACGCTGCGCGGGCAGGGCACGGCCGCGGCGGGGATCGCCGTGGTCGACAGCGTCACGCGCGGCTGGGGGCTGCCGCAGCGGAAGCTGGCGCAGGCGGACGGGAGCGGGCTCTCGCGCTACAACCTGGTGGCGCCGCGATTCCTGATCGGCATCCTCCAGCACATGCGCCAGAGCCCCAACTGGCAGACGTTCTACGACGCCCTTCCCGTGGCCGGCGTGGACGGCACGCTGCGGACGCGGATGCGCGGCACCCCGCTACAGGGGAACGTCCACGCGAAGACCGGCACCGTCAGCAACGTCCGCTCGCTCAGCGGCTACGTCACCACCGCCTCGGGCGAGCCGATGATCTTCAGCATCATCGTCAACCACCACACGCTGAGTTCGCGCGACGCCGACCGGCTCGCCGAGGCGGCGCTGATGGCGGTTCACGGGCCGTGACCGGCGAGTGACCGATGAAGATGGAAGCGGCCGGACGAGAATGCCCGTCCGGCCGCTTCCATCTTCACGCCCATCGATTCGTCCGTCGCGGAGCTCAGATCCACGGCTCGTCGGCCGTGGGGCCGTAGATGGAGGGGACCTTGCCGCCGGCCATGCGCAGGTAGACGGAAAACTGGCCGCGGTGATGGATCTGGTCGTGGAGGAGCATCCAGAGGAAGTCCATCCGCACCACGTCGCCGAGCGTCTTGGGCCCCACGAAGAACTGGATGGTGCCGTGCAGATGCTCCTCGCTCTGCGCTCGGACGGTTTCGACCAGCTTCTGGTGGGCGGCCTCGACCTGGTCGACGATCTCGCTGAAATCGGCGGGGATCTCGGGCGGGCTCATCTTCTCGAAGTCGAAGCCGGTGGTGGCGGCGTCCACCCCCATGCGGCTCTCGACCGCGAACACGCAGGCCAGCTCGCGCGCCGTCTTGCTCTTCTCCGCCGGCCGCAGGTCGGCCTGATCGGCGGGATACGCGCGCAGCACCTTCATGGTGGTGGCGTGCTCCTGCTCCAGCATCTGCAGGAAACGCTGGATGGCGGGGCTGCCGGCGTGCGTCGGCTCGGGCGTGGCGGTCATGGCGATCTCCGCTGAGGATGGATGATGGACGGCCGCGGACGCCACCACGATACCATCACCGCCGCCGCGCGCCAGACCGCGCGGCGTCGCGGCGGCGCTCGGGGATGGTTGCGTGGAGGAGGAGGGAGATGGGGCGGCCGGTGACCGGGTCCAGCGGTTCGTAGGTCTCGATCAGGATCAGACCGGCGCGGCGCAGCTCCAGGATCCAGGTGCTGAAGGTACGGAAGTACCAGGGCACGGGCGGACGCATCGGCACGCCGGGCGCCGCCTCGTCCATCAGCCGCCAGCCGTCGCGGTACCCGGCGTCTCCGTCCGTGGACAGGGGGTGCGCGGCCTGGATCAGGATGCGGCCGTAAGGGAAGAGGACGCTCCCCGCCGCCTCCAGCACGGGGGTGATGCGCTCGTCCAGGAGCGAGAAGTTGAAGATCACCGTGCCGAACGCGCCGCCCAGCCGCCGCGGCTCGTCGGCGGCCTCGGCGAACGAGACCCAGCGGTAGTCCGCCCGCTCGCACGCCTCGGCGGCGAGCGCCACCATCCGCGGCGCG
>Ga0247773_1000275_pt1 | contig 23841 bp, 26 predicted proteins | sample UWRJL092311B6_FD_179934 | JGI IMG/M metagenome (GOLD analysis project Ga0247773, IMG submission 179934) | Plant litter microbial communities from Arlington Agricultural Research Station in Wisconsin, United States - UWRJ-L092-311B-6 | ecosystem: Environmental > Terrestrial > Plant litter >... | reverse complement strand
GGATGCGCATCCCCAGCTTCTCGGGGTCGTCGTCGACCATCGCCACGGGGTTCATCCCGGCGGCGCCCTCGCGCTGCAGCGCGCGCAGCAGCCGCTCCGAGGCCACGCCGGCGCCGATGATCAGCGTGCGCTTCCCCTGCGTGGCGCGCCACGGGGTGAAGCGCTCCTCGCGGAAGGCGCGCACGGCGAAGCGCACCCCGCCGAAGAGGAGGAGCGCGGTGACCGCGTCGAGCGCCAGTACCGAGCGCGGCATCCCCGTGAGGGTGCCGGTCATGAACAGCGCCACCAGGGTGAGCATGGTGCTGGCGGCCACCGCCTTCACCAGCGCCACCAGGTCGCTCATCCCCACGTGCCGCCACCACCCGCGGAAGAGCCCGAACACCCCGAACGACGCCATGCGGATGACGGTGACGTACGGCAGCGTGGCCCAGAACACCCGCGCGTGGTCGGGGGGGAGGTGGAAGTCGAAGCGCAGCGAGAACGCCGCGAAGTAGCCCGCCGGGATCAGGATGGCGTGCAGGATGACGAGGAATGCCCGGCGGAAACGGAAGATCAGACCCGGAGGCAGCATCAAGCCCGAGGTGGTGTCGTGAAGGCCGCGATGCGACACGCGCCGCTGGGCGCATCGTGGTGCGCGGCCGAACTGGTTTCCATCTGTATGCGCGGTCCGCGCTTACCCGCATGTGGGACGCACGCGGCGAGAGGTGCGTCACATCCCCGCGGCACGACCGGCTCGCGGCAGGTTTCGCGCCACCCCCGGGGAGCGCGGCCGCCGTTCAGCCCGACCGGCGCCCGCGGAAGGGCCCGATCGGGATGGACACACCGCGTGTTCACGCCGGGCACAGTGCACGGAGTTGCAGCCACGGCGCGAAAAGCCCGGATCGACGCCTCCGCGCCCCGCCCGGCACGCATGGCGAATTGCTGCGCCCTACGGTGCGTCCTTCGGCGGAACCCACGCCGCGTCGCCGGGGCTGGCGCGCCGGCGGGTGTCCCCGATCCGGGGCACCGGCGCGACACGCCGGGACACCCGCGCCTCAGCCCTGCCGGGCGCGGGCGAACTGCCGGGCGTAGTACGAGATCACCCGGTCGGCTCCCGCGCGGCGGATGGCGGTGAGCGCCTCCTCGTGCGCGCGCGGGCCGTCGATCCACCCCATCCGCGCGGCCGCCTCGATCATGGCGTACTCGCCCGAGACGTGGTAGGCGCAGACGGGAAAGCCGGTCTCGTCCTTGACCCGGCGGATCACGTCGAGGTAGGCGAGCGCCGGCTTCACCATCACCATGTCGGCGCCCTCCTCGATGTCGAGCCGCACCTCGCGCAGCGCCTCCTCCACGTTCCCGGGGTCCATCTGCGCGGTGCGCCGGTCGCCGAAGGCGGGCGCGCTCTCGGCCACGTCGCGGAAGGGGCCGTAGAAGGCGCTGGCGTACTTGGCGGCGTAGGAGAGGATGGCCGTCTGCCCATGGCCGCTCGCGTCGAGCGCGGCGCGGATGGCGCCCACCCGGCCGTCCATCATGTCGCTCGGCGCCACCACGTCGGCGCCGGCGGCGGCGTGGCTCACGGCGGTGCGCGCCAGCAGCGGCACCGTCTCGTCGTTGTCCACGTCGCCGTCGACGATGATCCCGCAGTGGCCGTGGCTGGTGTACTCGCACAGGCACACGTCGGTGATCACCAGCAGCTCGGGGAGCTCGCGCTTGAGGAGGCGGACGGTGGTCTGCACGACGCCGCCGTCTGCCCAGGCGCCGGTCCCCCGCTCGTCCTTCTCGTCGGGAATGCCGAAGAGTAGGACGCCGCCGAGGCCCAGCCGCAGCGCCTCCTCGCCGTCCTTCAGCAGCTCGTCGGGCGAGGTCTGCTCCACGCCGGGCATGGAGCCGATGGCGCGGCGCACGCCGCTGCCGGACACCGCGAAGAGGGGGAGGATCAGCTCCGCCGGGCGCACCTCGGTCTCGCGCACCAGCGCTCGGAGCGGCCCGGTGCGGCGCATGCGCCGGGGGCGGTACCCCGGGTAGCGTGACATCAGCATGTCGGTCCCACCAACGGGCGGCGATCGCCCGGAATCAGAAGGTCCACGCGAGCGAGGTGCTGAACGCGTTCTCGCGCCACCCCTCGCCGTCGTCGAGCATCCACCGCGCGCGCAGCTCGGCGCGCGGGGCCAGCCGCAGCGCCGCGTCGGCCATGCCGCCCACGCTGCGGCCCGCGCGCTGCGGGGTGAACAGGTTGCCGCCGCCCACGTGCTTGGGTCCCACCAGCGACAGGTCCGAGCGGTCGCGGATCCACCCGCGCGCCTCGAAGCGCAGGCGCGCGTCCCACCCGGCGGCCTGCAGGTACGCCGCGTACTCCGCGCCCTCGCCGCCCAGCGGGTGGCCCAGCGGAAAGTCGCGCACGGCCCAGTTGCCGGGGAAGGTCGCGTTCAGGTACCAGGGCCCGTGGCCGCAGCACCAGGCCTTGAAGTAGGTGTACTCGCCGCCCACCCCCACCTGCGGGAGGGCGGGGAGCGCGGGGAGGTACAGGCCGATCAGGCGCGCCGGCGTCTCGTCCATGGCGCCGGCGGCGTCGTCGGCGCCCCACTCCACGTAGACCGTGGCGGGGAGAACGCGGTCCGTGGGGATGCGGTAGCGCGCGTCGAGCGAGATCACCTGGTTCTCGAAGCGGCTCTTCACCACCCCCACCAGCATCTTCAGGACCTGGTTGAAGGTGGTGGGATCGGTGTCGCCGCCGAACATGGAGCCGCGGTTGGCGCCCAGCGTGAGCCGCGGATGCGGCTGCGCGGCCACCCGCATCCCCCACAGGTTGGGGTCGCTGGGGTGGCGCACGGGATCGTTCACCGGCCCCAGGAAGGTGTGCAGCGTCACCGGCCCCACGGCGTGGAAGATCCACGGCAGGTGGAAGGGGCGCGTGGTCTCCAGCTCCAGCCGCGGGAGCGCCTCGGGGGTGGAGTAGACGATCCCGCCGGTGCGCCCCCAGCCGTAGCCGATCGGCGCGCGCCCCACGGAGAGCTGGAAGGTGCCGAACCCCGCCGCCGCGTTCCATTCGCGCAGCACCGCCTCGCCCCCGCGGTACGCGCCCTCGGCGTCCACGCTCAGCCACGCGTTGGCCACCCCGCCCGAAAGCGTGGCGCGCGGGTCCGACACGTCGCGCAGCGGGAGCGGCTCGTGGCGCGTGGCGCCGTACCCCGCCGCCGGCGCGAGCCGGCCCGTCCAGCGGTCGTACCCCGCGGCCACGCGGGCGCCCAGGAGCGTGACGCCCCCGGTGGACCGCGCCGCGGGCGCGGCGTACTCGGGAAACTCCTCGCGGAAGCGCGCGCTCCACCCCTCGGCCATCCGGCGCAGCGCGGGCGTCCGGGCGTTCGCGGCCGCCTGCGCCAGCGCGCGGGCCACCTGCGCGCGCGGCGCGGCGCGCTGCGCGGGGAAGAAGCGCGTGAGCCCCATCGCCTCGGCGCGGCGGGCGGCCTGCACGGCCCAGTGGTCGTACGGCAGCAGCGGCGAGGCGCGGTACACCGGCGCCTCCATCCCCCGCGAACCGGCGGACGATTCCCGCGGCGGCAGCGCCGTGGTGTCCTCGCGGACGAGCGCGCTGTCGCGCACGGCCGTGGTGTCCTGCGCGGCCGCGAGCGAGGGCACCAGCGCCATCATCCCCGCGACCAGCCATCTCCGTACCGCGTCGCTCATTCCGCGTCTCCCGTGTAGAGCCCGCGGATCGCCCGCAGCAGCCCATCGATGGTCGCCTCCGGCGCCTCCACGTCCACGCGCATCCCCAGCTCGCGCAGCGCCTGCGTGGTGACCGGGCCGATGGACGCCACCTTCGCGCGCCCCGTGCCGGTGCCGGCCAGCGCGGCGAAGTTGCGCGCGGTGGAGCCGGCGGTGAAGGTCAGCAGGTCGATCTCCCCCGCCTCCAGCGCGCGCCGCACCTCGTCCGCGTTCGTGCCGTCGCGCACCGTGCGGTAGGCCACCACCTGCGTCACCTCGGCGCCGCGCGCGCGAAGCCCGTCGGCCAGCGCCGGTCGGGCGTCGGCCGCGGCGGGGACCAGCACCCGCGCACCGGCCAGCTCGGCCGCGGCGGCGAGCGCGTCGACCGCGCTCTCGCCCACGAACTCGGGGGGCACCAGGTCGGCGCGGACGCCGTGCTTCTCCAGCTCGGCCGCGGTGGCGGGGCCGATGGCGCAGACGCGGGCGTTCGCCAGCGCGCGCGCGTCGCGCCCCTGGGCGCGCACCTCGGCGAAGAAGCGCTCGACCCCGTTGGCGCTGGTCAGCACGATCCAGTCGAACCCGGCGATCCGCGCCACCGCGTCGCGCAGCCCCGCCCCGTCTTCCGGCGCGTCCACGCGGATGGCGGGGAGCTGGATGACGTCGGCGCCGAGCGCCCGGAGCGAGGCGGCGAAGCCGCTGGCCTGCGCCCGGGCGCGGGTGACCACGATGCGGCGCCCGTGCAGCGGCCGGCGCTCGAACCACGACAGCCGCTCGCGCAGCGCCACCACGCCGCCGACCACCACGATGGAGGGCGCCCCGATCCCGGCTTCGCGCGCCAGCGCGGGGAGGGTGGCGAGCGTGCCGGTGACCGTGCGCTGGCGCGGGTGCGTCCCCCACTCCACCGCGGCCGCGGGGGTCTCGGGCGAGCGGCCGCCGTCGGCCAGCCGGCGGAAGTTCTCTTCCATCCGCCCCACGCTCATGTAGAAGACGAGCGTGCCGGCGGTGCGGGCCAGCGCCTCCCAGTCCGTTCCCGCCTCGGGCTTGTCCGGGTCTTCGTGCCCGGTGACCAGGGTGACCGAGGTGGCGATGCCGCGGTGCGTCACGGGGATCCCCGCGTATGCCGGGGCGGCCACGCCGGCGGTGACGCCGGGGACCACCTCGAAGGCGACGCCCGCGCGCGCCAGCTCCAGCGCCTCCTCGCCCCCGCGCCCGAAGACGAACGGGTCGCCGCCCTTGAGCCGCACCACCGCCTGGTGCGTCCGGGCGAGATCCACCAGCAGGCGGCTGATCTCCTCCTGCGACATCACGTTGCGGGTGCCGCCGCGCTTGCCTGCGTAGATCCGCTCGGCCCCGCCCGCGCGCTCCAGGATGGCGGGCGAGACCAGCGCATCGTACACCAGCACGTCGGCCCGCGCCAGCAGCTCGGCGGCGCGGACGGTCAGCAGCCCCGGATCGCCCGGGCCCGCGCCCACCAGGTACACGGTGCCGCTCACGCCGCCTCCGCCCCGGCGGGGATGCGCGCCTGCTCGTGGCGGAGGAGCTCCGCCAGCGTCTGCCGCAGCGGGATCCGCGGCTCCCACCCCAGCGCGCGCAGCGCCGACGCGTCGCCGGAGAGGAGGGGAACGTCGACCTTGCGCACCCGCGCGGGATCGACGCGCACCTCGGCGCGCGTTCCCGACAGCTCCACCAGCAGGCGGACCAGGTCGTCCATCCCCAGCGGGTCGCCGCTGGCCACGTTGTAGGCGCGCCCCGCCTCGCCGCGCTCCAGCAGCAGCTGGTAGGCGCGCACCACGTCGCGCACGTCCAGGTAGTCGCGCCGAGCGGAGAGGTTCCCCACCTTCAGCACCGGCGCCTCGCCCCCGGCACCGATGCGCGCCAGCTGCCGCGCGAACGCCGCCAGCGCGAAGCGCGCGTCCTGCCCCGGCCCCGTGTGGCTGAACGAGCGGGCGATCACCACCTCGGCCCCGGCGTGCCCCAGCACCGCCTCGAGCGCCGCCATCTCGGCGGCCGCCTTCGACGCGGCGTACGGGTTGGACGGGCGCAGCGGCTCCGCCTCGGCGATCGGCTGCCGCCCGGGCGGCACCACGCCGTACACCTCGGCGCTGCTCACCAGCAGCATCCGCGCGCCGGCGGGCAGCGCCGCCAGGAGCCGCACCGTCCCCAGGGCGTTCGCCTCCCAGGTGGCCGCGGGATCGGCGAGCGAGTCGGCCACCGACGCCTGGGCGGCCAGGTGGAACACGCGCTCCGGGCACGCCTCGCCCATCGCGGCCGCCACCGAGGCGGCATCGCCGAGCTCCATCGGGAGCCAGTGCACGCCGGCGGGCCCGGGCGGGGGCGCGTGCCCCGCCTGCAGCGTGCCCCACAGCTGGTGGCCCTCGGCGCGCAGCGCCCGGCAGAGGTGCGCGCCGGCGAACCCCGCCGCGCCGGTCACCAGTACGCGCACGCGCTCAGCCCGCCTTCGGGCCCAGGCGGTCCGCGGCGGGGCGCAGGCGCTCCAGGTCGGCGTCGACCATCATCTCCACCAGCTGCCGGAACCCCACCTCGGGCTTCCACCCCAGCTCCGCCCCGGCCTTGCGCGGATCGCCGATCAGCAGGTCCACCTCGGCGGGGCGCATGAAGCGCTCGTCCTGCACCACGTGCTCGCGCCAGTCCAGCCCCACGTGGCCGAAGGCCAGCTCCACCAGCTCGCGCACGCTGTGCGTCTCGTTGGTGGAGATCACGTAGTCGCGCGGCTCGTCCTGCTGCAGCATCAGCCACATGGCGCGCACGTAGTCGCCCGCGTACCCCCAGTCGCGCTGCGCGTCGAGGTTCCCCAGGCGCAGCTTGTCCTGCATCCCCAGCCGGATGCGCGCGGCCGCGTCGGTCACCTTGCGGGTCACGAACTCCAGGCCGCGGCGCGGGCTCTCGTGGTTGAACAGGATCCCGCTCACCGCGTACATCCCGTAGCTCTCGCGGTAGTTCACGGTGATCCAGTGGCCGTACACCTTGGCCACCCCGTACGGCGAGCGCGGGTAGAAGGGCGTCTCCTCGGTCTGCGGCACCTCCTGCACCTTGCCGAACATCTCCGAGCTCGATGCCTGGTAGAAGCGCACGCGGGGGTTGTGCACCCGGATCGCCTCCAGCATCCGCGTGACCCCCAGCGCCGTCACGTCGCCGGTGAGCGTGGGCTGGTTCCAGCTGGTCTGCACGAACGACTGCGCCGCCAGGTTGTACACCTCGTCGGGGTTGCACTGCTGCAGCGCGTACAGGAGCGAGTTCTGGTCGGTCAGGTCGCCGGGGACGAGCTCCACCCGGTCCTGGATGTGCTGGATGCGCTCGAAGGTCACCGTCGAGCTGCGCCGGACCAGGCCGAACACCTGGTAACCCTTCTCGAGGAGGAGCTCGGCGAGGTAGCTGCCGTCCTGGCCGGTGATCCCGGTGATGAGCGCCGTCTTCATCCGCATGGAGGTGGGGTTGGGGGCTCCTCTTTCGAGCCCCAATGCCAAAACTCACCGTCGCGCGTGCGCCGGTGAGGGTTCGCGATTGCAGCGCACCAAGGTAGCCGCGAGCGAAAGGTGTGTCAATCAAACGAGATAGCCGCCGCGGGGTTGACCAGCGGCCCGAGCGGGGATAGATTTTACGGCTTGTTTGCAACACCCCGGCGAATACAACTGAGGAGACTCCGATGGCTTTCTGCGAGGTCTGCGGAAAGGGGCCGCGCAGCGGGAACAACGTCAGCCACGCGAACAACAAGACCAAGCGTGTGTGGCGTCCGAACCTGCAGCCCGCGCGGATCGTGACCGACAACGGCACGCACAAGCGCGTGCGCGTGTGCACGAGCTGCCTGTCGGCCGGCAAGGTCCGCAAGGCGGGCTGAAGCCGTCCGCGCTTCCGCATTTCCAGCACGTCGAAACGGCCGCATCTTCCGGGATGCGGCCGTTTTCTCGTCCTCCGGTCCCGCTGCCTCCTCTTCGCCCCTGGCCGGCCTCCCGTCCTTCCACCGGATCTCCCGCTCCTGCGACTCCGCTCATTCTACCCCGGGCGGCTGAAGCCACGGCAACAAGAACGGGAAGCCTCGCAAACCGCGCGAGGCCTGGTCTCGGAGCATGCCGGTGCCGAGTGTTCGCCCGGCGCGCTTACTCGAATTCCCGGTCCCCATCGCCGAGATCCTGGCCGAGGTAGACGGGGGTGATCGTCTCCTCGCGGAGCTCGCCGTCGACCCGCTCGTAGCGGTAGGCCCGGGCGGCGGGGCGAGAGGTCACGGCGCGGATCATCTCGCCGTTCACGTAGTGCAGCGCCACGCCATCCTCGGCCGCCATGGCGGGAACGCCGTGGCGCGCCACGAAGTCCGGCCAGAGGAAGGGGCGCCGCGGGTCGCTGTCGTAGTGCGGGCTGAAGGCGCCGGGGAGGAGGCCCAGGCCGTTGGTGAGCGGCTTGAGGTCCGGCCCGTAGCTGTCGGTGATCCCGCGCTGGAACCAGCAGAGCGCGCCGGCGCTCACGCCGCACAGGATGGTGCCCCCTTCCAGCACCTGCGGCAGCACCCGGTCCACCCCCTGCGCGCGCCACACCGCGAGGAGGTTGACGGTGTTTCCCCCGCCCACGTACACCAGGTCCTGCGCCCCCAGGAACGCCGCCAGGTCGTCCACCTTGCGGCTGAAGAGCGAAAGGTGCGTCGGCTCGCAGATCTCGTCCGGGAACGCCTCGTAGAAGCGGTCGATGTATCCCGCCGCGTCGCCCGCGGCGGTGGGGGCGAAGCAGACGCGCGGCCGGCCGCGTCCCGTGGCCGCCAGCACGTAATCGTCCAGCAGCGGGTTTCCAGGCTCCATGGTGAAGCCGCCGCCACCCATCGCGATGATCTGCCCCGCTTGCACGGCCATCTGGTTGCGCTTGGGATTCGAGGTGTCGGGAAGATGCGTGCGCTCGACCCTGATTATGCGTCCGGAAGGGTGCGCACGAAACCCCGGGTCGTTATGAGTGCCGATTCGATGATCATCGTGACGGGCCCGCGACGAGAGGTCTCGGGCCCGTCGTGCGGCCAGCCGGCGTTCTCAAGATGGTCAGGCCGCCGGCGCATCCTCGTTGCCGCCGTGCTGCAGCAGCTCGCGCGTGGCGGGGTGGCGCGGGCTGGAGAGCACCTCGCGGGCGGGGCCCTCTTCCACCAGCACGCCCTGGGAGAGGATCACCACGCGGTCGCAGGCGGCGCGCGCGAAATCCACGTCGTGCGTGGAGATCAGCATCCCCCGCCCGCCGCCGCGGGCCAGCTCGCGCAGCGTGTCGCCCAGCGCGCCGCGGCGGGCGGGGTCCAGCGCGCTGGTCGGCTCGTCCATCAGCAGCAGCGTGGGGTCGGGCGCCAGCGCGCGGGCGATCGCCACGCGCTGCGCCTCGCCCCCGCTCAGCTCGCGCGGAAAGGCGGTGGCGCGGTGGGCCACGCCCAGCTCCTCCAGCAGCTTCGTCGCCGTCTCGCGCGCCCGTTCGCGCGGCCAGCGCAGCGCGTGCACGGGCGCCAGCATGATGTTGTCGATGGCGCTCAGGTGCTCGAAGAGCGAGTGCGCCTGGAAGACCATCCCCACGCGGCTGCGCAGTCCCTTCAGCCGCGACTCTCCCGGCACCGGGCCGGGGCGCAGCGCGAAGCCGCCCACGTCGATCGTGCCGCCGTCGAACGCCAGCAGCGCGGCGATGCTGCGCAGCACCGTGCTCTTCCCCGACCCCGAGGCGCCCATCAGCGCGCAGATCTCGCCGGGCGCCACGGCCAGGTCGATGTCGCGCAGGATCTCGCGGGGGCCGCGCACCACGCGCAGGTCGGCGATGTGCAGGCCGCTCATGCCGCGCTCCACTTCTGCTCCAGCCGGCGCGCCATCCGCGACAGCGGGAGCGAAAAGGCCAGGTACAGCGCCGAGCACAGGATCCCCGGCACCACCCAGCTCCCCACGTTGGTGGCGTAGATCGCCGTCTGCTTCGTCAGTTCCACGACCGTGATCACGGAGACCAGCGACGAATCCTTGAGCAGCGCCACGAAATCGTTGGTCATCGGCGCCAGCGCCAGCCGCAGTGCCTGCGGGCCGCGGACCAGGCGCAGGATCTGCCACTCCGAAAGCCCCAGCGTGCGCCCCGCCTCCAGCTGCGAGCGGGGGATCGCCATCAGCGCCGCGCGGTAGATCTCGCTCTCGTACGCCGCGTAGTTCAGCCCCAGCCCCAGCACGGCGGCCGCGAACGCGGGGAGGCGGACGATGCCGGAGAGGCCGTAGTAGATCACGAACAGCTGCAGCAGCACCGGCGTGCCGCGCATCACCTCCACGTACACCGTCAGCAGCGCGCGCACCACCGGCGGGCCGTAGACGCGCCCCGCCGCCACGCCGATCCCGGCGGAGACGGCCAGCGCCATCGCCAGGCACGAGAGGACGAGCGTGATCGCCGCCGCGCGGAGGAGCGCCGGAAGGTAGGTCGCCAGCGAGCGGTCGCCGGCGCCCGGCACCGCGGCCCCCGACTCGCGCTCGCGCTCCGGCGCGGCGGTCAGGACGCGCTGGAAGTACGCTCCCTGCGCGTCGCTCCACACGCCCCAGCGGCGAAAGGTGCGCTCCAGCGAGCCGTCGCGCATCCGCGCGCGCAGGATCTCGTTGGCCGAGTCCCGCAGCGCCACGTTCGGCTTCGCGAAGACGGCCACGTAGTGCCCGGTCGCCGCCGGCTCCGGCTGGATCACGAAGCCGCTCCCGCCCATCCGCCTCAGCGAGCGCTCGGCGATGATGTTGTCCAGCAGCACGGCGTCGACCCGGCCGGCCACCAGGTCGCCGTACGGATGCACGTCGTCGTCGTAGCTGACGGGGATCACGCCCGACGCGCCCTGCGCGTCGACCAGCATCTGGTACGCGAGCGTGGCCCCCAGCGTCGCCACCCGCTTTCCGGCCAGGTCCGCCAGCCGGCGGTAGCGCCCCCGGTCCGCGGGGCGGACGGCCAGGACCTCGTGGAACTCGTAGTAGGGGATGGAGACGGAGTGGCGGGCGCGCAGCTCGGCGCGGTCCTCCAGCCCGCTCATCCCCACCTCGAAGTCGCCCCGCTCCACCGACTGCTCGATCGACGCCCACGCCACCTGCACGAACCGCGGCTCGCGCCCCAGCCCGCGCGCGATCATCCCCGCGATCTCCACGTCGAACCCGCGCACCTGGCTGGGGTCCGCGGGATCCGCCTCCACGAAGGGCGCGCCGCCCTCCGCGTCGCCGCCCCAGCGCAGCGGCGGCTTGCTCTGCGCCTCGGCGGAGCGATGCAAGGCGAGCAGCGCGCACGCGGCGAGCGCCGCGCCGGCGATCGTGCGGGCGCAGCTCATCGCGCGCCTCGCCGCGAGCGAGCGGGCGTGCCGATGGATGAATCGATCGGGGCGTGTGACGTCACGTATCCGCGGAAGCGGTGGGGAGGATCGATCCCCGCGGGAGGGCGGCGGGGTGAAGACGGGACCGGGCGGGATGAAGCTACGCTCCGCACACCACGGATTCAAGATGATCCACGCGGCCGGTCCGCGCGTCCTCCGGCCCGCGCCAGCGGAGAGACGCGGGGCGACACAAAGCGGGGACGGGCCTCGTAGGGACCGGCGCGTGCCGTCGCCCTTGTTCGCCCCGGGCACGGCGCTGACCCCTCGGACAGAGCGGACCCATGCTCGTGCTGGCCATCGTCGTCGCGCTTCTCGCCCTGCTCGTGGGCTCGCTCTTCCTCGCCGGGCGGCGGATGATGGAGCGGCAGCGGAAAGCCAGGCTCCGCGTCCCTTTCGACAAGTTCATCTGGGGCTTGCAGCCGCTGCTCCATCGACTGGCTCCGGGCGCGGTGCTGGGCGCGCACCCCAGTGGCCGTGACGGCTTCCTGGAAGTGTCGCTCACCGGGCGGAAGGGCGACTGGCGCGAGGTGGAGTTCCATCTCCCCGACGCGGATTGGTCCCGCGCGCGGTTCGACCGTGCCGTGGTGGAGCTCGCCGCGCTGGGCGACGAATGGGAGGTTCACCACACGCCGGAGAATCCCGACGTGCCGCGCATGCTGGGCGTGTGGATCCAGGAGAGGAGTCGTCCGTGCGCGAGCGCACGGCGGAGTTCCTCCCCCACGCGGCCGGCGTGCTCGGCTTTCCGCCGGACCAGAGGTACAACATCGACTTCCGCGGCAGCGACCACCCGGACTACATCCGCTGGTCGGCGGAGGTCATGGAGCGCGATCCCAGGATTCCGCGCATCTTCCGCCCCCTCGGCCGCGTCTTCCGCCAGGAAGCCGACCGCGTCGAGCGCGAGATGCGGCGGGCCGGGGCTCGTCGTATGACCTGAGCGCGACCGCACACTCGGCACGAACGTCCGGATGGGCGCGAAAAAACCCCGGCGCCGCGCGAGGCGGCCCGGGGTCTCTCCGTTCGGTTGATCAACAGGCCGAAGAACGCTGGCGCACCAGAATGACCCGAAGCGCTCCTCTTCTGTCACTCCGTTTCCGCACCGCGCGTTAGCGAAGGTGAACCCTCTACCGGAGACGGACCGATGAAGAGACACATCGTTGTTCCGCTGGTCACGGCGCTGCTCCTGCACGCCAGTCCTTCCCACACGCAGCACCGCACGCCCACGACTGCCATGCTCCCCGCCTTCACCTCCGAGCGGGCGCTTGCCGCGTACCTGCGCCACCTGGACAGAGGGGCGGAGCGAACGGCACAGCCGGGCTCCATGGCCCCCGCGGCCTGCCCGGGTGGCGGGACCGGGACCGCCAGCGGCTCGGCGAAAGGCGCGGCCGTGATCCGCGGCCGGGTCTCGGCTGCCGACGGGACGATGCTTCGCGACGCCACCGTGTTCCTGTGCGGAACCACGCAGCGTGTTGTCACCGGCGCGGACGGGGGCTTCCGGGTGGTGATCCCCGGCAACCGGGTGCCCGCCGGCCACCGGGTGTCGCTCCTTGCCTCGAGGATCGCCTACCAGACAGCGGTGCGCGAGATCACCGTCGCGCCCGGAGACTCATCGTCCGTTCAGTTCACGCTCGCCACCTCCGCGGTCAACCTGTCGAGCGTGGTGGTCTCCGCTGCCGGCGTGGCCGTGAGCAATAACGAATCCGTCACCAACACGCAGACGGCGGGCGTGGACGAGGGCGGCATCGTGAAAGTGCACGGCGACCACCTGGTGATGCTGCGGCGCGGCCGGCTCTTCACCGTGGCCATCGGCGACCGGCGGCTCACGCCCGTGTCGGCGATCGACGCCTTCGCCCCGGGGAGCGACGGGCGCGGCGCCTGGTATGACGAGATGCTGGTGTACGGCGACCGGGTGGTGGTGATCGGGTACAGCTACGCGGGCGGGGGCACCGAGGTGGGGCTCTTCGACATCGACCGCGCCGGCCGGCTGCGCCACAACTCCACCTACCACCTCCGTTCCGACGATTACTACTCGTCGCGCAACTACGCCAGCCGGCTCGCGGGCGGCAAGCTCATCTTCTATACACCCCTCTCGGTGGACGCGGGCGACACGACCGCCGGCTGGCTTCCGTCGCTCCGCCGCTGGCACGCGGGTGCCGGAGACGACGAGTTCCGGCCGATCATCTCTCCCACGCGCATCTACCGCCCCGTTCGCGCGCTCGGCGGCTACGGAGAGCTCACGCTGCACACGGTGACCACCTGCGACCTGGTACGCCCGCGGATGACCTGCCATGCCATGGGCGTGCTGGGCCCCAGCGGCGAGGTGTTCTACGTGTCGGCCACGGCCGTGTACGTCTGGGTGACGGACGGATGGCGCCGCCGGAACGAGGGCGCGGGCGAATCGATGGTTTACCGCCTCCCGCTCGACGGCTCGGCGCCCTCGGCGCTTGGCGTCACGGGAAGCCCGGTGGACCAGTTCTCGTTCCTGGAAGGCGAAGACGGGTACCTGAACGTGCTGGTGCGCACCGGCGCGCGCGGCCACCGCATGTGGAGCGCCGAGCACGCGGGCGGCGGCGTGGCCCTGCTGCGCGTTGCACTCCGCCGCTTCGGCGACGGCGGCGCCGGCGCGCCGCGTTCCGCGTACCGCGCGCTCCCCAGCGAGATCGAGGGATACGCATTCGCCAACCGCTTCGTGGGCCACCACCTGCTGTACGGCGGCGGAAGTGGCTGGGGGCGGCCGGACCGCTCGGGACGATGGACCCTCCACACGGTGCCCATCAGCGGCGGACCCGTGGCGGAGCTGACACTCCCCCACGGCGTGGACCGCATCGAGGTAATGGGCCGCGAGGCCGTGGTGGTGGGCACCGACGGCCGCGACCTGCACTTCACCGGCATCGCCCTCACGGGCCGCCCGCGCGTGGTGCAGCGATACGTCAGCCGCGCCTCGTCACAGGGCGAGCTGCGCAGCCACGGCTTCTTCTACAAGCCGGACGAAACCGGCGGAGGGATCCTGGGCCTCCCCATCCGCGGCCCGGCGCGGCCCGGATACGAGCATCTTTTCGACGAGTCGGCGTCGGTGCTCTTCCTCCGCAACCACGCTTCGAGCTTCCGCCCGCTCGGTGAGCTCGAGGCGCATCCCGAAGGACCGGATGCGGACGACACGGATGGATGCGTGGCCTCGTGCGTGGACTGGTACGGCAACTCGCGCCCGCTCTTCCTGCGCGGCCGCGTCTTCGCGATGCTGGGGTACGAGATCGTGGAGGGCCGGGTGACGGACGGCCGCATCCGCGAGGTGCGGCGCGTGAGCTACGCCCCGTGCCGCTCGCAGGTGTCGCGGCGGTAGGTCCGGCAACGACTTTGTCTTACGCTGGGCAGCAGAGCCCCGGAGGGCCGGCTCCGCTGCCCTGCGTGAGCCACGTTGGCTGGGGACCAGAGAAAAACCCCGGCGCCGCGCGAGGCGGCCCGGGGTCTCTCCGTTCGATCCGTGGAACCGGCTGAAGCCGTGAGGCCTAGCGGTCCACCAGCTCGATCAGCGCGGTCTCGGCGCCGTCGCCCTGGCGGAAGCCGGTCTTCAGGATACGGGTGTAGCCGCCCGCGCGCTCGGCGACCGACGGCCCGATCTTGTCGAACAGCTGCACCAGCACGTCGCGGTCGTGGATCTCCCGCGCGGCCAGCCGCTTGGCGTGAAGGTCGCCCTTCTTGGCCAGCGTGATCAGCTTCTCGGCGTACGGGCGCAGCTCCTTGGCCTTCGCCTCGGTCGTCTCGATGCGGCCGTGACGGAACAGGCTGGTGGCCATGTTCCGCATCAGCGCGCTCTTGTGCGACGTGGTGCGGCCGAGCGCACGCCCCTTGTTGTTGTGACGCATTGGGGTTTCTCCTACTCGTTGCCGGCCGGGCCGGCCGAATCGGTGTGGCCGCCGTCGCTCTCGGGGAGCACCCAGTACAGCGTGCCGTCGTCGGTCTGCTCCAGCTCCTGACCGAAGCGCAGGCCGTGGCCGGCAAGGAACTCGCTGATCTCCTGCAGCGACTTCTTGCCGAAGTTGTCGATCGAGAGCATCTGCTGCTCGGTACGCTGAACCAGGTCGCGCACCGTGTGGATGTTCTCCTTCTGCAGCGAGTTGCGGCTCCGCACCGAGAGCTCGGTCAGGTCCTCGATGGGGCGGCTCAGCAGCTCCTGCAGCCGCGGCGGCACCGGCGCGCGCCCGGCCGGAACGGCCGAACCCGCCCCCGCGCCCTCGCCCCAGCCACGGTCGGTGCGCCACTCGGGCGTGCCGCCGGCCAGGAAGGCCAGGTGCTCGATCGCCAGCCGCGCGGCGTACTGCACCGCGTTGCGCACGTCGATCGCGCCGTTCGTCTCCACCTCGAGCACGAGACGGTCGAAGTCGGTGCGCTGGCCCACACGCGTGTCCTCCACCGCGAAGTTGGCGCGGGTGACCGGGTTGTACACGGCGTCGACACGCACCAGGTCGGCGGGCATCCCGCGCGGGATCGGGTGCGCCTCGGCCAGCACGAAGCCGCGGCCCTTGTTCACGTACAGCTCGATCCGGAGGTCACGGTCCTCGGTGAGCGTCAGGATGTGATGGTCGGGGTTCACCACCTCGACCGCCGGGTGCGCCGTGATGTTGCGGGCCGTCACCGGGCCCGCGGCACGCGCGCGCAGCTCCAGCACCGCCTCGTCGGCGTCCTCGGTCATGCGCAGCACCAGGCTCTTCAGGTTGCGGATCACCTGGTGCACGTCTTCCACCACGCCGGCGATGGTCTGGTGCTCGTGCAGCACCCCGTCGGCGCGGAACGACCACACGGCGGCGCCGCGCAGGCTGCTCAGCAGGATCCGGCGCATGGTGTTGCCCAGGGTGTGGCCGAAGCCACGCTCCAGGGGGCGAAGCACGATCTGCCCCGAGCGCGGCTGCTCGGGCAGGTTCGGCATCTGCAGGCCGGTAATATCGAGTTCCACTCTATCCCTCCGTAGTGAGGAACGAATGCGGGAAAGGACCCGAGCGGCGGCCGCTCCCATGGAGCGCCCGCCACCGGGCCCGGTCCTGCTTCAAGGATTACTTGCTGTAGAGCTCGACGATGAGCTGCTCCTGCACCGCAAGCGGGATGTCGGCGCGGCTGGGCCGCGACACCATCCGGCCGGTGCGGCTCCCCTCGTCCACCGCCAGCCAGGCCACGTTCACCGGGCGGCTCTTGGCCGCCAGCGCGGCCGCGACCGGGAGGATGTCCTTGCTCTTGGGAGCGATGCGCACCTCGTCACCCGGGCCCACCTGGGCGCTGGGGATGTCGAGCTTGCGGCCGTTCACCTGCACGTGGCCGTGCTTGATGAGCTGGCGCGCCTCCTTGCGGCTGGCGCCGAAGCCCATGCGGTACACCACGTTGTCCAGCCGGCTCTCCAGCGCCACGAGCAGGTTCTCGCCCGTCACGCCGGTCTGGTGCGCGGCCTTCTCGAACAGGTTGCGGAACGGCTTCTCGGCCACGCCGTAGATGCGCTTCACCTTCTGCTTCTCACGCAGCTGGTGCGCGTACTCGCTGGCCTTCTTGCGACGGCCGCCGCCGCTCTGGCCATGCTGGCCGGGGGCGTACGGACGGCGCTCCACCGGGCACTTCTCGGTGAAGCACTTGATTCCCTTCAAGAACAGCTTCTGCCCCTCGCGGCGGCAAAGCTTGCAGACGGGTCCGGTATAACGGGCCATGGGTAGACCGTTTCTCCAGTTGAGAGTCGTTTCCTTCGGCTTCGTCCCCCCGACGGTCGCGAGGGTTTACACCAGAGCTGCGAGTGCCAAGCACCCAGTGCCCAGTCCCCAGGAAGCTCCCTGGGCACCGGGCACCTCGCACTCGGCACTTCAGGTCACACGCGCCGCTTCTTGGGCGGGCGGCAGCCGTTGTGCGGGATCGGCGTGACGTCGCGGATCGAGCGGATGTTCAGCCCCGCGGCGGCCAGCGCCTGGATCGCGCTCTCGCGCCCGCTGCCGGGGCCCTGAACGCGCACGTGCACGCGCTTCATCCCCAGGCTCAGCGCCTCCTTGGCGGCCTGCTCGGCCGCCACGGTGGCGGCGAACGGCGTGCTCTTCTTGCTCCCCTTGAACCCCGCCTTGCCGGCGCTCCCCCACACCACGCCGTTGCCGGCCATGTCTGAGATGGTCACAAGGGTGTTGTTGAAGGTCGCCTTGATGTGGGCGACCCCCTCGCTGTCCACGTGGCGCTTGGTCTTCGGGCGCCCCGCGGCCTTGGGCTTGGCCATTGCTTTCGCTCCTTTGGGGTGCGCGGCCTACCGCGCATCCGGTTCTGCGTCCCGGCCCCGTGCGGGCCGGGTGTGATCATCGCGGGCGGGAGCACCGCCGCGACCATTCCCTCGTTGGAAGAAGACGCACGCGTCCGCGGCGGGCTCGGGAGAGCTCGCCGCGGACGCGCCGGATTACTTCTTGCCCGGCTTCTTCTTGCCGGCGATCGCGCGGCGCGGGCCCTTCTTGGTGCGGGCGTTGGTGTGCGTCCGCTGGCCACGCACCGGCAGGCCACGGCGGTGCCGCAGGCCGCGATACGAGCCGATGTCCATCAGCCGCTTGATGTTGCGGGCGATCTCGCCGCGCAGCACGCCTTCCACGCGATAGGTCGCGTCGATGATGCGGCGGAGCTTGTTCACGTCCTCGTCCGAGAGGCGGTTCACGCGCTCGTCGGGGTTCACCCCCGCCGCTTCCAGGATCTTGCGCGCCGTGGGGCGGCCGATCCCGAAGATGTAGGTGAGGCCAATCTCGATCCGCTTCTCGCGCGGGAGATCGACGCCGGCAATACGGGCCATCCGTGTGCTCCTTAAAGCCTGATAGTCTGGACGCCGATCAACCCTGGCGCTGCTTGTGGCGCGGGTTCTTCTTGCAGATGATCCGGATCACACCCCGGCGGCGAACCACCTTGCAATGCTCGCAGATCGGCTTGACGCTCGCGCGGACCTTCATCGTAGCCTCTTGAGATCGTCCGTGGAAAACGAAGCCTGGAAACGTAACAACAAGTACGTCTTCACGCAACCCCTTAGGCGGGGCAGATTCAACATGCCGCCTGCATTCGGCGGGTCCATCCCCCGCCCCCGCGCACCCGCGCGCGACGGGTCCAACCAACCACCGCGTCATCACGGCCGGAGCAGGATGACGCCGGAAGCGGAGAACCATCGTGGCCCTCCGCCGTTCGATCGTTCCCGGTTACACCGCGAGACACTTCGAAAGACGTCCGCCGGCGTTCAAGCCGGTGGCGTCAGCTCCCGTCCGTGAGGATACGGGGGCCGTTCTCGGTGATGCCCACGGTGTGCTCGAAGTGCGCGGAGACCTTGTGGTCCAGCGTCACCACGGTCCACTTGTCGGGAAGGGTGCGGACGCGCTCGACGCCCAGGTTGAACATCGGCTCGATCGCCAGCACCATCCCCGCGGCGAGGGGCATCCCCTTGCCACGCTTCCCGTAGTTGGGGACCTGGGGGTCCTCGTGCGGCTTGCGCCCCACGCCGTGGCCCACCAGCTCGCGCACCACGCCGTACCCCTTGTCGGTCGCCACCTCCTCGATGGCCGCGCCCACGTCGCCCAGGCGCCGCCCGGGGCGCGCCTCGGCGATCCCGCGGTGCAGGGCCGCCTCGGTTCGCTCCAGCAGCTCGGCCACCTCGGGGGCGACCTCGCCCACCGGGTACGTCTTCGCCGCGTCGGCGTAGAAGCCGCCCAGCCGCACCCCGCAGTCCACGCTCACGATGTCCCCCTCGGCCAGCTTGCGCCGGTGCGAGGGGATCCCGTGCACCACCTCGTGGTTCACGCTGATGCACAGCGTGGCGGGGAAGCCGTACAGCCCCTTGAAGGCCGGCTCGGCCCCCTCGTGGCCACGGATGAAGTCCTCGGCGAAGCGGTCGAGCTGGGCGGTGGTCGCGCCGGGCGCCACGCGCTCGGGGATCACCCGGTAGAGCGCGGCCAGGATCCGCCCCGCGCGCGCGATCGCCTCCATCTCCTCGGCGCCGTACAGCGTGATGCTCACCGCGGGAGCCGCTCCACGATGTCGTCCCGCACCGTCTCGATCGGCCGGTCGCCGTCGAGGGTGTGGACGGGAACGCCGGCCGCCCGGTAGTGCTCCACCAGCGGCGCGGTGCTCCGGCGGTACACCTCCAGCCGGTTGCGCACCGTGTCCTCCACGTCGTCCGGCCGCACCACGCAGCGCTGCGCGACCTCGGCCGGCGGCGGGTTGTGCTCCACGTGGTACACCGAGCCCGTCTCCGGGTCGGTGCGGCGCCCCGACATGCGGCGCACGATGGCGTCGTCGTCGACGTCCAGGTACACCACCGCGTCGATCCCGCGGCCGATCCCCGCGAGCATCTCGTCGAGCGAGGCGGCCTGCGCCGCGTTGCGCGGGTAGCCGTCGAAGATGGCACCGCCGGCGGCGTCGGGCTGCTCCAGCCGCTCGCGCACCATCCCCAGGATCACCGCGTCGGGAACCAGCTCGCCGGCGTCCATGAACGACTTGGCCTGGCGGCCCAGGTCGGTACCGGCACGCACCGCGTCGCGCAGCATGTCGCCGGTGGCGATCTTGGGGATGCCCAGCCGCTCGGAAAGGAGCGCGCCCTGGGTGCCCTTGCCGGCCCCGGGAGCGCCGAGGAGGATCAGGTCCATTCCATCCATCCGTGGTCAAAGTCCCCAGTGCCGAGTGCCCAGTGCCCGGTGGGTCGTTCCTGGGCGCTGGGCACTCGGCACTGGGGACTGCGTTTTTCTCAGATGTAGCGCTGCTGGCGGCCGCGGAACTTCACGCGGCCCTTCTTCATGAAGCCGTCGTAGCGGCGCAGCAGCAGGTGCTGCTGCATCTGCTGCACCGTGTCGAGCGCGACGCCCACCACGATCAGCAGGCCGGTGCCGCCCAGCACCCGGTTCAGCGAGGTCACGCCGAAGGCGCGCTCCAGCGTGGTCGGCACGATGGCGATCAGCGCCAGGAAGATGGCGCCCGGCAGCGAGATGCGCCCCATCACCCGGTCGATGTAGTCGGCCGTGCGCGCCCCCGGCTTCACGCCGGGTACGAAGGCGCCCTGCTTCTTCAGGTTCTCCGCGATGTCGACCGGATTGTAGATGATCGCGGTGTAGAAGTAGGTGAAGAAGATGATCAGGAGCGCGAACACGATGTCGTAGCGCCACGAGTACACCTCGAAGAACTCCGAGACGCGCTTGAAGGCCGCGATGTTCGTGAACTGCCCGATCGTGGCGGGGATGATCATGATCGACTGCGCGAAGATGATCGGCATCACGCCCGCCATGTTGATCCGCAGCGGGATGAAGCTCTTCTGCCCCTGCCGGATGCGCCCCCGCCCCATCACCTTCTGCGGGATCTGCACCGGGATCTTCCGCATGGCCATGGTGATCGCCACCGTCCCCGCGATCACCGCGGTCATGCTCACCAGCAGCACCACCACCCCGATCGGGCGGATGTCGCCGTTGGCCACCTGCTGCCCCGTGACCCACAGCCCCGGGATCAGCCCCTCGGCGATCGAGAAGAAGATGAGCAGGCTCATCCCGTTCCCGATGCCGCGCTCGGTGATCTGCTCGCCCAGCCACATGATGAACACGGCGCCCGTGGTGAGCGTCAGGATCATCATCACCTGGAAGCCCAGCCCCGGGTTCGACACCGCCTGGGGCACCTGCGTCTCCAGGAACTTGGCGTAGCCGTACCCCTGGAACATCGACAGGATGACCGTGGCGTAGCGCGTGTACTGCGTCAGCTTCTTGCGCCCCTCCTCGCCCTCCTTCTGCATCTTCTCGATGCTCGGGACGACGGTGGCCAGCAGCTGGAACATGATGCTGGCGGAGATGTAGGGCATGATGCCGAGGGCGAAGACCGTCGCCTTCGACAGCCCGCCCCCGACGAACATGTCATAGATCCCGAACGCGGTGTTGCTGATGCGCCCGGCGTACTCCGCGAGCGCAACCCGGTCGATCCACGGAGCCGTGACGTGCGCGCCGATGCGATAGACGAACAGGGCCAGGAGCGTGAAGAGGATCTTCTCCTTCAGCTCCGGGATGCGGAACAGGTTCGCGACGGGATTCGACATCTCAGCCGATCTCCTGCACGGAGCCCCCAAGGCCCTCGATCTTCTCGCGCGCCGTCTTGCTGAAGCGGTGCGCCGAAACGTTCACCTTGCGGGTGAGATCGCCCGTGCCCAGCACCTTCACCGGGCGGCCGGCATGGCCGATCAGCCCGCTGGCCTTCAGCGTCTCGGGGGTGACGTCGCCCTCGCCCAGCGCCTCGAGCTGCCAGAGGTTGACCACCTGGTACTCGGTGCGGTCGAGCGGGGTGAAGCCGCGCTTCGGCAGCCGCCGGTGCAGCGGCATCTGCCCACCCTCGAAGTGGGGCTTGCCGCCGCCGGGACCGCTGTGGCCGGCACGGGCCATCGAGCCCTTGTGCCCCTTGCCGGCCGTCTTGCCCTGCCCCGAGCCCGGGCCGCGGCCCAGGCGCTTGGTGTCGCGGTGCGACCCCTCGGGGCGCGGCAGGTTGCTCAGATCAGCCATTCTCCACCTGCCCTTCGATCGGTTCCACCTGGACCAGGTGGCGAACCTGGAAAACCATCCCGCGGATCGCGTCGTTGTCGTCCTGCACGACGGACCGCTGGTGCTTGAGCCCGAGCGCCTGCAGCGTCTTCCGGTGCTTCTCCGGGGCGCCCACGCCGCTCTTGGTCTGCGTGATCTTGATCTTAGCCACGAGCACCTCCCAGCGCCTCCACGGGCACGCCGCGCTCGGCGGCCAGCTGCTCGCGGGTGGTCAGGTGGGTCAGCGCGTCGATGGTGGCCAGCACCATGTTGAAGGGGTTGTTGCTCCCCAGCGACTTGGTCAGGATGTCGTGCACGCCCACGCACTCGAGGACGGCGCGCACGGCGCCGCCGGCGATCACGCCGGTACCCGGCGCGGCCGGGCGCAGCAGCACGCGGCCCGCGCCGCTCTCGCCGATGATGTCGTGCGGGAGGGTGCCCTCGCGCAGCGGCACGCGGACCATCCCGCGGCGCGCCTGCTCCAGCGCCTTGCGCACGGCCTCGGAGACCTCGTTGGCCTTGCCGGTGCCGATCCCCACCTTCCCCGCCTGGTCGCCCACGGCGACGAGGGCGGTGAAGCTGAACCGCCGGCCACCCTTCACCACCTTGGCCACGCGGTTGATGTGGATCACGTTCTCCTTCAGGTCGCTCCCCTGGCGGTCGTCGCGACGGTTGCCGTCGCGCCCCTCGCCACGGCCGCGGCCGCGCCCACGGCCACGATCGTCGCCGCCGCCGCCCTGCTGGTCGCCACCGCCGCCGGGGCCGCCGCCGAAGCCGCGCCCGCGCCCGCCGCCGGGGCCGCCACGGCCGGCACCACCGCCGCGGTTCCCGCCGCCTCTGTTCTCAGCCATTGCTTTCTCCTCAGAACTCGAGGCCGCCCTCGCGGGCGCCCTCGGCGAAGGCCTTCACGCGGCCGTGATAGAGGTAGCCGCCGCGGTCGAAGACCACCGCGGTCACGCCCGCCGCCTTCGCCTTCTCGGCCAGGGCCTTGCCCAGCTCGCGGCTCGCGTCGGTCTTGGTCTGCTCGCCCCGCCGCTCGCGCAGCTCGGGCGCGTTGGTGCTCAGCCCCACGATGGTGCGCCCCGCCACGTCGTCGATCACCTGGCCCTCCAGGTGGTTGATCGAGCGGTGCACCACCAGCCGCGGACGCTGCTCCGTGCCATGGACCTTGCCGCGCACCCTGCGGTGGCGGCGCAGACGCTTGTCCTCGCGCGTCTTGGTCCGGATCCGTGCTCTCGCCATGTCCGTGTTCTCTCGTTGACTATGCGATGATTCGCCGTGTGCGGAAGGCCGGGCGGCTTACTTGCCGCCCGCCTTGCCCGCCTTGCGGCGGATCACCTCGCCCTGGTACTTCACGCCCTTGCCCTTGTACGGCTCGGGCGGACGGAGCGACCGGATCTCGGCCGCGACCTGCCCCACCACTTCCTTGTCGGTCCCGCTGACCTCGACCGTGGTCGGGTTGACCGCCCGCAGGGTGATCCCCTCGGGGGCCTTGTAGTCGATCGGGTGGCTGTAGCCGAGCGCCAGGGTCAGCCCGAAGGGCTTGGTCTCGGCGCGGTAGCCCACGCCCACGATCTCCAGCGTCTTGGTGAAGCCGGTGGTCACGCCCTCGACCATGTTGGCCACCAGCGTACGGCTGAGCCCGTGCAGCGCACGGTGCTCACCCTGGTCGCTGGGGCGCTCCACCACGATCGTGCCGTCTTCGCGGCGCACGATCACGTCCTTGTGCAGGCGGCGGGAAAGCTCGCCCTTGGGGCCCTTCACGCTGACGTGGTTGCCGTCGAGCGTGACGTCGACCCCCGCGGGGATCGTGATGGGCCGCTTGCCGATACGCGACATCTGCTCTCTCTCCTTACCAGACGATGGCGAGCAGTTCGCCGCCCACCTTGGCCGCGCGGGCCTGGCGGTCGGTCATCACGCCGCGCGAGGTGCTGAGCAGGGCCATTCCCAGGCCGTTGCGCACCCGGGGAATCTCCTCCACGCCCACGTACTGGCGCAGGCCGGGCTTGCTCACGCGGCGGAGCTCGCGGATCACCGGCTTGTCCTGGAAATACTTCAGGTACAGGCGCAGCACCGGGTGCTTGCCGTCGTCCAGGAGCTTGAAGTCGTGGATGTAGTGATTGTCCTTGAGAAGGCGCGCGACCTCCACCTTCAGCTTGCTGACCGGCATGTCGACCCTCCGGTGACGCGCCATCTGCGCGTTGCGGATACGGGTCAGCATGTCGGCGATCGGATCCGTCACCATGCTGAGTCTCTCCTAGAGTATCCGGCGAGCATGCGCCGGACTTTCAGGAAGTTGGG
>Ga0247773_1000274_pt1 | contig 23853 bp, 24 predicted proteins | sample UWRJL092311B6_FD_179934 | JGI IMG/M metagenome (GOLD analysis project Ga0247773, IMG submission 179934) | Plant litter microbial communities from Arlington Agricultural Research Station in Wisconsin, United States - UWRJ-L092-311B-6 | ecosystem: Environmental > Terrestrial > Plant litter >... | reverse complement strand
GAGGTGCATCAGCTCTCGTTGAGATCTGAACGCGCCATTTGGTACAGTACTACAGGAAGCATCTTGCCGGGATGCAGGGCGGGCGCGGAACGTTCTTCCGCGCCCGTCGTCGCGGTGTTATCTTTCGGTTTGTGTTCGGTGTGGCGGGAGCAGTGCCTACGCGGCCCGGAGGTACGCCCCGGCGGTGAGGTCATAGATCGCGCCGCAGCCGCGGCGCTGGCACTGGTAGGTGCCCACCCGCTCGTCGTCGGCGTGGCCGCAGAGCGCGTGCACCATGGCCCCCGTCACCCGCATGGCCGGGCGCGCGCCGCAGCGCGGGCACACCGCCGCGGGGCGCAGCAGCAGATCGGGGTCGGGCTCGGGTTCGGGGAGGGGAGCGGCGGGCCGGCGAACCACCACCCGGCGCCGGGGACGAAGCTCGATCACATCGGAAACGGGAGCGGGCATGATGCTTTCCTCCTGCGGGCCTGAACGGAGACATTTGACAAACAGCGCACAAGCGCTTAACACTTATAACAATCTACACGCCGCGCCTGCTGCGGTCAACGGTTTCTTCGGCTTGTTTTCGGGGCACATGGCTAGCGACGATCGACGCGCGGTGGGGCACCGCATCCGCACGCTGCGGGAGCGCAGGGGGTTGACTCGCGAGGAGCTGGCGGCGCGCGTGGGCGTGCACACGGGCTCCATCGCACGCTGGGAAACGGGCGGCTCGGTGCCGCACGCCTACACCCTCGAGCGCATCGCCGAGGCGTGCGGCGGCAGCGCCGACTACATCCGCACCGGCCGCGGGGGCGACGAGGACGAGGCGAACGACGGCGCGTCTTCGCCCGCGGGCGACGGCGGGGGCGGCGACATGTTCGCGTCGCTCGACATGGTCGCCCGCTTCGTGGAGGGGATCGCCCCCGCGGGGCAGGAGCGGCTTCGCAAGCTGGACGCCCTGGAGGGGCTGAGACGCATGCTCACCGCACGCGGCACATTGCCGGACTGGTGGTACGAGCTGAAGGAGCGCGTGGAGAATGGCAGGCTCTGAAGACGATGCGGTGCTAGCGGCCGCCCGCCGGCTGGTGGTGCGGGCGCGCGACGTGGTGGGGTGCTACGCGGGGCCGCTGGCGCCCGTGCGCACCGACCAGGTCAACGACCTGCTGAACGCGGCCGAGTGCCACGTGGAGGTGTTCCCCTTCCAGAGCGACACGGTGGCGATGGCGCTGCCGCGCTGCGCGGGGGTGTACCCCATCCTCATCAACCGCTCGGCCGAGCAGACCGACCGCTTCTTCGCCCTGCGGCACGAGCTGGCGCACGTGCTGGCGGGCGACGTGGACGGGGCGGTGTACCTGGCCAACGAGGGCTACATGTCGCCCGCCGAGCGCGTGGCCGACCTGTTCGCCCTGGCCGACCTGGTGCCCGCGTGGTGGATCGGGCAGGCGCGGCGCGGGCGCACCCCCTGGCGCGAGGTGAAGCGGCAGATCGCGCTGGCCGTGGCCGAGTATGCCGAAAGCTGGCCCGCCCAGCGCTTCGGCGACCGCGCCGAGCTGCGCCTGCGCCTGTACCGCGAGCACGGGGTGTAGTCTCGCGGTGGGCGACCGGACCCGCGAGGCGTCCCGGATCATCATCCATCTCCCGATGAAACGAAGGGAGGCGAGCCGTTTCCGGCCCGCCGCCCCTGTTTAGTCCGTCGACCAACACAATTCCGTCGGGTGCCTACGGCTTGGGGGCCGTGGTCCACTTGTCGGGGTCGAACAGGTCGGGCGAGAAGGTCTGGTTCACCTTCACGTCGGTGTACTCCTCCATCTGCAGCGGCTTGCCGTCAGCCAGGATGGCCACGCGCTCGGCCACCCAGCCGCCGCCGTGCTGCCTGTAGTCTTCGAAGCGCACGTCCATCACCTTGGTGGTGTCGCCGCCCAGGGGCTCCATCGAGCGCACGTACAGCAGGTTCTCGGCATCCACCCAGAACTCGCGGTGAGCGCCGTTCGCATCGGCGCTCACCACGTAGACGGGGCGGCCGTTCCAGGTGTCGGTGCGCAGCGTGCCGGGAAGGAAGCCTTCCTCGCGCAGGATTGCCGTAGAGCGCTCGACGGGCTGCGCGTACACGTCGAAGCCCAGCACCATCAGCGAGTTGCGCTGGGCGCGCCGAACCGCCGCCCGGCCGCCGCGAATGCCGTAGACGCTGTCGTTGGCGTAGATCGCCCCGTTGCCGGCCTCGGGCGGGCCCATCTCGATGCGGAGACGGCCCGGCATGGCCCCCCACTCGCGCCAGGTGTCCACGCGCACCGAGTCGTTGGGCAGGTGGCGCGTGGTCTTCTGCGTGAAGCTGAGGGTGGTGTACCACTTGCCGGCGTAGCGGTCGTGCATCGCCGAGATCAGCTGCTCGGGGGTGCGGATCTGCGCGGCGGCGGGGCGGGTTGCGGCGGGCGCGCAGGCCGCGGCGGCCAGCGCCGCGGCGGCGGCGAGCGTCATGCGGGTTCGCTTCATAGGTTGACCGGGTGCGTGTGGGGTGGACTGGGCAGCGCCGCATGGTCCGAGGTTGCAGCGAGCCCGAATCCTACCGGCACGCGGCGGGTGATGACAAGGCTCCCGCCGCGAATGGCATCTTGCGCGCCGCGAGCGGGCGTGCGCCCGGCGCGAGGCGTGCATCGTCACGCGACGCGAAGGGAGCCACACGCCTGCATCAACCCATACGGAACCGCCGATGACCGCCCGAGCCTCGGTCCTGCTGCTGCTGTCGATCGCCGCGTGCACCCCCGCGCAGACCGCCGCGCCTGCCCCGGCGCCGGCGCCCGCCGCCCAGTCTGCCACGGTGCGCCGGCCCACGCCGCCGCACCCGCTGCCCATCCCGCCCGACCTGCTCACGCGGATCCCGCTGCCGCCGGGAGCGGCGATGGGCGCCGTGCACTGGTGGCGCGACTCGGCCGAGCGCGGCGTCGTCTTCGTGCAGACGTACCGCTGGGCGGGCGAGCGGCTGCGCGAGCTGGCGTCGCACGAGCGGAGCGGCACCTGGGCGGTGATCATGGACGCCGACGAGACCGTCCTCGACAACTCAACCTACCAGCTGCGCCGCAACGGGCAGAACGAGGGCTACAGTGCCGAAAGCTGGGCGGCGTGGGTGAACGAGCAGGGGGCCGCCGCCACCCCCGGCGCGGTGGAGTTCACGCGGCTGGTGCACGAGTTGGGCGGCCGCGTGGCCATCGTCACCAACCGCGATGACCCCACCTGCCCCGCCACGCGCGACAACCTGCGCAAGGTGAACGTGGCGGCCGACGTGGTGCTGTGCCGCGTGGCCGGCCAGAGCGACAAGAACCCCCGCTTCGCGGCCGTGCAGAGCGGCACCGGCACCGGCCTCACCCCGCTCAAGGTGCTGATGTGGGTGGGTGACAACATCCAGGACTTCCCCGGCGGCTCGCAGGACCTGCGGAGCCAGGGGGCCCAGGCGCTCGGCGCGTTCGGCCGCAACTACGTGCTGCTGCCCAACCCGATGTACGGGAGCTGGGAGCGGAATCCGCTGCAGTAGCCCGGCAGGATTCGGGATCGAACGAAACGGCAGCCGCGACCTCGCTCGCGGCTGCCGTTTTCGTCGTCGACTCATTCGGGAGCTGGCTCAGCCCTGCGCATAGACGCTCAGCCGCCAGCGGATGGTGCCGTGGGTGGTGCTGTCGTGCTGCGAACGGTTCTGCGAGGGCAGCGGGTTCCCCGCGTTCGACGCGATCTCGCGACCGCATCCATCGCAGCGGTAGATCCCCGAATGCGGGGTGTCGGTTCCGGGGCTGTAGGTCGTGTCGAACATCGCGTCGCTCGAGTACGTGATGTACGACGAGTTCTTGTAGCGTGCCATCGTCTCCTCCCGTGGATCGGCCGGTGTGCGGAAACCTTGAGATCCGTTGGAAGGACACACGTGCGGGAATTCCTACGTGCGCGGCAGGGGCAGCGAACGTCGGTCAGCCTGCCGGTCGCTCCGATGGCGCGAGTGTGCCGCGGAGCTGACGCAGCGCATGCTCCGCGTGGGCGGCGGCGGTGGTGTTGGCGTGTCGCTGGCGCATGTGCTCCAGCTCGGCGATGGCCCGGGCGGAATCGTTCAGCGGGCCCATGTACAGGTCGATCAGGCGGTTGGTCGCGGCATAGTCCTGCGCCTTCGAGACGCCCGGCATCTCGCGCACGCGCCGGAAGAGGCGCTCGCCCGCCACGGGATCATGGGCGTTGGTCGCGTGAACGTTGGCCGCGAACAACCACAGCGCCGGATCGTCGGGATTGCCGGCCATGCGCGCCTCCAGCACGGTCAGCGCCTCGCCTACGTTGCCGCGCACCAGCAGCGATTTCTCGTACGAGTAGTCGTCGGGGGGCGGGGTGCTGCTGCCGCTGGGGGCTACGATGCTGAGCGCCGCACGCGCGCCGGTGCCCACCACGCCCAGGATCAGCGTGGCAGTCAGCACCTCGGCGACGATGAATACCACCAGCGCCAGGAATCCAGCGGCGAGCATGCCCAGCTCGGCGAGTTCGGTGAAGGCGAACGCGGCCACCAGAATAGCCACCGGCAGAGATCGCCCGTACGCCTTCAGGGTAGTCGCGTCGTCCCAGTCGAACAGCTGGGCGAAGTGGAGCTTGACTCTGATCTTCATGCAACGCGGTCGGTGGGGAACGCGATGGGCTCAGCGAGGTCTCGTCTCGCCCTGGATGCGGCTCGCTTGGGTGCGGCCGAAAGCTCGTCAGCACTCCTCGGTCTGCTGGCCGCAGACGTCGGGATCAGTGCAGTCGAGGGTCTCGCACTCCTGGCCGGCGGTCGGGCAGTCGCTCGGGCGGCTCTCGGTGTCGCAGTCGGCGTCGTCGGTGCCGGCGGCGAAGCGGACACCGCGGAACGACGTGGCCGCGAGTGGCGTGAATGTTTCGACCCGCAGGTCGCCGGGCTCCAGCGTGAGCATGGGCATCGTTTCGCTCCTCATTGATGGTTCCGAGTATTCGAGCTCGCCCGGTACCGACAGCAGTGAGTCCGAGCCGGGCACATTGTCCACCGCTCCACAACGTGTGCGAAAACGAACGCGCACGCCAGCTTCTTCGCTGGCGTGCGCGCGTGAGCTTCAAATCATGCGTGTTCTGCCCGGCCGCTACGCCGCCACGGGCGCGGTCACATACGCCTCCAGCTCCTCCGCACGGTGCTCGGCGGTGTGGGCGGCCAGGATGCGCTCGCGGGCGGCGTGGCCGATGGCGCGGCGGTCGTCGGCATGCGTGGAGCGCAGGATCTCCACCACGTCTTCGGTCGACTCGGGAAGCAGGATCTCGCGGCCGGGGGTGAAGAAGTGGTCCAGGCCATCCCACCGGTCGCTGATCATGGCGGCGCCGCACGCCGCCGCCTCGAACAGGCGCACGCTGGGCGACCAGCCGGCCGCCACCATGTCGGCGCGGGTGGCGTTGAGCTGCCAGGCCGCACTGCTGTAGAAGGTGGGGTGGCGTTGCGGCGGCAGGTGGTGCACGTGCTTCACGTTGCCCGGCCACACCAGCTCCGCCGGGTACTGCGGTCCCGCCACGATGAAGCGCTTTTCGGGCATCCGCCCCGCCACGTCGAGTAGAAATCTTTCGATCACCGGCTGCCGGTCGGGCGCGTAGGTGCCCATGTAGGCCAGCTCGCAGGTGAACTCGCGGTCGGGTGTGGCGGGATGATAGCGATCCCCATCTACCGAGCAGTACAGCGGCACCGCCTCGCGCGCGCCCAGCTCGCCCTCCACCACCTGGTGCAGGAAGGGGCCGCCGGTGAACGACAGGTAGCGCGTGAACAGCGGCACCTGGTCGGTCCTCAGGTACTCGGCGCCCCCGTTCCGCAGCGCGGCCACGGTGACGGGGGTGTCGATGTCGTAGAAGAAGAGCGGGTCCACGCCGGCCTCGGCCAGCGTGTCGATCACGCGGGGGCCGTCGTTCACGTAGCTGCCCACCACCGTGGCGTCGGCGTCGCGCGCGTCGGCGATCCCCTCGGCGGCGACGGAATCCCAGTCCTGCCACAGCTTCAGCGTCACGTAGCCGGGCTTCGGGTGGTCGCGGTTCTGGGCGTACCAGGGCGCGTCCCACTCGTAGAACACCACCTCGTGCCCGCGCGCCGCGAAGGCCCGCAGCAGCGCGCGGAAGGTGGTGGCGTGGCCGTTCCCCCAGCTGCTGCTGATGGAGAGGCCGAAGACGACGAGCTTCATGCCACGCTCCCCACCGGCGCGCGGAGGACGGCGTCCATCCGCTCGGCGCGCTGAGCGTAGGTGTGGTCGGCCAGCGCGCGGCGGCGCCCCGCCTCGCCGATGCGGCGCGCGTCGGCGTCCGTCGTGGCGGCCACGATGCGGGCGACGGCGGCGCCGTCCTGGGCCACCAGGATCTCCTGGCCGGGGGTGAAGAAATCCTCGATCCCGGGCATGGCGTCGGTCACCTGACAGCTGCCGGCGCCGGCGGCTTCGAACATCCGCGTGGCGGGGCTCCAGCCGTTTTCGATCATCGACTCGCGGTGGACGTTGAGCACCAGCCGCGCCGACGCGTTCACCGCGTTGTGGCGGTGCGTGGGCACGTGGCCCAGGTAGGTCACGTTGGCCGGCATCCCCCGGTCGCCCCATCCCTCGCCACCCAGGACGAACCTCCGCCCGGGGGAAAGAGACGCGGCGCGGAAGAAGAACTCCTCCACGCGCGTCTCGCGGTCGGGGAGGCGGTTGCCCATGAACAGCAGGTCGTACTCGGGGTGCGCGGCCATCTCCAGCGGCCGGTGCTCCTCGGGGTCGAGCCCGTTGTAGATGCAGGTACATGCCTGAGCGCCCCGCGCCGTGTACGCCTCGATCACCGGCGGCCCGCCGCCGTAGGTGAGCACGTGGTCGTAGCGGGCGATGTGCGCGCGGAACGGGTCGGCCGGGTCGGCGGCGATGCGGGCCAGCGTGGCGGGCGCGTCCACGTCGAGGAACGCCGTGCGCGCGTCGCCGCCCGAGCGCCCGGCCACGGCCGCCTCGAGCTCGGCGTCCCACACGCCCACGCCGCTGCACTTGATCACCCAGTCGGAGGTCGCGAACGCCCGCTCGATCAGCGCGTCACGCTCCTCTTCGGTGCGATAGACGATCACGGTGGCATAGTCCGGATCTTCCGCCATGTCGCGGTTCTGCTGCCGGCCATACGCGTCGGGCTCGCAGAAGGTGACGGTGTGGCCGCGTGCGGCCAGCGCCCGGATCAGCCCGCGGTAGTACGTGGCCGCCCCGTTCCAGTAGCTGGAGACGAGCGACGATCCAAAGAAGGTCAGCTCCACGCGGCCTCCTCAGCCGTGATGGTTGATGTCATTTCAGCCCGGGCACCTGAGAAAATGTCATCCTGAGCGCCGCCGCTGCGTCCGATCTCCCCATGCGCCAGTGCCTGGCGGCGGCCGAAGGATCTATCGCCGCAGCGTGGAACCAATCCGCCCAGCGACACACAGCCCGTCGAGCAGTCTCCGTCGCGTTGCGATGCGGCCGGCAGCGTCCCTCACGACGTGCGTCGCGGCGAAGCCACCTCGTACGAACACGATCCGACAGGCTCCGTCGCGGAATATGCGAGTGAACTCGCGGCTACGACGGCACGCAGTCCGCCTTCACCGGATTTCAACATCCACACAGTGCTTCTACGTTGCTGCAAACGCCGCCCCTGCGGCCGGAGCACCGTGGACGTGTCATCCACTCGCCTCGTCTTCGAGCCCGTACATCGCGCCCAGGTCCAGCAGGCGGTGCCCGATCACGACGGGTGCCAACCGGTCGAGCACCACCACCATGAACACGTCGCGGTCGTCGGAATCGATCAGTACGTGCTCATACCGGCCCGTCGCGTCACGCCAGACGTACCGCACCGATCCTTTCGAGCAGTCGTGCCCCTCGAAGTCGGCGGCGGGGATCCGTTCCACGTAGGGCCAGAAATCCACCGCGGGCCCGCCGTCGTCGCCCACGCGCTGCATGGGGGCCGCGAAGGTGGCCAGGAACTCGGCCTCCGAAAGCCGGGCCATCACCCGTTCGCCGCCACCGCCGCCTCCGCCGGGGCGACCATGCCCGCGCTACCGGCGGCGCCCAACCCGGCGATGATGTCGAGCAGCTGCGCGGCGCGGTGGTCGCAGGTGTGGCGGGCCAGGATGGTCTCCAGCCCGCGCTCGGCCTGCGCGCGCGCCGCGTCGTCGTCGCGGCAGAAGCGCAGCAGCGCGTCGCGCATCTCGGCGGGGCTCTCGGCCACGGCATAGTCGCCGGGGCGGAAGAGGCCCTCGGCGTCGCTCCATGGCGCGGAGACGAGGGGGATACCGCACGCCAGCGCCTCGAACACGCGGATGGTGGGGATCCCCGCCAGCGCCTGCACGTAGGCGCGCCGCGGCACGTGCAGCGTCACGCGGCTGCGCGCGAACACCTCGGGCACCTGTACGGATGGCGCCCAGCCGCGGAACTCCACCCCTGCGCTCGCCAGCTCGGCCAGCGCGTACTCCGGGTAGCGCACGCCGTGGGCGACGAACGTGAGCTCCGGCAGCGCGCGCGCCGAGTCGAGCCAGAAGTCGCGCAGCTCCTGCGTGCGCTCCTCATCCCCCCAGTTGCCGATCCACACCACGTCCTGCGATTTCGGCCGGTCGAGCGGGCGGAAGCGCACGTGGTCGGCGGCCTCGTGGAAGGTCCATGCGCGCTCCACGCCGAAGCGGCTGCGGTAGATCTCCGTGAGCACGTCGCCGAAGGCCAGCACGCCGTCGTACGCCTGCAGGTGGAAGCGGGCGATCGTCTCGGGCTGGCTCCACGGGCGGTGGTGGGTGTCGTGGAAAATGGCCAGCGCGCCGGCCGCCTTGGCGACCATCGCGAGGAGGTTGACCACCTGCGGCTCGTTCCACTCGTGCACCATCACCACGTCGGCGCCCGCGCAGGCGGCCGCGAGATCCTGTGCGAGGGCGGGGGACGCGGGGTCGTAGCCGCGCACGTCGATCTCGGGGTAGGCGCGGGCGAACTCCACCACCGGCGCCACGCCGTGGTCGGCGAGCAGGTTCTCGAGCGACCAGGCGCCGCGCGGCTCGTAGCTGGAGACGGAATGGCCGCCGCGTACCAGCGCGCTCATCAGCCCGCGCAGGAAGTGCGCGTTGCCGTGGTTCCAGTCGCTCGCGGCGCTGTGGATGAAGAAGACGAAGCGCATCTAGGCCACCGAGCGATTGGGTTGTTCGAACCGGGCGATCACGTCGCGGTACAGCGCCACGTACTCCTCGGCCATGCGCCGCGCCGTGTAGCGCCGCACCGCCCGCTTGTGCGCGCCCTCGGCCAGGCGGGCGATGCGCGCGGGGTCGGCCGCCAGGCGCGACAGGACCTCGGCCAGCGCGGCCGCGTCGCCGCTGGGGAAGAAGTCGGCGCACCCGTTCCACAGCTCGTCGAAGGTGCCCACGTCGCTCAGCACCAGCGCGCAGCCGTGCACCGCGGCCTCCAGCGGCGCCAGCCCGAACGGCTCGTAGCGCGAGGGGGCCACGTAGATGGTCGCGCGCGCCATCCACGCATCCACCTCGGCCCGCTCCACCCGGCCGTGCATGGACAGGTGGCGCGCCGCGAAGACGCTGCCGTGCGGCGCCACCATCTCGCCGAGGACGTGCACCGGCGGTGCGCCCGGGCCCATCATCCCGATCGCCTGATCGAGAAGGTCCACACCCTTCCCCTCGTCCCACGCGCGGCCCACGCACAGCACCAGCGGCTCGCCGCGCGCGGGCGGCGCGTCATCCCCGATCTCGATGCCGTTGTGGATCACGCGGGTCACCGGCACGCCGTAGTGCCGCCACGCGAGTGCCGCCTGGTACTGCGTGGGGGTGACGACGGCGCTCGACGCGCGCAGGCCGTCGCTCACCCAGCGGGCGTAGCCGGCCCACTCGGGCGGCGCCTCGCAGCCGTGGATGTGCGTCCACCAGCTCAGCACGTCGCTGTGCACGGCGGTCACCACGGGGCAGGGGAAGCCGAACGCCGCGTAGGCCAGCTGGTTGAGGTGCACCACGTCGGCCGCCCAGAGCTGCGCCAGCTCGCGCAGCCAGCGCGCGGCCTCGCGCACGTCCTCTTCCGCACCCTCCATCCACTCCAGCCGGTACGAGCGCCAGGTGACCTGCACCCCCGCGGGGATGTGCGCCAGCCGCTCGTCGCGCGGCTCGCCGATGGCGGCGATCAGCACCTCGCACCCCAGCGCGTCCAGCTGCCGCGCCAGGGTGACGGTATAGTCCCACACGCCCCCGACGGTGTCGGTGGAGAGGAGGATCTTCATCTTCCGTAGATGCGGTCCAGCACCCGGGCCACCTCCACCAGCCGCTCGCAGGCTGGGTCGTAGCGCTCGCCCTCGGCCAGGCGGCGGGCCCAGTCGGCGGCGGCGCGGCCCCCCCACGGCTCAGGCGGGGTGGACAGCGTTTCGCGGCCGGTGCCGTGGTACAGCTCGGCGGTGAAGTCGTAGAACGAGCCGTTCACGTTCTTCAGCGCCGCGCCGCCCGCGCTGCCGTAGAAGCTGGCGCCGATCACCGCGTCCTGCCCGGCCGACACGTTCCACGAGCAGGTGAGGGTGACCGCCGCCCCGCCATCCAGCCCAAGGGTGGCCGTCGCGTAGTCCTCACAGACGCTGGGTGACGCGCCCAGCGCCTCGCCGCCCTTGAACAGCCGGCTATCCACCGACTCGACCGCGGGCCACCCCAGCGTCCACAGGGCGAGGTCCACCAGGTGCACCCCAAGGTCCATCACGCACCCGCCGCCCGACTGTGCGGGGTCGTAGAACCACGGCTTGTCGGGGCCGTAGGCGTTGTGGAAGACGAGGTCCACCGCGAACACCCTCCCCAACTCGCCGGCGCGCACGCGCTCGCGGATGGCGCGCATCCCCTCGGTGAAGCGGTAGCTGAAGTCCACGGAGAGCAGCCGGTCGGCGGCGCGGGCGGCATCCACCACGCGGCGCGCCTCGGCGGCGGTGCGGCCCAGCGGCTTCTGGCAGAAGACGGCGGCGCCGCGCTCCAGCGCGCGGATGCTCTGCTCGGCGTGCAGCGCGCTGGGGGTGGCGATCACGATGCCGTCCAGCCCCATCTCCAGCATCTCGTCGAGCCCGGCCACCACCTGCGCCCCGGGGACGGAGTTGCGCGCCGCCGCGATCATCTCGCTCGAGGTGTCGGTGATGGCGGCCACCTCGGCCAGCCCGGCGCTGGCGATGGCCTCCATGCGGTGCCGCCCGATCCACCCCACGCCCAGGAACCCCAGGCGAGGCGTGGAGATGTCGGTCGCGCCCGAGTGGGCCAGCTCGTCGGCGGAAGTCGGCGCCGCGGTCGGGAGGGAAAGCAGGTCAGTCACGGTCGTCCACGTTCGGTTGCGATGTCCGGCTCAGTTGGGCTCTCACGCAGAGAAGCAGAGGAGCGGAGAACTGCTCGTAGTTCCTTTCTGCTGCTCTGCTTCTCTGCGTGAGATCAGCGGTTTTTCGTCCGCACGGGTCACATGCTGATCAGCGCCTTCAGGAACCCGTCGGGCCGGTCGCGCGTGGCGTCCAGCGCGTCGCCCAGGCCGTCCAGCGGGAAGCGGTGCGTGTACAGCGGCGAGGGATCGAGGCGGCCGCCGGCAACCGCATCCACCGCGGCGCGGATGCCGTCCACGTACACCTGCGGGTCGCGCTCGTGGGCGTTGATCACGTCCAGCCCGCGCCAGTTCCACAGCTGCATGTTCACCTGGCGCGGCCCGTCCTGATGGTAGCCGGCGATCACCAGCCGCCCCCGCTCGCGCGTGAGCTCGGCCGACAGGTCCAGCGGCCACTGCTTGCCCACCGCCTCGATCACCCGGTCGGCGAACACGCCGCCGGTCAGCTCCTTCACCTGCTCGATGATCCGCCAGTGGTCGTCCATGGCGATCAGCTCGTCGGCCCCCATCTCCTTCGCCACGTCCAACGAGAAGGGGCGCCGGGAGATGGCGATCACGCGCGCCCCCGCGTCCTTCGCGAGGCGGGTGAGCAGCGCGCCCAGGAAGCCGATGCCCACGATGGCCACCGTCTGCCCCGCGCTGATGCCGCTGCGGCGGAAGATGTTCATGGCGCACCCCAGCGGCTCGCCGGGGAACGGCTGCCCGTCCAGCGCGGCGGGGAGGGGGACCACGGCGGAGGCGTCGGCCAGGTCGTACTGCGCGTAGGCGTTGTAGGTGAGCGCGGCGACGCGCTGGCCTTCCGAGAGCCCTTCGACGCCCTCGCCCACGGCGTCGATCACGCCCCACCCCTCGTGCCCCAGCGCGCCGGGGTCGGTGGGGTACTTCATCCACTCGGCGCCGCCCCACGGGGTGAGGTTGCTGGCGCACACGCCGCAGCCCTCCAGCCGGATGCGCACCTGCCCCGCCCCCGGCTCGGGGAGGGGAACGTCTTCCAGCACCACCTGTCCGGGCGCGGACAGGCGGGCCGCCTTCATCGTATCGATCGCCGTAAGCATTGGCCTGAAGTTCAGTTCATCCAGATGTTCCGTCTTCACGAGCGCGTCAGGCTTGCGCGATGGCCGATATCGATCCAGGCCCTAGCGCACTCACGCACTCACGCACTCACGCACTCACGCACTCACGCACTCACGCACTCACGCACCTGTTCGTTGTTCGCCGTTCAGCCCGCCGCGCGCGCCAGCTCCGGCTCGGCCACCATCACACGCGGGGCAGCGGTGGCGGTGTCGAGGTTGGCTTCGTCCAGCCAGCCGGCCAGCTTCTCCAGCCCGCTCTCCCAGCCGGTCTCCGCGCGCCAGCCCAGCACGCGCTCCAGGTGGCTGGTGTCGCTCACGTAGATCTTCTGGTCGCCCGGGCGCCACTCGGCGTAGGTGGCCTCGGCGCGGGCGCCGGTGATGTCGCGCAGGCGCTCGATCACGCCACGCACGGAGACGGCGTTGCGGTGGCCGCCGCCCACGTTGAACACCTCGCCGGCCACGGTGTCCAGCCGGTCCATCGCCAGCCGCATCGCGCGCACCAGGTCGTCGATCCACAGGACGTCGCGCACCTGGCAGCCGTCGCCGTAGATGGTAAGCGCCTCGCCGCGCAGCATCGCGCGGCCGAAGTGGGCCACCCACCCCTGGTCCTCGGTGCCGAACTGCCGGGTCCCGTAGATGCAGCTCATGCGGAAAACGACCGTGGGCAGCCCGTAGATGCGCGAGTAGTCGTGCACGTACTGGTCGGCCGCGCCCTTGCTACACCCGTAGGGGCTGTGGAAGTCGAGCCGCGCGTCCTCGCCGATCCCCCGCCGGCCGTCGGCATACGCGTAGCGGCCGCCGTCCAGCGCCACCGGCACCTCTTCCAGCTCGCCGTAGACCTTGTTGGTGCTGGTGAAGAGCACCCCCGGCGGGCTCAGCATGGCACGCGCGGCCTCCAGCACGTTGAAGGTGCCGATGATGTTGGTCTCCAGGTCGGCCGCGGGGTCGGTGATCGACGTGGTGACGGCGACCTGCGCGGCCAGGTGGAACACGAACTTGGCCTCGCGCACCAGCGAGGCGATGCGGGCGCCGTCGCGCACGTCCACGGTCTCGATGCGCACGCGGTCGCCGTGGCGGCGCTTGAGCCAGGCGGCGTTCATGCGCACGCCGTCGCGGCTGAAGTTGTCGGCCACGATCACCTTCTCGCCGTCACGCAGCAGCGCGTCGGCCAGGTTCGACCCTACGAAGCCGGCGCCGCCCGTGACCAGGATGTAGTCGCGCTTCCCCATCATCGTCGTCCCCTCCCTCACAGCGTAAGTCCGCGAGCGGCAAGCTCGGCGGCGTGAGCCTCCACGGTGCTCTCGGGCCGCTCCTGCTCCTGCAGCCACGCGACCAGCTCCTCCATCCCCGCCTCGAACGACACCCGCGGCTCGTAGCCCAGCACCTCGCGGGCGAGCGAGATGTCGGCGTAGCAGTTGCGGATGTCGCCCACCCGGTATTTCCCGTTCACCTCGGGCTCCACGCCGCTGCCCAGCACCCGGGCCAGCGTCTCGCCCACCTCGCGCACGCTCACTGCGCGCCCCGAGCCGATGTTGAGCGCCTTGCCCACCGCTGCGTCCTCGTCGGCGGCCAGCAGCAGCCCCTGCACGATGTCGTGCACGCTCACGAAGTCGCGCCGCTGCTCGCCGTCCTCGAACACGAGCGGCGGCTGGCCGTTCAGCAGCCGCGAGCTGAAGATGGCGGCCACGCCGGTGTAGGGGTTGGAGAGCGCCTGGCGGGGCCCGTAGATGTTGAAGAAGCGCAGCGCCACGCTGGGGATGCCATAGGCCCCGCCGATCATCAGCACCATGCGCTCCTGGTCGGCCTTGGTGAGCGCGTAGATCGAGGTGGAGTCGAGCGGCTTCTGCTCATCGGTGGGCGCGGGGGCCAACTCCACGCCGTCGGGGTCGCGCAGCTCCCACTCGTGGCGCCGCAGCTGGTCGAGCGAGCGGGTGCTGGTCCGCGGCTCGCGGTCGTCGGGGCGGGTGTAGCGGCCCTCGCCGTAGATGGACATCGAGCTGGCGACCACCACCCGCTCCACGCGGCCGCGGTCGTCCACCAGCGCCTGCAGCAGGTTGGCCGTGCCCATGGTGTTGACGGCCGTGTAGTCGGCGATCTGGTACATCGACTGGCCCACGCCCACGGCGGCGGCCAGGTGGTACACCACGTCCATCCCGCGCAGCGCGCCGCGCACGGCGTCGTCGTCGCGCATGTCGCCCTGCACGAACTCGGCGTCGGCGGGCACCCACGCCGGGAGCTGCCGCGCGGCGCCGTGCACCTGCGGATCGAGATTGTCCAGGATGCGGACCGTGTCGCCCCGTGCGAGCAGCGCGTCCACCAGGTGACTGCCTACGAACCCCGCCCCACCCGTGACCAGTACCGTGCGAGCCACTGAAGCTCCTCCGCTGCGGCCGTTGATTGCTCGCCCGAACCCGCCGGGCGGCTTCCTACCTCCCTTGTCCCGCGTTCCCACCCCGCAGCGCTCCGGGCGAATCCAGCCGCCCGCCCGTCCTCCGATCCGGAGGAACAAACGATCGGCTCGCCGATGCCATATCTACGCCGTTCACTGTAGCAGACATTTACGGCTGGAGCGTGTCTGCTTCGTTCACTCCTGGGCCGCGCCCTCCGGCCGCAGGCGCGCGTCGTACTCGGCGGCCCAGCGCTGCAGCCGGCCGTCCACCTCGTCCGCCCACACCCCCGCCGCCAGCCGTTGCGCCAGGCGCACGCCCAGGCGCTGCTCCTGCACGCGCGCGGCCTCGGCCTCGCGCCCCTGCTCCAGCAGCGCGGCTGCCTCCATCTCCAGCGCGAACGCGAGCCGGTCTAGATCGGTGAAGATCCGGCCGCGCAGGTCGGCCGCTTCGGGAGCTTCCACCGGGGGGGGAGAGCTGAGCATCTGCCTGCCGTCGATGGGGATTGAGAACGAGATCCGCGCCTGCAAGTGGACATCGGCATGCGGGAGCGAGGCGGTGCGCAACATGTGTGCCCCGTGCTGTTTGGGCTCACGCCTGATCCGGCGGCCAATCGGCTCGATCCATCATCTAAGTACGTGTGTCGCAAGGCTTTGTACGTTACGCCGGCGCTTTGGGAGGGGTTCGGCGCCCGAATCCTGATTCTACGAGGGATCAGCTGCAAACGATCAACCCAGTGGCTATTCTGTACAAGTTTACGGCGGAGTTGATACAAATGGACAGGCTGCCGGACGATGCCGCCCCCCGCAGAACGGGCGCGCAGGCGGTTCGCGAACGTACGACCCGGGGGATCCCGAAACCAGTGTTCGCTTTCGTCTTACCCGATCCGCGTGGACCGTCGATGGAAGAACGAAGCATCACGCAGGGTCAGCAGAGTCAGCAGAGAACAACGGGCTTCCTCCGCGAGCTCCGCCGGCTCCGCGTGAGCGATCTCCTCCGGCGGTGAGGAAGATCCGGTCTGTTCCCGAGGAAGCCGGTCACGGCCGCGCAGCTTGCCGGTTGGAGCTCCCTTCCCTAATTCCCCTGTCCCTGTTTCCTCTCGTTGGAGCCGAAGAGCAGCGTGGACGAATGAACGCCAACCTCGACGAGCTGCGGCGGCTGCGGCGGGCCCGCGACCGGATGGACCGCGAGTACGCCCAGCCGCTCGACGTGCCGGCGCTGGCCCGCACGGCGCTGATGTCGCCGGCGCACTTCAGCCGGCGCTTCCGCGAGGCCTACTCCGAGACGCCGTACTCCTACCTCATGACCCGGCGGATCGAGCGCGCGAAGGCGCTGCTGCGCCGCGGCGAGCTGAGCGTGACGGCGGTCTGCTTCGAGGTGGGGTGCACCAGCCTGGGCTCCTTCTCCGCCCGCTTCACCGAGCTGGTGGGCGAGACGCCGTCGGCGTACCGCGCCCGCGGCCACGACGAGCTGGAGGTGGTGCCGCCCTGCCAGACGATGGTGTTCACCCGGCCGCGCAAGCGCCGGGGGCCGGACGGCACGAAAGAGAGCAGTTTTGAAGAAGCACCCGTCGCCCCGCCCGCTTAGCTTCCGTCCACGACTGCTCGTTCACCCAGCGTTTCACCCCGGAGAGACCCCATGCCCGTTTCACTCAGCGCCGTGCACGTCCTGGTGGACGACCCCGATGCCGCCCTCGGCTTCTACCGCGACATCCTGGGCCTGACGGTGCGCGACGAGGTGGCCTACGACGGCTTCCGCTGGATCACCCTGGCCACCGACAGCCAGCCCGAGATCAAGATCGTGCTGTCGCAGCCGCACGCGGGCCGCTCGCAGGAGGACGGCGACGCCATCGCGGCCCTGCTGGCCAAGGGTGAGCTGGGCTCTGTCTTCCTTCGCTCCGATGACCTCGACGCCACCTTCGCCCGGCTGGCCGTCGCGCCGGGTGTGGAGGTGCTGGAGGAGCCCGCCAAGCGCTTCTGGGGCGCCCGCGACGCCGCCGTGCGCGACCCCGCGGGCAACCTGGTGCGCATCGAGCAGGCGTAGCTCCGACACGGACGAATGTCACACGGACGAGCGGAGGGAACGGAGGAACGGCTAGCAGCCTCCGCTTCCTCCGCGTGACCTCCGATCCGGCAGAACTGCTTTCTCACACAGAGCCACAGAGGCACGGAACCGCGGGTTTTTCTCTGTGTCTCCGTGCCTCCGTGTGACACTCCAGCAGATTTGGCTGCCGCGACGAGCCCTGAACGAAGGATGGAGACACGATGAGCCAGGACACGCAGCCGCACGTTGCCGACCGCCACGACCTGATCCGCGTGCAGGGGGCGCGCGTGAACAACCTCAAGGACGTGAGCGTGGAGCTGCCCAAGCGCCGGCTCACGGTGTTCACCGGCGTGTCGGGCTCGGGGAAGAGCTCGCTGGTGTTCGGCACCATCGCCGCCGAATCGCAGCGGATGATCAACGAGACCTACAGCGCCTTCGTGCAGGGCTTCATGCCCACGCTGGCGCGCCCCGAGGTGGACGTGCTCGACGGCCTGACCACCGCCATCATCGTGGACCAGGAGCGGATGGGCGGCAACCCGCGCTCCACCGTGGGCACCGCCACCGACGCCAACGCGATGCTGCGCATCCTCTTCAGCCGGCTCGGGCAGCCGCACATCGGCGGGCCCAACGCCTTCTCCTTCAACGTCCCCTCGGTCAGCGCGACCGGCGCCATCACCGTGGAGCGCGGCGAGGGAAAGACCAGGGCCGAGAAGGTGACCTTCAACCGCCTGGGCGGGATGTGCCCGCGCTGCGAGGGGATGGGCGCGGTCACCGACTTCGACCTCACCGCGCTTTACGACGACAGCCTGTCGCTCAACCAGGGCGCGCTCACCATCCCCGGCTACAGCATGGAGGGGTGGTACGGCCGCATCTTCCGCGGCTGCGGCTTCTTCGACCCCGACAAGCCGATCGGCAAGTTCAACAAGCGCGAACTGCACGACCTGCTCTACCGCGAGCCCACCAAGATCAAGGTGGACGGGATCAACCTGACCTACGAGGGGCTGATCCCCAAGATCCAGAAGTCGATGCTGTCCAAGGACGTGGAGGCGCTGCAGCCGCACATCCGCGCCTTCGTGGAGCGGGCGATGACGTTCGCCACCTGCCCCGAGTGCGAGGGCACCCGGCTCAGCAAGGAAGCCCGGTCGTCGCGGATCGAGGGGGTCAACATCGCCGAGGTGTGCGCGATGCAGATCAGCGACCTGGCCGGGTGGGTGCGCGGCCTCCGCGAGCCGTCGGTGGCGCCGCTGCTGGCCGCGCTGGTGCACAGCCTCGACTCGTTCGTGGAGATGGGGCTGGGCTACCTTTCGCTCGACCGCCCCGCGGGCACGCTGTCGGGGGGCGAGGCGCAGCGCACGCGGATGATCCGCCACCTGGGCTCCTCCCTCACCGACGTCACCTACGTCTTCGACGAGCCCACCACGGGGCTGCACCCGCACGACGTGCGGCGGATGAACGACCTGCTGCTGCGGCTGCGCGACAAGGGCAACACGGTCCTCGTGGTGGAGCACGAGCCCGAGACGATCGCCATCGCCGACCACGTGGTGGACCTGGGCCCCGGCGCCGGTACGGCCGGGGGCGAGGTGGTGTTCGAGGGGACGGTGGAGGGCTTGCGGGCGAGCGGCACCGTCACCGGCCGCCACCTGGACGACCGGGCCGCTCTCAAGCCCGCGGTGCGCACGCCCACCGGCAAGCTGGAGATCCGCGGCGCCCGCACCCACAACCTCAAGGGGGTGGACGTGGACGTCCCGCTGGGGGTGCTGGTGGTGGTCACCGGGGTGGCGGGCTCGGGGAAGAGCTCGCTGATCCACGGCTCGGTGTCGGAGCGCGACGGGGTGATGTCGGTGGACCAGGCGCCGATCCGCGGGTCGCGGCGCAGCAACCCGGCCACCTACACCGGCGTGCTGGAGCCGATCCGCAAGGCGTTCGCGAAGGAGAACGGCGTCAAGCCGGCGCTGTTCAGCGCCAACTCGGAGGGCGCCTGCCCCACCTGCAACGGCGCGGGCGTCATCTACACCGACCTGGCGATGATGGCCGGCGTGACCACGGTCTGCGAGGAGTGCGAGGGGAAGCGCTTCCAGGCCGAGGTGCTGGAGTACAAGCTGGGCGGCAGGGACATCAGCGAGGTGCTGGCGATGCCGGTGACCGAGGCGGTGGAGTTCTTCGGGGCGGGCCCGGCGAAGACTCCGGCGGCCCACGCGATCCTGTCGCGGATGGCCGACGTGGGGCTGGGCTACCTGCGCCTGGGCCAGCCGCTCACCACGCTCTCGGGCGGCGAGCGGCAGCGGCTCAAGCTGGCCACCCACCTGGCCGAGAAGGCCGGCATCTACGTGCTGGACGAGCCCACCGCCGGCCTCCACCTGGCCGACGTGGCGCAGCTGCTGGGCCTCCTCGACCGGCTGGTGGACGCCGGCAAGTCGGTGATCGTCATCGAGCACCACCAGGCGGTGATGGCGCACGCCGACTGGATCATCGACCTGGGCGCCGGCGCCGGCCACGACGGCGGCCGCATCGTTTTCGAAGGCACCCCGGCGGAGCTGGTGGCGGCGAGGTCGACGCTTACCGGCGAGCACCTGGCGGCGTACGTGGGCAGCTGACATACGGCTGACGCGGCAGGTGTACCCAATCCGTATCCAACTTCGTCTTCAGAGGAGGTTTCCCATGAATGGAAGCAGATGGATTCGGCAGGCCCACCGGTGGGTGTCCATCGCTTTCACGCTGACCGTCATCGCCAACTTCGTCGCGCTGGCGCAGACAGGAGGAAGGATGCCGCCGCCGTGGGTGACCTATGCGCCGCTGCTTCCCCTCGCCCTGCTCCTGTTCAGCGGTCTGTACCTGTTCGCACTGCCATACGCCGCCCGGTGGCGCACGGGGAGACGCACCGGTTGACCGGTCGGTGATCACCAGTTCGGGCTGTTCGACGGTTTGTGGACCCGGCGAGCCGGTGATCCCGTCGAGCACCACCCGGCGCCCAGCCGCGACGGCGGCCGCATCGTCTTCGCGGGCACCAAGGCGGAGCGGGCGGCTACCACACGAATGGCACCAATCGGTACCTCACCTGTCGCTGGTAGTCGGTGTAGCCGGGGAGGGTTTCCGCGAGAAGGCGCTCCTCGTCCAGGAGGCGCCATACGAACAGGGGGAGCATCGCCGCGGAAGGAACCAGGCCCCAGTACGAGCCCAGTGCCAGCGGCGTACCGAGCAGAAGCACGTATCCGCCGGCGTACATGGGGTGGCGGACGATCGCGTAGGGCCCCGTGGAGATGACGCTCTGGTGCTCGCTGACCTCGATGGTCGCCGATGCGAACGTGTTCTCGCGGTACACGAATCCAACCAGCAGGAAGCCCAGCGCAACCATCACGTCACCGCCGATGGCCACTCCCGCCGGAACGGCCGACCACCCGAACCGATGGTCCAGCGCGGGCACTGCGAACGAAGCGAGAAAGCAAACGGACGTGAGCAGCATGATGAGCTTTTGAACCGGCCGCTTCTCCGCTGTTGGCCCGCCGCTCATCCGCCGTTCGAGGAGCGCCGGGTCGTTGATCGTGACATAGAGCGTGGTGATGGCGCATGCCCCTATGAACACTGCCAGGAACACCCACGCCTGCCAGTAGCGAACCGTTCCCGCGGGGATGAAGAGGGCGAGCCACATCACCGCGCCGAGAAACAGGAGCCCCAGCCAGGCTTTCGCGCGAAGGCCGTTCATCAGTCCGTCCGGTCGTGGTGACACAGGGAAACGCCCTTGGCCCGACGATACAAGGGTCAGGGGTGCGGGCACGCGGCGCAAGGCTGCATGGAGCGCCGCCACGCCGCGGCTGTTCGCAGGCTGTCGCGAGCCGCGGGGCGAACGTGCGCGTTTTGCCCCGCGTCGCGGGGAAGCGGTGCGGCGGGCGTCCTCCGGGTGAGGGCGCCCGGGCGCGTTGTCGGATGCCGCACGACATCCTATCCTTCGCAATCGGGTGCAGTCGCGTCATCCCTCACGTCCCCAACGAGCCTCGTCGATGTCGAACGATCCGACCGCCTCCGGGCTCCTCACGCGCAGGGAGATGCTGGCCGCCCTCGCGGCCGCCGCCGCGCTGCCGCTCGTATCCGCCTGCGGTGTCTCCGGCGGCGCCCGCACGTCGGCGCAGAGCCCCGCGGCCGCGCCGGCTGCCGGCGACCGGGACGCGGTCGCACTCCTGGACCGCATCGGCAACGACCTCTTGAGCCTCTACCCCGAGCAGGCGACCTCGCTCGGCCTGGACGTTGGCCCGCGCGCCGGGCTCCGGTCGCGGCTCGCCGACCGCTCCGCGGCGGGGCAGCGGCGGGTCGCGCAGCAGCTTCGCGCGGATCTCGGCGCGCTCGCGGCGGTCGACACCAGCCGCCTTTCGCACGCCGTGCGCACCAGCGTGGACGTGGTCCGCAGCGCCTACACCACGGCGCTGGAGGGCTTCGCGCTGCCCTACGGCGACATCACCGTGGGCGGCTGGCGCAACACGCCCTACGTCGTCATCCAGAACGTCGGCGCGTACCTGGACATCCCCCGCTTCCTGGACAGCGATCACACCGTGGAGAGCGCGGCCGACGCGGAGGCGTACCTCGCGCGGCTGCAGTCGTACGCGAGGCAGCTGGACGGCGAGCTGGAGCGCGTTCGGGCGGCGCGCGCGGGGGGCCTCGTTCCCCCGGCGTTCCTGCTGGGTAAGGCCCTCGCGCAGATGCGTCTTTCCGCGCAGGGGGCGCGCGCGGGCGGCGCGCTCGTGGAGTCGCTGGAGCGGCGGACGCGGAGCATCCCCGGCGACTGGGTCGGGCGCGCGCGGCGGATCGCCGCGCAGGAGGTCGCGCCGGCGCTCGACCGGCAGATCGCGGAGCTGGAGGCGCAGCGCGCCGTCGCCACGAACGACGCGGGGATCTCGGCCCGGCCGCACGGCGAGGAGTTCTACCGCTGGGCCCTCAAGGCGTCCACCACCACCACCATGTCGCCCGACGAGGTACACGAGCTGGGCCGCAGCGAGCTGGCGCGGCTGCAGGCGCGGATGGACACGATCCTCAAGGAAGCCGGCTACACGCAGGGCACCGTGGGCGAGCGGATGAACGCGCTGGCCAAGGATCCGCGCTACAAGTTCGCCGAGGGCGACGCGGGGCGTGCCGAGATCCGGCGCTTCATCGACGAGCGGCTGGCGTGGATCCGCGCGCAGCTGCCGCGGGCGTTCAACACGCTCGTGAACCCCAACATGGAGGTGAAGCGCCTGCCGCCCGAGGAAGAGCCGGGCGCGCCCGCCGCGTACGGCGGCGCGGGGTCGGTGGACGGCAAGATCCCCGGCCGCTTCTGGATCAACCTGCGCACCACCGACCTCCACAGCAAATACAGCCTGGGCGATCTGGCTTTCCACGAGTCGATTCCCGGCCACATCTGGCAGGGCGAGTACACGCACGGCATGCCGCTGGTGCGCCAGATGCTGGCGTTCAACGCCTACTCCGAGGGCTGGGCGCTCTATGCCGAGCAGCTGGCCGACGAGCTGGGCGCGTACGACCGTGACCCCGTGGGCCGGCTGGGCTACCTGCAGTCGATCGCGTTCCGGGCCTGCCGGCTGGTGGTGGACACCGGGCTGCACGCCAAGGGGTGGACGCGCGAGCAGGGCGTGCGCTTCTTCGTGGAGGTGAACGGGTCCAACCCGCTGGAGGTGGCCAGCGAGGTGGACCGCTACTGCTCGTGGCCGGGGCAGGCGTGTGGCTACAAGGTGGGCCACAGCGAGATCAACCGGCAGCGCGAGCGGGCGCGGGCCGCGCTCGGCGCGCGCTACGACCTCAAGGCGTTCAACGACACCGTGGTGCTCGGCGGCAACGTGCCGCTGGACGTGCTCGCGAGCAACGTGGACGAGTACCTGCGGCGGTAGAGAGGCCGAGGCGGCCCGCGGCCTCGTCGCGCCGCGGGCCGCCTCGTGTTCGAAGGCATCCCCGATGCGCGGGCGGCGGCGAGGCCGGCGCTGGCTGGCGAGCCATCCGGGGGCTGCCGCATCGCACCGACGTGCCCGCCCCCGTCACGGTGGGGCTTTTTGCTTTCGCGGGTGAATCGTCTTGTCTGGAGGAACGAATGGAGAAGCACCCTGCCGGGATCAAGCCGGAATCGTGGCTCGTTGCGGCGGGTCGCGAGGCCGAGCCCGGCGCTCCGCTGAACGTGCCGCTGGTCCCCGCATCCAACTTCATCATCGGTGCGGGGCGCAGCTACTCGCGCGATGACGGCACGCCCACGTGGGAAGCGCTTGAAGACGTGGTGGGCGGGCTCGAGGCCGGCAGGGCGGTGGCGTTCGCCTCGGGGATGGCGGCCATGGCGTCGGTGTTCGATCAGCTCTCCGCCGGTGCCGTGGTGGTGCTGCCAGATGATTGCTACCAGGGCGTCGCCGGGCTCGCCGCCGCGGGCGCCGAGCGGGGGCGCTGGTCGGTGCAGCGCGTGGCGGTGGACGATACGGCCGGCTGGATCCGCGCCTGCGCGGCCGCCGACCTGGTCTGGCTGGAATCGCCCTCGAACCCGCTGCTGGCCGTGGCCGACCTGGAAGCGATCTGCGCGGCGCCGCGCAAGCCCGGGGCGATCGTGGCCGTGGACAACACCTTCGCCACGCCCCTGAACCAGCAGCCGCTGGAGCTCGGCGCCACGGTGTCTCTGCAGTCGGCCACCAAGTTCATCGGCGGCCACTCCGACCTGCTGGCCGGCATCGCCACGACCCGCGACGACGCCGTGTGGCACGCGCTCAAGCGGTCTCGCGAGCTGAACGGCGCCACACCCGGCACGCTCGAAGCATGGCTTGCCGTCCGCGGCGCGAGGACGCTCGCCATTCGCCTGCAGCGGGCCCAGCAGACGGCCCAGACGCTCGCGGAGCGGCTGGAGGGCCACCCGCAGGTCGCGCGGGTCCGGTATCCGGGCCTGCCCTCCCACCCGACGCATGCGACCGCCCGGCGCGTGCTCAAGGGATTCGGGACCATCATCTCGTTCGATCTGCATGGAGGGGCCGAGATCGCCGATGCGGTCTGCCGGAACGTGAGGCTCATCCG
>Ga0247773_1000273_pt1 | contig 23944 bp, 22 predicted proteins | sample UWRJL092311B6_FD_179934 | JGI IMG/M metagenome (GOLD analysis project Ga0247773, IMG submission 179934) | Plant litter microbial communities from Arlington Agricultural Research Station in Wisconsin, United States - UWRJ-L092-311B-6 | ecosystem: Environmental > Terrestrial > Plant litter >... | reverse complement strand
CCGTGGAGACGTGACCACGCGGCGCGGCGCTTGCCCGTTGCGGGCGGCGCGGAGCGTGACGTGGCGTGGGTGGTTTGGAACCGGACCGAGGCGAAACGATGGCTGGGAAGACGCTGCTGGTGGGGATGGCGCATCCGGACGACGAGGTGGGCGCGGCCGGCACCATCGCCGCGCAGGTGGCGCGCGGCGACCGCGTGGTGGTGGTGTGGCTGACCAAGGGCGAGATGACGCAGGCGTTCGGCGACGTGAGCGAGGCCCGGGTCTCGGCGATCCGCGAGGAGCACGGGCGCGTGGCCGGCGAGATCCTGGGGTGTGAGACGCGCTTCATGGACTTTCGCGACACGCGCGTGGAGGCCACGGCCGATGCCGCGCACCGCGTGGCCGCGCTGATCGCCGAGATCAAGCCCGACGGCATCATCACCTGGGGCGACTCGTGGGGGCGCGGGATGCGGCACCCCGACCACCAGGCGTGCGGCAAGATCTTTCGCGACGCGGTGACCATCGCGCGGCTCGCCAAGGCCGTGCACCCGCTCCCGCCCCACCGCGGCGACGCGCCGGTGTTCACCTTCCGCGGCTCGTACTCGCAGCTGCCGGCCGTGGTGGTGAACGTGGAGCCACACGTGGACAAGATCCACGAGCTGGCGCGCTTCTACTACGAGCGCATCGGCTTCGGCAACCCGCAGTGGCTGGACACGCGCCTGCGCGCCACCGCCGAGCCGCACGGCCTGCGTTTCGCCGAGGTGTTCGACGCGTGGGAGACGCGCGGCGGCGTGGTGGATGCGCTCCTCCCCGCCGTGATGGGCGCGCCCGGCGAGCCCCCGCATCCCTCGTCACGGTGAGGCTTTCTCCCACGGCGGGGGGATGAGGAGCGCTTCATCACGGGGGACCGGCCTCAACGCGAGGAGCCGCGAGGGAGTCCGCAGGACTTCGGGCCGTGGTAGCCGCGGATTCATCCGCCCTGGACACCGGCGGGCGCGCGGCTCTGCCCAGACCGCGATCCACGCCCCTGATTCGCGCTCTCCAGATCGGTGTATCGCCCGATTCGCGTGTCTCCGGATCGACGGATCTTCCCTGGAATGCGCATCTCCCCGAGCCACCGATTGCGGGTCATCTCACGGACGAGACAGTGGAGATACGAAAGAAAGGCGCCGGCTCGATCGCTCGAGCCGGCGCCTTTCTTTCGTTCAGCCTGCGGATGGATCCGCTACGAAGCGCGGTTGAAGACCAGGTTGTACTCCAGCGGCGCCGACAGGCGCGGCGAGCGCAGGGTCACGTGCATGGTCAGCGTGCGCCCGTCGGGCGAGATGCTGTAGGTGTTGGTGCGCGAGCCGTCTTCGGCGCGGAAGGTCTGCACCAGCTTGCCGTTGTCCCAGGCGGTGCTGAGCTTGAACTTCTCGCCGTCTTCACGCGTCCAGTCGATGGCGTTGCCGTTGGACGGGCTGGTGATGGCGCGGCGCTGGTCGAACACGGTGGAGACCTCGTTCGCCGTGTGGTTGATCACCACGCGCTGGTACACCGCGTTGGTGCGCCGCAGGCGGCCACGCGCGATCGGCCGCGTGACGAAGTTCATCCGGCTGACGGCGGTCTCGATGGCGCGGTTCACGTCGTCGCTGTGCGCGCGGTCGATGGTGAAGGTGCCGTGCATGCTGCTCTCCTGCGCGGTGGCGGCGCCGAGAGGGAGCGCGAGCGCGGCGAGCGCGAGCAGGAGCGTGCGAGTCCGTTGACGGCGCATGGCTGGGTCTCCAAGATGCAGGTATGGTGGGTCTGCGGTGCGCGGCGCGATGCGCGCCGGCCTGTCCGGGGGTGATGGCGGACAATCTACACGCGGCCCCCGTGGCGCGGTAGGGCGCCCGGAAAACGTTCGTGAGCACAGGGTTACACCACGGCGGGCGTGGATGTTTCGTTGAAACCCCGCCGCGCTCCCCGGCGTACCACCCACCAGCACCCGCCGCGCCGGTCCGCCCGCACGGCCCGCCGCCGCCGTCCGGCGATCTCCCGACACTCGCACATCCTGAGGCAAACCCATGCCCGAGCAGGCTCGCGCCACGCGCATCCTCACCGACATCGACCCGCGCAGCTGGGAGCACCCGGCCGACCGCGCGGCGCTGAACGCCCTTCGCAAGATCCCCGTGTTCGACGAGGTGCTGCGCAAGCTGTACGGCGCCGTGGGCGAGCGCTCGGTGCGGCTGATGTTCCTGGCGAACGCGGTGAAGGTGTCGCCCACGCAGCACCCCAAGCTGCACCAGATCTGGGCCGACGTGCACCGCACGCTCGACGCGCCGGGCGAGTACCCGCTGTACGTGACGCAGAGCCCCGTCTACAACGCCGCGGCCTGGGGGATGGACAAGCCCTTCGTGATCGTGCACTCGGAGCTGCTGCGCGACTTCTCGGAAGACGAGGTACGCTTCGTCCTCGGCCACGAGATGGGGCACGTGATGAGCGGGCACGCGCTGTACAACACCATGATGTACCTGCTGCTGAACCTGATCAACCGGGTGGGCGGAGGGATCGTGGGGCTGGCGGCGCTGCCGGTGATGGCCGCGCTGATGGAGTGGAGCCGCAAGGCCGAGCTCAGCTGTGACCGCGCCGGGCTGCTGGCCGTGCAGGCGCCCGAGCCGGGGCTCACCACCATGCTCAAGTTCGCCGGCGGCAGCTTCAGCGAGACCAACCTGGCGGCGTTCATCGAGCAGGCCGAGGAGTACCGCGGCCACAACGAGCTGAGCGACCAGGTGTTCAAGGTGATGAACATGCTCTGGAGCACGCACCCGTTCCCGGTGATCCGCGTGGCGGAGATGCGCAACTGGTTCGAGAGCGGCGCGTACGAGCGGATCATGGCGGGCGAGTACCGCCGCCGCGGCGAGCCCGACACGCCCTACAGCGACGACGTGTCGGAGGCCGCAAAGTCTTATCGCGACAGCGCTAAGGAGACCTGGGGCGACGCCGCCGACAAGGCGAAGAAGATGGTCGACGGCTTCCGCGCGGGGTTCAACCGGGGGTAGACGGCTGTCCATTGTGAGCCGATCCCTTGTCGCGCTTGGAACGTGCGGCATCGGTGTTGCGTGAGCGGCCCGTCGGCGCGGACGGGCCGCGCATGCTAAAACCCCGCCGATCCGGAGAGCGGACCCATGAACAAGTCGGACTTCGTCGACATGGTGGCAGAGAAGGCCGAGCTCACCCGTGCAGCTGCGGCCCGCGTGGTGGATGCGATCTTCGACACCGCGGGCGGCGCCATCTCGGAGGCAGTGCACGCCGCGGGATCGCTGTCCATCCCCGGTTTCGGTAAGTTCACCAAGCGCACGCGCACGGCTCGCTCCGGCCGTAACCCGCGCACCGGCGCCGAGATCAACATCCCCGAGCGCACCACGGTGGCGTTCAGCGCCGGCCGCGGGCTGAAGGAGCAGCGCAGCACCAGCCGCCGCAAGAACCCGCTGACCACGGCCGCCGGCGCCGCGGCGGGCGCGGCGCTGGGCGCGGCGGCGGCCAACGCGGCCACGCGCGGCCGCTCGAGCACGTCGTCGCGCGGCACCAGCAGCGGCGGGAGCAGCAGCGGCTCGTCGAGCAGCGGGTCGAAGAGCGGCAGCAAGTCCAGCGGGTCCAGCTCGCGCAGCGGCGGCTCGTCGTCGAAGTCGAGCGGCGCTTCCAAGTCGAGCGGCGGGAGCTCGTCGGGCGGGTCGTCGCGGAGCACGGCGTCGAAGTCGAGCGGATCGTCGTCCGGCGGCTCCAGGTCGAGCGGCGGGAGCTCGTCGTCGAAGAGCAGCAGCGGCGCGAGCAAGAGCGGCGGGTCGTCGTCGAGCGGGGGCAGCACCTCGCGGAGCGGCGGGAGCAGCGGGAGCACGGCGTCGCGCGGCAGCAGCTCGTCGTCGAAGAGCGGCAGCGGCGGGAGCAAGAGCGGCAGCTCGTCGAAGAGCAGCGGGAGCAAGAGCAGCTCGAGCGGCTCCAAGAGCGCCGGCAAGAAGAGCTGATCGGCGCGGGGCGTAGCATGCAGCGGGGCCGCATCCACCACGGATGCGGCCCCGTTCGCGTTCGGCGTGGTTTCGCGCGTTCGTCCGGCATCGTCAACGGCAGCCGTGATGGCTCACACGGAGGAGCGGAGAAGCGGAGGAGAACTGCGGACATGCCGATGCGCATCCTCGGATCAAGCTTGTCCAACGACAATTAGGATCGTGGGAGCGACATCCACCGAAGTCGTGGGTGGAGTCGCGGATCGGTATTCGCGCGGTGGAGCGGCGGCTGGCCGAGGGGATGGCTGAGAGGAGGTTGGGGGGAAGTCCGGCGGGTTGGAAGCCCGCGGCGACAACGGCCCGAAGTCCGCTGCGCGGACCCCCTCACGAGCATCGTCGTTTGCTGCGGCGTTCCATGTGTGACCGATTGCTGCTCGCGCTGATTCCATCCCCCGAGAGCGTACTGGATCACACGTCGGCGCGGCCGTTGGCGTGAACGCATCCGAGCTGCCGCTCACGTCACTCCGCATCGCTCCAGCGCGATCACTGGATCAACCGAGTGCGCCGCCCGCCGCCCGCCGCACCCGGGCCGTCCCCCGCGTCACCCCTTCTCCTGCGGTTCGGGAGAAGGGGCCGGGGGATGAGGGACCGTCAAAGCAGGCCGCAGGCGATGATGCGCGCCACGATCTTCTCCTGGCGGAAGCGGGTCTCGAGCTCCTGGCGGTAGAGGCGCCACCACTCGCGGTCCTGGTGCTCGGCCATCACCTCTGCCATCACCATCTCGTCGCGCGCCACGTCGCTCTCCTCGTCCTTCCACAGCCCCACGGCGGGGGAGCGGGCGAAGAAGGTGACGCCGCCGTAGCGCTCGGCGAGCTCCGTGCGCACGCGGGCGAACTCGTCGTGCGTGAAGTCGTTGCCGTCGTTGTCGCGCAGTGGCAGCAGGATCTGGATCAGGTACATCGGCCGATGTTCGAGGTGCAAGGGTGCGCGAGACGATCGGGGATCGAAGCGAAGAGCCCCGCGGCTGGCGTGCCGCGGGGCTCTCGAGCCTTCATCCGCCGGCCGTCAGCGGTGGATCTCCACCATCACGGGGTCGGAGAGGTAGACCGAGCGGGTGGCGGTGACCCGGTTCAGCACGCGGCGGAACCAGCTGGGGTCGCGCGGCGCGCCGCCGTTGGCCATCACCTGCCGCGCCAGCGCGATCACGGTGCTGTTCGCCATCCGCACGCACCCGTGGCTCTCGGCTTCGCCCAGCGAATCGGTCTGGCGCGTGCCGTGGATGTACAGGTCGGGCTCGTGGAAGAAGAGCTTCACCCGCCCCATCGGGTTGCGCGGATCGCCGGGCTCGCGCGGCTGCTTGTCGCGCGCCCACCGCGCATCGGGCGGAACCCACCGCGGGTTCCATACGATGTGCTGGATGCGGAAGCGGCCCGTGGGCGTGGGGTGCCGCGGCTGGCCGACCGCCACGGCATGGCTCTCCGCCACCTCGCCGTCCTTCATCACGTACAGCATCCGCTGCGACAGATCGACCGAGATGTAGAACTTCTCGCCGCTGATGCGCGCCGGGCCGTCCGTCGCGTGCGCCGGGGCCACCGCCGCCCCCGTCATCGATACCGCCACCGCCACGACTGCCGCAAACTGTTTCAGCGTCTTCATATCCGCTTTCCTCCAAAGAGCTGGATCGCCTTCCGGAGCGCGGGTCCATTGAAAGGATCATGCCAAACGTCTGGTTTTCGATCGATCGTCCAAACCGTTGCGGGGACGGGAGATGAAGATCTCCGCGCTTCGCCGCCGCCGCGCGGGCGGAGATGCGCTCGAGGGCGGGGCTCACAGGGAGGAGCGGAGGAGCGGAGGAGCGGAGGAGCGGGCGTGACGGAGAACGGCAGAACGACGAAATGGAGAACGGCCCGCGAGCGAGCCGTTCTCCGTTTCCCTCACCCGCGCGACGCGGTGCGCGACCGGCCTATCCCCGCGCGCGGCCCAGGCGATTGCGGATGCGGGCGATGAGCTCGGGGCCGACGAAGGGCTTGGCCACGTAATCGTCCGCGCCGGCGGCGAAGACGCGGTAGACGGTCTCGGCCTCGGTGCGGGCGGTGAGGAAGACGACCGGGAGCGAGCGCCAGCGCGGGTCGGCGCGCACCACGCGGCACAGCTCGATGCCGTTCACGTGCGGCATCTCGATGTCGAGCACCAGCAGGTCCGGGTTCACCTCGCCCAGGCGCGTCCAGAAGTGCAGCGGGTCGGTGGTGGTGTGGACGTCCAGCCCGTGCGGCTCCAGCAGCGCGCGCACCGCGTCCAGCTGGTGCGGGTCGTCGTCCACGCAGAGCACGCGGGCGCGCTCGGCGCGGCGCGAGGGGAGGACCTCGCCCACCGCCTGGCGCAGCGCGTCGGCCGCGAGCGGCATCTGCAGGAAGGTGCTGGCGCCGAGCTGCACGGCGCGCAGCCGGTCTGGCAGCGCGCCGCGGGCGGTGGCGACCAGGATCGGCACGCCGGGGTAGCGCTGGCCGAGCTCCGAGAGCGCGCTCCAGTCGCTGGTGGCGTCGGCGGCGCTCACGTCCAGCAGCACCACGTCGGGGCGGCCGCTGACCGCGCCCGCGGCGCCGGCCACGTCGCCCGCGCCGGCCACGCGGATGGGCCCGTCCGCCATCGCCTGCGTGGCGGCGGCGAGCAGCGCGGGGTCGGTGCTGATCACCAGCAGCATCGGCTTGCCGTGCGACGACGCGGGCGCGGCCACGGCCGGGGCGGCGGCGGGCGCGGGGGCCGGCGGCGGCGCGTCGGCCGCGCGCGACTCGATGGCCTGGCGGAGGCGAGCCGTGAGCGTGGCGAGCTCGGCGCCATCCATCGGCTTCAGGAACTGGCCGCCGCCGAAGCGCGTTTCCGCCTCGCGCGCGATCCTGGACCCCTCGGGAAGGCCGAACGTACCCAGCGCGCCCGCCAGCCGGTGCGCCTCGTCGGTCGCCTGCTGGCGAAGCGCGCCGTTCAGGCGGCCGTCGGCGGCGGCGCGGGCGGCGCGCTCCAGCACCTCCACGCGCTGCAGCATGGCGCCGCGCGCCCGCGCCCACAGCTGGCTCACCGCCGCGGCCACGTCCGCCCGCGGGGACGGCGCGGCGGGCGCCGGGCCCGGGGGAGGCGCGGCCGCGGGCTCGGGCGGCCCGGCCGGGAACAGGGCGTCGGCGGCGCTCTGCACCTCCACCGGCGGTGGCGGCGCGGGCGCGGCCGGCTGCGGCGCGGCGGAGCCCGCGGCCTGCAGCAGCGTCGAGATGGAGCGCAGCAGCTCCGCGCGATCCAGCGGGTGAAAGAGCATGCGATCGACCGCGTAGTTCTTCACCAGCCGGTCGAGCACGTTCTCATCCACCCCGCGCTCCGTGGGCTCCACGGTGACGACCACCGGCGCGGTGCCGCCCGCGCCGCCGCGAAGGGTGCGGAGCGCGTCCATCGTATCGTCCGCGCCCACGGAAAGGTCGATCAGCAGCAGCGTGCGCCCGTTGCGGGCGTGATCCACCGCCTCGCCCGCGCTGAAGGCGGCCTGCACGGTCACGCCGGGCAGCCGCTCGGCCAGCCAGGTGGCGAAGTGGCCCGGGAGTCCGGCGACGACGACTGAGTTCAACGCACACGCTCCATGATCGGAAGGCTCCGCCGCACATGCATCGGCCGGAATGTATGGCGCCGCTCCGCTCGCGCCAGATGCGGACCGCCCGGTGCGCTTCGCCGCGCGGCTCCCGCCGGGGCGGGCGGCGGGATGAATCGTTTTTCTGGCGGCTGGCGAAGCCCGCGACTACCGTTGGGATGGACGCGCGCGCTCCGGCTCCGCATCACCCCTCGACCGCCGTCCGGGCCGCCGCCCAGCCATCCGCTAGCTCGCACCGCGCCGCGATCCGTCCCACGCCCGCGGCGGTTCATCCCATTCCATTCACGCCCTGAATCGTCCGCATGCACGCGGGTTGTCGATCGGGCGTCCAATCCCCTGAAGCAGTGTTGGATCCACCTCGGCGGAGATCGGCGAGATGCGCATCGGGATCATCGGCGCGGGGTTGAGCGGGCTGGTTGCCGCGCGGACTCTGCTGGACGAGGGGTGCGAGGTGACGGTGTGGGAGAAGGAGGACGAGGTCGGCGGCGTGTGGGCCCGCTCGCGGCGCTACCCCGGCCTGGCGACGCAGAACCCACGCGACACCTACGCCTTCTCGGACTTTCCCATGCCCGCTCACTACCCGGATTGGCCCGCGGGCGAGCAGGTGCAGGCGTACCTGGCCGCCTACGCCGACCGCTTCGGCGTGTCGCCGCGCGTGCGCCTGGGCACGCGCGTGGCCGGCGTGGAGGCGCGGACGGACGGGTGCGCCGGCTGGCGCGTGCGTGTGCGCGGGGCGGACGGCGCGGAGACGGCCCACGCGGTGGACTGGCTGATCGTCTGCAACGGCGTGTTCAGCGAGCCGTACGTGCCCGATCTGCCCGGGCGCGATGCGTTCGAGGCCACGGGCGGGCGCGTGCTGCACACCACGCGGGTGGGTGACGGGGAGATGCTGGCCGGGCGGAGCGTGGCCGTGGTGGGCTTCGCCAAGAGCGCGGCGGACGTGGCGTGCGCGGCGGCGGCCACCGCGAAGTCCGTCACGCTGGTGCACCGGCGGGCGATGTGGAAGATGCCCCAGCGCTTCTTCGGCCGCGTGCACCTGAAGTACGTGCTCACCACGCGCTTCAGCGAGGCGCTGTTCCGCTACCGCGAGACGCGCGGATTGGAGCGGGTGCTGCACGGGCCGCTGCGGGGCGCGGTGTGGCTGCTCTGGCGGATGATCGAGCGCAGCCTGCGCCGCCGTTTCGCGCTGGACCAGCACGGGCTGGCGCCGGAGACGCCGCTGGAGAAGATGGTGGCGTGCAGCCTGAGCCTGGCATCGAACGGATTCTACGAGCACGTGCGCCGGGGGTGGATCGGGGTGCGGCGCGGCGAGCCGGCGGCGCTGCGGGCGGGCGGGATGGTGCTGGCGGATGGGTCGAGCGTGGAGGCGGAGGTGGTGGTGTTCGGCACCGGCTTCCGGCAGGAGACGCCGTTCCTTCCCGCGTGGGTCACGGAGCGGCTGCGCGGCGCCGACGGGTGCTATCGCCTGTACCGCAACATCCTGCCCGTGGACGTGCCGCGGCTGGCGTTCGTGGGCTACAACAGCAGCCTGTACTCGCAGCTGACCAGCGAGATCGGGGCGCGGTGGGTGGCCGAGCTCGTGTTCGGCCGCCTGTCGCTGCCGCCGCGGCCGGAGATGCGGCGGCGCATCGAGGCGCGGCTGGCGTGGCTCAGGGCCGAGCGGCCGAACGCGCTGGCGGCGGGCGTGTGCGTGGTGCCGTTCAACTTCCACCACATCAACGACCTGCTGGGCGACATGGGCGCGCGGACCTGGCGCACCCGCAACCGCCTGCGCGAGTACCTGATGCCGGTGGACCCCTCGCTCTACGCCGGCCTCCGCGCCGAGCTGCAGGAGCGGAGGATGCGGCACGCGGCGCCGCGGGAGCCGGTGTTCGGGGCGGGCGTGGGTGCGGTGGACGGGGGATGATGGGGTAGATGCCGGGAGATGGAGTTGGAGGTGGGACCGAGGATCGGGGCGGGCATCGGGACCCGGCGGTTGAAACCGCGGCACCGCGGCAACAACGGCCCAAAGTCGGCCTGCGCGGACCCCCTCGCGAGCATCCGTGCGTCTCGCAGAGGCTGGCCGAGGGAGGAGCTGAGAACGTTTGGGGGCGCGTCCGGCGGGTTGGAAACCCGCCGCTACGACGGCCCAAAGTCCGCTGCGCGGACTCCCTCGCGAGCATCCGCGCGTCAGGCGGAGGCTGGCCGAGGGGGCAGGGGCGAGAAGCTGCGAAAGGCGGCGTACCGCACCTTCATCTCCCGTCCGAAGTGCAGCCGGTGCCGTTGAAGCCTCACGCTGTTTGTGAGGCTTTCCGTCCTTGTTGCCGTGGCTTCAGCCGCCCGGCTCCCAGGGGGATTCCTCGAAAGGCGGGGTCCCGCTGCCGGCCTGGAACATCCGCCGGGCGGCGGGCGCCTGCATCGCCCGGGGTGGATGCGGGCGCGGGGCGGGCGGATTACCTTGCGACGGGACGATCGGAATCTCACGCGGAGGCGAGGGCGGTGGTGTATCACGTGCTGATCCGGAAGGGCGATGCGCTGGCGGAGGTGGATGCCGCGCTCGAGGCGCTGAAGGCGCGCGGCGTGTCGCGCGAGGCATCGGGGCTTCACAAGCACATGTTCGTGACGCAGGCCGCGCAGACGGTGGTGATGGTCGAGAGCCGCGGAGCGCCGCTGGCGGCGGAGCTGCGCGGGCGCCCGGGATGGGCTGAGCCGGGCGACGTGCCGCTGCAATGATAACGCGACGATGACGATGCTCCACATCACCAACGGCGACGCGGCGGGCGACAAGCTGAAGGCGTCCGGTCTCGCCGGCGACGTCCTCTGCTGGCGCGACGTGCTGCACGACGGCCCCGTTCCCGCCGGGCTCGCGATGGACGAGCTGAGCGCCGTCCGCGCGCGCTTCATCGCCGGCCGCGGCTGGGCGGACGAAGACGGCGTGGCGCGCGACTTCGCCGCGCGCGACGCGGCGCTGGCCGGCTGCCGCGCGCACGACGAGGTGGTGCTCTGGTTCGAGCACGACCTGTACGACCAGCTGCAGCTGATCCAGGTGCTGGACTGGTTCGCCACCCATGGCGGCCCCCGCCGCTCGCTGGTGTGCGGCGCGGAGTACCTGGGACCCTCGGAGCCGGCGCGGCTGGCGGAGCGCTTCGCCGCCCGCAGCCCCGTCTCGACCGATCAGCTGGCGCTCGCCGCGGCGGCGTGGGCGGCGTTCCGCTCGCCCGATCCGCGCGCCATCCCCGAGCTGCTGGCCGACGACACGGTGGAGCTCCCCTACCTCGGCGACGCGCTCATCCGTCACCTGGAGCAGTTCCCCTCCACCTTCAACGGCCTCGGCCGCAGCGAGCACCAGGCGCTGCAGGTGATCGCCGGCGGCGCGGCCACGCTCAAGGATGCCTATCTCGGCTCGCACCAGGCCCTCGAGGAGCCGATCTGGCTCGGCGACTCGTCGTTCATCGCCTACATGCACGACCTGGCATCGGGCGATCACCCGCTCGTCGCCATCGGCGCGGGCGAGCCGGGCGACGTGCATCGCCCGATCGCGCTGACGGACGCGGGGCGCGCGGTGCTCGCCGGGCGCGAGGACCGCGTGCGGCTGAACGGCATCGACCGCTGGCTGGGCGGCGTGCACCTGCACGGGCGCGACGCCGCGTGGCGCTGGGACGCGACCGAACGCGCGCTGGCCGCCGGCTGACCGCTGCGGGCACATCTCCCGAGTCATCATCCCCCGACGATCCCCAGCAATGTCCGAAGCAGATCCGCTCGCCGGAGTGGCCACGGGCGCGCCGGCGCTGAACGTGGCCGGGCGCTTCCTCTCCGGCGCCTGGACGGGGCTGGTGATGCTGAACTGGGAGGTGGATCCCGCCATCCTGCGCCCGTACGTGCCGCGCGGCACCGAGCTGGACGCGTGGCGGGGGCGCACCTTCGTGAGCTGCGTGGGCTTCATGTTCGAAGACACGCGGCTGCTCGGCATCCCCATCCCCTTCCACCGCCGCTTCGAGGAGGTGAACCTGCGCTTCTACGTAGGGCGGCGGGGGCCGGAGGGGTGGCGGCGGGGCGTGTGCTTCATCCGCGAGATCGTGCCGCGGTGGGCGATCGCGGCCACGGCGCGCGCCGTCTACAACGAGCGCTATGTCTCGCTGCCGATGCGGCACGCGGTGAGCCTGGGCGCGAACGGCGGGACGGTGGAGTACGGCTGGAGGTTCGGCGGGCGATGGTGCTCGGTGGGCGCGCGGGTGAGCGGCGCCTCCCGGCCGCTGGTGCCGGGGAGCGAGGAGGAGTTCATCACCGAGCACTACTGGGGATATGCGGCCCAGCGCGACGGCGGCACCGTGGAGTACCGCGTGGAGCACCCTTCGTGGCGCGTGTGGGCGGCGGACGACGCGCGGCTGGATGCGGACGTGGCCGCGCTCTACGGCGCCGAGTTCGCGGCGCCGCTCGCCGCCGCGCCCTCCAGCGCCTTCGTGGCCGACGGCTCGCCGATCACGGTGCGGCGCGCGCGGCGCATCGCCTGACGGTCATCGGGGCAACCCGCGTCAGGGCCGCGCGTTGCAGGTGTAGGCCACCACGCGGCAGCCGCCGCCATCCTTCGCGCACTCGGCGAGGGCGCGCGATTGGGCGGCCGCGGGTGTCGCGTCGATGCCCCATCCCCACTGTACACCGTTCGCCGCGTACGCCCCGCACGCCGGCCCCGCCACGCGCACGCGCACCTCGCAGCTCCCGCCGCCGCATTCGCGGATCGCGCGGGCGTCTGCCGCCGGCTGCGACGCCTGGCTCCAGCTCACGCCCCACGCGCCGCCCGCGTTCGCCGCGATGGCGCCGTACTGCCGCCCGGGCGCGTTGCCGCCCGCCGCGCGCGCGTTCGCCGAGCCGCAGCTCAGCGAACCACCCGCGCGGATGCGTTCCTGCGCCGCCGCCACGCGCGTGGCGATCTCGGGCTCGCTCGCACGGCCACCCAGGCCCGCGCGGATCTCCGCCTCGACTGCGTTCAGCACGCGCTGGTCCTGCGCCGGATCGCACTGCGCCACGGCCCGCACCGGCAGCGCGAGCGCGGCGGCGATCATGATCAGTCTGAGCTTCACGTGAGATTTCGTTCTATGTGTGGATGGAATCGTGCTCCGCCTGGGAATGTCGTCCTGAGCGCCGCCGTCGCCCGGAACCGTGCGTCACACCAGCGGCTGGCGGCGGCCGAAGGATCGATCGCCCGACGCCCGGGCGACAGGCGGCCTGTCGCTCGAATGCATGTCATGGATCCTTCGTTGCCGCCGGATCCTGGTGCGTCGTGGTGATCGTGCGGCGGCTCCTCAGGATGACGCTCGCGCGTTGCATTGCAATCTAAACAGGCGCGACCGCTCACTCCACGCGTGACACGATGCCCTGCGCGCCGTTGACGCGAACGCGCTCGCCGTCGCGGAGGGCGGTGAGGGCGCCGTGGACGGCCATCACGGCGGGAACGCCGACCTCGCGCGCCGTAACGGCGCCGTGCGACAGCGGGCCGCCGCTCTCCGTCACCACGGCCACGGCGCTGTAGAAGAGCGGCGTCCACGCCGGATTCGTGGTCCGCGCCACCAGCACCGAGCCGGGGGTGAAGCGCGCGAAGTCCTCCACGCCGTGCACCAGGCATACGGGCCCCTCGGCCACGCCGGGCGAGCCGGGAAGACCGCGGAGCGCGCCGTCGGCCGGCACCTCGGCGGCCTCGCCGTAGACGCGGGTGGGGGTGCGCGCCTTCGCGGCGTCGTACTCCGCGCGGTTGCGGCGGGCCTCGGCGGCGGCGCCGTCCACCGAGCCGCCCTCCATCAGCGCGACCAGCGTGGCCTTGCGCAGGAAGAACACGTCGTCGGCGGTGCCGATGGCGCCGCGCGCGGCCAGGCGCCGGCCGGCCTCCACGATCGCCGCGCGGAAGGGGATGGAGAGGCGCGTGGTCTGGTAGTGCTCCAGGTCGTCCAGCCCGGTGTAGGCGCGGGTCAGGCGCAGCAGCTCCGCGGCGAAGTTGCGCAGGGTGGCGGGGGCGGCGGCCAGGAAATCGCGCTCGGCGGCGCTCTGGCGCGCGCGCAGCTCCACCTCGCGCTCGCCGGGCTCGGCCACGTCGCCCTGCATCAGCATCAGCCGCAGGTTCTCCAGCACCACCCAGGGCTGGCCGAGCCAGGTGGGGACGTAGGCATCGAAATCCACCTCGCGGTGCCCGTGGTTCTCCAGGAAGCGCCGGAACGCCGCCGCGAACGCCGGAAAGCGGTCGATCGTCCCCTCTTCCCACAGCACGCGGCGGTTCCCATCCACCAGCAGCCGCTCCAGCTCCGGCTCGCCGCGCACCATGCGGTACAGGCGGTAGAGGTCGGTGTTGACCAGGTTGGTCTTGGTCTCGCAGAAGCAGGTGAGCGCGTCGTACAGCGCCGGCGCCCGGTCGCGCCCCACGATCATCGCCACCACGCCGAAGAGGGTGCGGTGCAGCAGCCCCTGGGTGATGCTGATGGCGATGTTGGGGCGAAAGTAGTCGCGCCCCAGCCCATCCACCGCCAGCAGGTGCCGCCAGAGCGCCGCGTCGTCGAGCGACGCGAGCTCCACCGCGCCCAGCCGGCCCAGCGTCAGTAGATATCGATCCAGGTCGCGCGCCCAGGTCACGGGGAGCTCCTGCACCCAGCGGTAGCGCTCGATCCACTCGTCCTTGCGGGCGATCAGCTCGTCCACGCCGTCCACGCGCACCTGCAGCCCCTGCGTGAACAGCTGCACCGCCGTCTGGTTTCCGTAGATGTACCCCTCGAAGCGCTCGAACCACTTTCCCGCGAACGCCGGGTAGCCCAGCAGCTCCAGCGAGAACGCCAGCGACTGGTGAAAGCCCTCGCTGGTGAAATCCCAGGTGAGCGGGGTGATGGGATTGGGGAAGCGCTCGGCCGATTCGTCGCGCGTCCAGCGCGCGGGAAACTCGGTGACGGGGCGCGACTGGAGGAGGAAGAGCTCGCCCCCCGCCAGCGCCCACTCGGTGTCCTGCGGAAAGGCATGGAAGCGCTCCACGCGCATCACCAGCTCGCGCAGCGCGGCGAGCTCGCCGTCGCTCAGCGCGGGTGCGCCCGCCCGTGACGGATCCACATCCACCCGTTCGGTGCCGTTCTCGGTGGAGAGGAGGGCGTGCGTCTTCTGGCCGATCTCGCGCTGCAGCACCTCGCCGGTGCGCTTGCCCAGGGCGTACTGGTCGATCCCGCCCTCGCCGCTCACCACCGTTTCGCCCAGACCGTAGGCGGCGTTGATCACGATGCGATCCAGGTCGCCGCTCACGGGGTCCATCGAGAAGGCCACGCCGGCCACCTCGCTCCGCACCATCCGCTGCACCACCACGGCCATCGCCGCCTCGCCCACGCCAAAGCCGCGCTCGTGGCGGTAGCGCACGGCGCGGTCTTCCCAGAGCGACGCCCAGCAGCGGCGCACCGCGTCGAGCACGCCGTCCACGCCGGCCACGTTCAGGTAGGTGTCGTGCTGCCCGGCGAACGCCGCGCCCGCCAGGTCCTCGAGCGTGGCGGACGAGCGCACGGAGACGCGGTCCGCCGCCAGCAGCGCGGGGAGACGCGCCCGCAGCGCCGCATCGAGCTCCGCCGGGAGCGGCGACGCGACCAGGAGCGCGCGGATCTCGCCGCAGCGCGCGTGGAGATCGGCCGCATCCTCCGGCCGCAGCGCGGCGATCCGCGCATCCACCCCCGGCACCGACGCCAGGAACGCGCGGTACGCCGCCGCGGGAACGACGATCCCCGGCGGCACCGCGAACCCGCCCCGTGTCAGCCTGGCCAGCGACGCGCCCTTCCCCCCGCTCGTGGCGGCCTCGACCGCCGCGGCGTCCGTGAACTCCAGGATCATCACGACCGCTTTCGGTGGATGTCGATGCGCCGCCTCAGCGGCGTCGCGTGAAGATGTAGGTGCAGGTGCGGCCCGCGCGGTCGCCCGGCGACCCGGCCAGCCAGAAGCCCGTGAGCGTAAGCGTGCCGCCCTCCACGCGGGCCTCTCCCTCCAGGTCCAGCCCGCCGAGCTCGGCGTTGCCGCCCTCGGTGGTGAAGCGCAGCGCGCCCGCCGCACCGGCCGAGTAGCGGCCCCAGTAGTCGCGGTACGATTCGAAGGGCGTGGCGGTCAGGCTGAACGCGCTGTCGCGGCGGATGATCAGCTCGCGGATCGGCTGCGGCGCCGGCGCGCCCTCGTGCCCCGCGCCGCACGACGGCGGCGCGTCCGAGCTCCAGTACCCGGCGAGCGGATTGGGGCGCGGGTCCACCACGTTCACCGCCTGCCGCGCCACGCTCCGGCCCACGCGCGCGACCAGGGTGAAGCGCGACCCCGGCCGCGCCGAGGCTCCGGCGGCGAGCTTGCCGTCGCGCACGCGCCCGGCGCCCGCCGGCTCCACGCTTCAGCGCACGGCGCAGCGCGCGGGCACCGCGTCCGGCGGCCGGTATTCGCCCGCGAACCAGACGACGTTCACGTCCACGCGCTCGCCCGGCGCCACCTGCACCGGCTCGGTGGAGATCACGAGCGCCGATCCTTCCGGCGCCGCGCACTCCCGCTGCGCCCGCGCCGGGCGGCTGAAGCTGGCCGCCGCGACGACGGCCGCGGCGAGCGCGAAGGTGCAAGTACGTACGTTCATGGCGGCGGGATTCGGGGGATGGGGATCGGGCGATGTGGACACGGGTCATCGCGCGGGCGCGGTCCCGGCGGGCGATGCGCCTTCGAACTCGTGGGCCAGGCGCCGCAGGTCGGCCAGGATGCCGCGGGCCTCGTCCACCAGCCGCCGCCGGTGCTCGGGGCGGCGGGCGAAGAGGAGGAAGGTCCGCGCGCGCCGCCACGCGCTTCCCGCGCGATCGCGGTACAGGAGCGCCACCGCGCCGGTGTACGGCAGCGCCAGCGCGTACGCCAGCGCCCATCCGGGCGAGGCGAGCAGCGCCACGGCGATCGCCTGCAGCGCCCACAGCAGCAGGAAGATGGGGATCCCCATGAAGATGGAGTTCGATGCCCAGTGGTCGCGATCCTTCGACATCTTCCGTACGACGGTCCGTGTAAGCGCGTACGCCGGGAGCGAGTTGAGCCACCCCCACGCGAAGAGCGGCGCGCCGGCCACCAGCAGCTCCACCTCGCGGAAGACGAAGAAGGCGGCGCGCGGCGCCTCCATGGGCAGGAAGAGCTCGCCGGGGGTGACGCCGAGCTTCGCCAGCTTGCGCGCGAAGGCGCGGACGCGCTCCTCCAGCGCATCCAGCTCCGCGCGGCGCTCGCGGGCCAGCCACTCGCGCCCGCCCTGCAGGCGATGGACGAGGGAGACGTGCGCGGCCCAATCCTCCCCCGGCTCCTGCCCCAGCGGCGGCGGTGCATCTCCCGAAGCCCACAGCAGCTCCGCCGCGCGCCCGAAGATCTCGATGTCGCGCTCGGCCGGGTAGTTCGCCGTCAGCGCGCGGATCCGCGATTCGATCAGCGCGGTCAGCGCGTGCGCGTCCGCATCCGGGCGCGCGCGGCGCCAGGCGTGCAGGTCCATCCCCTCGCCGAAGACGAGGCCGGCGGCCGAGCGGAAGCGCTCCTTCGCCTCGAAGTGCAGCCCCGTGGGCACCAGCGCCAGCGGTTCGCCGCCGGGATGCCCGTCCACGTACGCCAGGGCGATGCGCGCGGCGCCGGTGCGGAAGGGGCGCATCGCCGGGTCGCTGTGGCTCACGCCTTCGGGAAAGATCACGATGCATCCGCCCTCGGCGAGCCGCCGCGCGCACTGCTCCAGCGCATCGGTGTTGCGGGACGGGTCGGCGCCCTCGGCCACGTCTTGCGAGCGGTGGAAGAGGATCACGTGCAGGGCACGGATCAGCGGCGCCAGCATCGGGTTCTTGCGCAGCGTGCTCTTGGCCGTGAGCGTCACCGGGCGATCGAGGGCGGTGAGCACCAGCAGCGCGTCGACGAAGGCGTTGGTGTGGTTGGCGACGATCAGCACCGGCCCGCGCCGCGGCACGTTCGCGCGCCCCTGCGCCTCCACGCGGCGGAAGAACGCCCGGAGCGCGGCTCGCCACACCGCCCGCATCGCCCGGTAGATCATCGCGCCGCCTCCGCCGCCGTCTCCGCGCGGATGGCGGCCGTCTCGCCGCGCCGCGCCATCGCCCGCCGCGCGATCACGCCCGCGGTCCACGCCAGCAGCACGGCGGCGACCAGGTCCACCGCGTAGTGGTAGCGCAGCACCAGCGTGGCGAGCGCGATGGTGCCCACCAGCGGAAGGTAGATGAGCGCGCGCAGCGGGTTGCGGTGGCGCAGGTCGAAGAGCGTGGCGAAGAGCGACGCGCCCAGGTGCAGGCTGGGGAAGGCGCCGTGCGGCCCGCCCACCTGCTCCACCGAGCGCAGGATGAGGGGATAGAAGGCGCCGCCATCGATGGGCACGGTGAAATCCCCCGCCATCTGCACCACCGGACCGCGCGCGGGGAGGAAGAGGTACCCCAGGAAGCTGAGCGCGTACAGCGTGGCGAACCCGGTGACGAACTCGTCGCGCTCCGCCGGCGGCCGGCCCAGGAGCGACAGGAGAATGGAGAGGTAGAGGTAGGGGATGAACATCGCGTAGCCGAAGCTGAGCAGCCGCGTCCACGCGGAGGCCGCCAGCGGCTCCACCGCCAGCGAGGGCGAGCGCCCCAGCAGGAGCGCGCGGTCGGCCCGTTCCAGCCACGGGTCCGCCAGCCAGGGGATCGCCGCGAAGGCGACGTGCCCGAGCGTGGTGTAGAGCGTGAACATCGTCGCGATCACCGCGATCCCGCGGACGATCGCCCCCTGCCGCGGCCCCAGCCACCACGCCACCCCCGCGAACACCCCCAGCAGCACCGCGTGCGTCGCCAGCGCCCCGCCCACCGGCGCGCCGAACGCCGCCGCCACGGCCAGCGTGCCCGTGACGACGGTGAGGATGAGCAGCGTCGCCGTGTCGGCGGGATGCAGCGCGCGAAGCAAGCGGTACGTCAGTCGCGAGGGGGCGGCGGAGCGACCCGCGGACCGCGGGCGAGTGGCCGAGCGAAAGATACGCACGCTCCGCCGCACCGGGCGAGGGTGATGCGGGGTCATCGCCGAAGTCGAGCGTCGGCCAGGCTGCCCGGATCCGCGGACGGGCGATTCAAGCGCTCTCTTTGGATATCAGCACGGGAGCGAGATGCTCATGATGCTCCGTCTGGGTTGACGGCGGAAGTAAACGGAGCAGTATTATTCCGCACGCGGGAATGTTTGGACGAAAACTCTCCTCCCCGAGTTTTATTCCAGCATTCGTGAAGTCTGGAATAAAACCCCACTGGACGGGTGCGATGCCGGTGAGTTTGTGGCACCTCTACAACCTGCGGGAGAGCCCATTCTTCCAGGAGCAGCTCACCTCCGATCCCGACGCACGCTACCCGATCGAGCTGTTCGTCGGCCGGAGGGCAGAGGTGGAGCGGCTCGTTTCGGTGATCCGGCAGAAGGCCGAGTCGTCGTCGCGCCAAACGGTTCAGGGTCCGCCCGGGATCGGCAAGTCGACGCTGATCCAGCAGGTGAAGTCCCGTGTGGCCGCGGACCGCATCCTCTCGCATCCCACCGCGGTGAGCGTGGCGCACGAGGATACCACGCAGGCGGTCCTGCTGCGGATCCTCCGCTACGTATACGCGACGATCCTGGGGAACGCGCCGAACCTCGCGATCGCCGACCGGCCGCCGATGGTCACCGCCAAGCAGCTGGTGATGGCGTTCCAGTCGCGCGCGGGCGGCGGTGGCCTGAACTTCCCCGCAGTCGGCGGCGTCACGCTCAACGTATCGACCCAGTACGTGACTCCGGCCGCGGCGATCGAGCTCGTGGTTCCTCCGGTTCTCGCGGAGCTTTCCGCGCTGGTCCGCGAGCAGATGGGCGCGTCGGGGGTGCTGGTGCACATCGACAACCTGGAGAACCTTTCAGACGAAGGGGCCGAGACGGCCGCCCGGATCATCCGTGATCTGCGGGACCCCGTGTTCATGGCCGAGGGTTATCACTTCGTGCTGGCGGGAACCAATGAAGCCGTGCGCGTGGCGGTTGGCTCCACGCGCCAGGTGCGCGACGTGTTCTCCATGCCGCGCCCGCTGAAGCCGCTCTCGCTCGCCGAGGTCAAGGAGCTGCTCGAGCGCCGCTACGCGCACCTGCGCGTGGACTCCGCCCAGCCCGTGCGCCCGCCCGCGACCGACCACGCCATCGCCGATCTCCACGCGCTCTTCGACGGGAATGTGCGCGGCTTTCTGCTGGCGCTCGAAGACGCCGCGCAGGCGCTGATCGAGTTCGGCGGTGCCGGAGCGGAGCCGATGAGCCGCGAGCAGATCCGCTTCGTGCTGCGCGGGCGCACGGCCGATGGGGTCGAGGCGAACCTCGACGCCACCGACATCCGCCATCTCTCACGAATGGCGGAGGCGCGGCTGTTCGATGGCTTCACGCAGACGGACATCGCTCGCGCGTGCGGTGTGAACCAGAGCGCCGCGTCGAAGATCGGGCGCCGGCTGGAAGACGCCGGCTATCTCTCCAGCAGCGATGCTCCCACGCCCGGAAAGCCGGGCCGCCCGGTGCGCCGCTATCATGCCACTGCGCTGGTCCGCCTCGCCTTCGACGGCCCGCCTCCCGGCCACGCGCCGCCAGCGCTGCTCCACAGGGGGAGCGGCACGAATTGAATTCCAAACATTCCAGCACCTGGAATAAAACCCCGGCCGACCGATGAACCCGATGGTAGCGCCTGAATTATTCCAAATATTCCTTACGTTGGAATAAAACTGGTATGGACGGTGAGGAGCCCGTCGTCGTGCTGCTACCTTGCGCCTTGCAACGATCTTTTGTTAGACTTGCTGCCATGACGAACATCGCCCGCGCGCGCATGCACATGTGGTGTCCCTGTGCTCACCCGGATGGGGGGAGTGCGGGGCGGCGCGCGTGCGCGGGGCGGATCGTCACGATCCGGCGAGGCTAGAAGGCCTCGACCCCCCGGCACAAGCGACCAGGCCGCGGCTCCCACTACCGGGATGCCGCGGCCTTTTTGATGCCCGCCAACCGCGGGCCGTTCATCCACAGGAGTTCAGAATGCCGGCAACCCAGGAGCGCCCGATCGCGCTCTTCCACGAGCATCCGGACTGGTTCCGCCCGCTCTTCACCGAGCTGGACCGGCGCGGCACGCCGTACGTGCGCATCCCCGCCGCCGAGCACGGGTACGACCCCGAGCAGCAGCCGCCGTACTCGCTGGTCTTCAACCGCATGAGCCCGTCGGCCTACCTGCGCGGCGCGGGGAACGCCATCTTCTACACCCAGAGCTGGCTGGACCACCTGGAGCGCAGCGGCGTGCGCGTGGTGAACGGCCGCGGCGCGTACGGCGTGGAGACCAGCAAGGCCGTGCAGATCAACCTCCTCCGCCGCCTGGGGCTTCCGCACCCCCGCACGCGGGTGATCAACCACGCCTCGCAGGCGCCCGCCGCGGCCCAGGGGCTGCGCTACCCGATCGCGGTGAAGCCCAACATCGGCGGGAGCGGCGCGGGGGTGCGGCGCTTCGACACCCCCGAGGCGCTGGCGGCGGCGGCGCGCGAGGGGTTCGACCTGGGCATCGACTCGGTGGCGCTGGTGCAGGAGTTCGTCCCGGCCGAGGAGGGGCGCATCACCCGGGTGGAGGTGCTCGGCGGCAAGTTCCTCTACGGCATCCGCATCTACACCCCCGGCGACACCTTCGACCTGTGCCCGGCCGACGTCTGCCAGCGGGTGGACGGCGCCGAGCTGGAGCGGCTGGCCTGCCCGGTGGACGCGCCCAGGAACCGCCTGCGCGTGGAGGGCTACACCCCGCCGGCCGAGATCATCGAGCAGGTGGAGCGGATCATGGCCGAGGCGGGGATCGAGGTGGGCGGGATCGAGTATTTCGTGGATTCGCGCGACGGCAAGCACTACTTCTACGACGTGAACGCGCTCTCCAACTTCGTGGCCGACGCGCCGCGGGTGGTGGGGTTCGACCCCTTCGAGCGCCTGGCCGACTACCTGGAAGCGGAGGCCCGCTGATGCGCTTCGGCTACTGGATGCCCGTGTTCGGCGGGTGGCTGCGCAACGTGGAAGACGAGGGGATGGAGGCGAGCTGGGAGTACGTGAGCCGGCTCGCCCGCCGCAGCGAGGAGATCGGCTTCGACCTGACGCTGATCGCCGAGCTCTTCCTGAACGACATCAAGGGCGCCGACGCGCCCACGCTCGAGGCGTGGAGCACCGCCGCGGCGCTGGCGGCCATCACGCGGCGGCTGGAGATCATGGTGGCGGTGCGCCCCACCTTCCACTCGCCGGCGATCTTCGCCAAGCAGGCGGCGAACATCGACCGCATCAGCGGCGGCCGGCTGTCGCTGAACGTGGTGTCGAGCTGGTGGGCCACCGAGGCGCAGAAGTACGGCGTGCAGTTCGACGTGCACGACGACCGCTACGCCCGCACCCGCGAGTGGCTGGAGGTGGTGAACGGCGTGTGGACCGAGCCCAGCTTCAGCTACCGGGGCACGTACTACACGGTGGATGACAACGTGCTGCAGCCCAAGCCCGTCTCCCGGCCGCGCCCCACCATCTACGCGGGCGGCGAGAGCCCGGCGGCCAAGGAGCTGATCAGCGGGCGGTGCGACGGCTACCTGATGCACGGTGATCCGGCGGAGAACATCGCGCCGAAGGTGGCCGACATGCGCCGCCGCCGCGAGGACCTGGGCCTCCCGCCGATGGTGTACGGCGCCGCCGGCTACGCCATCGTCCGCGACACGGAAGACGAGGCGCGGCGCGAGCTCGCGCGCATCACCGACGTCAGCGCCGGCACCGCGTACCACAGCTACCAGGACTGGCTGAACAACACGCAGCTGGAGCAGCGGGTGAGCCTGGAAGACTATTCGGTGAGCAACCGCGGGCTGCGCACCGGCCTCGTCGGCACGCCCGAGCAGGTGGCCGAGCGGCTGATCGCGCTGGAAGCGGCGGGGCTGGACCTGGTCCTCCTCCAGTTCTCGCCGCAGCTGGAAGAGATGGAGCGCTTCGCCGAGGAGGTGATCCCTCTCGTCAACGGCCGGCGGAGCGAGGCGAAGGCCGCCTGATCGTCGCGCTTCGAGCGATCCGCCACGTGGATCGGGATCGCTGAAGGGCGGGGGGCACGCGGAGGAACGGCCGGAGAAACGGAGGAGCGGAGAACTGCCCGGGTTCTCCGCTCCTCCGATTTTCGTCCGCGGCGCGAACGCTGGTGCCGTCGATGCGATGCGCCGGGCTACCCCGCCGCGACGCGCACCCTTGTCTCGGGCGAGGCGGCGAAGCGGCGGCGGAGCAGGAGAACCGCGAGCAGGAAGCAGGCGATCGCCGCCGCGACGGGCCAGACCACCGGGTTGCCGCTCATCAGCCACGCGGCGACCCAGCCGATCACGCCGCCCAGCGTGGCCGCCACCGCCGTGCCCAGGAACGCCGCGCCCAGCGGCACGCGCCGCATCAGCAGCCACGAGGCGGCGGGAAGGAGCGGCGCGCCCAGCACGCCGCCCATCACCGCCGCGCCGCCGAGCACCGTCCAGCTGAACGCCTCGCCAATCCCGTGGGTGATGCTCACCGCAATTAGCGCCCCAACCGTGGCGGAGATCGCGCCCAGCAGGGCGCCCGCGAGCATCAGCGCGCCCGTGACCGCCGCGGCGCGCGCGGGACTGCCATTCATCGTCGATCCGGAGAGCGAAGGAGGAACCGTCAGGCGACGGAGACCGGCTCGGCCACGCCGCGCCGGCTGGAGAAGCGCAGCCGCAGGACGATCACGGCGACGAAGAAGCCGATCACCGCGCCGGTAAGCGGGCCGCGAACGGGATCCGCTCGCCCGAGGAACCAGCCGGCGATCCCGCCCAGCATCGTCCCCACGGTGGTGCCGAGGAACGCCAGGCCGAGCGGCACCCGCCGCAGCAGGAGGAACGACGTCGCCGGCAGGAGCGGCGCGCCGAGCATCGCCCCGACCGACGCGGCGAACGCGAGCACGCTCCACGGCGGGAAGCCGCCTTCGGTGATGCCGCCCGCCACCGTCAGCGCGATCGCCGCGGCCACGCCGCCGAAGAGCGCGCCCGCGGCCATCAGCGCGGTGATCACGAGCGTGGTGCGCGTCGCGCTGATCTTCATCGGAAGAATGGCGTGGAGAGGGTCGCGTCTATGCGGCGGGGCGGGGAACCCGCTGGCCGCCCGCGTCAGCCGAGAAGCGAAGCCGCAGCACGGCCACCGCCGCGAAGAAGCCGATCAGCGCGCCGATCACCGGCCAGGTGAACCAGTTGCCGTCGGGCACGGAGGTCGCCACCACCCACCCGATCACCGCGCCTGCCACGGTGCCGAGCGCGGTGCCCACCCACGACAGCCCCAGCGGCACGCGGCGCAGCAGCAGGAACGACGTGGCGGGAAGGAGCGGCGCCCCCAGCATGGCGCCGATCACCGTCGCGATCGGGAC
>Ga0247773_1000272_pt1 | contig 24063 bp, 21 predicted proteins | sample UWRJL092311B6_FD_179934 | JGI IMG/M metagenome (GOLD analysis project Ga0247773, IMG submission 179934) | Plant litter microbial communities from Arlington Agricultural Research Station in Wisconsin, United States - UWRJ-L092-311B-6 | ecosystem: Environmental > Terrestrial > Plant litter >... | reverse complement strand
ATGCGACGGGACCGCGAAGGAGCGGGTGGCGGGCGTGCGCGGTGTGGCGGACGCGGGCGGCGGATGAACCGCGGTCGCCGCCGCGGGATCACCTCCGCGTGGCCGCGAGTTACGTGTCTGGAGGGGAGCGGCGGGGAGCGTCGGTCCAGCGAGCGCGGCAGCGGCCGGCGCGATGCCGGTGGATCATGAAGGGGTTGGAGTCGACCGCGACCGAGCTGGCGGTCATCGAGCTGGCCCGCATCGACCGTGATCGAGCCGACCGTCGCCGACCATCATCGACCGTTGTCGAGTCCCATCGAGTCGACAGCCATCGGTTGCCGGACACGGGGGCTGCCGTGACGGGAAATCGGGCGAGGGGGGAGAGATGACGCGCGGGCTGGCCGGGTGGATGCCGGCGGCCTCGGGGGAGCAGACGCGCGAAGCCCCTCCGCCGGGGGGCGGAGGGGCTTCGGGGTGCCGGGGCGCGCGGGGCGGCTTACTTGCCGAACACGCCCACGCCGTAGCGGCACGGCTCGGCGGTGCAGGTGGCCATCACCACCTTCACGCGGTAGGTGCCCGAGCGGGGCGCTTCCACCGACACGATGGGGAAGTCGTCCATCTCCACGTCGGTATCGATCTCGTCGCCGTTGGGCGCGTACAGCGTCATGTCCAGGTCGCTGCAGTCCTCGTCGCAGGCGCCCATGATCTGATACTGCGTGCCCACGTCCAGCCGCAGGGTCACGAACTCGCTGGTGCGGTTCTGCAGCGAGCCGGTGTAGATCTGGTGCGTCATCGAGTAGCCGCGCTGCTCGAACGTGCGCCCTGCCTGCTGCAGGAGGCGGCGAACCTGCGCCACCCATTCGTCCTGGTGGGCCGGGGCCGCGGCGGCGGTGGACACGACGAGGCCGGCCACGGCGGCGAGCGCGAGGGCGATGCGCTTCATCGGGGGGTCTCCTGGAACTGTGGGTTGGGGAGGGGAGCGCCGCCCGGGAAGACGGCGGATTTGCCAGGGGGGATGCCCGCGCGGAAAAGCCCGACGAGCAAGCGGCGATGCAACTTGCAGCGCGTCGTTCCTGATGTCAACTGCTCCGTTTGGGCGAAGCAGATGGGCACGTTGGCACCGCAGCCGGCGTGCGCGCGGCGTGGCACGCGACGTGCTTTGTAACGCAAAGCACTTGACATCCGGCCGCGCACGCCGCATCATCGGTGCACCATGGCGAAGATCATCCCCTTCCGCAGGCCTCCCGAAGAGGAGGAGCCCCCGCTCGAGCTGCACGAGCGGGCGATGGACAACCTGCAGTTCATCCGCCGAACCATGGAGCGTGCCGGGTCGTTCACGGCCGTCTCGGGATGGGGGCTGGTGGTGATCGGCATCACCGGCGCGCTGGCGGCGTGGCTGGCGTCGCGGCAGGGGAGCACCGACAACTGGCTGGCCAGCTGGGCGGTGGCGGCCATCGTGGGGATGGGGATCGGCGTGGTGACCACCGCCATGAAGGCGCGGGCCATCGGCGAGCCGATCCGCTCGGGCCCCGGGCGCAAGTTCATCCTTTCGCTCGCGCCGCCGCTGGCGGCGGGCGCGGTGCTCACGGGGGTGCTCTTCCACGCGGGCGACCGCGGGGTGCTGCCGGGGATGTGGCTGCTGCTGTACGGCGCGGGGATCATCACCGCGGGCACCAACTCGGTGCGGGTGGTGCCGGTGATGGGGTTCAGCCTGATGGCGGTGGGGGTCGCCGCGCTGCTTTCCCCCGCGGGGTGGGGCGACATCTACATGGCCGCGGGGTTCGGCGGCCTGCACGTGATCTTCGGAACGCTGATCGCGAGGAGGTACGGTGGCTGAGGCAAGGCGTGCCGCGCGCGCGGCGCCGGCCGACGAGCTGCGCAGCCTGGCCGGAGGCGCCGAGGCGGGCGCCCCCGAGCTCGACCGGCTGATCCACGAGCGCGTGCGGCTGGGGATCGTGAGCGCGCTGGCGGTCAACGACTCGCTGGCCTTCAACGAGCTGAAGGACATGCTGGCGCTGACCGACGGCAACCTGAGCGTGCACGCGCGCAAGCTGGAAGACGCGGGCTACGTGAACTGCAGCAAGACCTTCGAGGGGCGCGTCCCCCGCACCGAGTTCCGGCTGACCGACGCCGGCCGGCGCGCGCTGGAGGCGTACCTGAACCACATGGAAGCGATCATCCAGGCCGTCCGCGACCGCTGACGCCGGCTGAGCGCAATTTTTTTTACGGGGGCGCTTTACGATGCAGAGCACTTTGGGTGGGGAACGGGGCGGGCTGCACGTGGCCGTGATCATGGACGGCAACGGACGCTGGGCCAACGCGCGGGGGCTGCCGCGGGTGGCCGGGCACCGGCAGGGGGCGAAGGTGGTGCGCCGCATCGTGGAGGCCGCGCCCGGGCTGGGCGTGGGCACGCTCACGCTCTACGCCTTCAGCAGCGACAACTGGGGGCGCCCACCGCGCGAGGTGGGGGCGCTGATGCGGCTGTTCCGCGGCTACCTGGCCAGCGAGACGGCCAGGCTGGTGGAGAACGGCGTGCGGCTGACGATGATCGGCCGGCGCGACCGCCTTCCCGAGGTGCTGGCGCGCGCCATCGCCGGCGCCGAGGAGGCCACGGCCGACGGCACGCGGCTGCACTTGCGCCTGGCCATCGACTACTCGGCGCGCGACGCGCTGGTGCGGGCGGCGGCGCTGGCCGGCGGGTGCGACCTGACGCGCGACGAGTTCACGCGCCTCCTGGGCATCGCCGCGGGCGCGGCCGAGCCGGCGCCCGACGTGGACCTGCTGGTGCGCAGCGGCGGCGAGCAGCGCCTGAGCGACTTCCTCCTGTGGGAGTGCGCCTATGCCGAGCTCTACTTCACCCCCCGCATGTGGCCCGAGTTCGACGCAGGCGCCCTCGGCGAGGCCATCGCCGAGTTCCACCGGCGCGAGCGGCGCTTCGGCCGGGTGCGCGAGAAGGTGAGCGCGTAGCGGAACGGCAGTGCCCAGGGCCAGGTGCCCAGTGCCCGGGGGGATTCCTCGCTTTCCCCGGGCACCCAGGATCCGTAAGCCGTTACTTGGCACTTGGCACTTGGCACTTGGCACTTGGCACTGGGCACCTGGCCTTGAAGCCCTGCAGGTATCCTTCCATCCCAAAGGAGCCGTCAGATGCGAAACAATCCCCGGGTATGCGGATGAGCGACTACGACGTCGTGGTGGTCGGTGCGGGGCTGGCGGGGCTGGAGACCGCCCGGCGCCTGGGCGAGCGCGGGTTGCGCGTGCTGCTGGCCGACGCGAAGTCGTCGGTCGACCGCGCGGTGCACACCACCGGGATCTTCGTCCGCCGCACGCTGGACGACTTCGACATCCCCGACGACTGCCTGGGGCCGCCCGTCCGCCGCGTCGTTCTCTACTCGCCTCGTGATCGCTCGCTGACGCTGGAGAGCCCGCGCACCGAGTACCGCGTGGGCCGCATGGGCGCGCTCTATCGGCGGATGCTGGAGGGGTGCGTGGCCGCCGGCGTGGAGTGGGGCCCGTCCACGCGCTTCGCCGGTGTGCTGGACGACGGCGAGCGGTCCGTCGTCCTCCTGGACGGTGGCGAGCGCGGCCGGGGGGTGCGCACGCGGTGGATCGTGGGCGCCGACGGCGCGTCGTCGCAGGTGGCGCACGCGCTGGGGTTGAGCGAGAACCGCGAGTGGATCGTGGGGGTGGAGGAGGTCTTCCGCTTCCCCTCGTCCGAGACCCCCGCGTTCCACTGCTGGCTCGACCCGGTGCTGGCGCCGGGCTACCTGGCCTGGGTGGTGGCGGATGGGGAGGAGATCCACGTAGGCGTGGGCGGCTATGCCGACCGCTTCCGTCCCGCCGAGGCGTTGCGCGGCTTCCGGGCGCGCGTGGACGCCCGCTTCGGGCTGGCCGGGCGCGTGGCCCACGAGCGGCGCGGCGGGCGCATTCCCGTGGGCGGCGTGCTGCCGCGCATCGCCTGCCGGCGCGGGCTGCTGGTGGGCGACGCGGCCGGCGCGGTGTCGCCGCTCACCGCCGGCGGGCTGGACCCGTGCATCCGCCTTTCCGCGCTGGCCGCGCGGGTCACGGCGGACCACCTCGGCGGCGATGCGTCCGCGCTGGCGGCCTACTCGGGCGACGCGTTCCGGCGGCGCTTCCGGTCGAGGCTCGCGCTGCGGCGGGCGCTCTCGTCCATCTCGCGGCCCTGGGTGGCCGAGCTGGGGTGCGCCGCGCTGCGCTCGCCCTTCCTCCGCCCGCTCGCGGCCCACGTCTTCTTCGGCGCCGGCTCGTTCCCCGACACGGGCGAGGAGCGCGGCGTGACCCCCATCCACCGCCGCTCGCCCGACGTGGAGCGGCCCTCCCCCGATCGCGAGGAATCCGTAGCATGAGCGTGGAATCGATCGCCGCACCCATCCCCGCGCGCGCGCCGCTGACGCCGCGCACCCGCCACGGCCTGGGCGTGGCCGCCGCCGCGCTGGCGCTGGGCGGGCTGGGCGACGCCCTGCTGCGCCCCGCCCCGTGGGGGCTGAACCTGACCCTGTGGGCCGCGGCGCTGATCGCCGCGGCGGCGGGGCTGCAGAAGTGGGCCGAGACGGACGACGCGCAGGTGGGGTGGATCCCCGTGGCGCTGGCCGCGAGCGCGCTGATGGCCTGGCGCGACTCGCCCACCCTCAAGGCGCTCGACCTCACCGCGCTGGCGGTGATCCTGGGGCTGGCCGTGTACCGGGCGCGCGGGGGGAGCGTGCGCGTGGCCGGGCTGGGGCGCTATCTGATGGGGATGCTGGAAGCTGCGGTGGACGCCACCTGCGGCGCGGCGCCGCTCCTCTTCCGCGACGTGCGGTGGCGCGAGATCCCGCGCGAGGGATGGACGCGGCACGCGCTGGCCGCCGGCCGCGGCGTGGCCATCGCGTTGCCGCTGCTGCTGCTGTTCGGCTCGCTGCTGGTGGCGGCCGACGCGGCGTTCGACTCGCTGGTGAGCTCCACCTTCAACCTCGACGTGCCGCGCACCCTGTCGCACCTGATGCTGGCGCTGGTGTTCGCCTGGGGCGCGGCTGGGGTGCTGCGCGGACTGGTGCTGCCGCCCGCGCCGAAGGCCGGCGTGTCGGACGCGGCCGCCGCGGTGCCCGGGTGGCAGCCGAGGATGGGGATCGTGGAGGTGGTGACGATCATGGGGCTGCTGGACGTGCTCTTCCTGGCGTTCGTGACCGTGCAGCTGCCGCACTTCTTCGGCAGCTACCAGCACCTGCTGCAGCCGGGCACGGCCACCTTCTCGGCCTATGCGCGGCGCGGCTTCTTCGAGCTGTGCGCGGTGGCGGGGCTGGTGCTGCCGCTGCTGCTGGGGCTGCACTGGCTGCTGCGCGCCGAGGGCGGCCGGTCGCAGCGCGTCTTCCGCATCGCCGCGGGGGCCATGGTTGGGCTGGTGTTCGTGATCATCGTGAGCGCGCTGCACCGCATGCGGCTGTACCAGAGCGCCTACGGGCTCACCGAGCTGCGCGTCTACACCTCGGCCTTCATGCTGTGGCTGAGCGCGGTGTTCGCCTGGTTCTGCTGGACGGTGCTGCGCGACCGGCGCGAGCGCTTCGTCTTCGGCGCGGTGACGGCGGCGGTGGAGGCGGTGATGCTGCTGCACGTGGCCAACCCCGACGCGCTGATCGTGCGCTTCAACGCCGGCCGCCAGGAGGCGCCGGTGCGCTTCGACGCCGTCTACGCCGCCTCGCTCAGCGCCGACGCGGTGCCGGGCCTGCTGCGCCGGTTGGGCGCGGTGCCGGCGGAGGCGCGCTGCCCCGTCGCCCAGCGTCTGCTGCACGACTGGAGCGGCGCGGACGAGGACTGGCGCGCCTGGAGCCTGGGCCGCTCGCGCGCGGTGAGCGCCGTGCACGCGCGCGGCGCCGAGCTGCGTGCGATGTGCCCGGCGCAGGCGGCGGCGCCTGCCGCGCGGGCTTCGTCCGGGCTCATCGGCAGCGGCACCGCCGTGCGGAGGGCGCCGTGAGCGCCTCGGCGGCGCCGGTGCTCGCGCTGCTGCCGCCGCAGCGGCCGTCGCTTCCGTCCCCGCGGGAGCTGTCGCCCGAGGCGCGGCGGCGGCTGGTGGTCGCCCGGCGCTTCATGACGGCGGGGTGCGTGGTGGGGGCGCTGCTCCCGTTGGCGTGCGTGGCGGCGGGCCCGTACCTGGGCGACGTGGTGTACGTGGGCCTGGTCGTGTCGTGGGCGCTGCTGCTCCCCGGGTGCGGCCTGGCGCTGCTGCTCTCCGCCGCGCTGGGGCGGGGGCACGACGACCTTCGCGCGCTCGTGCTGGTCGCGATGTCGCTGGCAGCCTGCATCGCGCTGATCGGCCCCGCGGGGCGGCTGGGCACCGCGGCGCACGTCTCGTCGCACGCGGTGGAGCTGGACGCGATCGCGGCGCGGCTGGTGGCGTCGCATCCGTGGGCGGTGGGAACGAACGGGGTGCCGCAGATCGACTACCGGTTCGAGGACACGGCACCCGGCCACGCGTTGACGAGGCTCGGGCTGCGTACCCCGCAGGTCACGCGAGGCGGGCTCCTGTTCGGCACCGACGCCCCGTTCGCCCCCGCCGTGCTGTACGCCGATGCATCGCTCGACAACGTTTCCGGCGGCTGCGCCACTCCGCGGGTGAGCCCCGTCGGCGGGCGATGGTTCCTGTACGATTGCCGTGGACGGCGGGCGGATTCCGAAGACTGATCCCCGTCGAGGAGAGGATGCGTGGAATCACTCCGCTGCGGCTACCGGGGTGATCGCCGTTTTGTCGTCCTGAAACCAGTTATGCCGATCGGTTGTGCATTCTCACCAGAATTCCTCCAGGCGTCTGATTTCGTCAACAGCGTGAACGCGGAGCAACGGAGGAAAGCGGAGGAAACGGAGGAAAGACAAGCAGTTCTCCGTTTCCTCCGCGCTCTCCGCTGCTCCGCGTTCACGCTGTTTGCCGGACGGAGCCCGGGTGGACCGAAGGGCGATCTCGATGGCACCCCCGGGATCAGCCGGCCCGGGCGGGTCACCCGTAGACGACCGTAGCGAACGAAGCGTACATTGTCGTCTCCGAGGTCCTTCGTCAGCAGGAAACCCGTATCACCGTGATCGTCGTTCACGCCTGCATCACCCCCACGCAGCTCTTCCTGTGGGCCGAGTCGTCCGCCGGCGGCGCGGTCGCGGACGGGCGCGCGAGCACGCGGAAGCCGCGGCCGCATCCGTTCGCGCTGCGGGTGGGTGAGCTGAAGGAGATCGTGGGCAAGCTCGGGACGATGGAAGAGCGGGCGCACGCGTTCGACGCGACGCTCCATCTCCCGTCGTTCAAGCGCGCCCCCGAGGCGTCGCCGCAGCTCGTGCGGACGGAGGCGCCATCGCCCGGCGAGCACGTGGGCGTGGCGCCGTGGACGGCCGACGTGATGGCGATGCTGCATCCCGACGCGGTGGACTTCCTTCTCGATCTACCCGAGACCGCGCCCGAAGGGGTGGTGATCGGCGACACGCTGCGTGCGCTGGGCGAAGTGGCCAAGCTCGCGCTGGAGCTGGTGGCGCGCGGCCGCGTGCTGCCGTGGATCGAGCAGGGGCACGCCGGCTACCGCGCCCGCTGGAAGCCCGCGCTGACGGACGAGGGAGACGTGGCACGCATGGCGCTGCTGCGGCGCGTCGTCCCCCGCGCGTGCGGCGCCGCGCAGGGGTCAGGCGGCGCCACGGTGCCCGACCCGGCGGCGGTGGCGCTGGAGGCATTCGTGGACGGCTGCGTGCGCCAAGCGCTGCTGGGCCACAAGCTGATGCCGGCGCGCAGCGGCCACCGGACGGTGGGCGAACACTGGCTACAGGCGCTGCTTCACCGCGACGGGCTGGGATCGGCGCTCACCGCCGAGGAGGTGCCACGGCTGCAATCGGCCGTCGCCGCGTGGCAGCGCGCGGTGGCGCCGGTGGCCGCGCACGGGCTGCGCACCTGCTTCCGCCTGTCGCCGCCGCCCGAGCCGCCGGCGGACGCGGCGTCCGACGCCACACAGGCGCCCGCGGCCGACGAGCCGTGGCGGCTGGAGTTCCTGCTGCAGGCCGCGGACGACCCCAGCCTGATCGTGCCCGCCGACGAGGTGTGGCGCGCGAAGGGGCCGCTCAAGGTTCTGCGGCGCACGGTGGACAACCCGCAGGAGCGGCTGCTGGAAGACCTGGGGCGCGCGCTGCGCATCTTTCCCCCGCTGCAGCCGGGGCTCAAGACGGCCAGGCCAACGGGGTGCACGCTCGACGCGGAAGGCGCCTACCGCTTCCTGCGCGACGGCGCGCCGCTGCTGGCGCAGGCCGGCTTCGGCGTGCGCGTGCCCGGCTGGTGGGGCAAGCGCGCGGCGCGGCTGGGGGCGAAGCTGGAGACGCGGCCGTCGCCCAAGAGCGAGGCGGAAGGGCGCTTCGGGATGGACGCGCTGGTGGCGTACGACTGGAAGCTGTCGCTGGGCGACGAGCAGGTGACCGCGGCCGAGCTGGAGGCGCTGGCGCGGCACAAGGCGCCGCTGGTGCGCTTCCGCGGGCAGTGGGTGGAGATCCGCCCCGACGAGATGCAGGCCGCCCTGCGCCTCTTCCAGCGCGGCGCCAGCGGCGAGATGACGGCGGCCGAGGCGCTGCGGCTGGCCATGAGCGGCGGCGGCGACGAGTCCGCGGAAGGGCTGGCCGTGGCCGGAGTGGAGGCTCACGGCTGGCTGGCCGACCTGCTCGCCGCTGATGGAGACGCGAAGGCCGAGGCCGCACCCGAGCCGCCGGGCTTCGCCGGCACGCTGCGGCCGTACCAGAGCCGCGGGCTGGGCTGGCTCTCGTTCCTCGACCGCCTGGGCGTGGGCGCCTGCCTGGCCGACGACATGGGGCTGGGCAAGACGGTGCAGCTCCTGGCCCTCCTCCTCGCCGAGCGCGCGCCGGCCAGCGGCGGGCGACGTGCTCGCGGGAAGAAGGTGGCCAAGCGGCCGGCGCCCACGCTGATGGTGTGCCCGATGTCACTCGTGGGCAACTGGCAGCGCGAGGCGGCCAAGTTCGCGCCCGGTCTCGCGGTGCACGTGCACCACGGCGCCGAGCGGCTGAGCGGAAGCGCGCTGCGCGAGGCCGTGGCCGGCGCCGACCTGGTGATCACCACCTACGCCCTGGCCGCGCGCGACCGCGACGAGCTGGCCGAGGTGGAGTGGGGGCGCGTGGTGCTGGACGAGGCGCAGAACGTCAAGAACGCCGCCGCCCGGCAGTCGCAGGCGGTGCGCAGCTTCCGCGCGCCGCGCCGCATCGCGCTCACGGGCACGCCGGTGGAGAACCGGCTGGCGGAGCTGTGGTCGATCATGGAGTTCCTGAACCCCGGCCTGCTGGGCAGCGCCAGCGACTTCCGCCGCACCTTCTCGGTGCCCGTGGAGCGGTACCGAGATGCGGACGCCGCCGCCCGCCTGCAGCGGCTGACCCGCCCCTTCGTGCTCCGCCGCCTGAAGACCGACCGCGGCATCATCGCCGACCTTCCCGAAAAGGTGGAGATGAAGGTGTACTGCAACCTCACCCGCGAGCAGGCCACCCTCTACCAGGCCACCGTCAACGAGATGATGGAGAAGGTGGAGAGCAGCGAGGGGATCGAGCGGCGCGGCCTGGTGCTGGCCACCCTGATGAAGCTGAAGCAGGTGTGCAACCACCCCGCGCAGCTCCTGCAGGACCGTTCGGCCATCGCCGGGCGCTCGGGGAAGCTGGCGCGGCTGGAAGAGGTGCTCGAGGAGGTGCTGGCCGTGGGCGACCGGGCGCTGGTGTTCACACAGTTCGCCGAGATGGGCCACCTGCTGCGCGCACGGCTGGAAGAGCGCTTCGCCCGCGAAGTGCCGTTCCTGCACGGGGGAACGTCCAAGACGGCGCGCGACGAGCTGGTGGCGCGCTTCCAGGGGCCGGACGGCCCGCCGGTGCTGCTGCTGTCGCTGAAGGCGGGCGGCACGGGGCTCAACCTGACGGCGGCCAACCACGTCATCCACTACGACCGCTGGTGGAACCCCGCGGTGGAAGACCAGGCCACCGACCGCGCCTTCCGCATCGGCCAGCGGCGCGACGTGCAGGTGCGCAAGCTGATGTGCGCCGGCACGCTCGAAGAGCGCATCGACGCGGTGATCGAGGAGAAGAAGGCGCTGGCCGGCAGCGTCCTCGGCACCGGCGAGGCGTGGCTTACGGAGCTGAGCACCGCCGAGCTGCGCAGCGTGGTGGCCCTCGCGGCCGACGCGGTGGCAGAGTGAGGCGCGTGTTCTCCGCTGGCGGACCGGCGGATGAATCCGCGGCAACGACTACGGGAAGCCTCGCAGACTGCGCGTGGCTGCAAGGTCGGGATCGCTCCGACAGGCCGATCCCATCGTTCTCGCGGGGTCGGCGCGAGCGCATGCGGATCGTGGTGAGGAGACGGAGCCGATGAGCGACTGGTGGAGCTTCGAGCATGGCCCGCGGCGAGCCGCGAAGGACGGCATCCGCGCGCGCAGCCAGCGCGGCGACATCGGCGAGAGCTGGTGGTCGAAGCGGTTCATCGAGGCGCTGCAGGAGGTGACCGACGCCGGGCGCCTCTCGCGGGGGCGCAGCTACGCCCGCACCGGGCAGGTGATGGGCCTGAAGGTGGAGCCCGGCCGCGTGACCTCGCGCGTGCAGGGCTCGGCGCCCACGCCGTACGCGGTCTCCATCACGCTGGCGCCCTTCACCGACGCCGAGTGGGCGCGTGCCGAGGATGCGCTGGCCGGCGAGGCGCTGTTCGCCGCCGCGCTGCTGGCGGGCGAGATGCCGCGCGACGTGGAACAGGCCTTCGCCGCGGCCGGGCTCACGCTCTTCCCCACCAGGCCGCGCGAGCTGCGCACGAGCTGCTCGTGCCCCGACGCGTCCAACCCCTGCAAGCACGTGGCGGCCACCTACTACATCCTGGCCGAGGCGTTCGACGAAGACCCGTTCCTGGTGCTGGCCTGGCGCGGCCGCCCGCGCGAGCAGCTGCTGGAGCGCCTGCGCGAGCTGCGCGGCGCCGCCCCCACGGGCGACCCTCCGCTCGCGTCCGACGACGCGCAGGCCGAGGAGCTGGCGCCCGCCGCCGACTTCTGGCGCGCGGGGCCCGAGCTGGCCGAGCTGCGCTTCACCCCCCGCGCCGCCGAGGCGCCCGACGCCGTCCTGCGCGAGCTGGGCCCCCTCCCCGACGCAGCCGGTGGCCCCGTCGTCGCCGCCGTCCTGGCCCTGGCCTACCGCATCTTCACCCCCCACGCCGCGCGCCGCGCATTCGGGGATGCGGGCGGGGACGAGGAGGTCGCCGATGGCGAGAGGTGAAAGGTGGGATCAACCGGCCTCACTGCTGTTGAGGCGAATAAATTCGCTGCAACAACGGCACAAAGTCCGCCTTCACGGACTGCTCGCCGGCATCTCCGCGCGGTAGAGACTCCGATGCCAACCTGGATGCCGCGGCCACAGCCTCGCGCAGTTTGCGAGGCTTCCCGTAGTCGTTGCTGCGGCTTCAGCCGCCCGTGATGATGACGGCCACTCTCCTTTAAGCTCGCCGGTGACGCGGCCGATCGGGATACACACACGGAAGAGGGCGCCGGCTCGTGCGAGCGGCGCCCTCTCCGTCGTCCCGATCTGTCCATCATTCCAACTCGCCCGTCAGTCCGCCCTGTCTCGACATTCCACCCCGTCTGTTGCCGTCAGCGGAAGCGGTAGCTGACGCCGAAGCGGGCGGTGAGGATGTTGGACGAGCCGTAGTCGTAGTCGATGGCCACCGGGCCGCCCAGCAGCGCCTCGCCCACCACGGCGTCGCGGGCGCGGAAGTCGTCGGTGTTCCAGAATGCCAGGTAATCCTGCAGCCCGATCGAGAACGACCACTTGTCGCTGCGCCCGATCCGCGCGGCGGCGTCGGCGCCCAGGTTCAGGGCGAAGGTGGTGCTGCCCTTGTTGGCCGCGTCGGGGAAGCTTTCGATCTTGCTCCAGTGGGTGCCCACCAGCGCGGGCGCCACCGTGATCAGCGCCGACGGATGGAAGCGGCGGTTGTCGGGGGTGGGGTCGGCCAGGCGCACCTGCACGCCGGCCCGCGCGAACCAGTACGACGGACCGTCGGTGCTGCGCTCGTCCAGGCTGTCGCCCGAGGCGTCGGCCAGGCGCAGCACGTCCTGCGTGCTGGCCGAGAAGGCGCCGCCCACCAGGAAGTGCACGGGCCCCACCATCCGCGCGGTCACGTCCACGCCGGCCATGGGGCCGCCGCCGCGCTGGTACGCCAGCAGGTAGGCGTTCCCCTGGTTGTCCACCAGCACGGCGTCGCCGGTGGTGAACGGCACGCGGGCACCCACGTACGGCGTGATGGAGAAGCGCGACTCGGGCAGGCGCTCCGGGGGCGGCTCGCCGGTCATCAGCGACCGGTCCTGGGCCGCGGCCGTGAGCGGAAGCGCGAGCAGCCCGAGCAGGGCGAGCGCGCTGCATTTCATGGACTCCTCCTGGTGTGCAGGGGGGGTGTGTGGTGCATTCCGGTAGGTGTTGTCCGGGGGATTGGAAGCGAAGATAATCCGCCATCGTCCATTGCGGAATACGTTCGCGGTTTTTCGGGGCGGTACGTGCGGGCGATCGCGCAGCCGGAGCAGTGCGAAAACACGGAAGTTCGAACCCCGGCCGCCGTGGAGAACGCGTCCCCATGCTGGCCGTGTTTGATGCCGGCCGACTCGTCGATTCCTCCGCGGGGGAGGTGAAGGTTGCGCCCGCGGCGGCTTGCCACCCTCTTGTCGCGCTCGGCCACGACTGGTTCCACGTGGTTTCCGGTTCGCCCCGGCGGCAATCGCATCCCGCTTCCGGGCCGCTGCCGCCCCGGCTGCGCGATCCATCATCATCTGCTGAACGACTTGCTCCAGATCACCCGACCCACGAAAAAGCCCGCGACCCGCCGCGCCGCCTCGACACTGCTGCTGGCGCTCGCTGCCTGCGCTCGCCCGCCGTCGCCGTCGCCCGCGCCGGTGGTGGACGAGAGCGGGATGGGGCCGCGCTACGTTTCCGCCGACACCACGCCCGGCCGGCCGCCGGTGGTGCGCGACTGGGAGCTGATGGGTACCGTGCTGCGCATCAGCGTGTGGGATGCGGATACGGCTCGCTCCCTCGCCGCGCTGGACGCCGCTCACGCCGCCGCCATGCGCGTCGACTCGCTCACCTCGGCCGGTGGGGCCGGCAGCGAGGTCGCCGCCGCCAACCGACGCGCGGGCACCGACGCCGCCACGACCCTGTCGCCGTGGACCGCGGACGCGCTGCGGCGAGCGTTGGCGGTGTCGGCCCAGTCCGACGGGGCGCTGGATGTGACGGCGGCGCCGCTGGTGGACGCATGGGCATCGTATCGTGGCCGAAACGCCGTGCCGCCGCGCTCCCTGCGCGACTCGCTCGCCGCGAGCGTGGGCTGGCGGAGGCTGCGCTTCGACCCGGCGACGCGGGAGGTGCGGCTGCCGGTGCGCGGGATGCGGCTGGATCTCGGCGCGGTGGCGCGTGGATATGCGGTGGACCGCGCGGTGGGCGCGCTGCGCGCGGCGGGCGTGGCCAACGGGCTGGTGGACCTGGGCGGCCGCTACCGCGTGTTCGGCACGGCACCGATCGGTGCGCGATGGATGCTGGGGCTGCAGGACCCGCGCAACGCCAACGACGTGTTCGCCGCCGTTCAGGTGGACAGCGGCGCGGTGGCCGTGGCCGGCGGCTACGACCACTTCGCGGTCGTGGACGGAACCCGCCACTCCACCGTGATCGACCCGCGCACCGGCCAGCCCGTGGGCGGCGTGGTTGCCGTCTACGTGATCGCCCCCGACGCCGCGACGGCCGACGCGCTCTCCGGCGCGCTCTACGTGCTGGGCCCCGAGGCCGGCTGCCGCTACGCCCGCGCCCACCCCGGCGTGGAGGCGGTGTGGGTGCGCGGAAACGGCGAGCGCGAGGAGCAGGAAGACGACGACGAGGGCCTCGACCCCGAGCTGGTGGTGATCACCGACGGCTTGGCCGGCCGCTTCGAGATCCTCACCGAAGAGCCGGAAGACGAGAAGCCGACGCCATGCGGCGCGCTCGTGCGTTGAAGATCAAAGCGGAGGGATTCCCTGCCGGATCAACAGGATCGTACGATCCGATTCGATCGTCCGTGACCTCGTAGGATCGAGGCAATACGGCCTCGGGCCCGGGCGCCCTCTCCGTCGGCTACACACGACAGGTTTTCCCTCACGCCAGAACCAGCCGGCGCGAAGCGCCCCAGGTCCCTCTCCCAGGTTGTTAGGTTGTTTGGGAGAGGGACAGCCGCGCAGCGGAAGGGTGAGGGCCCACCGGCGCCCGCCTTCCGCTGCGGATCTGAATCCTCGGGCTGCACCGATTCACCCGCCGAACGACCGGCCATCCCCCGAAACGCCAGCGGGGCCGCATCCACCGTGGATGCGGCCCCGTTCTGCCAGCGCCTGAAGCCGGTCAGGAGCTCTTCGACCCCGAGCTCTTGCTGCCCGACTTGCTCCCCGACGACTTGCTGCCCGACGAGCCGCTGCTCTTGCTGGACGAGCCGCTGCTCTTGCTCGACGAGCCGCCGCTGCTCTTGGAGCTGCTGCCGCCGCTGCTCTTGCTGGACGAGCCGCCGCTGCTCTTGGAGCCGCTGCTCTTGCTCGAAGACCCGCTGCTCTTGGAGCCGCCGCTGCTGCTCTTGCTCGACGAACCGCCGCTGCTCTTGGAAGCGGTGCTCTTCGCTGCGCTGCTGCGGGTCGAAGAACCGCTGCTCTTGCTCGACGACCCGCCGCTGCTCTTGGAGCTGCCGCCGCTCGAGCGCGTGCTGGTGCCGCTGCTCTTGCTGGACGAGGTGGTGCGCGAGCCGCGCGTGGCCGCGTTCGCCGCCGCCGCCCCGAGCGCCGCGCCCGCCGCGGCGCCGGCCGCCGTGGTCAGCGGGCTCTTGCGGCGGCTGGTGCTGCGCTGCTCCTTGAGCCCACGGCCGGCGCTGAAGCCCACCGTGGTGCGCTCGGGGATCTTGATCTCCGTGCCGGTGCGCGGGTTGCGGCCGGTGCGGGCCGAACGGGTGCGCTTGGTGAACTTCCCGAAACCCGGGATGGACAGCGACCCCGCGGCGTGCACCGCCTCGGAGATTGCACCGGACGCGGTGTCGAAGATCGCATCGACTACGCGCGCCGCCGCTGCCCTGGTGAGCTCGGCCTTATCGGCCACCATGTCGACGAAGTCCGACTTGTTCATGTGTCCGCTCTCCCGATCGGCGGTGTTTGCTGCGCGGCCCGTCCGCGCCGAGTGGCCGCTTACGCAACATCGATACCGCACGATCAAGAAGCTACAAGGGATCGGCTCACATTGGACGCCCGTCTACCCCCGTCCGAACCCCGAGCGGAAGCCGTCCACCATCTTGCGGGCCTTGTCGGCGGCGTCGCCGAAGGTGTCCTTAGCCGTGTCGCGGTAAGACTTTGCGGCCTCCTGCACGTCGTCGCGGTACGAGCCCTCGGGCTGGCCGCGGCGGCGGTATTCGCCCGCCATGATGCGCTCGTACGCGCCGCTCTCGAACCAGGTGCGCATCTCGGCCACGCGGATCACCGGGAACGGGTGCGTGACGCGCAGCAGGTTCATCACCTTGAACACCTGGTCGACCAGCTCGTTGTTGGCGCGGTACTCCTCGGCCTGCTCGATGAACGCCGCCAGGTTGGTCTCGGTGAAGGTGCCCCCCGCGAACTTGAGCATGGTGCGCAGCCCCGGCTCGGGCGCCTGCACGGCCAGCAGCCCCGCGCGGTCGCAGCTCAGCTCGGCCTTGCGGCTCCACTCCAGCAGCGCCAGCAGCACCGGCAGTGCCGCCAACCCCACGATCCCGCCGCCCACCCAGTTGATCAGGTTCAGGAGCAGCATCAGCATGGTGTTGTACAGCGCGTGGCCGCTCATCACGTGGCCCATCTCGTGGCCCAGAACGAAGCGCACCTCGTCCTCATCGAAGTCGCGCAGCAGCTCCGAGTGCACGAGCACGAAAGGCTTGTCCATCCCCAGCGCGGCCGCGTTGTAGATCGGGCTCTGCGTCACGTACAGCGGGTACTGGGCGGGCGCGTCCAGGGTGCGGTGCACGTCACCCCAGAGCTGGTGCAGCTTGGGGTGCTGCGTGGGCGACACGCGCACGGCGTTGGCCAGGAAAAACAGCCTTAGCTGCCGCTCACCCACGGCGCCGAACAGCTTGCGCAGCACCTCGTCGAACACGGGGATGCTGCGCAGGGCGTTCAGCGCCGCGCGGTCGGCGGGGTGCTCCCAGCTGCGCGGGTCGATGTCGGTGAGGATGCGGGTGGCGCGGGCCTGCTCGGGCATATGGCCTCGGGTTGGGTCGGGAGATGGCGATGCGACGGGAAGCCGGGCGGTGGTGCGGCGCGGCGGGGGTGCTGACGCGGTGGTACGCGCGGGCGGGCGCCGGGGTTTCACGAAACATCCGTGCACCGGGCGGTGTAACCCTGCTCACGCGAACGTTTTCCGCCGCCCTACCGCGCCCGTGCCGCGGCGCGTAGATTGTGCGGCATACCCCAGCCTGGCCGGCGCCCTATCCGCGCCGCGCACCGCAGCACCACCCATCCCTGCATCTTGGAGGCACGACCATGCGCCGTCAACGGACTCGCACGCTTCTTCTCGCGCTCGCCGCCCTCGCGCTTCCCCTGGGCGCGGCCACTGCGCAGGAGTCCACCATGCGCGGCACCTTCACCCTCGACCGCGCGCACAGCGACGACGTGAACCGCGCCATCGAGCAGGCCGTGAGCAAGATGAGCTTCATCACGCGCCCCATCGCCCGCGGCCGGCTGCGCCGCACCAACCAGCCGTACCAGCGCGTGGTGGTCAGCTTCACGCCGCAGCAGGTGACCACCACCTTCGACCAGCGCCACGCCATCGAGAGCCCGGCCAACGGCCAGCCCATCAAGTGGCGCCGCGAAGACGGCGAGACGCTCGACCTGAGCACCGAGTGGCAGGCCGGTCGGCTGGTGCAGACTTTCCGCGCCGAAGACGGGTCGCGCACCAACACCTACAGCATCTCGCCCGACGGGCGGACGCTGACCATCCACGTCACCATCCGCTCGCCGCGCCTGTCGGCACCGGTGGAGTACAACCTGGTCTTCACCCGCGCCAGCTGACGCGGCTGATCCATCGGACGGTGAAGGAAGATGGTTAACGAAGCAGGGCGCCGGCTCATGGGATGAGCCGGCGCCCTGCTTCTTTTCCCTCCCCAACGATTCTCCGACCGCGCGCGTTGCTCCTTCACCGCCCCCAGTCGGATTTGGGGGGCGGTCGGATTTCGTGGACAGCCGTACCGTCCACGAAAATCCGGGTGGGGGCCCCTGCCGCGGCCGCACCACCGCCTGCGCGTTCGCATCGCCGACAGCTTCTCCAACTGTCGATTCGCCTTATCCAACCGACTCCGACCGTCTCCAGTCATTGATCGACCACCGCGTCGGCCGCTGCGAGCTCAGCCGCCCCCCGCTGCCCCCGGGTCATCCCTCCACGAAGGATGCGGCGGCTCGCCGGGGGTGCCCATCGTGGCCGGGAGCAGCGCCTGCACCACGCCGGCGCCGGTCTCCCACGCGTCATACACCTCCGCGAAGCGCAGGCCGTGCGGCTGGGCGGCGGCGCGCAGGCGGCGGTCCACCCACTCCGCGTTCCCGAAGCCGATGCGCTCGTAGTAGAAGCGCGCCAGCTCGTGGATCTTCTCCACCCAGGGCTCCACGTCCACCACCAGCGCCGGCAGCTGCGAGTAGGCGCCGCGGAAGGTGAACACCGGCGCGTCGGCGCGGTGCGGCGGCAGCGGGTGAACCACCTTGGCCAGCCGCGCCAGGGTCACCGCGTCGCGAAAGATCTTGCCGCACGCCTGGTGGTCGGGGTGCCGCATCCCGCGGCCCCACGCGTCGCCCCAGGTGAGCACGCCGTCGGGCTTCACCTCGGCGATCAGCGCGGCCACGCGGCGCGCGGCTTCGGCCGTGGCCTCCACCTGGGTGTCGCGGAAGTCGAGGAAGCGCGTCTCGCACCCCAGGATCTCGCCGGCCATGCGGCCGTGCTCCTCGCGGATGCGCGACACCTCGGCCTCGCTCACGGGGCCGAACGCCTGCGTCATCTCGCCGCGGGTGAGCCACGCCACCACCACGCGGTCGCCGCGCGCCACCTGCGCGCAGATGGAGCCCGCCGCTCCTACCTCGTCGTCGGGGTGCGCCATCCCCACCAGCAGCGTCTTCCCGGCCATCCGCACCCTTTCGCCTCGATCCAGTGTCTAGAATCCGTTGCCGCCCCCAACCCGTTACGTCCTCACGCCTTGCGGCCCGAACGCCGCCGACCGGCGAACGGGCAAGCCCCGCGCCGCCCGCGTCAGGTCTCCACCGCCACCGTGCGCACGCCGGCCAGGTTGCCGCGCCCGTCACCGCCCACCACGTAGCAGTCGATCTCCACGCGGCCCACGCGGAAGACCCGCGCATCAGTCAGCCTGGTGCCCAGCAGCGCCTTCAACGCCTCATAGCGCGGCCGGATCTCCTGCGCGCGCGAGTCGGACGGGTCGGCCGACTCGATGTGCGGCTCGAAGAAGCGGTTCAGCGTGCGCTCCTCCACCGGCGCCCCGGCGTCGGCTCCGATGCGCCGGGCGAACTCGTCCGCGCCGTACGGCCAGCCGGCGGCGCCACCGGGCAGCTCGAACCACTCGAACGGCCGGTCGCTCTCGCTGGTGTACACCAGCCCATTCGACAACGCCTCTGCTTCAGACCGTAGATCGCTGCTCATCGTCCCCTTTCTTCCGTCAATCGAGAGGCACCGTGGACCGCGGCGCGGTGCAAGCGAACTGCGCGGCGGCGATGGGGCAAGAGCAAGACGTCGGTTGATGCGGCGAATTCCCCTCATTCGCCAATCCCCCATCCTGCAGACGATGGAATCCGCTCCGTCGTATCCCGATCTCCCCATCCTCATCTCCCCCCCGCCCGCCTCACCTCCACGCCCGCGCACCTCGCCGCGCAAACCCCGCATCTCGCTGCAAAGCCGTAAAGCGCGGCGCTCCCACGCGTTATACTGCCGAACCGCGCGGGCACGACCGCGGCGTCGCACCCGGCGAGCGCAGCAGCCTCGCAACGCATTCTGGAGGACGGATGATGAAGAGGGCAGTGATCGCGGCCGTGGTGCTGTCGTCCGCCGGCGTATGTGCCCAGGGTGTGCGGGGGCCGCTGGGCCAGGCGGCCGCGCAGGCCCGCGCCGATTCGTGGCGGGTGGACCTGAAGGCCGAGCGCGCCGCCCTGGCCGCCGCCGACCGGGCGTTCGAGCAGGCGACGGAAGCCCGGGGCGTGGTGGACGGCTTCACGGCGTACTTCGCCGACAGCGCGGCCTTCCTCCCGCTGCGCTCCAACCTGATTCGCGGCCGCGCCGCGATGCAGGAATATCTGCGCGCCTCCCCGCTCTTCGCGTCGCTGAAATGGGAGAAGGTGCGGACCGACGTGTCGGCAGACGGCCGCACGGGCTACACGCTGGGCTTCGGCACCGCCACGGGCCGCGACGGCAGCGTGGCCCACGCGCGGCTGATCACCTTCTGGCGCAAGCAGGCGGACGGGGCGTGGAAGGTGGAGGCGAACGTCCCCGCGCTGAATCCCGAGGCGCCGCGCCCGGTGCCGGCCGGCTTCGGCACGCCGGGCGACAACGGCGTGGTCGGCGCGGCCCCCCGCCTCACGCAGGAGACCGCGACGCTGGAGGTGCAGCAGGCCGACCGCGACTTCGCGGCGATGTCGGCCGCGCGCTCCCCGCGCGACGCGTTCGTGGCCTTCGTGGCGCCCACGGGCGTGGTGATGGGCGGGCCCGACTACGGCGCGGCGGAGATCGGCCGGGCGTTCGAGGGAGGCGGCGGCACGCTGGAGTGGGGACCCATCGCGGCCGGCGCGGCCGCCAGCGGCGACCTGGGCTACACCATCGGCTATGCGGTGCGCCGCGCCCCCGACGCCAGCGGCACCCTGCGCACCGGCTACTCCAAGTACCTCACCATCTGGCAGCGCCAGCCGAACGGGACGTGGCTGTTCGTTGCCGACGGCGGAACCTCCCGGCCCGCCCCGGCAAGCTGACCGGGCTCGCAAACCGGCCGGCCAGGCACCCGGCCCCCCGCCGGGCGTCCTGCGTTTGATCGACGGATGGAATCGACCGCCAACGCATCGTCCGATACACACCTCAGTATCCGAGATGCACCCGGCCTTCCCGCACGATCGAATCAGCCAGCGCGAAGCGCCCCAGGTCCCTCTCCCAGATTGTTTGGGTAGAGGGACAGCCGCGCAGCGGCAGGGTGAGGGCCCCGCAGGTGCCGCCGCCGAAACAACGCCCCGCCCCCACGCGTACATCCCACGCCGGCGACGGCCACGGCTGCCAGGCCATCCGCCACCGGCGCCGCGGCTTGCGAGAACGCCGCCGCGGGGCGAATCTGGATGCGCGCCATCCGCGCGTCTCCACACCACGCACTTTCCGCAGCGAGAACCGAGCCCATGGGCCTCTGGGACTTCGTCAAGACCGAGCTGATCGACATCATCCAGTGGCTGGACGAGACCGGCGACACGATGGTGTGGCGGTTCGACGGGCACGACAACGAGATCAAGAACGGCGCGCAGCTGATCGTGCGCCCCGGCCAGGCCGCCGTGTTCGTGAACCAGGGGCAGGTGGCCGACGTGTTTCCTCCCGGTCGCTACGAGCTGCGCACGCAGAACCTGCCCCTGCTCAGCACCCTGCTGGGGTGGAAGTACGGCTTCGACTCGCCCTTCAAGGCCGAGGTGTTCTTCGTCGCAACCAAGCAGTTCACCGACCAGAAGTGGGGCACCAAGAGCCCGGTGATGATGCGCGACGCCGAGTTCGGGCCCGTGCGCATCCGCGCCTTCGGCACCTACGTGGTGCGCGTGGTCGAGCCGGCCAAGTTCATCGCGCAGATCGTGGGCACCAACAGCGCCTTCACCACTGGCGACGTGGACGACCAGCTGCGCTCGCTGGTGACCTCGCGCTTCGTGGACGCGGTGGCCGAGGCCAAGGTGCCGGTGCTCGACCTAGCCTCGCGCTACGACGAGATCGGCGCGCAGATCCGCGGCAAGATGGCCGCCGACTTCGGCGAATGGGGGATCGAGCTCACTCAGTTCGTGATCGAGAACATCGCCCTTCCCGAAGAGGTGGAGAAGGCGCTGGACAAGCGCAGCAGCATGGGCGTGATCGGCGACCTGAACCGCTACGCGCAGTTCCAGACCGCCGAGAGCATCCCGCTGGCCGCGCAGAACCCCGGCGGCCCCGCGGGGCAGGGGATGGGAATGGCCATGGGCTGGGCCATGGGGCAGCAGATGGCCGGGCAGCTCGGGCAGCAGATGGGCGGCGCAGCGGCGCCGGGCGGCCCGCCGCCGCTGCCGCAGGCGGCCGCGTACTACATCGCGGTCGAGGGGAAGCAGAGCGGCCCGCACGGCATGGACGAGCTGCGCCAGCACGCCAGCGCCGGCGCACTCACCCCCGACACGCTGGTGTGGAAGCAGGGGATGCCCGCCTGGACCCCCGCCGCCGGGGTCGGCGACCTCGCCTCCCTCTTCGCCGCCGTCCCCCCGCCCCTCCCGCCGCACTGACGGCTTCAGGGGGGACAATCACGAAGCAGCGGCCCCGCTCCGGACAGGAGCGGGGCCGCTGCTTCGTGCGAAACACGCGGATGACGTCCGTCGCACGATCGATGCTCGTGGAACCACTTCATCCCGAGGAGGACCGATGGCACGAAACGTCTACGAGGTAGCCCCGAGCCAGGGCCGCTGGTCGGTCAAGCAGCGGGGCGCCGCCTCCGCCGACAGCGTGTGGGACACCAAGCCGCCGGCGATCGACCGCAGCGTGGTGCTGGCGAGGGGCAACCAGCCCAGCCAGCTCATCATCAAGCGCGCCGACGGCACGATCGAGGACGAGCGGACCTACGGCAACGACCCCTATCCGCCGCGGGGCTGAGGCTGCGGGCGGGGTGCTTCGTTTCCAGACCCGGAGAAAGACCTGGCCTCACGCAGAGCCAGCGGAGTCAGCAGAGGAGCCGTTGTTCTCTGCCGGCTCCGCTGACTCTGCGTGAGGCTTTGCCGTTGTTCGTCCGTCATCCTCAATCGACGATCCGCGGAAGGGCCGATCGACGGAGGCCGCCTCCCTTCCGCCGCCGCGCCCGGCGGCTATACTGTTGCATGCGGTTCAGCCGGTAAGCTCCCGGCCGCGCGATACAACCCTCTGGGTAACCATGGAAACGACGATCACGCGCGGCGACGTGCGCAGCGAGCGCTGCGGATCGCGCCGTGTGCTGGACCTGGTGGCCGACAAGTGGGCGGTGATCGTGATCTACGTCCTGTCGCGCGGCACGCTGCGCTTCGGCGAGCTGCAGCGCGCGGTGGGCGGCGTGTCGCAGAAGATGCTGACGCAGACGCTGCGGGGGCTCGAGCGCGACGGCCTGGTGGAGCGCAAGGTGTATCCCGAGGTGCCGCCGCGCGTGGAATACACCCTCAGCCCGCTGGGCGAAACGCTGGTGGAGCCGCTTTCCGCCCTGTGCGGATGGGCCGAGGAGCACTTCTGGGAGGTGGAGCGTGCCCGCGAGCGGAACACCGCCCATGCGGCCTGACGGCTCCGGGCCGATGGTGGAACCTCGCGTGTATCAAAGGACCGGAAGCCTGGCGTGGACCCCGCGCGCCGCCCTCCCCGGCCGTCCGGGCGACGGCGGCCGGAGCCGCCCCGGCCACGAGCGTGAAGAAGGCGTCGCCATCGCCGAGCGCCCGAAGACGCGCCGGCCGCCGCTCTACCGCGTGCTGCTGCACAACGACGACTTCACCTCGATGGAATTCGTGGTGGAGGTCCTGGTGGAGCACTTCGACAAGAGCGACACCGAAGCCACCCGCGTGATGCTGCAGGTGCACCACCTGGGCGTGGGCGTGGCCGGCGTGTACACCCGCGACGAAGCCGAGACGCGCATCGAGCGGGTGACGCAGGACGCGCAGGAGGCGGGCTACCCGCTGCTGCTCACGATGGAGCCCGAATAGCGCCGCGGCCGGCTGGGCTCTGTCGAACTTTTCGCCATCGTATCCACCAAGCATGTCGACCCCCGCGGTTCCTCCCGAGCTGGAGATCTCGCTGAAAGTGGCGTTGCTCGAGGCCGCGCGCCGCGGGCAGGCGTACGCCGGCCTCGAGCACCTGCTCTTCGCGCTCCTCCACGACGACGCCACCGCCGGCATCGTCCGCGCGGCGGGCGCCGACGTGGAGCGGCTCAAGCGGCGCCTCGACCGCTTCCTGAGCGAAGAGGTCAAGGCCGCCAGCTCCGCCCCGCGCGAGTCGGCCATGCCCACGCTCGCCTTCCGCCGCGTGGTGCAGGAGGCCGCGCTGCAGGTGCTGCGCTCGGGGCGCGACGAGGTGACCGGTGGCCACGTGCTGGTGGCGCTCTACGACCAGGAAGACTCCTTCGCCGTGCACTTCCTGGAAGAGGCGGGGGTCGACCGGCTGGCCATGACCCGCGCCGTGGCCCACGGGGGCGAGGGACGCCTGCCGGCCGGCGTCAGCCGCCGCGACGAGGTTCCCGCCGGCGACGGGCTGGATGATGAGGACGACGAGCGCCCCGAAGCCGGCGACGCGCTCTCGCGCTTCACCGTGGAGCTCACCCGCCAGGCGGCCGAGGGGAAGCTCGACCCGCTGATCGGGCGCGAAAAGGAGATCGGCCGCGCCATCCACGTGCTGGCCCGGCGCCGCAAGAACAACCCGCTCTTCGTGGGCGACCCCGGCGTGGGTAAGACCGCGCTGGCCGAGGGGCTTGCGCTCCGGATCCACGCGGGCGAGGCCCCGGCGCCGCTGCGCCGCGCCCGCATCTTCGCGCTGGACATGGGCGCGCTGCTGGCCGGCACCCGCTACCGCGGCGACTTCGAGGAGCGGCTCAAGGCGGTGCTCAAGGAGCTGGAGGCGCTCCCCGGCGCCATCCTGTTCGTGGACGAGATCCACACCGTGGTGGGCGCCGGCGCCACCTCGGGCGGCAGCATGGACGCCTCCAACCTGCTCAAGCCGGCGCTGGCCGCGGGGCTGCGCTGCATCGGCTCCACCACCTACGAAGAGTACCGCACGCACTTCGACAAGGACCGCGCCCTCGCCCGGCGCTTCCAGAAGATCGACGTGCCCGAGCCGTCCACCGAGGACACC
>Ga0247773_1000271_pt1 | contig 24066 bp, 21 predicted proteins | sample UWRJL092311B6_FD_179934 | JGI IMG/M metagenome (GOLD analysis project Ga0247773, IMG submission 179934) | Plant litter microbial communities from Arlington Agricultural Research Station in Wisconsin, United States - UWRJ-L092-311B-6 | ecosystem: Environmental > Terrestrial > Plant litter >... | reverse complement strand
CGTCGCGGGGCAGCCCGGGTGACGGCTTCCGCCGGCGCAGCTGCTGCCTGGTCTACCGGCTGGCGCCGGCCGGAACCGGTTCACCGACGGGTGTGTGCGGTGACTGCGTGCTGCTGGGCCGGGCCTGATCGCGGCACCCGGCGTCACCACAGACGGACTGGAGCGGGTGACGGGAATCGAACCCGCGCCGTCTGCTTGGGAAGCAGAAACTCTGCCATTGAGCTACACCCGCGTGCGCTGCCGGAGCGATCGCCTCATCATCGTAGCGAACCGCCCGCGTCGGCGAACTCCTGCGTCGAGCCCGCTCAGGCGCTATGACTCAGCTGCATCCAGTCGGCATCGGTGTCCGGTGCGAACAGGACTCCGGGACCGCAGTCGAAGACCCGCTCGATGGCCCGGGCGGTGCTCAGGGAGCAGGTCGTGCGCCGGCCGGTGAACAGGTGGTTGACGGTGGCGTGGCCGAGCCCGGCCGCACGCGCCAACTGCCGCTCGGACAGGCCTGCGGCATCCAGGAAGTCGATCAGGGTCTGGCGGCTGCGAAGTTGCATCCCGTCATCACCTCGGACGCAGGTGGAACGCTGTAACCAAGCCGGTCGTCATGTCGTGTCCCCTCGTGCAGATGGCTCAGGGCAGTGACATGGCCGGTGGATGCTGGCCAGCACTGCGAAGTCGGAGCATGAAGTTCGTGATGGCGCCACCTGGCGGCGACATAACGGACTAGGCAGTTCGTCTACCCTCGTCTATACTGTCTACCGTCGCTAGCGACCAGCGACGTGATCGTAATCAGGACAACTCGACCCAAGCAAGAGCTGTTCTTTGTTAAGCGCGCCCTCTACGCTGTCGCTTGCCGTTTCGGCCACCACGAAGGAACCGCCGTATTGAGCACGCTGTCTGAGTACCTCAACGCGCATCTACCCGCCGGCTGGCAGAAGCCGCAGCTGGTAGAGGCGCTCAGCGGCACGCTCGACCGTGCGACGGTATACCGATATCTGGCCGGCAGCCATCCGAGAAGCCCGGCCGAGTCGGTGCTCGAAGCGTTCGCCGCGGTGCTGCCCGGAGTGACGGTCGTCGAGCTGCGCGCCGCGGCAAATCTGTCCACCGGTGCCGAGGAACCCTGGGTGCCGCCGGTCGAGGCCAACCGACTCAACTACCCGCAGCGCCGGGCGCTCGAAGCCTTCATCAAGGCGACGGTCGGACCGGTGGACGACACCGACGAGCCGGCACCGCAGCCGGAACCGGTCGCCGACCTGCAGCCCAGTGCCCCGCCGCTGACCGACCAGGAGCGGGCCGAGGTGGAGAGCTACGTCCGCCGGCTCTACGCCTCGGGACGCAAGGACCTCGCCGACCGGGTGGCGGCCTCGCTGGTCACCAACCCGAACGTTGACGCGGCCGTCGAGACCGCCTGCAGGCCGGCTGACAGCTCGGGCTGAGCACCGGTTCGGTACTGTCCGCGCCATGCTGCTGAGCGATCGCGACATCCGGGCCGAGGTCGAGGCCGACCGGCTGCGCTTGCAGCCCTGGGACCCCGAGCTGGTGCAGCCGTCCTCGATCGACGTCCGGCTGGACAGGTACTTCCGGGTCTTCAACAACTCCCAGTACACCCATATCGATCCGTCCGTGCAGCAGGACGAGCTGACCTCGCTGGTGGAGCCGGCCGGTGACGAGCCGTTCGTGCTGCATCCCGGCGAGTTCGTGCTCGGGTCCACCCTCGAGGTCGTCACGCTGCCCGACGACCTGGCCAGCCGGCTGGAGGGCAAGTCGTCGCTGGGCCGGCTCGGGCTGATCACGCACGCCACCGCCGGCTTCATCGACCCCGGCTTCTCCGGTCACATCACCCTGGAGCTGTCGAACGTGGCCAACCTGCCGATCACCCTGTGGCCGGGCATGAAGATCGGCCAGCTGTGCGTGTTCCGGCTGTCCTCGCCGGCCGAGCATCCGTACGGCAGCGAACGCTACGGTTCGCGCTATCAGGGCCAGCGGGGCCCGACCCCGAGCCGGTCCTATCGCAACTTCACCCGGTGGCCGACCTCGGCCGCTCAGCCGCCCGACTCCTCCGGCTGAGCCGGCTTCCGGACCGCCAGGACCCGGAAGTCCTCCCGCCACCGGTCGGCCAGCGTCAGGTCGCCGCGCAGTGACACGTCGTCGTCGCCGGCTCGGTTCCAGGCCCAGCGGTAGAGGTCGGCGGCCAGCCCGAACACGCTCAGGTCCGCGTCGTCGACGGCTACCGGGCGGCAGCTGACCAGCTGTGGGCCGACGGTCAGCGTCCAGGCCGCGTTGGAGTCCAGCGGGGTCAGCGAGATGGTCCGCTCGCCCACCAGCCGGCTGCGGTCGAAGCGGGCCGCCGAGCCGGTGAGCAGCTCGTCGATGCCGTCCACCGCGAACTCCGGGCTGACGTCGGTGACGCCGAAGCCGGCCGCCAGCTGGGCGTCGACCCGGTGGATCGCGGTCTCGTGCGCCATCCGGCGGGCCCAGAACAGCTTGCCGGACGGGGCCGGCAGGTAGGTCCACACCGGAGTCCGGTCCGAGGTGGCACGCAGCCGGTCCAGCACCGCCCGCAACCCGGCGTCGTAGACCTCGAACAGCTCGCTGTCGTCCGGAACGGCGAAGGAGAAGCCGTCGGGCTTGCCGTCGCGCAGGATGGCGGCGACCCAGTGGTGCACCTTGGTGACGTGGCCCAGCAGCCGGGCCACCGTCCAACCCGGGCAGGACGGGACGGCGGCCTGCAAGGACGGCTGGCGGGCCGAGTCGGCCAGCTGCCGCCCCTGCCGCCGCAGCTCGTCGAGGTACTGCTCGAACTCCACCTCAGCCGAGCCGGTGGATCCAGCCGTGCGGATCAGGTGCCTTTCCGGTCTGCAGGTCCAGTAGCGCCTTGCGCAACCGCATGGTCACCGGGCCGGGGGTGCCGTCCCCGACCGTCCACTCGGTGTCGGCGGCCTTGACGTGACCGACCGGGGTGATCACCGCGCCGGTGCCGCAGGCGAAGACCTCGGTGAGCTCGCCGCTGGCATTGCCGGCCTGCCACTCCTCGGTGGTGATCATCGCCTCCTCGGAGCGGTAACCCAGGTCCTGGGCCAGCGTGAGCAGGGACTCGCGGGTGATGCCCGGCAGCAGCGTGCCGGTCAGCTTGGGCGTCACCACCCGGGCCTCCTCGCCGCTGCCGTAGACGAAGCACAGGTTCATCCCGCCCATCTCCTCGACGTAGCGGTGCTCGACCGCGTCGAGCCAGACGACCTGGTCGCAGCCGTGCTGCTGCGCCTGCGCCTGGGCGGCCATGGAGGCCGCGTAGTTGCCGGCGCACTTGGCGTCGCCGGTGCCGCCGGGCGCTGCCCGGGTGTACTCGGTCGACAGCCACACCGTCACCGGCTTCACACCGCCGGAGAAGTACGGACCGACCGGGCAGGCGATCAGCAGGTAGGTGTAGGCGTTGGAGGGCCGGACGCCCAGCCCGACCTCGGTGGCGATCATGGTCGGCCGCAGGTAGAGCGAGGCCTCCGGGCTGTCGTCCACCCAGGCCTGGTCGACCTCCACCAGGGCACGGACCGACTCCAGGAACAGCTCGGCGGGCAGTTCGGGCATGCCCAGCCGGTGCGCCGAGCGGGCCATCCGGGCGGCGTTGGCCTCAGGACGGAAGGTCGCGATCGACCCGTCGGGCTGGCGGTAGGCCTTGAGTCCTTCGAAGATCAGCTGGCCGTAGTGCAGGGCGCTGGTCGCCGGGTCGAGGCTCAGCGGGCCGTAGGGCAGCACCGCGCCCTCGCTCCAGCCGCCGTCGGCCGTCCAGTCGATCTTGACCATGTGATCGGTGAAGAACTGCCCGAAGCCGGGGGCGGCGAGCGCGGCGGCCCGTTCGGCGTCGGACTTCGGGTTCTGGTTGCGCTGCACGTCGAGGGCCATAGTCGGACATCCTAATAACCACCGCCGTCGTGCGGCAGTGTCGATGCTGCCGACCGAGCGGCAGTGCCGCCCGCTACCCGGCGGCTAGCACCGCGGGCAGCGAGGAGGCGAGGATCCGCAGCAACTCCGGTTTGGTCAGCCGCGGATCGGCGACCCAGCTGAGCACCGCCTCCTCGACCAGCGCCGCCCAGCCCCGGGCCAGCAGCCGCGCCGCCGGTGTGTCGGCCACCCCGAACACCTCCAGATAGTCGGTGACCCGCGACGTCATCGCCACCCGGGTGCGCTCGAAGATCTCCAGCAGCGCCGGGTCACCGCCGGCCGCGCCCCGCACCAGCGAGATGTAGGACAGCCGGTTGGCCAGCACGTAGTCGACGTAGTGCTCCAGCGAGAGCGCCAGCCGGGCGGCCGGCGCGCGGGTCAGGTCGGGCCGGGTCCGGGCCAGCAGGTCGTCGGCCGCCCGCTGCACCACCGCCCGGTGGAAGTCCTGCTTGTTCTTGAAGTAATGGAAGAGCAGGCCGCGGGAGATGCCGGCCTGCTCGGCCAGCACGTCGATGGACAGGTCCTCCAGGGTGCGGGTCGCCAGCATCCGGACGCCCAGGTCGAGCAGCTGCTCCCGGCGCGCGTCCGGGCTGAGCCGGACCCGTTTGGCGGGGGCAGGCTTGGTGGTGACAGTCATGGCCGGACCCGCTGCGCCGTCGTCATGCAAGCATCGTATGGACGTTGGCAACGCCTAGGCTCATCCCATGATCGACCCGAAGGCGGTACCGGGCACCGCCGCGCTGCCCGACCGGGTGGCGGTGCTGATCGTCGGTGCCGGCTTCGGCGGGTTGGGCTGCGCCATCCAGCTGGCGGCCAGTGGCGAGCGGGATTTCCTGTGCATCGACCGGGGCAGCGAGGTCGGCGGCACCTGGCGCGACAACACCTATCCGGGCGCGACCTGCGACGTGCCGTCCCAGCTGTACTCGTTCTCCTTCGCGCTGAACCCGGACTGGTCCCGGTCCTTCTCCCCGCAGCCCGAGATCCAGGACTACCTGCGGCGGGTGGCACGCGAGTCCGGCGTGCTGGACCGGTTCCGGTTCGGCGTGGAGCTGCTGGCCGCCCGCTGGGACGACGGCGCCGCGCTGTGGCGGGTCGAGACCTCGGCCGGCCCGGTGGCGGCGAACCTGCTGGTGTCGGCGGCCGGCGCGCTGTCGACGCCGAAGCTGCCCGGGCTGGCCGGGCTGGACGGCTTCGCCGGCGCGGTATTCCATTCCGCCCAGTGGGACCACGGCCAGCAGCTGGCCGGCAAGCGGGTGGCGGTGATCGGCACCGGCGCCTCGGCGATCCAGCTGGTGCCCGCGATCGCCGGCCAGGTGGCCAGCCTGGACGTCTACCAGCGCACCGCGCCCTGGGTGCTGCCGCGCCACGATCGGCGCTACCGGCGGCTGGAGCGGCTGGCGATGCGCCGGGTCCCGGGCCTGCAACGGCTGGTGCGCACCCTGACCTACCTCGGCCGGGAGGCGACGGTACCGATGTTCATCAGCCTGCCCCGGCTCGGGTCGCTGGTGAGCAGGTCGGCGCTGGCCAACATCAACCGGGCGATCACCGACCCGGTGCTGCGCGCGAAGGTCCGTCCGCACTTCGCGCTGGGCTGCAAGCGGGTGCTGATCTCCAGCGACTGGTACCCGGCGCTGGCCCGCGACAACGTCGAGCTGGTCACCGAGCCGATCGCGTCGGTGACCGGCGACGCCGTCGTCACCGCGGACGGAACGGCCCGGCCGGCCGACGTGCTGATCGTGGCCACCGGCTTCCAGGCCACCGAGCAGCCGATCGCCGGGCTGATCACCGGAACGGGCGGCCGGACGCTGGCCCAGGTGTGGGCCGAGCGCGGCGTCCAGAGCTACAAGGGCGCCACCGTGTCCGGCTTTCCCAACCTGTTCCTGATCGTCGGGCCCAACACCGGCCTGGGGCACTCGTCGATGGTGCTGCAGATCGAGTCGCAGGTGGCCTACCTGGTCGACGCCTGGCGCCGGATGCGCCGGCAGGGCCTGGCCGCCGTCGAGGCCGACCCCGCCGCCGAGCAGGCCTGGAACGCCGAGCTGCAACGGCGGATGCGGCGCACGGTGTGGAGCACCGGCGGCTGCCGTAGCTGGTACCTCGACGCCGCCGGCCGCAACGTCGCGCTGTGGCCGCGCACCACCTTCGCGTTCCGCCGACTCACGTCCCGCTTCGACCTGGAGGCTTACCGGTGGGTCCGGGCGACCGGCGCATCGGCAGGTGGCTGATGCCGTCCTCGACGAACTCGGGCCCGGCCGCCTCGAAGCCGAACCGCTGATACCAGCCGACCAGCGGGGTCTGCGCGTCCAGCAACACCTCGACGGCCGGTTCGTCCTCCGGTCCGGTGTCCAGCACCTCGAGAGCGCGGCGCATCAGCGCGGTGGCGATCCCGCCGGTCCGGGCCCGCGGGGCGGTGGCCACCCGACCGATCCGGGCGGTGCGGTGGTCCTCACGCAGGATCCGCAGGGTGGCCAGCACCGTGGGGGAGGTCGAGTCGTCGGCGCGGGCGGCATCGGTGGTGTGGGCGGCGTCGGTGGCCCACAGCCATCGGGTGCCCGGGTCCAGGTCGCGGCCGTCCAGCTCGCGATAGGGGCACCGCTGCTCCACCACGAACACGTCCACCCGCAGCTGCAGGATCCGGTACAGGGTGCTGGCCGCCAGTTCGGCCGGGGCCGCCAGGTGCAGCTCGAGGCTCACCCCACCAGCCTAGTGGGCGGGCAGCCGCGGTCCCGGCGCGGTTCGAACACAACCCTGACATTTCCCTGTCCGCCGGCAAACCTTGACGCGGCACCGTGAGCAGGGTCCACTTCTGGCAGCGTCCCGACAGGAGCTCAGCATGGTGAAGAAGATCGCGTTCGCGGCGGCGGCTGCCGCCATGGTTCTCGGGGCCGGCACCGCCGCGTTGGCGGCCTCCGGCGGCAGTGGCTCGCCGTCACCCAGCGGCTCCGCCAGCGCTCCGGCCAAGCCGGGCACCGCCGCTCCGGGTCCGGCGGCTCCCGGGCAGGCCAAGCCGAACGCCGCGCGTCGCGGGCCGAAGGCGGACCGGCCGGCGCTGCGGGCCCTCGGCCGGGCCCTGCACGCCCAGTGGGTCACGCCCGATCGCGACAACCAGGGCGCCTACGTCACGCACAACGCGATCCGGGGTGCGGTCACCGCGGTGTCGGCAACCTCGATCACCGTCAAGGCCGCCGACGGGGTCTCGCAGACCTACGCGGTCACCGCTGACACCAAGGTGCACCTGCGCAGGAACGTCCCGGGCAACGGCAAGGCCCGGGGCAACGGCGCCGGGACGGCGGGAACGATCGGCGACGTGCACACCGGCGACAAGGTGGCCGTCACCGGTACCGGAACCAGCAGCCTGACCGCGCGGCACATCGCCACCGCGGCGGACTGAGGTACCGGCCGGAGGATTCAGCTGCCTGGCCGGCTCCGGCTGAGGCAGGTGCCGCGGCTCAGCCGGCCGGCAGGCGCACCGTGAAGCGCGCTCCGCCCTCCGGGGCGCGGCCCGCTTCGATGCCACCCCCGAGCCGGCTGACCAGGCCCGCGACGATGGCCAGACCCAGCCCGGTGCCGACCTGCCGCAGGCCCCGGTAGCGCTCGTAGAGCGCCGAGCGCTGGAAGGCCACCGCGACATCGGCATCGGTCAGCCCCGGGCCGCCGTCGCGTACCTCCGCCACCACCAGCCGGCGCCCGTCCTGGGCCGGCTCGGTGCGGGCCGCCAGCACCACCGGGGCGCCGGCCGGCGTCACCCGCAGCGCGTTCTCCAGCAGGCCGTCCAGGACCTGCCGCAGCCGGGCCGGATCCGTCTGGACGGTGCCCGAACCCGGCATGGCGGGCACCTCCAGCTCGAACCGGACGCCGACCGCCGCGCACCGTCCGGACCAGACCCGGCCGGCCTCCCGGCACAGCTGCTCGACATCGACCTCGAGCAGGTCGATCCGAAACTCCTGGGCGTCCAGGCGGGCCAGGTCCAGCAGGTCGGCCACCAGCCGGTCCAGCCGTCGTGCCTCGGTCAGCACGATGGTTGCGACGTCGGCGGCCTGGTCAGCGGGCACCACCCCGTCGGCCAGCGACTCGGCATAGCCGGTGATCGCGGTCAGCGGGGTGCGCAGCTCGTGCGACACCGACAGCAGGAACTCCCGCTGGCGGGCCTCGGAGTGGGAGAGCGCGGCGGCCAGCGTGTTCACCGCCGTACCCACCTCGGCCACCTCGACCGGGCCCTCGGCACGCACCGCCACGTCCCGGCGCCCCTCGGCCAGCGCGTGCGCCGCCGCCGCGGTCCGGCGCAGCGGCCGGGAGATCCGGACCGCGACCAGCAGCCCCAACAGTGCCGCGCCGGCCACCGCCACCAGCAACGCCCAGACGATCTGGCGGATGGCCCGGTCGGTGGCCGCGGTGGCATCGGAGCGGCGCTGGGCCAGCGCGATGCCGCCGGCCCGAGTGGCCCGGGCCTCGATCAGCACCCGCTGGCCCTGCGCCCGCCGCTCCATCGACAGCGAGCCGGTGGCCAGCAGGGTGTTGACGTCGGTTGCGCTCAGGGTCGCGCGCAGCAGCGGGCTGTTGGTGGTCACGGTTCCGGCGCTGTCGATCGAGGCCGACTGGATGCCCAGCGTGCGCAGGATGCCGCGGGCCCGGACCTGGCTGTTCTCGGCATTCGGTCCCTGGTCCGCGGCCGCCCGGGCGACGTCGGCCAGGTTGCCCAGGGTGCCACGGGCGGCGTCGGTGTTCGACCGGTGCACCAGGCTGGCCGCCAGCACGCCGGCCAGCACCGCGGTGATCACCGCGACCCCGACGGCCAGCGCCGAGATCCGCTGGGCCAGCGTGGTGGGCACCCTCATCGGGCCGCTGCCTGGTCGGGGGCCCGGCCTTCCTCAACGGCGTAGCCGACCCCGCGCACCGTCCGGATCGGGCTGGCCCCGCCCAGCTTGGCGCGGACCTGCGCGACGTGGACGTCCACCGTGCGGGCGCCGGCGACCGCGGAGTAGCCCCAGACCTCGCTGAGCAGCTGTTCGCGTCCGAACACCCGGCCGGGTCGGCGCATCAGGTAGGCCAGCAGGTCGAACTCGGTGGCGGTCAGGGCGACCTCCCGGTCACCGGCATGCACCCGGCGCTCGGCCGGGTCCAGCCGAACCGAGCCGACCCGCAACGTCGCCGGGGCTTCGGCACCGAGTTTGCCGCGGCGCAGCACCGAGGCCACCCGGGCGACCAGCTCGCGGGGCGAGAACGGCTTGGTGACGTAGTCATCGGCGCCGAGTTCCAGGCCGACGATCCGGTCCACCTCGTCGTCGCGGGCGGTGACGAACAGCACCGGGGTCCAGTCCTGGGCTGCCCGCAGCCGGCGGCACACCTCCACCCCGTCGATACCGGGCAGCCCGACGTCCAGGATCACCGCCGCCGGACGCCACCGGCTGACCGCGGCCAGGCCGGCTTCGCCGTCCCGCTCGAGGTGCACCCCGAAACCGGCCCCGGCCAGGTTCAGCCGGATCAACTCGGCGATGGCCGGCTCGTCCTCGATCACCAGTATCAGGCCACGGTGCGCCGGATGGCTGGACGTCTCGGTCGGCACAGCCGAACTGTACGAGGCTTCGGCCTCGCCGCGGTCACCTGAAGATCAGGATCAGGTACGAGCCGACGGACTTCCGGCAGGGCTCAGCCAGCCGGAAGGGCTGGATCCGGCCGGCCGGGATTCCCCAGGCCCGGCCCACCCGACCGAGTCAGCCGACCGGCTCAGGACCCGGTGCCGGAATCGACCGGATCGAGCACGACCACCGGGATCGGCCGGTCGGTCTTGGTCTGGTAGTCCCGATACGCCGGCCAGATCTGGCACATCAGCTCCCAGAGTTCCGGCTTCTCCGACTCATCGGCGGTCCGGGCCGTGGCGACGAAGTCCTCGGTGCCGACCTGCACGGCGACCTGGGGGTTGTCGGCCAGGTTCAGGTACCAGGCCGGGTGCTTCTGGTCGCCGCCCTTGGAGGCAACCACCACGTAGGACGAGCCGGACGTGCCGTAGATCAGGGCGGTGCGGCGCAGCTTGCCGCTCTTGCGGCCCGTGGTGGTGAGCAGCAGGGTCGGCACTCCGTTCCAGATGTGCCCCTCCTGACCGCCGGACTCCACGTAGCGCTGGATGTGGTCGGCTACCCAACCCTCGGGACTGTCGTGGACGTGCGCGTCGTTGGTGGTCATACGACCCACCGTACAAACTCAGGGCAGCTGGGTGAAGAACTGCCTGGTCAGCGGCACCGCCCCGGTGGTGGAGTCCTCGCCGCCGTAGACGAACACCGCGATCGCCAGGTCGCCCCGGGTGCCGGCGAACCAGGAATGGCTCTTGGGCGGGATGTCGGTGCCGAACTCGGCCGTGCCGGTCTTGCCGCGGATCTCGCCGGGCAGGTCGTGCAGCAGCTTGTAGCCGGTGGCTCCGGGCATCGCGACGGTGGCCCGCATCAGCGCGTTCAGGGTGCTGGTCACCCGGGCGTCCAGGGCTGGGCCGGGGCTGGCCTGCTGGCCGTCGACCAGCGACGGGGCGACCGGCCGGCCCGAGGACGCGGCGGCTGCCATCGAGGCCATCAGCAGCGGGCTGACCAGCACCTTGCCCTGGCCGATCGCCTCGGCGGCCTGTTCGGTACCCGACGCGGTGGCCGGCAGCGAGCCGGAGAACGCCGGCACCGGCAGCTTCCAGTCACCGCCGAGCCCCAGCTTGGCGGCCGCTGAGGCCAGCGCACCGCCCGGCAGCCTGGTCGCCAGGTCGATCGCGGTGGTGTTGCAGGAGTATCCGAAGGCGGCACTCAGCGGGATCCGGCCGTGCGAGAACCGGTGCTCGTTCTCGAAGGTCCGGCCGTCGACCGTAACGGTGGGCGGGCAGTCCTCCCCGGTGTCGGCAGCCAGCGCCGGGTCGGCCTGTAGCGCGGCGGTGTAGGTGGCGATCTTGAAGGTGGACCCGGCCGGGTACTGCCCGGTCAGCGCGATGTCGCCGGGTGCGTCGGCGCTGTTGGCCACCGCCAGGATCCGGCCGGTGGACGGCTGCAGTGCCACGATCGCGGCCGGCCGGTCCTCGGCTGCCAGGGTGGCGTCGGCGGCCTTCTGCAGCCGGGAGTCCAGCGTCAACCGGACCGGCTTGCCGGGCACCGGGGCACTGACCGTGCCGAGCTTGGCGCCCGGCGCGCCTCCGACGTCGGCTGCGGCGTACACCTCGATGCCGGGGCTGCCGCGCAGCTGGGCGTCCAGCGCCTGCTGCAGGCCGGACAGCCCGACCGTGTCGCCGGCCTTGATCTGCTCCTTGGACGCTTGGACGATCTCGGCGGTGGCGGGGCCGACGGTGCCCAGCAGCGGCTTGGCGAAATTCGAGGTGGGCGGCAGCAGCCGGGTGTCGGACTGGAACTGGGTACCGGGCAGGTTGAAGATCTGCGGCTTGATCTGCTCGTAGGCGGCCCGACGCAGCGTGATGATCGGCACGAACTGGTCCTTGCCGGCTGCCTGCACCGCGCTGGTGATCTCGGCCGCGCTGGTCTGCAGCACCGGCACCGCCGCCAGCTGGACGGCCAGACCGGCCAGGTCGCGGACGCCGGCCGGGTTGATGCCGACCGTCACCACCGGGGTGGGCGCGAACAGCGGGCTGCCGCCGCGATCGGTCAGGGCGGCCCGGGCCGGCTGGGTGCGCCGGAGCACCAGGTGCGAGCCGTCGACCAGCTGCGGGTGGATGTCGCTGGTATCCCAGCTGACCCGCCAACTCTCGGCCTGCTTGACCATCGGCAGCGAGCCGGCGTACGTCCAGGGGGTGGCCACCCCCGGCAGCTGCCAGCTGGCGTCGTAGTTCACGGTCGCCGAGCCGGCCTGCCGGTCGCTGAGGCCGGTGACCTTGAAGCTGGCGCGGACTCCGTCGCCGAGCCCGGTCAGGCTGCGTTCGATGGCGGCCGTCGCGGCGGTGGGATCGGTGGTGCGCTGACCGGCGGTGGCGCCGTCGGCGCCGCCGAGCGCGTCCAGGTAGGCCTGGGCCGCCTGCTGCTCGGCGGGCACCTTCTTGTGGTGCCCGCACCCGGACAGGGCGAGGGTTGCCAGGATCGGCACGAGCAGGACTGCCAGCCACCGCCGGCTGGTTCGGGCGGTTGGAACCATGGGCCCGATTCAACCAAACCCCGCTGACAGGACATCGACCACGGCAGCCAGACGGGGCGGTGGCAGCGGGCCGACTACGGTAGCCGGGTGACAGGGATCGGAGCCGCCGGCGTCGTGGCGCTGGCCGGTGTCGCCGCCGGAACGATGAACACGGTGGTCGGTTCCGGCACCCTGATCACCTTTCCGGTGCTGCTGTCCCTGGGCGTGCCGCCGGTGACCGCCAACGTCAGCAACACCATCGGTCTGGTGCCCGGGACGTTCAGCGGCGCGTACGGCTACCGGCGCGAACTGGCCGGCCAGCGCGACCGGCTGCTGCGGCTGGGCTCGGCGTCGCTGGTCGGCGGCATCGCCGGCGCGCTGCTGCTGCTGGTGCTGCCGGCCGGGGTGTTCCGGGCCGTGGTGCCGGTGCTGATCCTGCTGGCGGTGGCGCTGGTGATCGCCCAGCCCCGGCTGTCGCGCCGGTTCGTCGGTACCGGTCAGGCGCACGCCACCTCGCACGGCCGGCATCCGGTGCTGCTGTGGGTCCTGGTGCTGTTGACCGGCGTGTACGGCGGGTACTTCGGGGCCGCTCAGGGGGTGCTGCTGGTCGCCATCATGGGGGCCCTGCTGGACAGCAACCTGCAGCGGGTCAACGGTCTCAAGAACATGCTGTCCGGTGTGGTGAACGCGGTCGCGGGGTTGCTGTTCATCCTGCTGTCGGACCCGAACTGGGTCTACGTGGCGCTGATCGCGGTCGGGTCCACGATCGGCGGCCAGCTCGGCGCGGTGGTCGGCCGGCGGCTGTCGCCCACCATGCTGCGGGGGGTGATCGTGGTGGTCGGGCTGGCCGCGCTGACCAAGTTCCTGTTCTTCAGCTGACCGCTCAGGACGGCGGCCGCGCCAGGTGCTCCAGCACCGTCGCGACCAGCTCGGCCGGCGGTCGCCCGGAGTCGAGCACCACCGCGGCCGGCCACGCCGGGAACGCCGCCAGCCGGCGGGTGACGTCGGCCCAGTCGCCGCCCTGGTGCCAGCCCGGAATCCCCCGGTCCCGGGTGGTCAGCCGCCGCCGGTGCTCGGCCGGATCGGCGCACTCGATCACGAAGGCGGCCAGTGACGTCCCGGCCGTCGCCGTCAGGGTGCTCCACCGGTGCCGCACCAGCTCGTCCTCGACCGGCGCGTCGAGGATGGCCGACTGCCCGAGGGCAAGCTGCCGCAGCGCCAGGGTGGTCAGCTGCTCGTACCCGACGTCGAGCGGCCGGTCGAGGTGCCGACCACCGAACGGGGTCAGCGCACCGAGCAGCCAGTCCAGAGCGAACACCGGGATGCCCAGCCGGCGACCGACCGCGTCGGCGAGCGTGCTCTTGCCGGACCCGGGAACGCCGGCGAACACGATCAGCCGCCCGGCCGGGGTGCCGGTGAAGCCCACCGGCAAGCCGGTGAAGTCCATCGGCAGGCGTGCGGTGAGCCTGTCGGGTACCTCGGCCTGGAGCCAGGTGGCCGCGATCCGGTGCGGCGGGTCCGGTGCCACCGAGCAGCCGAGCCAGTAGCGCGCACCATCCGCGTGGTTGTCCAGCCGGGCGCGGGCGGTGTGCTCAGCCACCTCGACGGCCGTGAGGCGGACCGGCGCGAAGTCGCGCGCCCGGTGTCGGGTCAGCTCGGCGTAGTCGGTCGGCGCGATCGCGGTGACGAACCCGGCGTCCAGCACGGCCGTGGCATCCCGGCCCCAGCCCGGCGCCCCGTCCAGCCCGTCCAGCACCCATTCGAGCCTGTGCAACGCCGCGGTCGGCACCACGCCGGTCACCCGATACGCCATCCGCGCACTGTAGATGCGCGGCGACGGCCGAGCCGGTCAGGATGCCGGCTAGGCCGCTGTCAGGACGCCGGCTCCGCCTCTGGAACGGCTGCCGGCCGGCCCATCGACTGCTGGAGGATCTGGGCCACGTCGAGCACCTGGACGTGCTCGGCGGCCGAGCCGTCGGCCTTCTTGCTGGTCACGGCGTCGGACAGCATCACCATGCAGAACGGACAGGCGGTCGAGATCAGGTCCGGGTCCAGGCCGAGCGCCTCCTCGGTGCGCTCGACGTTGATCCGCTTGCCGATCTTCTCCTCCATCCAGAACCGCGCGCCGCCGGCGCCGCAGCAGAAGCCCCGGTCCTTGCACCGGTGCATCTCCTGCGAGCGCAGTTGCGGGATCGCGCCAAGCACCTCGCGCGGCGGGGTGTAGACCTTGTTGTGCCGGCCGAGGTAGCACGGGTCGTGGTAGGTCACCTTCTTGTCCACCGGCTCGACCGGGGTGAGCCGGCCGTCGGCGACCAGGGTGCCCAGCAGCTGGGTGTGGTGCACCACCTCGTACTCGCCGCCGATCTGCGGGTACTCGTTGGCGATGGTGTTGAAGCAGTGCGGGCAGGTGGCCACGATCTTCAGCGGCCGGCCGTCCGGCTTGATCGAATTGAGCTTCTCGACGTTCTCCGCGCCCAGCATCTGGAACACGAACTCGTTGCCCAGCCGGCGGGCCGAGTCACCGGTGCAGGTCTCGTTCGAGCCGAGGATGGCGAACTCGACGCCGGCCACGTCCAGCAGCTCGGCGAAGGCCCGGGTGACCTTCTTGGACCGGTCCTCCAGCGCACCGGCGCAGCCGACCCAGAACAGGTACTCGACGTCGTCGGGCAGCGCCTGTCCGGGCGACACCCGGCGGACCTCGAAGCCCAGGCCCTCGGTCCACTCCTCCCGGTTCTTGGCCGGCAGGCCCCAGGGGTTGCCCTTGTTCTCCAGGTTGCGCAGCATGCTGCCGGCCTCGGACGGGAACGAGGACTCGATCAGCACCTGGTAGCGGCGCATGTCGACGATGTGGTCGATGTGCTCGATGTCCACCGGGCACTGCTCGACGCAGGCGCCACAGGTGGTGCAGGACCACAGCACGTCCGGGTCGATCACGCCGAACGAGGCGGCATCGCCCACCAGCGGCCGGTTGTACTGGGCCGGGTTGGTGCCGGTGACCCGACCGAAGCCGGATTCGGGCACCCCGTGGCCGTGACCGCCGGCCTCGGCCGAGCCGCCGACCTCGACCGCACCCTCGTCCGGAACCGCCTTGCCGCCGATCAGGTACGGGGCCTTGGCGAACAGGTGGTCGCGTAGGTCCATGATCACCAGCTTGGGCGACAGCGGCTTACCGGTGTTCCAGGCCGGGCACTGGGACTGGCAGCGGCCGCACTCGGTGCAGGTCGCGAAGTCCAGGTAGGCCTTCCAGCTGAAGTCCTCGACCTTGCCCTTGCCGAAGACGGTGTCCTCGGACAGGTTCTCCACGTCCATGAAGTCGATGGTCTTGCCCTGCGCGTCGGCGACCGGCGGCAGCGCGCCGAGCGCCAAGGGCTGCCGCTTGAAGTAGACGTTGATCGGGGCGGTGGCGATGTGCAGGTGCTTGGAGTAGGTGACGATGATCAGGAACACCAGCACGACCGCGACCTGGAGCAGCAGGAACACCGTGGCCAGGCCGGTGTTGTAGGCGCCGGTCCCGAGCGCCTTGGCCACCAGGTACGAGGCGAAGGTCCACTTGGACTCGCCGAACGGGAACTGGCCGGCGTTCAGCTGCGCGCCGCGCAGCAGCAGCAGCGTCACGATGACCAGCGTGATCATGCCGAGGATCACCCAGGCCGGCCCGGTGTGGGAGCCGTAGAAGCGGGAATCGCGCTGCTTGCGCTGCGGGGCGTTGCGCAGCCGCAGCACCGCGAAGGTGGCCAGGCCCACGAGCACCGCGACCGCCATCAGGTCCTCGAGGAAGCCGAGGGCCTGCCACTTGCCGACCAGCGGGATGTGGAAGTCCCGATTGATCAGCAGCGCGCCGTAGGCCTCCAGGATGGTCAGGTTCAGGATGACGAAGCCCCAGAACGTCAGGAAGTGCGCCAGGCCGGGGACCGACCACTTGAGCAGCCGGGTCTGACCCAGCACTTCCTCGGCGTCGTTGGCCACCCGTCCGGCGGCGTTCTTGCCCCGTCCCGGGGCGGCCGTCCCGGAGCGGATCAGCCGGACCAGCCAGAGGATGCGCCAGCCCGCTATCGCCGCGGTGGCCGCGGTCATCAGCAGGGTCAGGATGATGCGCAGTGCCACTGCGGCCTCCAGCGTCGTCGGCATTGCATCGGGGCGGTACCGGGCAAGGATACCCAGGGTTACCAACGGGTAACCAAGGACGGCGACCGGCGACTAGATCACATATCGCATGAGGTCCGGCGCCCGCATGGACGACTCCGGGCTCGCGGCACCGGATCGACGGTCACGGGCACCGATCCACGGCGGACGTCTAAAATCGCAGGTTATCCGTTGCGCACCTTATTGACTGTAGGCACACTTACAGTGCGGGGGTGCGAAGTGCAGCGTGTGGTGGGAAGCCGGTCGCGCACACAGCGAATTCCGCTGCCGCGCGCACATCCGCTTGCCTGGTTTTTCCTGGCGTTACTGAGTTTTCTCGTACTCGTCTCGGTCGCTTATATCTCGGTACGAAAGCCTTATGCGCCGAAGAGTCTCGAGTCCTGGCCGCGGGTGCTCCGTCATTTGTACGAGGTGTGGACGGCAGATCTCAGCAGCATCGCGCGCGATGCGGCCGTCATTTGCCTGCTGCTGGTGTTTTTGTACACGTTTCGCCGATGGCGCCAAGCTGACCTGGTTCGGCGACCCGGCCCTATTGACGTCGCGCAGCTGATAAATGCCACCGGGAAGGAAGACCTGAACCTGGTCGAGCTTGCGACGGAGTTCCGGACGACCTTGGGTCGGGTCGACCTCAACTCTCCGGCCGCCGTACCCGGCGCGACCCGACCGGTTGAGTTCCTGGAGCTATTGCGAAGTGTGACCACCGAGAAGTCCATCGTGGCGACCATCGCAGGATTGCTCGGTGTCACGTGGGTGACTCACTCGTACTCGGTCACCGCGGTTCTACGCCTAGGTGATGATCCGGTGCAGCCGTACGGGATCACGACTACCGTGACCATCATCCCCCGAGGTGGCACACCGCCCTACACCGTATGGGCGAGTAGCTGGCGCGAGGCCGTTGAAAAGGCAGCACTCGCGGTTGGAGCATCGATTCTTCCGCTTACGCGACTGTGTCGACGCCCCCCGTGGTCGGACTGGCAGGGCCTGGAGTTACCGCCAGCGCTATTCGCCACCTACATGCAGGCCAAGTCTCTCGCATCACAACGGCGCTACGACGAGGCGCTGGGGCAATTCCACAAGGCACTCGAACTGGACCCGCTGAATCTGCACCTCCGTCTGGAGATCGGAGCGCTGCAGGAGCAGCTCCAATTGTTCTTGGACGCACTCGAAACCTACGACGATGTGATCGCGTTGGGCTCTCGATACGATGAGCGGCTGACTCACGCCTGGTTCGATCGCTTGTTGTACCTGTCGGATCTGGCCCGTGCTGGTCATAAGGTTGCGGTTGCACGTGCGGAGGAACGCGCCACCCGCCCATTGGGCGACGGTTGGCGCGGCCCACGAGCCAAACGAGGGATCAGGCCGCCGCCCAGGCCATGGCGGAACAGCGATCTACATCGCGCATTGCTGCTGGCACGATATCGATACGCCGTGATATTGGGTTTTTCGGAGGTGCTGATAGCACAGTGGGTTTATGGCGGTGAGGATGAGCCGAATGAGCGGGAGAGGGAGCGCGAGCGACTGCGGCAACGGCTGCTTCCTCGGTTAGCACACTATCCGTTCCGGGATCACACCCGCCGGGTCGTTCCCGCGATCGCTTCGATAGGGCCACGCGATGCCTTGACGAGGATCATGCCGGAACGTCAGACGTCGCTGGCTGAAGGTGATCATCTCGAGGATATCGAACGCCGGCTTCGATCGCTGGTTCGCCAGGCGAAGAAGCTCGCTGACCTGCCGCCGGCCTGCAGGGAACACGAGAACTTCAGCAAGCGGTTCAAAAATGCTCATGATTTGCTCGACGACGGCAGGGCTGGTTCAGCCCAGACACTACGGCTGGCGGCGAAATCCATCCGTGCCGCGGCTCTGGTGTGTGATGAGAAGGACTGGACCGCGCTGGTCGACGCCGCTGACCTGGTGCTCACCCAACTGCGTCCGGCAGCCCGCCCAAAGGTGACGGAATTTGATCTCTTGCGTGCCCAAGCCCTGTTGCAGGGCGCGTCGCTCAGTGAGATTCAACAGTTAAAGGCAGACTACCGCTGGTTTAGAGGGCGCCGGCGTCATGATCATCCTATTTCGCCCACCTCGATCCGGGTCAGCGAAGTATTGGCCGAGCTCCGTGAGCGCCGGGTGCTGGCGCGGATAAATCTGCATGCCGCGGCCGGGCAGGCGATCGAAGCGGCCGAACCAGAATGGCCGCCGAAGATCGGCTGGATCAGTAGGCGGGTGGGGCGTGCGATAGGAAAGAACCCTTGGGCCGGGCACGACTGGCAAGACTTCTACAATGCCGCCTGCGTATTTGCCACGATCTTGCTGCCGGACAACAACTGGGGTGGCCTTCATTTCGGCAGCCATGTCATCCAGCCCAATGACCTGGATGCCATGAAGGAGGATGAAACTCGCAATCATGAGGCTGCGCAACACGTTGTCCGGGCATTGGAGCGGGCAATGGACAGCAGTGACAGCAATTTCGCGGCCGGTCAGCGCAGCTGGCTCGCCTACGAGGATCCTGATTTCGCAGGCTTCAGGACCCGCCGTGAGTTCGCACACTTCCGGGGCCGGAACATTGCGGCCGCCGAGGCGCCCCCGCCGCTGCCGAAGAATGTCAACGTGCTACAGGTCGGGGCGTATGTCACGGGGATTCTCAAGGCGATGACTACGCTCCAGATTGCGTCCTGGTCGACCAATATTCCTTCAGAACCAACGACGTCGCAATTGAAGGCATGGTTCGAGCGGGATAAGGAATGCTGGCAATGGTTCACCGAACTGGCCCTGGACTTCCGCGACTGGAGATCGCGTCTCCGCGCCATCCGCAGGATCGGTCAGTTGGCAAATGCGGATGGGATCGCGGCTCCCGTGCTGGTGTTTCCGGCCTTCCCGGATCCGACTATCGGCAACGTGTGGGATTTGTCCGCTCCCTATGACAGCCGGAGTATGAACATCGGTGGAAAGTATGCCCGGCAGGAACGCGATGGCCAGCTCGCCCGTCTCAGGGAGATAATCCGGTTCGGGCAGAACGCGCCGGGCGGACCCGGTCGGAAACCGGGCCCGTTGGTACGTGGTGAGTTGCTCGAGACCCGACCACTCAACAGCGCCGCAGCGATGCGGCGCATCCTCGTCAAGCGGGTCGAGGCCTGGGAGAAAGTCAGCGAAGCCCTGTCCCTCGTCTTCTTCACCGACGACAAGGACGAGTTGCGCGATCGCAAGAGCAAGGCGCTGGCCCTGGAGGACGACCTTCGGACGTTGGTCGCCGCGCTGACCCTCAGCGTCGCCCCCGAGGATGGGCCGGGCAGCGTGAGCTAGGCCACGCCACGGCCGGGAACTTGAGCGCCCTCGACTCAGTTCTTTTGACAGGAGCTCGATCCAGGTAGCACCATCCACAGGTGCCGAGTGATCGGCCCCAGCATCACCCAAGACACCACGAAGCTACACATCACCGCACTTATCGAGGAGTTCACCATGGCACGCGCGGTCGGAATCGATCTCGGCACCACCAACTCCGTCGTCGCCGTTCTGACCGGTGGCGAGCCGGAGGTCATCGCGAACGCGGAGGGGTCGCGGACCACCCCGTCCGTGGTCGCCTTCGCCAAGAACGGCGAGGTCCTGGTCGGCGAGGTCGCCAAGCGCCAGGCCGTCACCAACGTCGACCGGACCATCCGCTCGGTCAAGCGCCACATGGGCACCGACTGGTCGGTGGACATCGACGACAAGAAGTACACCGCGCAGGAGATCAGCGCCCGCGTCCTGCAGAAGCTCAAGCGCGACGCCGAGGCCTACCTGGGCGAGACCATCACCGACGCGGTGATCACCGTCCCGGCCTACTTCAACGACGCCGAGCGGCAGGCCACCAAGGAGGCCGGCACCATCGCCGGCCTGAACGTGCTGCGGATCGTCAACGAGCCGACCGCCGCCGCGCTGGCCTACGGCCTGGACAAGGGCGAGAAGGAGCAGACCATCCTGGTCTTCGACCTCGGTGGTGGCACGTTCGACGTGTCGCTGCTGGAGATCGGTGACGGCGTGATCGAGGTCAAGGCCACCAACGGCGACAACCACCTCGGTGGTGACGACTGGGACCAGAAGGTGATCACCTGGCTGGTCGACAAGTTCAAGGCCGCGCACGGCATCGACCTGACCAAGGACAAGATGGCCCTGCAGCGGCTGCGCGAGGCGGCCGAGAAGGCCAAGATCGAGCTGTCCTCCAGCCAGCAGACCTCCATCAACCTGCCCTACATCACGGTGGACGCCGAGAAGAACCCGCTGTTCCTGGACGAGCAGCTGAGCAGGGCTGAATTCCAGCGGATCACCTCCGACCTGCTCGAGCGGACCAAGGTGCCGTTCCAGAACGTGCTGCGTGACGCCGGCATCCCGTTGGACAAGATCGACCACGTGGTGCTGGTCGGTGGCTCGACCCGGATGCCCGCCGTCGTCGACCTGGTCAAGGAGCTGACCGGCGGCAAGGAGCCGAACAAGGGCGTCAACCCCGACGAGGTCGTCGCGGTCGGTGCCGCCCTGCAGGCCGGCGTGCTCAAGGGCGAGGTCAAGGACGTCCTGCTGCTCGACGTCACCCCGCTGTCGCTGGGCATCGAGGTCAAGGGCGGCATCATGACCAAGCTGATCGAGCGCAACACCACCATCCCGACCAAGCGCTCGGAGATCTTCACCACCGCCGACGACAACCAGTCCAGCGTGCAGATCCAGGTGTATCAGGGTGAGCGCGAGATCGCGGCGTACAACAAGAAGCTCGGCGTCTTCGAGCTGACCGGCATCCCGGCCGCGCCCCGCGGCGTGCCGCAGGTCGAGGTGACCTTCGACATCGACGCCAACGGCATCGTGCACGTCTCGGCCAAGGACCTGGCCTCGGGCAACCAGCAGGGCATGACCATCACCGGCGGCTCCGGCCTGTCCAAGGACGAGATCGACCGGATGATGAAGGATGCCGAGGCGCACGCCGCTGAGGACAAGGCCCGCCGCGAGACGGCCGAGATCCGCAACTCCGCCGAGCAGCTGGTCTACCAGACCGAGAAGTTCATCGCCGACTCCGGCGAGAAGATCCCGGCCGAGTCCAAGACCGAACTCGAGGCGGCGCTGGCCGAGCTGAAGACCACCCTGGCCGACGCCAACGCCAGCAACGACACCATCCAGGCCAAGACCACCGCTCTGAACGAGGTCAGCGGCAAGGCTGCCAGCGCGGTCTACGCCTCGCAGCAGTCGGCTCCGTCCGAGGACGGCGCCAACCCGGGCGGCTCGGAGTCCGGTGCCGGTTCCGCCGGTGCCGACGACGTGGTCGACGCCGAGGTCATCGACGAGCAGAACTAGCCCGCCATGACCGAATCCGAACCAGCTGCCCACGGGCAGGACCAGGAGCCTGACATGACGCCGCCGAACCCGGCGCCGGCGGAGCAGCCCGGTGCCGGTACCAACCAGCCCGGTGCCGGTAACGACCAGCCCGGTTTCACCTTCGCGAACAAGCGCAAGATCAGTCCGGACGGTGCACCGCCGGCGGACGGGGCGACCACCCCGCCCGCCGGCGAGGCCCCGGCCTCGGACAGCGGTACCACCCCCGCCCAGGACGCCAACGAGCTGCTGGCCGCCGAGCGGTTGGCGGACCTGCAGCGGTTGCAGGCCGAATACGCCAACTACCGCAAGCGGGTCGACCGGGACCGGGCCACCAGCCGGGACCTGGCCATCGCGTCGATGGTCGAGTCGCTGTTGCCGGTGCTCGACGACATCCACCTGGCACGCCAGCACGGCGACCTGGAGGCCGGCCCGCTGGCCAGCATCGCCGACAAGCTGGAGGCGACGCTGGCCAAGTACGGGGTGGAGCGCTTCGGCGAACCCGGTGCCGCCTTCGACCCGGCCGTCCACGACGCGCTGATGCATGTCGAGGAGGAACTGGCCGAAGGTACCGAGGTGACCACCGTGGTCGGCGTGCTCCAGCCGGGTTACCGGATCGGTGACCGGGTGGTGCGGCCGGCCCGGGTATCGGTCGCCGATCCCAAGTAATTCCAGCGATCCAGCAGTGCACGCACGAGCAGTAAGGGAGGCATGACGTCATGGCAAACCAGGATTGGTTCGACAGGGACTTCTACAAGTCCCTGGGCGTCGCCTCCGACGCGCCGGACTCGGACATCAAGAAGGCCTACCGCAAGCTGGCCAAGGACCTGCATCCGGACAAGAACCCGGGCGACGCCAAGGCCGAGCAGCGGTTCAAAGAGGTCAGCGAGGCCTACTCGGTGCTGTCGGACCCGGCCCAGCGCAAGGAGTACGACGCGGTACGGGCGATGGCGCACGGCCGGGCCCGGTTCACCGCCGGCAGCGGCCCGTCCGGCGGCTTCTCCGACGACGTGTTCTCCGGCTTCTTCAGCCGGCAGTCCGGTCGCCAGTCACCGGGCGGGTACAGCAGCCAGGGCGGCAACATCAACATCGAGGACCTGCTGTCGGGGATGTTCACCGGCGGTGGCGGTGGCGCCGGCTTCGGTCAGGCGCCGCCGCGCACCGGCAGCGACGTCGAGGCCAGCACGTCGCTGACGTTCCGGCAGGCCGTCGAGGGTGACACGGTGAGCCTGCGCCGCGGTGACGGCTCCACGATCACCACCCGGGTGCCGGCCGGCGTCAAGGACGGCCAGAAGATCCGGTTGCGCGGCAAGGGCAATCCGGGTTCGGGCGGCAACGGTGACCTGATCCTGACCGTGACGGTCGAGCCGCATCCGCTGTTCGGGCGGTCCGGCGACGACCTCACCGTGACGGTGCCGGTCACCTTCGCCGAGGCCGCGCTCGGCGCCCAGATCGCGGTGCCGACCTTCGACGGCGCGACGGTGACCGTCAAGCTGCCGCCGGGCACCCCGTCCGGCCGGGTGCTGCGGGTCAAGGGCAAGGGCGTGGCCCGCAAGGACGGCACCGCCGGCGACCTGCTGGTCAACGTCTCGGTCGCGGTTCCGCAGAAGCTGGACGGCGCCGCCCGGGAGGCCGTCGAGGCCTACGCGGCGGCCACCGCCGGCGACGACCCGCGGGCCGGTCTGATGGCGCAGGCGCGGTCGGCATGAGCACCCCCCGGTTCCCGGAATCCGCCGCGGTCTTCGTGATCTCGGTGGCGGCCGAGCTGGCCGGAATGCATCCCCAGACCCTGCGCCAGTACGACCGCCTCGGGCTGGTGTCACCGCACCGCACCCCGGGCCGAGGCCGGCGCTACTCCGCCCGCGACATCGAGCAGCTGCGCGAGGTGCAGCGGCTGTCGCAGGAGGAGGGGGTCAACCTGGCCGGCATCAAGCGCATCCTCGAACTGGAGAACGAGGTGCACGAGCTGCGTCGCCGACTGGCCGCGGTCGAGGAGGACCGGCGCCGTTCCAGCCGAGCTGAGGCCAACCTGCGATCCCGCAGATTCTTCGCCGCCGGCCCGGCCGGTGACATCGTCTCCGTTCCGCTGGGCCGGCCGTTCTCCGACCCCGGCACCGCACTGGTGGTCTGGCGCCCGCGAAGCTGATCGTCCGAGCGTCAGGCGTTGTTGCCGTTCGGGTAGGCCACCTCGATGTGGGTACCCAGCGCGGGCATCCCGTCCAGCGGCGCGCCCGGATCGGTGGTCGCCACGCCGGCCGCCGCGATCCGGTCCAGGGTCCGCAGTCCGACCGGCAGGATGCGTCCGAAGATGGTGTAGTTCGGCCGCAGCTTCGAGTCCTTGTAGACCAGGAAGAACTGGCTGCCGTTGGTGTCCGGGCCGGCATTGGCCATCGCCAGCGTGCCGCGGGCGTAGACCCGGCCCGGGCTGCCGGCCGGATCGCCAGGCCAGGTCGGCAGGTTCGTCGGCAGCTCGTCGCGGAACCGGTAGCCCGGCCCGCCCTCGCCGGTGCCGCTCGGATCGCCGCACTGCAGCACCGACAGCGTCGGGTAGGTCGTCAGCCGATGGCAGATGGTGTCGTC
>Ga0247773_1000270_pt1 | contig 24075 bp, 21 predicted proteins | sample UWRJL092311B6_FD_179934 | JGI IMG/M metagenome (GOLD analysis project Ga0247773, IMG submission 179934) | Plant litter microbial communities from Arlington Agricultural Research Station in Wisconsin, United States - UWRJ-L092-311B-6 | ecosystem: Environmental > Terrestrial > Plant litter >... | reverse complement strand
CTCGCACCTCGCACCTCGCACCTCGCACCTCGCACCTCGCACCTCGCACCTCGCACCCAGCACCCAGCACCCAGCACCCAGCACCCAGCACCCAGCACCTCGCACTTCGCACTTATCTGATGAAGATCCTGATCGGATTGGCCGCCGTGGCGGCGCTGAACGCGTCCGCGGCGCAGGCGCAGGCTCACGGCCGGGCGGCGGCGAGCGCGAACCGCACCGCGGCGCGGGTGGACAGCATCTTCGCGCGATGGCGCACGCGGGAGACGCCGGGGTGCGCGGTGGCCGCCGCGCGCGGCGGGGTGACGCTGGTGTCGCGCGCGTACGGGATGGCGGACCTGGAGCACGACGTGGCGAACACGCCCGAGACCGTGTTCGAGGCGGGCTCCGTCTCCAAGCAGATCACGGCCGCGGCGGTGATCCTCCTCTCGCACGACGGCAAGCTCTCGCTGGACGACGACGTGCGCCGCTACGTGGCCGAGGTGCCGGACTACGGCACGCCGGTGCGCATCCGCCACCTGCTGAACCACACCAGCGGCCTGCGCGACTGGGGCGTGGTGGAGGAGATCGCCGGCTGGCCGCGCACCACGCGCACCTACACACAGGCGCACGTGCTCGACATCGTGAGCCGCCAGCGCGCGCTCAACTTCGCGCCGGGCTCGCAGTACCTGTACAGCAACACCGGCTACAACCTGCTCGCCATCATCGTGCAGCGGGTTTCGGGGATGCCGTTCTCGCGCTTCACCCGCGAGCGCATCTTCCAGCCGCTGGGGATGACGCACACCGAGTGGCGCGACGACTACGCGCGCATCGTGAAGAACCGCGCGATCGCCTACGAGACGTCCGACGAGACCGGCACGCGCCAGCAGATGCCGTTCGAGAACGCGCACGGCAACGGCGGCCTGCTCACCACCGTGGGCGACCTGCTGCGCTGGGACCGCAACTTCGCCACCGGCCAGGTGGGCGGCCCTGCGCTGATCGGCGAGCTGCAGCGCCAGGGCGTGCTCACCAGCGGCCGCCGCATCGAGTACGGGCAGGGCGTGGTGGTCTCCCGCTACCACGACGTAGCCGAGGTGAGCCACAGCGGCGCAACCGCCGCCTACCGCGCCTGGCTGGCGCACTACCCCGACCGCGGCCTCACCGTCGCCCTTCTCTGCAACGCCGCCGAGGCGTCGCCCGTTGCGCTGGGCCATCGCGTGGCCGACCTCTTCCTCCCCGCCGCGGCGCCGGTGCAGCCCCCCACGACCGTGACGGTCTCCGCCGCGGAGTTGGCCCCGCGCGCCGGCGTGTACCGCAACGTCCGCACGAACGAGCCGATCGAGCTCACCGCCTCGCCCGAGGGGCTCGCGACGGGAGAGAGCCGGCTGATCCCGCTTTCGGCCTCGCGCTTCCGCATCGGCGCGGGCGGGCCGGTGATGGAGTTCACCGCCGCGCCGGACATGGGCTTCCGCGTGCTCGCGGCGAGTGGCGACACGCTCACCTTCGAGCGCACGGCCGCGTGGACGCCCGCTCGCCCCGCCGATTTCGCCGGAGAGTACCGCAGCGACGAGGCGGAGGTGAGCTACACCGCCGCCGTGGAGAACGGCACGCTGGTGATGCACCGCCGCCCCGACGCCCGCATCCCGCTTTCACCCCGCTACCCGGACGCGTTCACCACGCCCGAGGGGTGGGTGCTCCGCTTCACCCGCGACTCCGCCGGCCGCGTGGACGGCTTCGGGCTCTGGGTGGATCGCGTGCGCGGCCTGCGCTTCACCCGGGTCACGCCGTAGCGGCAACGGCGGATCAGGCGCACCTCACGCGCGTCGTCGTGTGCGGATGGCGGGGGTGGGTGGGTTCGCGAGGAGGCGGAGAGGCGAGACGAGGCAGAGAGGCGAGAGGAGGCGGAGAGGCGAACGGCGAGAAGTGGCGAGAGACGGCGAGACGCGGCGAGACGCGGCGAGACGCGGCGAGGATGCGACTGAAGTCGCGGCTACGACGGCACGAACTCCGCCTGCGCGGACTGCTCGCCGGCATCGGTGCGTAGGGCTGGAATGGTGGCCAGCTGGCGCCGTGTGATGCGAACGACGGCGAAGAGTTCGTTTCACGTCGAGGGAGCCGGGGGGGGCGGAGAAATCGGTGTTCTCCGCTCCCTGTTCGGTCTGCGTGGCCCTGCTCGTGGCTTCGCCGGCGGTTCGAGCGGATGTGCGGGGTACGCGGATGGAGGCCGAAATGCGAGGCGGGGCTGATTTTCCGTGAGGAAATCAGCCCCGCCGCGTGAGGGATGCGCGCCCGGAGGGCCGGGACGGCGCCGCGCGTGAACGGGAGTCGAAGGTCCGCCGTGAAGCCCTGGCGCGGTGGCGGCCCGGCGCCGTTGGCAACGGCGGTATCGTTGCCTACGGCGCGCGCAGCCCGGTTCGGCGCCCCGGGCGCCGAACACGCCCGAATCCCGCCCTTGCCCTCTCCCGCCCCGCTGCCGAAGCCGAAGAGGAAGCCGAAGCCCCGGTGAACGGAGATCAGGAGATGGTCACGCCCAGCGTGTAGTTCCCCGTGTCGGACCCGTTGAAGGTGCTCGCCTCGATCACGTACGTCCCCGAGACCGTGGCCGTGTAGATGATCCGCGAGCCCACGCCCAGCGTGCCCTCGTCGTCATCGTCGTTCCCCGCCACCAGCACGCCCTGCGTGGGCTCGGCCACGAGCAGGTAGGTGTCCAGGTCGTCGCCCGAGTCCATGGTCACCGTGATGGTCTGCCCCGCCGTGAGCGTGACCCGGTACAGATCGGCGTAGTAGCTCTCGGTCGGCCGGCCGCTGGGGCTGCCGTAGCTGGAGAAGCAGTCCGACGCGGCGATGGACGAGGGGAGGCTGGTACCGTTGCCCACCACCGTCGCCTGGCAGACCGAGACCGCCGTGGTGTAGACCCCCGGCCGCCCGCCGCTCTCCGCGGTGATCTCCGCGAACCCGCGCGAGGCGCCCGCCGTGGCCTGCGACCCGGTGACCGACACGATCCCCGGCGAGCCGCTGGTCCAGGTGATAGCCCCCGCCACGGGATTGCCCACCACGTCGCGCACGGTGCCGCTCAGGGTGCGCGTCTCGTTGGGATTCAGCGACAGCACGTACGGATGCCCGTCGATGTAGCCCGTGGGGTACTGCACCGCCGCCGACAGGAGGACCGTGAAGGTGAAGCTGGTCACCTCGGGGCTCAGCCGCAGCTTCCACCGCTTGGCCCCGGTGGTCGAGTCCTGCACCAGCGGCCCGGCGTACTGGTAGTACGGCTGCCCCGCGGCCGTGAAGGTGCCCGTGCCGTCGGGGTTGGCCACGGTCACCGTTCCCGCCCCGCTCGAAACCGGCCCGCTGGCGAAGAACACCCGGATCCCCTCGGCGTCGGCCGTGCTGCCGTTGGTGGTTCCCAGCGGCTGCGGGATCAGGTTGGTGACCGTCACGTCGAAGGCGAAGGTGTCGGCCGTCACCGCGATGTTGCTGGAGGTGAGGTCGACATACGTGTGCTGCCCGCCGATGACCACGCCATTCCCGCCGAACCCCGCGGGCGTGCCGCAGCGCACCGACTGGCTCTCGACGCTGGCGGTGCAGCTCACCGCGGCGAGGGGGGCCCGCGGCGCGTCGGCGCCGATCACGGGGTGGAGCGGCTCGCCGCGGTCGGAGCAGGCCGCCAGGACCAGCGCGGCCGCCACCAGCGGCAGGGCACGAAAGACCGTTCGTTGCATGGACTTCGGGCGAAGAGAGGTGGCCGGCAGACCCGCCATGTACGGGAAAGGCCGGCTTCGGTTGAAGCCGGCCTGCGAACGAGCCGCAAGATGTACACCCGCCGCGGGCGTCCCCGCGGCCCTGGCGGCTACTCCAGCCCCCAGCGCGAGCGGTAGCCCCGCGCGTCGATGTGGATGAACGGCCCGTGGGCGCCATTCCCGTTGTACACGCCCGCCCCGCCGATCAGCTCGGGGTGGCGCAGCTCCACCCGCTCCACCGCGCGCAGCATCACCAGGATGTCGCGGGTGTCGCGGCGGCCGTCGCCGTTCAGGTCGTCGATGTAGCCGTCCTGGTCGTTGTCGACCCACACGTCGCTGGCGTCGCCGTAGGTGTGGCGGCTGAGCAGCGCGCGGCCGCCCTCGCCCACCCCCTGGATGTTGTACGCCGGGGTGCGGTAGCCGCTCATCACGGCCATGTTCTCGGCGCGCACGCCCATGGCGTTCAGCTCCTGCATCACCAGCTCCAGCTTGTCGACCAGGCGCAGGTCCAGCGCCAGGTACTTGGGCCACACGCTGAACTGGTTCTTGGTGAGGAAGTTGCGCAGCCGGAAGTGCGTGCTGACCGCCATCTCCTGGTTGAAGGGCGTGACCTCGATGAACCCCGCCGGCGGCGCGTACGCCCCGTCGCGCACGCCGTTCATCTCCGACACGTAGCGGCCGATGTGGTAGCCGTTGATGTACCCCTGCCCGTCCTTCTGCGAGAAGGGGACGCGGGTCACCAGCGTGAGCTCTTCCACCCGCTGGCTCACCCCGCCGGGCGCGGTGAGCTGCAGCCGCCACTGGCCGGGGTCGGCCGGGGCGTTGATCCCCGCGGCCACGGGGGCGTCGCCCTGCAGCGCGCGCGGCTGCGTGCCGTTCACCGGCACCCAGCGGTAGCGCAGCGATGCCGGCTGCGTTCCCGTCCACTCGATCGGCAGCTCCACGCGCCGCGACGGGTCGGCGAAGGCCACGCGCAGCTGCCCGCTGCGCCCGAACGCAAGGTCGCCCAGGCGGAAGGCGTCGTCGGCGGTCCACCGGTACAGCCGGTGCGGCGCGGGATCGGCCTTCTCCGTCCAGGTGAAGGGCGCGAGCGAGTGCATGGGCCCGGCGAAGCCGAGGGCGGCGCCGGCCAGGATGCACGCGGTGAGCGGACCGGCGAGGGGACGGCGGGAACGGGACATCGAGACTCCTTGCTGCCTGGAACTGCTTGATTGTGTCTGGACCGGCCCGGGCCACGGGGGTGCCCGGAACCGCCGCTGCGAGGGGGCGCGCCACGCCCGGGGTGGGGCGCGCGTGCCGGGTACCACGGCTCCGCGACATCCGAGACTCGTCCACGCGCGCGGGGGGAGGGTCGCGCGTGAACACGGCGATCACGCCCCGGTATGCGGGGGCGCGAAGGCCAGGTGCATGTCAACGTGGGGAACCGTCCGGGATGGCGGAACCTTCCGGACGCTTCGTAGAATGTCGACAGGATCGGGGTGCGGAGTTCGGGCTCAAGCTAGGCCCGTTCTCGGCGTCTGTCAATCAGAACCGAGTGAGCGAAGGGTGAAGATGGCGACGGGTGAGACCGGCGCGGGCGGCTACCGTCCGCGCGTCTGCTTCGTGATCCTGGACGGCTGGGGCCTGCGCGAGCCCAGCTGGGACAACGCCGTGACCGAGGCGAACGCGCCCACCTGGCGCCACCTGTGGGAAGAGGGCGATTACCCGCGCGCCACCCTGGTCACGCACGGCCCCGCCGTGGGCCTCCCCCCCGGCCAGATGGGGAACAGCGAGGTCGGCCACCTGAACCTGGGCGCCGGCCGCGTGGTGATGCAGAGCCTGCAGCGCATCGCCACCGCCATCGAGAGCGGCGACTTCGCGCGCAACGACGTGTTCCTGGAGCTGATCCGCGGGGCGAAGGAGCGCGGCGGCACGCTGCACCTGATGGGGCTGATCGGCGCCGGCGGGGTGCACGCCAGCGACCAGCACCTGCTGGCGCTGTGCGACCTGGCCCGGCAGCAGGAGGTGCCCGAGGTGCGCATCCACTGCTTCCTGGACGGGCGCGACACGCCGCCCAGCAGCGCGCGCGAGTTCCTGACCGAGCTCTTCGGCCGGGCCAGCAACGGCAAGTGCCGCGTGGCCACGCTGATGGGGCGCTACTGGGCGATGGACCGCGACAAGCGGTGGGACCGCACCGAGAAGGCGTACCGGGCGATGGTGCTGGGCGAGGGCGAGGCGGTGCACGACCCGGTCGAGGCGGTGGCCGCCGCCTACCAGGCCGGCGAGACCGACGAGTTCGTGCAGCCGCGCGTGGTCGTCGGCGCGGACGGCCAGCCGGTGGGGCGGATCCGCGACGGCGACGCCGTGATCTTCTTCAACTTCCGCGCGGACCGGGCGCGGCAGATCACCCGCGCGCTGGCCGACCCCGCGTTCAGCGGCTTCGACCGCGGGGCGGGGCGGCCCCGGATCCAGCTGGCCACGATGACGGAGTACGACGAGGCGTTCCCCCTCCCCGCCGCGTTCCCGCCGCAGCCGATGAACGACATCCTGGCCGACGTGCTCGAGGCGCGCGGCCTCAAGGACTTCCGCACCGCCGAGACCGAGAAGTACCCGCACGTCACCTTCTTCTTCAACGGCGGGGTGGAAGATCCGCCCGAGGGGGAGACGCGCCGCCTGGTTCCCTCGCCCAAGGTGGCCACGTACGACCTGCAGCCGGAGATGAGCGCGCCCGACGTGACCCGCGGCCTGGTCGAGGCGATCCGCGGCCGGGAGTACGACGTGCTGGTGTGCAACTTCGCCAACCCCGACATGGTGGGGCACACCGGCTCGCTGGAGGCGGCGAAGAAGGCGGTGGAGACGGTGGATGCCAGCGTGGCTCAGGTCCTGGCCGCCTGCCGCGAGACGGGGACGACGCTGATCGTGAGCGCCGACCACGGCAACTGCGAGCAGATGTGGGACCCCACGACGAACGGGCCGCACACCGCGCACACCACCAACCCGGTCGGCATCATCCTGGTGGAGCCCGAGGGCCATCGCACCGCCAGCGCGCTGAACCACGGCGCGCTCTGCGACGTGTCACCCACCATCCTGGGCCTTCTCGGCATCCCGCAGCCCCAGGCGATGACGGGGAAGGACCTGCGCGTTCCCGTCGGCCAGGACGGCTGAAGGGCGGAGGGCAACGGGAGGGCGGCTGCGCCGCGAGCCACGGAGGACACGGAGCCACGGTCGAGGCCGGGCGAGGGACGGGACCCTCGCGGATCCGCGGCTTTCGCGGTGCCCTGTCCGCCGCCGTTCGCGGTAAGCCGTTTCCACGGCATGTCTTGCAGATGCACGGAACAAAGAGTAGCTTCCGCGCGTTCTAACGGTCCCGCGACGGAGTCCCGTCCCGGGACCGTTGGCCTTGCGGCGGGCGCCTTCCACGGGCCCCCGCCGCCACGGACCTTTCAATCCTCCGGCGTCTCTCAGAGAGCATGATCCGACTTTCGCGGACCGTTTTGGCCGTGGCGCTGCTGACGCTGGCCGCCCGCGCGGGCGCGGCGCAGAGCATCACCTCGCCGATCCGCTACATCGAGCAGAAGCAGTCGCTGGCGCCGTTCGCCGGGTACATGTTCATGAACCCCACGCTCGGGCTGACCGACAGCACCTCGGTGGACATCGGGCCGCGTTCGGCGCCGGTCTTCGGGGTGGGGTACAACCTGCGCATCAGCGGCCCGCTCGAGCTGCAGGCGTCCGTCGGCTACGTGGCCGCCAAGCGCGACGTGTTCATCGCCGAGGCCTCGGCCGATTCCACGCTGATCACCCCCATCGCCACCGGCGAGCGGGTGAACACCGGGATCATCCTGGGCGAGGTGGGGATCCTCTTCCACCTCACCGGGCCGCGCGCCTACCGCGGCTTCGCGCCCTTCGTGGGGGTCAAGGGCGGCTACGCGCGCCAGATCAGCGGCGGCGACCCCGACAGCGCCGCCGTGGTGGTGCCCGCCACGGAGCGGTATCGCTTCGGCCCCTCGTTTGCGATAGCGTTGAACGCGGGGACCGACGTGTATCTCACGCACTCGCTCTCGCTGCGCCCGGAGCTCAACGGCCGGCTCTGGCGCGTGACCGCACCGGCAGGCTTCCGCGCGTCCGGGCAGAAGGAGGTCCGCGAGTGGAAGGGCGCGCCCAGCGCGCAGGTGGGGTTGGTGCTGCACTTCTAACGGGCCGGTTTGACGGGATCGGGGCGGCTGATGCTGGGTGACTTCGGATCGATCGACTTCTCCACCATGACGGACGACGAGATCTACGACCTCGTGGTGCAGAACCTGGGCGAGTACCCCGAGCTGGACATGGGGTGGATCGAGGTGGCGGTGCGCAACGGCCACGTCACGCTCTCCGGCCGCGTATCGGGCGACGGCGAGATCCAGGTGGCCGAGAAGGCGCTGGTGGAGGTGCTGGGGCTCGACGAGACCCATCTCACCAACGAGCTGTTCGTGGACGAGCTGCACCGCGGCGAGATGCCCGAGGCCGCCGACGACGCCATCACGGCCGACCTGGAGGCCGACGACCAGCTCGGCGAGCCGCTCTTCGACCAGAGCGACACCGCCGACCACCTGGTCGAGAACCTCGACGCGCAGACCTACGGCACCCACGACGTGGGCACCGCCATCGAAGAGGGCGCCAGCTACGAGCCGCCCGACCGCCCGGTCGCCGACGGCTACCGGAACGCGGAGAACCACTGAGGGCGGTGCGGGGGTGCGCGCCTCCGGCGAAGGATGAGAATCGGGCCCCGGCGAGTGGATCGCCGGGGCCCGATCTTCGTTTTGCCTTCCGCGGCCGCGTCGCGTCAGATGGATCCGCTCGCCTCGTCGGCGGTGGTGGCGCCGCCGGCGCTCTGGGGGAGCACGTCGCCGTGGGTGGGCGCCGGCTGGTCCGCGCGGACGGTGAGGTTGTTCACCACGCCGCGCACGCCCTCGGCCTCCCACGCGTCGTCCCAGGCGTAGCGCGCCTTGAGGTAGTCGTCCACCTCGCCGGTGAGCGTCACCACGCCATCATCCACCTGAACGGTGATGCCGGCCGGGTCCAGCCACGCATCGGCGCTCATGCGGCGCTGCACGGCGCTCCGCACCTGGTCATCGGTGAGCTCCAGGCCGTAGGTGCGCTGGTGCGCCTCCCACTCGCGCGCATGTCGCGGCTGCTGGTATTCGGGGTGCTGGCGATACGCCTCTTCGGGGAGGAACGGCTCGCGCGCGTAGCCCGCGTCGTACCCGCGCTGCTGCGAGCCGCGTCCGTATGACTCGCCTTGCACCCGCCCGCCGGGGCGCCCGCCGAACGCCTCGTACGCGCCGCCGTACTCGCCGCGCGGCCCTTGGCCGCGGCCGCCCACCAGGCCGTCTGGCCGGCGGGGCGGCGTGGCGTACGGGCCCGGGCCGAACCCGCGCGGCTGCCCCGGCCCGAAGCGCGTCGGCGGTCCGCCGGGGCCGCGCGCGAAGTCGGCGCCGTAGCCGCCGCGCGACTGGCGCTCACGCGCGCCCCAGAACGCGCGGTCGTAGCCGCCGCCCGCCTGGCCGCCGAACTCGCGGTCGTACCCGCCCGGGCCGCCGAAGCCGCGATCGTAGCCGCGCTCCGTGGGCCCGCGGTCGTATCCGGGGCCGCCGGAGAAGCTGGGCGGTGCCATCTCCGGGAACGGGGTCAGCTCCCGCCCGCGCGGAAAGCGGTCGCCCTGCCATCCCCCACGCGGGCCGTTGTACGGGCCATCGTACGATTCGTCGTAGCGCGCCATCCTCCACCTCCCTCGTCGTCAGATCTCGTGCGGTGCGATCTCGCCCCCGCCGCGCGCAAGAGGCGTTCCGGGTGCGCGGGCGCCGCGCCGCGCGTAGGTTTCCGGAACGGGGTCGATCGACGTCAGCGGGATGAAGCCGCAGCGGATGCAACCACGGCCCGTATGAACCTGCGGCGGATCGATGCTCCGCCGGCGGATGAACGGCGGGTTGCACCGCGGCGGGATGGAACACGGCATCTCCGACCGCGGCGGGTCGATTCACGGTCGGCGCATGAACGGCCGGTTGCACCGCGGCGGGTTGGAACCCGCCGCTGATCAGGGCCCGGAAATCCGCCTTCGCGGATTCGCACGGTGAAACGTGCGGCGCGCGCCGGACGCATCCTCGGGCTCGCGCGGGTGGATGCGCCACATGAGGATGGCGACGCAGCAGTCCGCGCAGGCGGACTTTCCGCGGTACCAGCGGCGGGATTCATCCCGCCGAGAGAGCCCACCCCCGTCCCAGCTCACCATGCCCCGACGCATGCCCATCCGCACCGATGTCTGAGCATGCCCCGATCGCCGGCGCGATCCTGGCGGGCGGGGCGAGCAGCCGCTTCGGATCGCCCAAGGCGCTCGCGGCGGTGGATGGCGCGCGGATCATCGACCGGGTGCGGCGCGCGCTGGCCGACGCGGTGGACGAGATCGTGCTGATCGCCAACGAGCCCGCGCTCTTCGCCGATCTCCATCTGCCGATGCGCGGCGACCGGGTGGCGGGGCTGGGGCCGCTGGCGGGGGTGGAGGCGGCGCTCCGGTGGGCCGTGGAGCGCGGCGCCGCAGGCGTGCTCTGCCTCTCGTGCGACCTGCCCTTCGCCTCGCCCGCGCTCCTGCGCGCGATCGCGGCCGCGGGCGACGCGGATCACGCGGTGGTCCCCGAGGGCGCACGCGGAGTCGAGCCGCTGTGCGCGTGGTATCCGGCCGCCGCGCTCGCCTCCGTCGATCGCCTCCTCGCGTCGGACGACAGGTCGCTGCGGGCGCTGCTCGCATCGGTCCGTACGGTGCGGCTCCCGGCCGGCATCGTCCGCGGGCACGGCGATCCCGGGGTCCTCTTCTTCAACGTGAACACGCGCGCCGACCTGGAGCGCGCGGAACGGATCGCCCGGCACGCCGATGCATCGTCCTGACATCCCCCCCGCCGTCTGCATCGTCGGCAAGAAGAACAGCGGCAAGACCACGCTTACGGTCGCGCTCGCCGCCGAGCTCCGGCGCCGCGGCCACCGCATCGCCACCATCAAGCACGGCCACCACGCCTTCGAGACCGACGAGCCCGGCCGAGACAGCTGGCGCCACTTCAACCAGGGCCAGGCCGAGGCGACGATCATGGCCGGCACCGGCAAGATCGCGCTGGTGATGCGCACCGACGGCGAGCCCGACCCGGAGCTCCTGGTGGCGGAGTTCTATGCCGGGCGCGGCTACGGGCTGGTGCTGATCGAGGGATGGAAGCACGGCGCGCTCCCGAAGATCGAGGTCTTCCGCCGCGCCGTGCACGACCGGCCGATCCACGACGCGGGCGATGCGGACGCCGCCGCGCGCTTCCTCGCCATCGTCACCGATGACGCGGAGCTCCGCGCGGGGTGCGAGATCATCCCGCTCGACGCGGAGGGCGGCCACGTGGACCGCGTGGCGGCCTTGCTCGAGGCGCGCTTCCTGGGAGCGGACGATGCGCGCTGACCGCGCCGACTGGCTGGCGCCCGCCGAGGCGCTGCGCCGCATCCTGGCCGGCGTCGCGCCGCTCGGCACCGAGCCGCGGCCGCTGCTGCGCGCGCTGGGATGCGTGCTGGCCGAAGACGTGGCCGCGCGCGCCGACCTGCCGCCGTGGGACAACTCCGCCATGGACGGGTTCGCCGTCCGCGCGGCCGACGTCCGCGGCGCGTCGCCCGAGTCGCCGGTGACGCTGCGCGTGGTGGACGACATCGCCGCCGGTGCCTTCCCCGCCCGCCCCATCGGCCCGGGCGAGGCGGCGCGCATCATGACCGGCGCCCCCGTCCCCGCCGGCGCCGACGGCGTGATCCGCGTGGAGCACACCGATGGCGGCGCCGCCATCGGCACGGCCGAGGCGCGCGTCCGCATCCTGGCCGACGCGGACGCGGGGAAGAACGTGCGCCCGCGCGGCGAGGACGTGCGTGCCGGCCAGACCGTGCTGCGCACGGGAACGGTGCTGCGCGCGCCGCACCTGGGCGTGGCCGCCAGCCTGGGCCGCGCGGAGCTCTCCGTGCACCGCCGCCCCGTCGTGGGCATCGCCACCAGCGGCGACGAGCTGGTGGACGTGGACGGCTTCGACCAGGTGGTGGCCGGGCGCAAGATCGTGAACGGCAACAGCCACGCGCTCGCCGCGCAGGTGGGCGAGAGCGGGATGGAGCCGCGCATCCTCGGCATCGCCCGCGACACGCCCGAGAGCCTGCGCGAGGTGATCGAGCGCGCGCGCGGGTGCGACGCGCTGGTGACCAGCGCCGGCATCAGCGTGGGCGAGCACGACCACGTGCGCGGGGTGATGGACGCGCTCGGCACGCGGGTCGAGTTCTGGCGGGTTCGGATCAAGCCCGGCTCGGCGCTCGCCTTCGGCCTCGTGGGCGGGCTGGGCGGCATCCCCTGGTTCGGCCTGCCGGGGAACCCGGTGTCCACCATGGTGACCTTCGAGCTGTTCGTGCGCCCCGCGCTGCTGCGGATGTGCGGCGAGACCCGCATCTTCGCCCCCGTGACCCACGCCGTCGCCGCCGAGCCCTTCTCCGCGCGCGGCGAGCTGATGCTGGTTCCCCGGCTGCGGCTGGAGACGGTGGATGGAATCGCCCACGCGCGCTCCACCGGCCCGCAGGGCTCCGGCATCGGCAGCAGCATGGCCGCCGCCGATGCGCTCGGCATCGTCCCCGCCGGCGCCGAGGTCCGCCCCGGCGAGCGGATCCGCGCCCTCGTCCTCGGCGGCGCGCCGCTGGTGGACGAGCCCTGCTTCTGAGGGAGGGTCCGTCTCGGGGGATTCGGACCAGCGGAGGGCGGTCATCCCCCCGGCGAACCGGCGTCACCGCTGCCGATGGAACTTGATGCCGCGCGGCCGAATACGTACGATTGGCTTCGGCACCCGCAGCCCCATCCAAATCCCACCGAGGTGGACATGAGCGACCGCCCCTGGATCCCGCACTACGTGCAGGGCACCCGGCCCGAAATCCCGCCGATCCAGTACAAGCACCTCCCGGACATGTTTCGCTACGTAGCCAGCCGCTACGGGCCGCGGATCGCCTTCACGCAGTGCATGCCCAACGGGATGGACGCGTCGCTCACCTACGCCGAGATCGACCGGCTGAGCGACGGCTTCGCCGCGTACCTGCGCGAGACGCTGAAGCTGGCGCCGGGCGACCGGGTGGCGGTGCAACTCCCCAACTGCCTGGCCTACCCGATCGCGGCGTTCGGCATCCTCAAGGCGGGGTGCGCGCTGGTGAACACCAACCCGCTCTACACGCCCACCGAGATGACGCACCAGTTCGCCGACTCGGGGGCCAGGGTGCTGGTGATCCTGGACATGTTCACCGACCGGCTGCCGCAGGTGCTGCCGAAGACGAAGATCCAGACGGTGGTGGTCGCCAGCATCGTGGAGCGCTTCGCCCCGCTCCGCGCGCTGCTGGTGAAGACGGTGCTGAAGCACGTGAAGAAGCAGGTGCCGAAGAAGATCCCCGTCGCCCACACCGCCTTCGCCGACGCGGTGAAGGCCGGCGAGGCGGCGGCGAAGGGCGCCGACCTCCCGGCATACGTGGGGAAGATCGGCCTGGACGACGTGGCGGCGCTGCAGTACACCGGCGGGACCACCGGGGTGAGCAAGGGTGCCATGCTCACCCACCGCAACCTGCTGGGGAACACCCGGCAGTTGGAGGAGGTGAGCCAGCACTTCCTGCGCAACGGCGAGGAGGCGGTGCTCACCGCGCTGCCGTTCTACCACATCTTCGCCTTCACGGTGAACCTCCTCCTCTTCTACGCCGTGGGCGGGCGCGACGTGATGGTTCCCTCGCCGCGGCCGGTGAGCAACCTGCGGAAGGCGTTCGAGAAGTACCCGATCACCTGGTTCACCGGCGTGAACACATTGTTCAATGGCTTGCTGAACGAGGAGTGGTTCCGCCAGAGCCCGCCCAAACACCTGGTGGCTTCGCTGGCCGGGGGAATGGCGCTGCACTCGTCGGTGGCGGCGCGGTGGAAGGAGGCGACGGGGACGCCGGTGGTGGAGGGATACGGGCTGACCGAGGCGTCGCCCGTGGTCACCTTCAACCCGATCGGGGGGATGGTGAAGGATGGCACCATCGGCATCCCCCTCCCCAGCACCGAGGTGCTGCTGGCCGACGAGGCGGGCGCGGCCGTGGCGAACGGCGAGCCCGGCGAGCTGTGGGTGCGCGGGCCGCAGGTGATGCCCGGCTACTGGCAGCGGCAGGACGAGACCGCCAAGGTGCTCGACGCGGACGGCTGGCTGCACACCGGCGACATCGCCGCGATCGACGAGGACGGCTACCTGCGCATCGTGGACCGCAAGAAGGACATGATCCTGGTGAGCGGCTTCAACGTGTATCCCAACGAGGTGGAAGAGGTGATCGCGCAGCTCGCCGGCGTGGCCGAGGTGGGGGTGATCGGCGTGCCCGACGAGCACAGCGGCGAGGTGGTGAAGGCGGTGGTGGTGAAGAAGGACCCCGCGCTCACCGCCGACGAGGTGATCCGCCACTGCCGCGAGCACATGACCAGCTACAAGATCCCCCGGGTGGTGGAGTTCCGCGCCGAGCTCCCCAAGACCAACGTGGGGAAGATCCTGCGCAAGGACCTGCGCGCCGAGCCCGCGCCGGCACCCGCGGCGGTCTGATTCCGCGGGTTGGACAGACGTTCGGCACACCACGCGCCGCCGGGACGAACCGCCCGGCGGCGCGCCGCAGTTTGTCCAACACGCCAGCAAGCGCTTGTGGCGAACGCACTTCGGCCAGCCGAACTGGAACCGGTCTTGCGTTCGCATGCGCTTGATGGGAACCCTAACGAACCCGGACCGGCGGCATCCGTGGCACTGAGGAATTTTCGCGACCAGGCAGGCACCGAGTGGCGGGTGTGGAACGTGGAGCCCACCAGCTTCGTGGCGGCCAGCATCGTGGGCCAGCCGGTGGACGAGGAACGCCCCCGCTGGCTCTGCTTCGAGTCGCGCGAGGAGAAGCGGCGCCTGATCCCCGCCCCCGACGGATGGGACGCCACCACCGACGCCGAGCTCGACGACCTCCGCCGCAGCGCCGAGGTCGTTGCCCGCACCGTTGGCCACGCCGTGGAGATCTGGTAAGCGGCCGTTTCGGTGATCGTATCATTTCATTCCTTCGACTGGCCGTGACCGCAGTTCAACCTTCGGTCGCCACGGACCGATGTGGGAGCTGGCAGATGGCCCGTCGCACTCGATCCATATCCATACATCGCCGCAAGACGTCGCTGTCATCCTGAGCGCGACCACGCGGAGCCGCGTCCACGCCGATGGCCGCAGCGCGAGGGATCTATAGCCGACGGAGCGCTACGACGGGTGTAGCGCGTCGTCGGCCATCGATCCTTCGGCCTACAACCTGTTGTGTGAAAAGCAATTACGGTGAGGCCGGCCTCCGGATGGCATCGTTGGGGATCTGCTTCGATTCGATGAGGTCGACCGGAGGCCGGCGAAGGAGTCGCGCAGCGACTTTGGGCCGTGGTAGCCGCGGTTTCAACCGCCTGGGGGGGGTCAGGGCCGAGCGCGGCCGGCCCGAAAACGAAGGGGCGCTCCCAGGTGGGAGCGCCCCTTCGTCATTCGGTCCGGGCGGTGGGTCAGCGAACCCCGTCGCCGTCCAGGTCGCGGCCGCCGCGGAGCGGGTTGTCGCGATCCACGAGGTCGCGGTCCGTGGTGGTGGCGTCGGCGCGGAGGCCGTCGGTGCGGTGCACGTCGCCCACCTCGCGCACCTCGGCGCGCTCGCGGCGGAGGTCGGCCTCGACCGTCTGGTTCTCCTGCACCTGGTGCTTGTGCAGGACGATCTCCTCGGCGCCCACGGCGCGCTTCTCCGCGACCACCTCTTCGCGGGTGAGCGGCACGCTGATGCTTTCCTCGCGGAAGGCGTCGGGCGCGGCGTGCATGGCGTCGGCGCCGGTCAGCGGGCGGCGCTCCACCGTCACCTCGTCGCGGGTGAGCGGCACCTGCTCGGAGACGTGGCGCGTCTCCACGTGCTTCTGCACCTCGACCTCGCCCGCCTGCTGCTGGCGCTTGCCGATGGCCAGCTGCTCCTCGTTCAGGGTGATCCGCTCTTCGGCCGCCGTGCGGTCGGTGAGCTCGCGATCGGTGACCTCGCGGTCGGCCAGGCGCTCGCTGCCGGCCAGGCGGTCACGCGTGGGATCCAGGTTCGGGTCGTTGATGCCGTCGCGCATGTGGTTCTCCTTCGGTGGATCAGTTTCCCTCCCCGCCGCGGGATTTTCCCGCGTTTCGGGGGCCGCACCCCTGTGCAACGTCTGTTCCCGCGATTCGCGTCCGCCACGCATGGCGGAGCGCCGGAGAGCGGCACGCGCCGCTCCCCGTACTCCGGGCGTCAGCGCACGCCGTCGCCGTCCAGGTCGCGACCGCCGCGGAGCGGGTTGTCGCGGTCCAGCAGGTCGCGGTCGGCGTCTGCGTCTGCGCGCATCCCGGTGCCGCCGGCGCGCACGTCGCCGTGCTCGATCACCTCGGCGCGCTCGCGGCGCAGGTCGGCCTCCACCGTCTCGGTCTCCTGCACCTGGTGCTTGTGCAGCAGCAGCTCCTCGGCGGCCACGGTGCGCTTCTCCACCACGACCTCTTCCTGGGTCAGCGGCACGCGGATCTCACCGCCCTCGAAGGTGGCGTTGGGGTTCACGGTGGGGTCGGTGATGGCGTGGCGCTCCACCGTCACCTCCTCGCGCATGACCGGCACGCTCTCGCGCACGTGCTCGGTCTCCACGTGCTTCTCCACCTCCACCGCCCCGGCCGAGACGCGCCGCTTCTGCAGCTCGAGCTCTTCCTCGGCCAGCGTGATGCGCTGCTCGCCGGCCACGCCGGTGTCGCGCCGGCCCAGGTCGGCCGCGCCGGCGGCCGTTCCCACCGCGCCCGCTCCGGCCGCTGCCGCATCGTACCCGCCCAGCCCCGCGTGCGTCCCGGCGATCATCACGCGGCGCGTGGGAGTGTCGATCTCCACGTCCTCGATCGGGACCTCGACCTCGCCGCTGCCGGCGCCGCTGGCGTTCAGCGTCACCGCGGCCACGCGGCGCGCGTCGGGGTCCACCAGCAGGTGGCGGACGTTGCCGACCTGGCGCCCGTCGGAGGTATACGCGTCGAAGCCGCGGATGTCGGTGTAGCCTTCGGCCACGTGGAAGTCCGGGAGCGATTCGAGTGGTACCAGCCGGTCGTTGTTCATCTGCCGCTTCCTTGTCGATGGATTTTCTCGCCGCGGCGGCGGCCCATTGCCGCCGCCCTGCCGCCCCTCCGTTACGACCGGCCCGTCAGGGTGCCTTGTTGGTGCTGTCGATCTTCACCAGCGTGTCCGACGTGTTGGTGCCCGCGGCGCCGGTGGTGCCAGCCGCCGCGCCCGCGCCCATCGCGCCCGCCGCCGAGTCGGTGGTGGTCGTGGTGGTGCTGGTCATCGCCGTGTCGGTCGCCATGGGCGTGACCACCGGGGCGGCCGTGGTCGTGGTCGAGGTGGTGGTGCTGTCGGTCACCACGGTGGTGGTGTCGGCGTCGTCGTGGTCCCGGCCGCGAAGCAGGAAGAACAGCGGGATCAGCAGCAGCGGAAGGAGCCACCACCACTTGAATCCACCGCGCGGCGGCTCACGCCGTGTGTCACGGTCCACCTTGATCTCTGCCACGTGTTCCTCCTTTTGATGGTTGCCACGCATGCCCAGCCTGGGGCGCGGGGACATGGCAACAATCAAGCCGCGATGTCACCGCCAGCCGTTTATCGCAAAAGTCGTTGGGAGGGGAAAACTTACAGGACCTTCACCAAGGCTGATGCACAAACAGATGTGGGGGCGCGGCGATCTCGCCGCGCCCCCACTCACCCCCTTCTTCGGTGCGCCGCGTTCAGCGCACGCGGATGCCGTCGGGCCCATCGCGCGGCGGGCCGGCGGCGTCCGGAGCCCCGGGCATCCCGCCGCCGTCCGCCACCTCGTGCACCTCGGCACGCTCGCGGCGCAGGTCGGCCTCCACCACCTGCTCGCCCTGCACCTGGCGGCGGCGGATCACCAGCTCCTCGCGGACCACGGTGCGCTTCTGCACCACCAGCTCCTCTTCCACGATGGGGACGAACATGGTGTCGCCCTCGTAGCGGATCTCGGTGCTGGCGTCGGGGTTGGTGACGGCGCGGCGCTCCACCGTCACCTCCTCGCGCATCACCGGCACGCTCTCGCGCACGTGGCGCGTCTCCACGTGCTTCTGCACCCGCACCTCGCCGGCCGCGACGCGCTCCTTGTAGACGGCGAGCTCTTCCTGGTTGAGGGTGAGCCGCTGGTCGGCGCCCTGGCCGGCGGCGGCGCGGGCCAGCTCGGGGCGGTCCAGCTCGCCCGATTGCGCGGCGGGATAGAGGCGCGTGGCGTCGTCGTCCATCAGCTCGGCCGCGCCGGCGGTGGCGCCGCCGGAGCCCGCGGCGGCGGCCAGGCGCTCGGCGCCGCTCCCCGAGATCAGCACGCGCCGCGCGGGCGTGTCGATCTCCACGTCTTCGATCGGCACGCGCTCGCCGGCGCCGCGAACGCTCCCGGCCAGGTCGAGCGCGATGGCCTCCACGCGCGCGGCACCGGGGTCCACCAGCAGCTCGCGCACGCGGCCCACCGGGCGCCCGTCGGAGAGGAACGCGTCGAAGCCGCGGATGTCGGTATAGCCGCCGGCCACCTGTACATCCGGGAGCGAGTGCAGCGGTACCAGCCGTTCGTTGTGCATGATGACGTGTTCCCCGTTGAAAGCGTTCGAGCTTCGCGCGCGCCCCGGCCCCGCGCGGGGCCGGTGACGGGGGCAACTATCACGCCATGGGCGGGGTGGAGATGCGGAACATCCGCCCCCGCGTCCCGGCGGCTGAAGCCGCGGCGACGAACGCGAGAAGCCACGCGAACCGCGCGACGCTTCACCCGCGATCCGCCGGATGTCCGGACGCCGATGTCATGCATCGATGCCCGCGCGGGAGCCCGCGAAGGCGGACGTGGGGCCGTCGCAGCCGCGGATCCATCCGCCCTGGATGACGGCCGGCCTTCACGAATCTCGTCGCCCGCACCGGTCCATCCCTCCGCAGGCGCCTGTCGACCGCCTCACCGCGAAAGCCGAGAGGCCCCGGATCACATCGATCCAGGGCCTCTCGTCGTTCATCCACCGATGCGTTCATCCACCGATGCGTTCATCCACCGATGTCGTTCAACCAGCGCTGCGCTTCTTCCACCGATGCCGTTCATCCCCCGACGCGGTTCATCCTCCGGCGGCCGCGATCAGTGAATCGGCACCTGCAGGCCGGGGATCAGCGGCGGGGAGGGCGGCAGCATCTGCATCCGCGCCAGGAAGAGCGGGTACGATGCGTTGTTGCGCGCCAGCGGCTTTCCCTCGGCCGAATCGCCCCGCGGCAGCAGCTGGTGGATGGTCCGCGTGGTGAGCGCCAGCCGGCGCGCGGTGGCCGGGTGGGTGCTGAACCACTCGGCGGTCGGCGCCTGCGGATTGTTGCGCTCCTCGCGCATCAGCTCCTGGAAGAGCTCCACCATCCCGTTGGGGTCCACGCCGGTGGAGATCAGGTACTTCACCGCCTCCTGGTCGGCCGCCGTCTCGTCGGCCCGCGAGTGCGAGGCGGTCCACAGCTCCGAGCCCACCTGCAGCGCCTGCTGGTCCAGGATCGGCCCGCGCCCCAGGATCTTGCGGTAGAGGAGCGAGCTCATCCCGCTCGTGCGCATCTGACGCTCCAGGTTGCGCGCGCCGTGGCGCAGCGCCACGTGCGCCACCTCGTGCGCCAGCACCCCCGCCAACTCGGCCACGTTGCTGGTCCGCGCGATCAGCCCGCGGTTCACGTACACGTACCCGCCGGGGAGCGCGAACGCGTTCACCGCGTCGCTGTCCACGATGTAGAAGTGGTACGTGAGGTCCGGCCGCGCGCTGTGCCGGGCGACCAGGTTCCCCAGGTCGTTCACGTACAGGTTCAGCGGCGCGTCCTGCACCAGGGGGAGACGGGCGTTCAGGTTCGCCGCGATCTGCGACCCCAGGTCCTTCTCCTGCGCCTCGCTCACGCACCCCGCCAGTGCCGGCAGCAGCGCCAGCCCCAGGGCCGCCCGGCGCGCCCAGCCGCCGCGGGCCCGGGGAGCGCCGCCGCCGGCGGGGCGGCTCACTGGCGGTCCTGCGGCACCGGGGTCAGCGAGCGGACGCGGGCGCGGAAGTTCTGGAACTCGCGCGTGTCGGTGATCAGCCGCGTGCTGTTGGCGCCCTGCGTCTGGTTGATCATCGCCTGCGTGTTCTGGATGCGCTCGCCCGTCATGGGGTGCGTGGCGAACCACTGCTCCACCTTGCTGGGGTTGCGCTGCTGCTCGGCCTGCAGCTTGTTGAAGAACTGCGGCAGCCCGTTGGGGTTGTAGCCGGTGCGCATCATGAACGCCACCGCGTCGCGGTCGGCCTCGCGCTCGGCGTCGCGGCTGTAGCCGGCGAACACGGCGCTGCCGCCCACCTGGATCCCCGCCTGCTCCACCGTGCCGGGGTTGCGCCGCAGCAGCACGCCGTACAGCACGCTCAGCATGGTGTTGGCGTTCTGCGCCCGCTGCGCCTGCTGGATGCCGTGCCGCTCCACCACGTGGCCGATCTCGTGCGAGAGCACGCCGGCCAGCTGGCTCACGTTGTCGGCGCGCTCGATGATCCCGCGGTTCACGTACACGTAGCCGCCGGGAATGGAGAAGGCGTTGACAACGTCGGAGTTCACCACGTAAAACGTGTACGGGATCCCCCGCGGGTCGGCCTGCGCCGCGATCTGCTTGCCCAACTGGGTGATGTACTGGTTCGTGTACGCGTCCCGGATGATCGGGAGCTGCTGGTTGATCTGGCGCGCGTAGTCGGCGCCGGCCTGCACCTCCTGCTGGGTGCTGAGCGCGGGGGCGCAGGCGCCCACGGTGGCCACGCTGCCCAGCGCGACCGCCGCGGCACCGGCCCGAAGGCTCTTAAGTGCGAGTCTCATAACGTTCTCCATCGGCTCTGGGTTGACCGGTTCTGCCGCTGGGAAAAGGCAAGTTGCGGACCAGATGCCCGAGCCCCTCTCCCGGCGTGAAGAACGCCTCCTGCGCGCCCTGGCGCAGCGCAAGCACCGCGAGGCCGAACGGCTGTTCCTGGTGGAAGGAATCCGCGCCGTGGAAGAGCTCGCCGCGTCGCGGCTCCCGGTGCGGGTGGCGGCCTGGTCGTCCTCCGCCGAGGACGGCGAGCGTGGCGTTGAGCTGCTGCAAACGCTTCAACGCCAACGAGTTCCGCTGCGCGAAGTGGACGACCGGCTCCTCCGCGAGCTGGCCGGCACCGAGCACCCGCAGGGGATCGTGGCCGCGGCCGAGATCCCCAGCCACACGCTCGACTCCCTCTCCGTCGACGCCGATCCCGCGGTGATCCTGGTGCTCGACGCGGTGCAGGACCCCGGCAACTTCGGCACGCTGGCGCGCACGGCCGAGGCGCTGGGCGCGGCGGGGGTGGTGGCGCTCCCCGGCACGGTGGACCCGTGGAACCCCAAGTCGGTGCGCGCGGCGATGGGGTCGTCGTTCCGGCTGCCGATCGTGGCGGCGGGGTGGGGCGAGCTGGCGCCGTGGCTGGAGGCGCGCGGGATCGTTGCCGTGGCGGCGGTGGTGGGCGCCGCGCCGCTCCCCGTGCCACGGATCACGCGGGCCGCGCTGGTGCTGGGGAACGAAGGCGCGGGCGTGGGGGAAGAGACGCTCGCCGCCGCGCGCGTGCACGCGGGCATCCCGCTTCGCGGGCGCGCGGAGAGCCTGAACGTGGCCGCCGCCGGCGCCATCCTGCTGTACGACCTGCTTCGCCAGGACTGACCGAGACCGATGCCCGACATTCTGCTGGTGATCTACGCGGCCATCGTGGGCGCGTGCGTGGGCTCGTTCCTCAACGTGTGCATCTATCGCTGGCCCGAGGGGCTGTCGGTGATCCGCCCGCGCTCGCGCTGCCCGCGCTGCGAGACGCCCATCCGCTGGCACGACAACATCCCCGTGCTCGGCTGGCTGATCCTGCGGGGCAGGTGCCGCCAGTGCGGCGAGCGCATCTCCATCCAGTACCCGCTGATCGAGCTCACCACGGCCAGCCTGTGGGTGGCGGCGGTGCTGCGGCACGGCTTCGCCTGGCAGGCGCTGGCGTCGGCGATCTTCTTCACCCTGCTGCTGGGGATCGCGCTGACCGACGCGCGCACCTACATCATCCCCGACCAGTTCACCTGGGGCGGGCTGGTGATGGGGCTGCTGCTGTCGCTGGCGCCGGGGGGGATCAGCCCGCTGCAGTCGGCGCTGGGCGCGGCGCTGGGGTTCGGGCTGCTGTACGGCATCGCCGTGCTGGGCGCCGCGATCTTCCGCAAGGAGGCGATGGGTGGCGGCGACATCAAGATGATGGCGATGGTGGGCGCCTTCCTGGGCCCGCCGGGGGTGCTGCTGACGGTGTTCCTGGGCGCGCTCTTCGGCAGCCTGATCTTCGGGCCGATCAGCATGAAGACGGGCAAGCTGGTGCCGTTCGGGATCTTCCTGGCGCTCGGCGCCGGGATCACCGAGCCCTGGGGGCAGACGATCATCGACTGGTACGTGCGGCACTTCCTGGGGTGATGCGGAACGGCCGGGCGAGCAGAGACAGGAGCCCTCCCGAAATGTCATGGCGAGCACAGGCTGCTGCCGGGCGGCTGAAGCCACGGCAACGACTACGGAAAGCCTCCCAAACAGCGGGAGGCTTCAAGGGCCGGGGGGAAGATGGGCTGGCGAGCGGCCTGGAAACATCGTGAGCTCGGGCGATCGCCGGGCGGATGAATCCGCGGCAACGACCACGCGAAGTCCGCCTGCGCGGACTACCGGCACGTTCGCGGCCGATGCGCTGGTGCGCGGCACCCGGCGCCGGTGCAGTTCGCAGTTGAAGCCTCCCGCGGTTTGGGAGGCTTCGTGCCGTTCATGGCCGGCGGCTTCAGCCGCTGGAGACGCGACCGATGGCCCTCCAGCCTCGCGGCAGTTGGCGAGGCTGGAGGGCCGTTCATCCTTGCGGGTTTCACCCGCCCGGCCCGGCGCCGGCGAGCAAGGAAAGACTGGGGGGGCGCAGCCATCGCTGGTGCGCCCCCCGTCGTTCTATCCTCATCCCGGCCCCGAAGCCCCTTACCGCCCTCCGTGCCACTCGCGCGCCAGGTACACCACGCGGCCGTCCGGCAGCGCCGACCAGCTGACGTCCGCCAGCACGGCGCTGCCGTCGGGGCGCAGGAGACGGCGCAGGCCACCGCCGCTGGTGACGAGCTGCTGGTGGCGGCGCAGGGCGATCACCCGGTCGTCGAAGGGGATCAGGTCCCACAGGCGCTGGCCGGTGAGCTGCTCGCGGGTGCGGCCCAGCAGCACGCAGGCGGCGTGGTTCGCCTCCACCAGGCGGCCCTCGGGGCTGGCGACCAGCACGCCGTCGACCACCTCGTTCACCACGGTGCGGTGCCACCGCTCGGTCTCGCGCGCGGCGGCCAGGTCGCGGCGCAGCTCCACCACCTCCGCCTGCAGCCGCCACGCGTGCCGCCCGGCCGTGAGCGCCACGCCCGACACCGCCGCCAGCGCCAGCATCCACGCGAACGAGGGCGTGGAGGCGGCCTGCGCCATCCACCGCCCCGTCGCGGGCGCCACGGCCATCGTCAGCGCCGAGGCGATCACGGCGGTCGCCATCAGGTTCACCAACGCCACCGCGCGGCGGCGCGCCAGGTCGTGGCGGCGCACCCGCGGCGGCACGTCGGTGCGCTGGAGGATCAGGGTGGGGCGCTCGCCGCCCTTGGGGAGAAACGTTTCGAGTGCGACGGATGCAGTTGGCATGGCGCGATCGGTCGTGGTGCGGGCGGTCAAGGCGGACATCGGTCCGCTCACGCCTGAGACAACCTTCGTGCCGCCTCGCCCGGCCGGAAAAATCCAGCGAATCCGCGCATTTTCTCCTCTACCCGCCCCCGCCGCGACCGACCGGAATCCATCCACCGTCCAGCAATCCGACACCGTCCGGCACGTCGAGGACTCCGAGATCCCGGACACCTGGGCGACCCCGCCGCGTCCGTTTCGCGGCTCCAGCCTTCCCCGGTTACGACGACGAACGAGGGCACGCGATCCCACCCGCGCACCCCGCCCGTCACCGGGTCCCGGCCTGTCACCCGTCCCGGAGCCCATCCGATCGATTCGGCGATCGCGCCTCAGCCTCCGTTCACCGACACGCGCAGGGTCGCGTACCCCTCCCGCCCGTCCGCAGTGGCGATGATGCCGGCCATCCCCGGCGCGAGCGCCGTCACCTTGCCGCCCGCATCCACCGTGGCGATGGCGGGGTTGGTGGTGGCCCACGCCACGGAGCGGTCCATCACCTCGCCGTCGCTGCTCTTCACCGTGGCCGCGAACCGGGCCGATGCACCCACCGCGAGCACTGCCGCGCCCGGCGTC
>Ga0247773_1000268_pt1 | contig 24079 bp, 15 predicted proteins | sample UWRJL092311B6_FD_179934 | JGI IMG/M metagenome (GOLD analysis project Ga0247773, IMG submission 179934) | Plant litter microbial communities from Arlington Agricultural Research Station in Wisconsin, United States - UWRJ-L092-311B-6 | ecosystem: Environmental > Terrestrial > Plant litter >... | reverse complement strand
CGGTGGGCAGCGGCACCCGGCCGGGACGCTCGCCGTCGGACAGCGCGGCCCAGTCCAGCTCCTGGCCGCTCAGCCACAGCTGGCCGGCGGTGTCGAGCAACCGGAAGGCTTCCGGCTCGTCCTGGCCGGCGTGCGGCAGGCTGGTCAGCAGCAGGTCCGAGTCGGTGGCGGCGGGATGCCGGCGGGCCAGCGAGGTGAGCGTGCCGCCGGGCCCGACCTCGACCAGCGCATGCCGGTCGGTGCCGGTCAGCAGTCCGGTCAGCGTGTCGCCGAACCGCACGGTGGCCCGCAGGTGCGCCGCCCAGTACCCGGGATCGCAGGCCTGCTCGGCGGTCAGCCAACTGCCGGTGTGGTCCGACAGCACCGGCAGCGCCGGTGGCCGCAGGTTCAGCGTGGCCACGGTGTCGGCGAAGGTGGCCATCACCGGGTCGACCAGGCCGGAATGCGCCGCGGCGCTGATGTGCAGCCGGCGGACCTCGATGCCGCGCTGCTCCAGTTCGGTGGCGAACCGGGCCACCTCCGCCCGCGGCCCGGACACCACGCACTGGTCCGGGCCGTTGATGGCGGCGATGGACAGCGGGCCGGTCAGCAACCGGTGCAACTCGGCCTCGGCCAGTGACACCGCGATCATCGCGCCGGCCGGCAGGTCCTCCAGCAGCCGGCCGCGGGTCGCGACCAGGGTCACCGCGTCGGGCAGGTCGAACACGCCGGCGACGCAGGCGGCGGCGTAGGCCCCCAGGCTGTGCCCGGCGACCGCGTCGGGCAGCACGCCCCAGTGCTGCCAGAGCCGGGCCAGCGCGTACTCCACGGTGAAGACGCAGGCCTGGGCCACCGACATGGCCCGTAGCCGGTCGGCGGCCGCCCGGTCGTCCTGTCGTGCGTACAGCACCTCCCGCAGGTCCATCCCGAGCGCCGGGGCGAACCGCCGGGCGCACTCGTCGACCTGCTCGGCCAGCACCGGTTCGCCGGCATACAGCTGGCGGGTCATCCCGACGTACTGGCCGCCCTGGCCGGGGAACAGGAACGCCAGCCGCTGCCGTCCGGACCGTGTCGGCCAGGCCGTCGTCCGGGCCGCGGTGAGCGCGGTGACCAGGCCGGCGGTGTCCTCGGCCACCGCGTAGCCACGGTGGGCCAGGTGCCGGCGGCCGGTCTGCAGCGTCCAGGCGATGTCGGCCAGTTCGGCGGCATCGGTGGCCGGCCGCGCCGCGTCCGGCCCGGCGGCCGGTCTCGTCGCGTCCGGCCCGGCTGCCTGCTGCCCGGCTGCCTGCTGCCCGGCTGCCTGCTGCTCGGCTGCCTGTCGTTCGGCTGCCAGGTGCTCGGCGAGGTTGGCCGCCACCGCTCGCAACGCGGGCCGGCTGCGGCCCGAGAACGGCACCAGCCGCCAGCCGCGGGTGGCCGGCTGCCGCTGCCGCTCCGGGGCCTGCTGCAGGACCACGTGCGCGTTGGTGCCGCCGATGCCCAGGGAGTTGACGCCGGCCCGCAGCGGGCCGGTCGCGGTCCAGTCCCGCAGCCTGGTGTTGACCTCGAACGGCGTGCTGGCGAAGTCGATGGCCGGGTTGGGGGTGTCGAAGTGCAGGCTCGGCGGGATCGCCCGGTGGCGCAGCGCGAGCACCGCCTTGATGAAGCCGGCGACGCCGGCCGCCGCGTCGGTGTGGCCGATGTTGGTCTTCACCGAGCCGATCCAGCACCGGTGGCCGCCGTCGGCACCGGCGGCCTCGGCGGCTTCGGCGGCGAAGGCCGAGGCCAGCGCGGCGATCTCGACCGGGTCGCCGAGCGGGGTGCCGGTGCCGTGCGCCTCCAGGTAGCTCACCGACTCCGAGCCGATACCGGCCAGCCGCAGCGCGGTCGCCACCGCCTCGGCCTGGCCGGTCACGCTCGGCGCGGTGTAGCCGATCTTGCCGGCGCCGTCGTTGTTGATCGCCGAGGCCAGGATCACCGCGTGCACGGTGTCGCGGTCGGCCAGCGCGTCGGCCAGTCGCTTGAGCACCACGATGCCGGCGCCGTCGCCGCCCACGGTGCCGTCCGCGGCCGCGTCGAAGGCCCGGCAGTGCCCGTCGGCGGACAGGATGCCGGTCTCGGAGTATTCCCCCGGATAGGCCGGTACGTGCACGGTGACGCCACCGGCCAGGGCCAGGTCGCACTCACCGGCCAGCAGCGCCTGCCCGGCCAGGTGGATGGCCACCAGCGAGGTCGAACAGGCCGTCTGCACCGTCACGGCCGGCCCGCGCAGTCCCAGCTTGTAGGAGGCACGGGAGGTCAGGAAATCGATCCCGCTGCCCAGCCGCAGCTCGAACTCGCCGACCTCGGCCAGCAGCGGGCTGTCGCGGCGGGACTGCAGCAACCCGGCGTACCCGGTCTGGCTGCTGCCGGCGTACACCCCGACCGCGCCGGGGGTGCCGGTCGGGTCGTAGCCGGCGTGCTCCAACGCCTCCCAGACGCATTCGAGGAAGACCCGGTGCTGCGGGTCCATCAGGAGCGCCTCGCGGGGTGGGTAGCCGAAGAATTCCGCGTCGAAGCAGTCCGGATCCGCCAGCAGGCCGCAGGCCGGCCGGTGCCGGGCGCCCTCCGGGGCGGCGAGCCCGACGATGGATTCGACCCCGCCGGCCAGGTTGCGCCAGTACTCGGCCAGCGTCCGGGCGCCGGGCAGCCGTACCGCCATCCCGATCACCGCCAACTGGGTATCGGTACTCAGCGACTCGGCATCGGGATCCGGAAGTCCGCTGCTCATCGGCGGGCCCGCAACCGGCCGAGCCGTTCGCGGCCGTCGGAGCGGACGGCGGGAGCCGAACCGGCCGGCTCGCCACCACGGTCGGCCCGGTCGCCGTCGCGTCCTTCCAGGTGGCGGGCCAGCGCGCCGATGGTCGGGTAGCGGAACAGCGCCACCAGCGGCAGGTCGGCCCGCAACTCGGCGGTGATCCGCTGGTGTGCCCGTCCCAGTAGCAGCGAGTGGCCGCCGAGGTCGAAGAAGTTGTCCTCGGCGCCCACCTGGTCCAGGCCGAGCACGTCCCGCCAGATCTCGGCGAGCTTGCGCTCGGCGGCACCGCTGGCCGGCCGGCCGCGCGGCGCGGCGTCGTGGCGGGGCGGTGGCAGCCGGCTCGCGTCGATCTTGCCGTTGCGGGTGGTCGGCAACGCATCCAGCCAGACGTAGGACGCCGGCACCATGTACGCGGGCAGGCTCGCGCCGAGCCGCCGGCGCAACTCGGCCGGCTCGGGCACGGCCGCCTGCCCGGTGGCGACCAGGTAGGCCACCAACTGCGCCGACGCCGGGGGAGAGCCGACCGCCGCCACGTGCGCCTGCTCGATGCCCGGCAGCCGGCGCAGCGCCGCGGCAATCTCGCCGGGCTCGATCCGGTACCCGCGCAGTTTGAGCTGGGAGTCGGTGCGGCCCAGGAACTCCAGCGAGTCGTCAGCGCGGCGCCGGGCCAGGTCACCGGTGCGGTAGAGCCGTTCGCCGGCCCGGCCGAACGGGTCGGGCACGAAGCGGTCGGCGGTCAGTTCCGGACGGTTGAGGTAACCCAGAGCCAGCCCCACGCCGCCCAGGTACAGCTCACCGGGGATTCCCGGAGGTGACGGGCGCATCCGGTCGTCCAGCACCCGCGCGCTGACCCCGGGCAGCGGCCGGCCGATGCCGGGCAACGCCGATTCGCCGTCGACCCCGCTGCCGACCTCGGCCCAGGTCGCGGTGACGGTCGCCTCGGTCGGGCCGTAGGCGTTGACCACGGTGTACGGGGTGTCCGGTCGGGCCCGGGCGCTCAGCCGGTCCCCGCCGGTGAGCAGCAGCCGCAGCGCGGCGGGCGGCTCGGGCATGGCCAGCAGCGACTCGGCCAGGGTGGTGGGCAGGTCGGCGACCGTGATCCGGTGCTCGGCGAGCCAGTCGCGCAGCCGGGTGGCGACCAGCCGGACCTCCTCACCGGGCACGTGCAGGCTCGCCCCGGCCACCAGCGCCGGCCAGATCTCGCCGACCGAGACGTCGAAGGCCGGGGAGGCGAACAGGACCGTCCGGTCGGCGGCGCACAGTTGGAAGGTCTCCAGATGCCAGTCGAGGAGGTTGGCCAGCGCCCCGTGGCCGATCAGCACGCCCTTGGGCGTGCCGGTCGAGCCCGAGGTGTAGATCAGGTACGCCGGGTCGGTCGGGCCGACCGGTGGCAGCTCCGGCAGCGGCTCGTCGGCCGCGGCGTCCGGGCCGGACACCGCGAACGCGGTCACCCCGGCCGGCAGCACGGCGCCGGACGGTTCGTCGACCAGCGCCCGGCGCACCCCGGCCTCGGTGCAGCAGAACGCCACCCGCTCGGCGGGCATGCCCGGGTCCATCGGCAGGAACGCCGCGCCCGCGAGCAATACCGCCAGCTCGGCCACCACCAGTTCCGGCCCGCGCGGCAACAGCACGGCCACCACCTCGCCGCCGGCCACGCCGTCCCGGCGCAGGGTGGCGGCCAGCCGGTGGGCGCGGCGCACCAGCTCGCGGTAGGTCAGGCAGGCGCCGGCGGCCTGGACGGCGACCGCGTCCGGAGCCGCCGCCGCGCGCTCCAACACCGCCCGGCGGACATCGCGGAACGGCATGGCCGCCCGGGCCGGCTCGGTCTCGGCTTGCGACCCGGCCGCGCCGAGCAGCGGCAGGTCGCCGACCGCGGTCGCCGGCGCGGCCACCGCGGCCTCGAGCAGCCGCAGGTAGCGGGCCGCCATCTCGCGCATGGTGGACTCGTCGAACAGGTCGGCGTTGTACTCCCAGAGCAGCAGGACGCGCTCGTCGACCTGGCCGGAATCGACCGTCTGGCTCTCGGCCCGGGGGATGACCACCACGTCGAGGTCGGTCTTGGCCGAGCCGTTGCCGCGTTCGAACACCGTCGCGGTGGCGCCGTCCAGGTCGAGTTCGGGCAGCGGCGAGTCGTTGACGCTGAACAGGATCTGCGCCATCGGCTGGACGGCGGCGTCGCGCTGCGGGTTGAGTGCCCGCACCACCTCGACGAACGGCAGCTCCTGGTGCTGGGCGGCCTGGAACACCACGTCCTGCGCGTGCCGGGCCAGCTCGAGGAAGGGCAGCTCGGGGCTGACCTCGCAGCGCTGCACCACGGCGTTGACGAACATGCCGACCACGTCCTGCGCTCCGGGGATCTGCCGGTTGGCGTAGGCCGAGCCGATGCAGACGTCCCGCTCGCCGGTATAGCGGTGGAGCAGGGCGGCGAAGGCCGCGTACATCGTGCAGAACAGGGTGAGCCGGTGTGCCCGGCTGAACGCCCGCACCGCCGCGGGCAGCTGCGGTGGCAGCTCGATGCGCAGCGTGTCGCCCCGGTAGGTCTGGACGTTCGGCCGGGGCCGGTCGGGCTGCAGGGCCAGCGGGGCCGGCATCGACTCGAGCTGCTTGCGCCAGTACTCCAGCTGGGTCGCCAGCACCGCACCCCGGACGTCAGAGCCACCGGCGTCAGCAGCCGCCAGCTGGTCTCGTTGCCACTGCGCGTAGTCGTGGTACTGGACCCGGGCGTCGGCCAACGGCGACGGCTCGGATCGCGCGTAGGCGTTGTAGAGGGCCTTGAGCTCGCGCATCAGCAGGGCGAAGGACCAGCCGTCGTGCACCATGTGGTGCTCGACCAGCACCAGCTCGTACTCGTCGTCGGCGAGCCGGATGGCCGTCCAGCGCAGCAGCGGCAGGCTGGCGAGGTCGAACGGCCGGTGCAACTCCTCCTCGACCAGGTCCTCGGCCGCCGCCGCGCGCTCGGCCGCCGGCCGCCCGGTCAGGTCGATCCGGGTGGCCCGGACCGGCGCCGGCTCGGCGATCAGCTGCCGCAGGCCGTCCTCGCCCTGGACGTAGGTGGTGCGCAGGATGGCGTGCCGGCGGGCCAGCTCGGTGATCACCCGGTCGAAGACGTCCAGGTCGAACCGTCCCACCACCCGGATGGTGGTCTGGGTGTGGTAGGCGATGCTGTCCGGGGCGAGCGCGGTGTGCAGCCAGACCTGCTCCTGCTGGCGCGACAGCGGCGCCTGCTGGCGGGGCGTCGCGGTGAGCGCCGGCAGGCCGGCCTGCTGGAGCCCGTCGCGGCGATCGGTGAGCAGCCGGGCCAGTTGCTCGATGTTCGGCGTCGAGAGCACCTCGACCGGCGAGACGGCCACCTGCTCCTCGGCCTGGATGCGCGCCGCGATCCGGGTGGCGGTCAGCGAGTGGCCACCGAGGTCGAACAGGTCCTCGGTGATCCCGATCCGGTCCAGGCCGAGCAGGTCGCACCAGATCGCGCTCAGCCGGTGCTCCAGCTCGGTGCGGGGCGCGAGGTAGCCGTCGGCACGCCGGGCCGGCTGCACCGGTGGCAGCGCCGCCCGATCGACTTTGCCGTTGGGCAGGCAGGGCATCGCGTCGAGGATGGTGAACACCGACGGGACCATGTAGTCGGGCAGCTCGTCGCGCGCGTGCCGGCGGATCGCGGCCGCGGTGGGCACCCGGCGGTCCTCGCGCGGCACCAGGTAGGCCACCAGGCGGTGCTGGCCGCCGGGTCCGCTGGGACTGGCCTCGACGTGCGCCTGCAGGATGTCGGGGTGCCGGGTGAGCGCCGCCACCACCTCCAGCGGCTCGATCCGGTAGCCCCTGATCTTCAGCTGGGAGTCGTCCCGCCCGAGGAACTGCAGGCCCCGCTCGAGCCGGCGGACCAGGTCGCCGGTGCGGTAGAGGCGCTCACCGGGATTTCCCGGATCGGGTACGAAGCGCTCGGCGGTCAGGTCCGGACGCCCGAGGTAGCCGCGGGCCAGCAGCCGGCCGCCGATGTAGAGCTCGCCGGCCTCGCCGTCGGCCACCGGCCGCAGCTGGTCGTCCAGGACGTGGACGCTCGCCCCGTCGACGGGGTCGCCGATCGGCAGCGGGTCGGGCACGGTGCCCGGCCCGGGTTCGAAGCGGGCGGTGGTCGCGGTCACCGTGGTCTCGCTGAGCCCGTAGGCGTTGATCACCGGTACCGGGCTGTGCGCCTGCCAGCGCGCCAGGGTGGCGGCGTAGCCCGCCTCGCTGCCGATCACCACCAGCCGCAGCGACGGCGGCAACGGCCGCGGCTGCGCGTCCAGGTCGCTCGTCCACTGGGTCCAGTAGGGCGTCGGCAGGTTCACCACGCTCACCCGCAGCTCGTCCAACTGCCGCTCCAGTTCGGCCGGGGTCGGCAACGAGTCCGGCAGCACGACCACCGCGGCGCCGGCCGCCAGCGTCGGAAAGACCTCCTCGGCGAACACGTCGAAGGCGGGATTGGCGAACTGCAGCACCCGGTCCCGCTCGGTCAGGGCGTAACACCGGATCAGGGCCGCCGCGTGGTTGGACACCGCACGGCGCGGCACCGCCACCGGCTTGGGCTCGCCGGTCGAGCCTGAGGTGAACACGACGTAGCCGAGGTCCTCGGGGTGGTACGGAGCCGCCGGGGCCTCGGCGGACGGCTCGACCTCCGCGTCGACCTGCAGCACCTTGGTGCCGGGTATCGCGTCGGCGACCGGGCGCCGGGCGGCGTCGGTGAGGATCCAGCGCACCCGGGCCGTCTCGGCCAACGCCGCCAGTCGTCGCGTCGGGTTGCCCACGTCCAGCGGCAGGTAGGCCGCACCGCCGCGCAGCACGCCGAGCAGCGCGGCGATCAGGTCCGAGCCGCGGGGCAGCAGCACCCCGACCAGGTCCTCGGCGCCCACACCGGCGTCGCGGAGTCGGTCGGCCAGTCGCCGCGCGCGGCGGTCCAGCCCGGCCCGGTCCAGCGGGTCCGCTCCGACAACTGCGGGGGCGTGCGGCGCAAGGGCCACCCAGTCGCTGATGGCATGGCAAATATCGGTCCGGTCCATGACGGGCCGCCTCTCCGATTATCGGAAAACGCCTACGTCGGTCTGGGTACGTTCAGCAGCTGCCGGTTCGGGCGAGAGAACAGGCGCCAGGCGAGATTCGCCTTACGCACACGCCAAATCAACCCTGATCACATATGGATTAACTACCGCTCACATATGGATAGGTGTCTGCATCACACGTTATTGAGCAACCACGATCAAGTCAATCAAACGTACTAATTGGTATTAGGCTTACATAGTTTTGACGCTGCGGAATCCGGCTGCGCGACGAGTTCAGCCGGGTTCGCGCCGGTCCAGCTCCGCCCGCACCCGGACGAGCTCGTCGCGCAGCCGGGCGGCCGCCTCGAAATCCAGTGCGGCCGCTGCCGCGGCCATCTCGGCCTCCAGATCGGCCAGCAGCCGGCGCAGCTCCCAACCGGTCCGGGCGGCCAGCTGCACGGCCGCCGTCCGGGTCGAGGTGTCCGCGGTCGCGGCGCCCGGAGAGTCGGCGTCGTCGCGCAGCACCGGCATCACCGCCGGCGCCGCCCCCAGGTGATGGACCCGGCCGGTCTCTGGCACCCGGCGCTGCCGCCGCCGGCCGACCAGGTCGCGGGCCCGGCCGGAGCCGGGCGGCACTCCCGCGCCATCGGCATCGCTCATGCCGCCATGGTAGGTCGGGGGGCGCCTGCCGGGCGGCAGCCGGCTTCACCCATGCTTAGACTGGGAACCAGCAGCTCGTGAAAGTTTTCACGAGCGTCCGCCAGGTACTGCTGCCGAGCCGAGGGGGCCGCGATGACCACGATCGCCGAAGGCCCGCACCCGCTGCCGGTCGCCGCCGAGCAGCCCGAGGACAGCGCCTACGACGCCGACGTGATCGTGGTCGGTGCCGGGCCGTCCGGCTCGGCCGCCGCGTACTGGATGGCCACCGCGGGCCTGGACGTGCTGCTGCTGGAGAAGACCTCCTTCCCCCGCGAGAAGGTGTGCGGGGACGGGCTGACCCCGCGCGGCACCCGGGCCCTGGTCGAGCTGGGGATCGACGTCAGCGAGGCGGCCGGCTGGTTGCACAACAAGGGCCTGCGGGTGATCGGCGGCGGGATGCGGCTGGAGCTGGACTGGCCCCAGCTCGCCTCGTTCCCCGACTACGGCCTGGTCCGGCCGCGGGCCGACCTCGACCAGCTGCTGGTTCGGCACGCGGTCAAGGCCGGTGCCCGGCTGCACGAGCAGACCTCGGTCACCGCTCCGCTGCTGAACAAGCAGGGCCGGGTGGTCGGGGTACAGGCCAAGGCCGGTCCCGAGCGGGCCGAGCGCTCCTACCGGGCTCCGCTCGTACTGGCCTGCGACGGGGTGTCCGGCCGGTTCGCGCTCGCGCTGGGCCTGCAGCGCGACGACCGGCGGCCGATGGGCGTGGCGGTGCGCCGCTACTACACCAGCCCGCGCACCCACGACGACTACCTGGAGTCCTGGCTGGAGCTGTGGGACGGCCCGCCCGGCGCCGACGACGCCAAGCTGCTGCCCGGTTACGGCTGGATCTTCGGGATGGGCGACGGCTCGGTGAACGTCGGGTTGGGCGTGCTGAACTCCTCGGCCGGCTTCCAGAAGACCAACTACCGGTCGTTGCTGACCAGCTGGCTGGACGGCACCCCGGCCGAGTGGGGACTGCGCGAGGAGAACGCGCTGTGCCCGACCCAGGGTGCCGGCCTGCCGATGGGCTTCAACCGGACCCCGCACTACCGCGACGGCGTGCTGCTGGTGGGCGATTCCGGCGGCTCGGTGAACCCGTTCAACGGCGAGGGCATCCCGTACGCGATGGAGTCGGGCAAGTTCGCCGCCGAGGCCGTGGTGCAGGCACTGGCCCGACCGGCCGGCCCGGCCCGGGAGCGCGCGCTGGCCGGCTACCCGGCCGCGATGGCGGCCGAGTGGGGCGCCTACTACCGGCTCGGCGGCGCCTTCGTGAAGCTGATCGGCCAGCCGGCGGTGATGCGGGCCTGTACCCGGCACGGCCTGCCGCACCCGCGGTTGATGAGATTCGTGCTGAAGTTGTTGGCGAACCTGACCGACCCGCACGACGGTGACGCCAGCGACCGGATCATCTCGGCGCTGACCCGGATCACGCCGCCGCTGCGATGACACCCGCGGGAGCCAGCTTAGGTAAGCCTAACCAGTGGCTGGCACGCCAGGCCGACTAACGTGACCGGTGCCTGTCAACAGGGCTGCGGGCCCGGAAACAGCTCGAACAAGATGAGAAGGGAGGCAGGCGACGATGCTGGGGCAGTACCTGCCGATCGTGGTTCTCTTCGCGCTGGCCTTCGGGTTCGCGGTGTTCTCGGTGATCATCGCGACGATAACCGGGCCGAAGCGGTACAACAAGGCCAAGATGGCCTTCTACGAGTGCGGCATCGAGCCGGCACCGATGGCGTCCGGGCCCAACCGGTTCCCGGTGAAGTACTTCCTCACCGCCATGCTGTTCATCGTCTTCGACATCGAGATCATCTTCCTCTATCCCTACGCCGTCGCCAGCCGGGAGCTGAGCCTCTTCGGCCTGGTCGAGATCTTCCTGTTCATCGCCACCGTGTTCGTCGCCTACGCCTATGTCTGGCGGCGCGGCGGCCTCGATTGGGACTGAACCGGTTGAGCCGAGTACTGACCGCCACACAAAGATTGGCCCGCTGACATGGGTTTAGAAGAGAAGCTGCCGGACGGCGTGCTGCTGGCCACCGTCGAGTCCGTGGTCAACTGGACCCGCAAGTCCTCGCTGTGGCCGGTGACGTTCGGGCTGGCCTGCTGCGCCATCGAGATGATGACCTTCGGCGCGCCCCGGTTCGACTCGGCCCGGTTCGGCATGGAGGTGTTCCGGCCCTCGCCCCGGCAGGCCGACCTGATGATCGTGGCCGGCCGGGTCAGCCAGAAGATGGCCCCGGTGGTCCGCCAGATCTATGACCAGATGGCCGAGCCGCGCTGGGTGATCGCGATGGGCGTGTGCGCCTCGTCCGGCGGCATGTTCAACAACTACGCCGTGGTGCAGGGCGTGGACCACATCATCCCGGTCGACATGTACCTGCCCGGCTGCCCGCCGCGTCCGGAGATGCTGATCGACGCGATCCTCAAGCTGCACCACAAGATCTCCAACGAACCGCTCGGGCCCAAGCGCGCCGAGCGGCTGGCCGGCCAGAAGGTCGAGCTGATCCCGTCGAGCCAGCGGTTCGCCAAGTGAGCACCGCGGGGGGCACCGACCCCGAACTCGGGCTGGCCCAGACCTCCGGTGCCCTGCCGGACGGCCGGCAGCGTCCCGGCATGTTCGGTGTCACCGGCACCGGCGACACCTCCGGCTTCTCCGGCCTGCAGCGCGAGCCGTGGGTGGAACTGCCCGCCGGACGTCCCTACGGCGGCTACTTCGACGAGGTGATGGACGCCTTCGCCGAGGCCTACCCCGAAGCCGAGGGCGCCATCGAGAAGGTGGTGCTGCACCGTGGCGAGCTGACGGTGCACCTGCGTCGCGAGCACCTGGCGCGGGCCTGCCAGGCCTTTCGCGACGACCCCGCGCTGCGGTTCGAGCTGCTGTCCAGCGTGCACGGCGTCGACTACCTGGCCCGCGAGGGTGCCGACGGGGCGCGGTTGCACGCGGTCTACCAGCTGACCTCGATGACCTTCCGGCGCCGGATCCGGCTCGAGGTCGCGGTGACCACCGCCGACCCACACGTCCCGTCGGTCACCGCCGTCTACCCGACCGCGGACTGGCAGGAGCGCGAGGCCTGGGACCTGTTCGGGATCATCTTCGACGGGCACCCGGCGCTGACCCGGATCATGATGCCCGACGACTGGGACGGCCACCCGCAGCGCAAGGACTACCCGCTGGGCGGCGTGCCGGTCGACTACAAGGGCGCCACCATCCCGCCCCCGGACGAGCGGCGGGCCTACCGGTGACCGGCCCGCGCACCCGGGTTTCGAGCAGCGCCGCGGCACCCAGCGGAAGGAGCAGCCGGTGACCACCTCCGATTTCTACAGCCCGTCCCGCGAGACCACCGAGGGACGGATCTACAACGTCTCCGGCGGCGACTGGGACACGGTGCTGGGCAACGACCCGCTGCACGAGGAGCGGCTGATCGTCAACATGGGCCCGCAGCACCCGTCCACCCACGGTGTGCTCCGGCTGGTGCTCGAACTCGAGGGCGAGACGGTCACCGACGCCCGGGTGGTGATCGGCTACCTGCACACCGGCATCGAGAAGAACGCCGAGTTCCGCACCTGGACCCAGGGCAGCACCTTCGTGACCCGGGCCGACTACCTGTCGCCGCTGTTCAACGAGACCAGCTACGCGATGGCGGTGGAGAAGCTGCTCGGCATCACGGTGCCCGACCGGGCCAACCTGATCCGGGTGATGATGATGGAGATCAACCGGATCTCCTCGCACTGGGTGTGGCTGGCCACCGGCGGCATGGAGCTGGGCGCGCTGACCGCGATGACCAACGGCTTCCGGGCCCGTGAGCGCTGCCTGGACATCCTGGAGATGATCACCGGCCTGCGGATGAACCACGCCTACGTCCGGCCCGGCGGCCTGGCGCAGGACCTGCCCGACGGTGCGCTACCCAAGATCCGGGACTGGATCAAGGCGATGGACACCGAGATCGCGGGTGTCGACAAGCTGCTGCGCGGCCAGCCGATCTGGATCAACCGGCTCAAGGGCGTCGGCTGGATCGGTGTCGAGGGCTGCCTGGCCCTGGGCGTCACCGGGCCGCTGCTGCGCTCGGCCGGCCTGCCCTGGGACCTGCGCAAGACCGAGCCGTACCTGGGCTACGAGACCTACGACTTCGACGTCCCGACCGACGACGGCGGCGACTGCTGGAGCCGGTTCGTGGTGCGGGTCGCGGAGATGCGCGAGAGCCTGCGGATCATCGCCCAGGTGGTGGAGCGGATCGAGCAGACTCCGGGCCGGGTGATGGTCGACGACCCCAAGATCGCCTGGCCGGCGCAGCTGTCGATCGGCTCGGACGGCATGGGCAACTCGCCCGCGCACGTCAACAAGATCATGAACGGCTCGATGGAAGCGCTGATCCACCACTTCAAGCTGGTCACCGAGGGCTTCCGGGTGCCGGCCGGGCAGGTCTACGTGCCGATCGAGGGCCCGCGCGGCGAACTCGGCGCGCACGTGGTCTCCGACGGCGGCACCCGGCCCTACCGGGTGCACCTGCGCGATCCCTCGTTCGTCAACCTGCAGGCCGTCGCGGCGATGTCGATCGGCGGCCTGATCGCCGACGTGATCGCGTCGGTGGCCTCGATCGACCCGGTGATGGGTGGGTGTGACCGCTGATGGCCAACCAACGACTGAGCCTGATCGACATCGGCCGGCCCGGTGACCCCGGGGTCTTCGGCGACGAGATCCGGGCCGGGGCCGCCGAGATCATCGCCCGGTATCCGGCCGGGCAGTCCCGGTCGGCGCTGCTGCCGATGCTGCACCTGGTGCAGTCCGAGCAGGGCTACGTCTCGGCCGACGGCATCGCCTTCTGCGCCGAGACGCTGGAGCTGACCAAGGCCCAGGTCGCCGCGGTGGCCACCTTCTACACGATGTACAAGCGCACTCCGACCGGTGAGTACCTGGTCAGCGTCTGCACCAACACCCTGTGCGGGATGCTCGGCGGCGACGACATCTACCGGGCACTGTCCGAACGGCTCGGCGTCGGGATGAACCAGACCGCCGGCACCCCGGGCACGCCCGGCTCGATCACGCTGGAGCACGCGGAGTGCCTGGCGGCCTGCGACTACGCGCCGGTCGTCACGGTGAACTACGAGTTCTTCGACAACCAGACGCCCGACTCGGCCCTGGCGCTGGTCGAGGACCTGCAGGGCGGCAACCGGCCGATGCCGACCCGGGGCGCCCCGCTGTGCAGCTTCGCCGAGATCTCGCGGCAGATCGCCGGCTTCGTCGACCAGCGGCCGGTCTCGGCGCGGGCGCAGGCGACCGGGCCGCAGACCGAGGCCGGCGTCCGGCTCGCCCAGCAGCTCGGCCAGCAGGCACCGGGCTACCCGCCGGGCGAGGACTCCGGTTCCAGCTCGGCCGATGCCGAAGCCACCGCGGCCGGCAACTCCGGCAAGCCCGACTACACCAGCTCCAACGACGCCCCGCTCAATACCGTCAAGAGCGACCCGGCCGCGGCGTCACCGACCGGTGGCCAGAGCGAACGAATCGATAAGGCTGACTGACATGCCGCTTACCCCCGTGCTGACCAAGCGGTTCGGCACCAACGCGCCGTGGCTGCTGGACAACTACGTCAAGCTCGACGGCTACGCCGGGCTGCGCAAGGCCCTGGCCATGCAGCCGGACGAGCTGATCGCGCTGGTCAAGGACTCCAACCTGCGCGGCCGCGGCGGCGCCGGCTTCCCGACCGGCATGAAGTGGCAGTTCATCCCGCAGGCCAAGCCCGGTGAGGCGGCCAAGCCGCACTACGTGGTGGTCAACGCCGACGAGGGCGAGCCGGGCACCTGCCGCGACCTGCCGCTGATGATGAACGACCCGCACTCGATGCTCGAGGGCATCATCATCGCCTGCTACGCGGTGCGCGCCCAGCACGCCTTCGTCTACATCCGCGGCGAGGCGGTGCACGCGATCCGCCGGGTCACCCAGGCGGTGAACGAGGCCTACGCCCAGGGCTACCTGGGCGAGAACGTGCTCGACAGCGGGCTGCGCTTCGACATCACCGTGCACGGCGGCGCCGGGGCCTACATCTGCGGCGAGGAGACCGCGCTGCTGGACTCGCTGGAGGGCAAGCGCGGCCAGCCGCGGCTCAAGCCGCCGTTCCCGGCCACCAACGGCCTCTACGACGCACCCACCGTGGTGAACAACGTCGGCACCCTGGCCAGCGTCCCCTACATCGTGTTGGGCGGCGCCGCCTGGCACAAGCAGCTGGGTCCGGACGGCTCGCCCGGCACCTCCATCTACTCGCTGTCCGGACGGGTGGCCAACCCCGGCCAGTACGAGGCCCCGATGGGCACCACGCTGCGCGAGCTGCTGGAGCTGGCCGGCGGCATGAGCCGTGGCCTGCCGCTGAAGTTCTGGACGCCCGGCGGGTCCTCGACGCCGCTGTTCACCGCCGAGCACCTGGACGTGCCGCTGGACTTCGACTCGGTGGCCAAGGCCAAGTCGATGAACGGCACCTCGGCGGTGATGATCTTCGACGAGGGCGACAGCGTGGTGCAGGCCGTGCTGAAGTGGACCGAGTTCTACGAGCACGAGTCCTGCGGCAAGTGCACGCCGTGCCGGGAGGGCAACTACTGGACCGCCCAGATCCTGGAGCGGATCTGGCACGGTCGCGGCACGGTGGCCGACCTGGACACCCTGCTCGACGTCAGCGACAACATCCTGGGCCGCTCGTTCTGCGCGCTCGGCGACGGCGCGACCAGCTGCATCACCTCGTCCCTGCAGTACTTCCGGGACGAGTACCTGGCCCTGATCGCTCAGAACCCGGACGGCGGCGTCGAGCCGGACGTGGCCGCCCTGACCGGAGCCCACCGATGACCGTCGCACCCGCCCAGCCCGGCACCGGGCAGCGCCCGGCCGAGGACCTGGTCACCGTCACCATCGACGGCATCGAGATCTCGGTGCCCAAGGGCACCCTGCTGATCCGGGCCGCCGAGCAGATCGGCATCCAGATCCCGCGGTTCTGCGACCACCCGTTGCTGGAACCGGCCGGGGCCTGCCGGCAGTGCCTGGTCGAGGTCACCGACATGGGCAACGGTCGCGGCATGCCCAAGCCGGCCGCGTCCTGCACCACCACGGTGATGCCCGGCATGGTGATCAAGACCCAGCTGACCTCGGCGGTGGCCGACAAGGCCCAGCAGGGCGTGATGGAGCTGCTGCTGATCAACCACCCGCTGGACTGCCCGGTCTGCGACAAGGGCGGCGAGTGCCCGCTGCAGAACCAGGCGATGAGCAACGGCCGGGCCGACTCCCGGTTCGCCGACGTCAAGCGCACCTTCGCCAAGCCGGTCGCGGTGTCCAGCCAGGTGCTGCTGGACCGGGAGCGCTGCGTGCTGTGCCAGCGCTGCACCCGGTTCTCCGAGCAGATCGCCGGCGACCCGTTCATCGACCTGCTCGAGCGCGGCGCCCAGCAGCAGATCGGCACCTCGACCGACACCCCGTTCCAGTCCTACTTCTCCGGCAACACCGTGCAGATCTGCCCGGTCGGCGCGCTGACCGGCGCGTCCTACCGGTTCCGGGCCCGGCCCTTCGACCTGATGTCGACCCCGAGCGTGTGCGAGCACTGCTCGTCCGGCTGCGCCCAGCGCACCGACTGGCGGCGCGGCAAGGTCACCCGGCGGCTGGCCGGCGAGGACGCCGAGGTCAACGAGGAGTGGAACTGCGACAAGGGCCGGTGGGCCTTCCAGTACGCCAGCCAGCCCGACCGGCTGCTCACCCCGATGGTCCGCGACGGCTCCGGCCGGCTGGTCGAGACGTCCTGGCCGCAGGCGCTGGAGGCGGCCGCGACCGGCCTGGCCTGGGCCCGCGACAACGGCGGAGTCGGGGTGCTGCCCGGTGGCCGGCTCACCGAGGAGGACGCCTACGCCTACGCCAAGTTCGCCCGGGTGGTGCTGGGCACCAACGACATCGACTACCGCTCGCGGCCGGGCTCGGCCGAGGAGCTGGCCTTCCTCGGCGCGGCGGTCGCTGGCAGCACTCCCGCGACCGGTGGTGTCACCTACACCGACCTGGAGCAGGCCGGCACGGTGCTGCTGATCGGCTTCGAGCCCGAGGAGGAGTCACCGATCACCTTCCTGCGGCTGCACAAGGCGGCCCGCAACGGCCGGTGCACGGTGTACTCGATCGCGGCGCTGGCCAGCCGCGGGCTGGACAAGCTCGGCGGCCGGTTGCTGCCCGCGGTGCCCGGCACCGAGGCAGCGGCGATCGCCGCCGTCAACAGTGAGCTGCGCGCGGCGCTGGCCACCGGGATCATCCTGGTCGGCGAGCGGATGGCGGTGGTTCCCGGTGCGCTGAGCGCGGTCCTGGAGCTGGCCACCAGCACCGGCGCCCGGCTGGCCTGGGTGCCGCGGCGGGCCGGTGAGCGCGGGGCGGTGGACGCCGGCGCGCTGCCGACCCTGCTGCCCGGGGGCCGTCCGGTCAGCGACGACGCGGCCCGGGTCGAGGTCGAGCGGATCTGGAACGCGCACGTGCCGGCCATGCCCGGACGGGACCTGCCGGCCCTGCTGGCGGCCACCCTGGACCCCGAGGCGCCGCTCGGCGGGCTGCTGGTCGGCGGCGTGGAGCTGGCCGACCTGCCCGACCCGACGCTGGCCGAGGCGGCGTTGGCCGCGGCCGGCTTCGTGGTCAGCCTGGAGATCCGGGCGTCCGCGGTGACCGCGCACGCCGACGTGGTGCTGCCGGTGGCGGTGGCCGCCGAGAAGGCCGGCCGGTTCGTGACCTGGGAGGGCCGGCGGCGGCCGTTCGACCTCACCCTGACCAACACCGGCCAGATGGCCGACGGCCGGGTGCTCAACGCCCTGGCCGACGAGCTGGACGTCGACCTCGGACTGCCCGATCACCTCAGCGCCCGGGACGAGCTGGCCGCCCTGGGCGCCGGCATCGGCCGGGGCCGCCGGCCCGAGTCGGCCTCCTACCGTCCGGCCGAGGTCGGCACCTCGCTGGTACTGGCCACCTGGCACGAGCTGATCGACGGCGGCCGACTCAGCGACGGCGAGCAGAACCTGGCCGGCACCAGCAAGCCGCTGCGGGTGCTGCTGGCCGCCGCCACCGCCGAGCAGCTGGGCATCGTCGGCGGTGACCTGGTCACGGTCGGCACCGCGGCCGGTTCGCTGACCGCGCCGGCCGAGATCGTCGCGGGGGCGGTGGCCGGGGTGTTGTGGCTGCCGACCAATCACCGCGAGGGCTCGGTGCGTAAGGTGCTCCGGGCGGTCCATGGCGATCAGGTCACGGTCACCCATGTCGCGGCGGGTTCGGCCCGCGACGGTTCCGGCGAGTGGAGGCAGCGATGACGAATCTGGGGCTCGCCCCGGCAGCGCACCTGCTCGCTGCCGACGACCCGAACGCGACGCTGGCCGGTTTCGGGCACGACGTGTTCTGGCTGGTGCTGCTCAAGGTGCTCGGCGTGTTCGTGTTCCTGGTCGTGATGACGCTGTTCTCGATCGTGTTCGAGCGCAAGGTGGTCGGCCGGATGCAGAACCGGATCGGCCCCAACCGGACCGGTCCGTGGGGCATCCTGCAGTCGCTGGCCGACGGCGTGAAGCTGGCCTTCAAAGAGGAGATCATCCCGACGCTGGCCGACAAGCCGGTGTACTGGATCGCCCCGGTGGTCTCCTGCGTGCCGGCGTTCCTGGCGTTCTCGGTGATCCCGTTCGGCCCGGACGTCTCGATCTTCGGCCACCACACCATGCTGCAGCTGACCGACCTGCCGGTCGGCGTCCTGGTGATCTTCGCCTGTTCCTCGCTCGGGGTGTACGGCATCGTGCTGTCCGGCTGGGCGTCGGGCTCCACCTACCCGCTGCTCGGCGGCCTGCGCTCGGCCGCCCAGATGATCTCCTACGAGGTCGCCATGGGCCTGTCCATGGTGATGGTCTTCCTCTACGCCGGCACCATGTCCACCTCGGGCATCGTGGCCTACCAGAGCGGGCACCTGTGGAACGCCCTGCCGCTGTTCGTGTCCTTCGGCATCTACCTGATCGCCATGGTCGGTGAGACCAACCGGGCGCCGTTCGACCTGCCCGAGGCCGAGTCCGAGCTGGTTGGGGGCTTTCACACCGAGTACTCCTCGATGAAGTTCGCGCTGTTCTTCCTGGCCGAGTACATCAACATGGTCACCGTCTCGGCGCTGGCCACCACGCTCTTCCTCGGCGGCTGGCGGGCTCCGTTCCCGCTGTCGCTGTGGGACGGCGCGAACTCCGGCTGGTGGCCGATGCTGTGGTTCACCGCCAAGGTGATCCTGTTCATCTTCGGCTTCGTCTGGCTGCGCGGCACGCTGCCCCGGATGCGCTACGACCAGTTCATGCACTTCGGCTGGAAGGTGCTGATCCCGCTGAACCTGGTGTGGATCCTGGCCATCACCACCATGCAGGTGCTGCGTGACCGGGGCTGGAACGCGGTGGCCGTGATGCTGATCGTCGGCCTGCCGATCATCGTGCTGATCGGGTTGTGGGCGCTGGTCGACGTGCGCCGCAGCAGGCGGGTAGAGGCCGAGCTGGCCGCCGACGACGCGGCCGAGGCCGCGCTGCCCCCGAGCTTCCCGATCCCGCCGATGGACCTGGTCGTGCCGCCCTCGCCCCGGCTGGTCAGCGCCGGCGTGAGTTCGCAGGCGCTGCCCGGTTCGCACCGAACCCTTCCGGAAGGGCCCGCTAATGGCTGACCATTCTCCGCCGCGCTCGCCCGCGGACGACGCCTCGGGCCCGACCGGAGCGGCCGCGCCACTGGACGGCGACATCGCCGTCGACCGGCAGTGGGCGGTTCCGACCGGGGTGGTGCCGGCCGGTCAGGGCACCGGCCAGCCGGACGTCTCGGCCAAGGCGCTCAACGAGGACGACTTCAACCACCCGAACGCCACCCTGGGCAGTTTCGCGGCCGGTTTCGGGCTGACCTTCTCGACGATGTTCAAGAAGGTCTACACCCAGCAGTACCCGTTCGAGGTCTTTCCGACGGCTCCGCGCTACCACGGCCGGCACGTGCTCAACCGGCATCCGGACGGCCTGGAGAAGTGCATCGGGTGCGAGCTGTGCGCCTGGGCCTGCCCGGCGGACGCGATCTACGTCGAGGGCGGTGACAACACCGAGGACGCCCGGTTCTCCCCGGGCGAGCGCTACGGCAAGATCTATCAGATCAACTACCTGCGCTGCATCTTCTGCGGCCTGTGCATCGAGGCCTGCCCGACCCGGTCGCTGACCATGAGCAACGAGTACGAGCTCGCCCTGGACAACCGGCAGGACCTGATCTACACCAAGGAGCAGTTGATGGCCCCGCTGCTGCCGGGCATGGAGGCGCCGCCGCACCCGATGCGGCTCGGCGACGACGAGAAGGCCTACTACACCCCGCGCAAGGACGAGGGAGCGCCGCAGAGCGCCGCCAACGTCGCCGGCCGGCCGATCACCGGTCCGGCCATCGAGGTCGGCGGGCACCACGCATGAGCGCGACCCAGGTGGTACTGGCGGCCGGCTCCACCCACGTGAGCACCGGTGAGGCGGTGGCGTTCTGGATCCTCGGACCGGTGGCGCTGCTCGGCGCGATCGGCATGGTGCTGCTGCGCAACGCGGTGCACTCGGCGCTGTCGCTGGTGGCCACCATGATGTGTCTGGGGCTGTTCTACCTGATCGAGCAGGGCCCGTTCCTGGGCCTGGTGCAGATCATCGTCTACACCGGCGCGATCATGATCCTGTTCCTGTTCGTGCTGATGCTGGTCGGCCGCGACTCGGCGGACTCGCTGGTCGAGACGCTGCGCGGCCAGCGGGTGGCCGCCGTCCTGGTCGGGCTCGCCTTCGCCCTGCTGGTGGCGCTGGCGATCGGGCGCGCCTTCACCGGCCAGGAGGTGCAGGACCTGACCGAGGCCAACGCCCAGTACGGCACCAACGTCAACGGCATCGCCCGGATCCTGTTCACCAAGTACCTGTTCGCCTTCGAGCTCACCTCGGCGCTGCTGATCGTGGCCGCCGTCGGGGCGATGGTGCTGGCCCATGTCGAGCGCGACGAGCCCCGATTGAGCCAGAAGGCGCTGGCCCGGGAGCGGTTCCGCTCCGGCCGGCCGCAGCCGCTGCCCGGCCCGGGCGTGCTGTCGTCGGGCAACGCGGTCGGCACCCCGGCGCTGCTGCCGGACGGCTCGGTGGCGGCCGAGTCGCTGCTGGGCGGCGGGACCGAGATCAGCGTCGGCGCGCCACACCCGCTGCCCGAACGGCAGGGGGAGGTCTCATGACCCCCACCTACTATCTGGTGCTCTCCGCGGCGCTGTTCTCCATCGGCGCCGTCGGGGTGCTGGTGCGCCGCAACGCGATCGTGGTGTTCATGTGCGTCGAGCTGATGCTCAACGCGGTGAACCTGAGCCTGGTGACCTTCTCCCGCATCAACGGCACCCTGGACGGCCAGATCATGGCCTTCTTCGTGATGGTGGTCGCCGCGGCCGAGGTCGTGGTGGGCCTGGCCATCATCATGTCCATCTTCCGGACGCGACGGTCGGCCTCGGTCGACGACGCGAACCTCCTGAAGTACTAAGGGGAGCTTCGAAACAGTGAACGCCGCTCACGGAATCCAGTCCTCCGCCTGGCTGCTGGTGGCGCTGCCGGCCCTGTCCGCCGCCGTCCTGCTGCTGCTCGGCAAGCGTGCCGACCGGTGGGGCCACCTGCTCGGCGCCCTCGTCCCGGTCGTGCTGTTCGTCTACGCCGTCTTCCTGTTCTTCTCCATCAAGGACGAGACCGGCGAGGCGCGCGAGCGCAACCTGCACCTGTTCAGCTGGGTGCCGGTGGGCGGCTTCAACGTCGACGCCGGCTTCCTGCTCGACCCGCTGTCGTTGACCTTCGTACTGCTGATCACCGGGGTCGGCTCGCTGATCCACATCTACGCGGTCGGCTACATGGACCACGATCCCGGCCGGCGGCGGTTCTTCGGCTACTTCCACCTGTTCATCGCGGCCATGTTGCTGCTGGTGCTGGCCAACGGCTACCTGGTGCTCTACGTCGGCTGGGAAGGGGTGGGCCTGGCCTCCTACCTGCTGATCGGCTACTACTACACCCGCGAGTCGGCCGGCACCGCCGCCAAGAAGGCGTTCGTGGCCAACCGGGTCGGTGACGTGGGCCTGTCGATCGCGATCATGCTGATGTTCGCCTACCTCGGCTCCACCGACTTCGAGACCGTCTTCGCCGGGGTGAACGGCCTGTCCAGCGGGGTGATCACCGCGATCGCGCTGATGCTGCTGCTCGGTGCCTGCGGCAAGTCTGGGCAGTTCCCGCTGCAGACCTGGTTGCCCGACGCGATGGAGGGCCCGACCCCGGTCTCGGCCCTGATCCACGCGGCGACCATGGTCACCGCCGGGGTGTACCTGATCGCCCGGTCGGCACCGATCTTCGACCTGACCCAGACCGGCCGGACCGTGGTCACCGTCGTCGGGGCGATCACCCTGCTCTACGGCTGCATCTGCGCCTTCGGCCAGGACGACCTGAAGCGGGTGCTGGCCTACTCCACGGTCAGCCAGATCGGCTACATGTTCCTGGCTGTCGGGCTGGGCAAGGGCGTGTACGCGATCGGCATCCTGCACCTGCTCGGGCACGGCTTCTTCAAGGCGGCGCTGTTCCTGTCGGCCGGCTCGGTGATGCACGCGATGAACGACCGGATCGACATGCGCCGCTTCGGTGGCCTGGCCCGGGTCATGCCGGTCACCTACGCGGTGTTCGTATGCGGTTACCTGGCCATCATCGGCTTCCCGCTGGCGACCGGGTTCTTCACCAAGGACAAGATCATCGAGGCCGCCTTCGACAAGGGCGGCACCAGCGGCTGGGTGCTCGGGGGAGTGGCGCTGCTCGGCGCCGGCCTGACCGCCTTCTACATGACCCGGGCGCTGGTGATGACCTTCCACGGCCGACGCCGCTGGGAGGACGACGTGCACCCGCACGAGGCGCCGCTGGTGATGAAGGCGCCGCTGATCGTGCTCGGGGTGCTGTCGCTGGTCGGCGGTGGCGCGCTGGTCTACGGCGGCGCGCTGCAGCACTGGCTGGAGCCCTCGGTCGGTCCGTCGGTGGAGGAGGGGCTGCACACCGTCTCGCCGACGGTGCTGACCCTGATCACGCTGCTGGTGGTCGCGTTCGGGGTGGCCGGTGCCATCGTCGCGTTCGCGGTGCGACCGGTTCCGGTGGTCCAGCCGGCCGGCTCGCCGATCACGGTCGCGGCCCGGCGCAACCTCTATGCCGACGCCTTCAACGAGACGGCGCTGATGCGGCCCGGCCAGTGGCTGGTCCGCGCCCTGGTGTTCTTCGACAACCGTGGCGTCGACGGCGCGGTGAACACCCTGGCCGCCGGCCTCGGTGGCGGCTCCGGTCGGCTTCGTCGGCTGCAGACCGGCTTCGTCCGGTCCTATGCCCTGTCCATGCTGGCCGGCACCGCGGTGGTACTCGCGGTCCTGCTCGCGGTGAGGTTCTCCTGATGCACAACCTCAGCCTGGTCGGCCTGCTGGCCGTTCCGCTGCTGGGCAGCGTGGCGATCTTCGCGCTGCCCGCCGGACGCGACCTGCTGGCCAAGCAGATCGCGCTGCTGGCCTCGGTCATCACCTTCGGCTACACCGTGGTGCTCGGGGTGGCGTTCAAGACGACCGAGGGCGCCGACCGCTTCCAGTTCACCGGCTCCTGGGTGTGGATCAAGAACCTGGGAGTCCACTTCGCCTTCGGGCTGGACGGCATCGCCCTGGTGCTGATCGGGATGGCCACCCTGCTGGTGCCCTGCGTGGTACTGGCCTCCTGGCGCACCTTCGACAGCGTCTCCGACGCTGAGGAGCTGCGCGCGCCGACCCGGTCGCCGAAGGCGTACTTCGGGCTGGTGCTGTTGCTCGAGGTGTTCATGATCGGGGTGTTCGCGGCCACCGACGTGTTCCTGTTCTACGTCTTCTTCGAGGCCATGCTGGTGCCGATGTACTTCATCATCGGCAGCTTCGGCGGCCCGCGCCGGCAGTACGCGGCGATGAAGTTCTTCCTGTACTCCCTGGTCGGCGGCCTGCTGATGCTGGCCTCGGTGATCGGCCTGTACGTCAGCTCCGGCACCTCGAGCTTCGCCTTCACCGACCTGCTCGGCCACGTGCCCGACGGCGCCACCCAGAAGTGGCTGTTCCTCGGCTTCTTCATCGCCTTCGCGATCAAGGCCCCGCTGTTCCCGTTCCACACCTGGTTGCCCGACGCCGGTGCCGAGGCCCCGGCCGGTGGCGCGGCGCTGCTGGTGGGGGTGCTGGACAAGGTCGGCACCTTCGGCTTCCTGCGGTACTGCCTGCCGCTGTTCCCCGAGGCCTCGCGCTACTTCGCCATGCCGATCCTGATCCTGTCGGTGATCGGGGTGCTGTACGCGGCCTTCCTGGCGATGGGCCAGCGCGACATGAAGCGGCTGGTCGCCTACACCTCGGTGGCCCACTTCGGCTTCATCGGACTGGGCATCTTCGCCTTCACCACCCAGGGTGGCACCGGCGCGGTGCTGTACATGGTCAACCACGGCCTGGCCACCGGGCTGCTGTTCCTGGTGGTGGGCTTCCTGGTGGCCCGGGGCAAGAGCCGGCAGATTTCCGACTTCAGCGGCACCGCCAAGGTCGCCCCCCGGATGGGTGGGGTGTTCCTGATCGCCGGCCTCGCCGCATTGGCGTTGCCG
>Ga0247773_1000267_pt1 | contig 24090 bp, 23 predicted proteins | sample UWRJL092311B6_FD_179934 | JGI IMG/M metagenome (GOLD analysis project Ga0247773, IMG submission 179934) | Plant litter microbial communities from Arlington Agricultural Research Station in Wisconsin, United States - UWRJ-L092-311B-6 | ecosystem: Environmental > Terrestrial > Plant litter >... | reverse complement strand
GTATCTGTGACCACGCTGCTCCATCTCCCCGACTGCTCCGGCGTCCAATTGCTGGCTGGATGGTGGCACCGCCCACCGACAACCGGTGCGAGGCGCGGACCGGCCAGGGCCAGAGTCTTGCATTTCCCGGTGCCGGGTCACCTCCGCATTGTTCTGTCGGCCGGCGAACACCGCCGACCGCACGACCAGGCCGCACGAGGGCCGTGAGCAGGGTAGAAAAGTGATGTGCAACCGGATTCGAACCGCCAGCTCCAGGGCCGCTGAGCCGTGGACCTCGACAGCGCGGCGGAGGAGCTCTACGGCCTGCCGGCCGAGGAGTTCGCCGAGCACCGCGGCCGGCTGGCGGCACAGGCCAAGGCCGACGGCGACAAGGCGCTGGCAGCCAGCATCGGCAAGCTCCGCAAGCCGGTGCTGGCAGCGGCGCTGGTCAACGAGCTGGTCCGGGCCGAGCCGGCCGAACTGGCCGAGCTGACCGAGCTGGGCGAGCAGATGCGCACCGCGCACCGGGAGCTGAACGGCCCCGAGCTGCGGACGCTGTCCGAGCAGCGCCAGAACCTGCTGCAACGGCTCACCGAGCTGGTCCGCGACACCGCCGAACGGGGTGGGCGCACCGCCACCGAGCCGGTACTGGCACAGGTCCGCGGCACCTTCGAGGCTGCGATCGCCGACCAGGCGGCCGAGGCGGCGGTGCTGTCCGGGCGGCTGACGACGGTGCTGTCCTACACCGGTTTCGGCGAGGTCGACGTGACCGACGCGGTGGCAGCCCCGGTCCGCCGCCGGCACCTCAGGTCGGTGCCGGCCGGGACTTCGACGAAGGCCGGTGCGCCGACCAAAGCCGGTGCGCCGACGAAGGCCGGCGCCTCGCAGGAGGCCGAGGACGGTGGGGACGATGCGGAGCCCGATGGCACGAAGGCCGGCCACGGCCGCGCCGGTCAGCCCACCGACAAGGCCGCGCAGCCTGTGACGTCCGCGAAGCCGAGCAGCTCGTCCGAGCAGGCGCACCAGCGCCGCCTGGAGCGCCAGCAGGACCAGCTGCGGCGGGCCGAGGCCGAGCACGCCGAAGCAGTTCGGACGCTGGAACGGGCCGAGGACGAGGCCGGCACCGCCGGCCAGCGCCACCAGGAGGCCACCGGGCTCGTGGAGCAGTTGCGCGAGCAGCTGGAGCAGGCCCAGGAACAGGCCTGGGCGGCCGGCCAGGCCCGCCGAGCCGCCGACCGGGCCCGGCTCAGCGCCGAGGAGGAGGCCGACCGGACGGCAGCCGCGTTGCGGACCGCCCGTCGACAGCTGGCCAGCCTGGAGGCGAAGCCGGAATCGGACGGCTGAGCCACCTAACCAGGCTCGGGTTCAGCCGAGCAGTGCCAGCTGCCGGGACTGGGCCACCAGTTGCCCGGTGGAGTCCCAGATCTCGAAGTCCTCCTCGTGGTACCCCTCGATCAGGTACCGGGTGCCGACCCGGCAGGCCAGCCAGCCCGGCGCCGGCCGGGCCCGCACGTGCACGCTCAGCTCGATCGTGGTGCTGGCGTAATGGCCCAGCTCGAAGACCGCGGGCACCGCCATGTCGACCAGCCCGGGCAGTGCCATCGTGTCGGCCGGGCGGTTCCCGGCCAGCCGCATCCAGAACTCGGCGCCGGCCCGGCCGCTCGGCGCGCCCTGGCGCCAGCCGGGCAGCCGGGGCGTCCGGCACTCCAGCTGGCCGGCGATGCCCGGCGCGGCCAGCTCGGCGCCGCCGAACAGGTCCTGGCAGTCCTGCGGGTCCGGCAGCACCGGGGCGTGGCCGGACACCGTGGTCGGGCCACTCGCCTGCGACAGGTCGGCGAAGCTGGCCACCACCCGCACCAGCTCCTGGCCGCCCTGCAACAACCGCGCCTCGCCGGTGGCCAGCCGGCGTCCGGACCGGCCGGCATCGACGAGGATCTCGGCGGGGCCGGGCAGCACCCGGCGCTGGTAGAACGCCGCCACCGCCAGCGGATCGGGCTTGCCCAGCGACTGCCGGAGGGCGCGCAGGCAGACGCTCAGCACGTACCCGCCGTTGGCGTGCCCGTTGCCGATCCCCCACCGGTCGCTGATGGTGGCGCCGAAGACCGGCCCGGCGCCGGTCACGGCGGTGTCGGCGTCGAAGGGATGCTGATCGCTCACGTGCGCCGACGCTGCCGCACCGAGGCCGCGATGGGCAAGGCGCGGCACTGTGGGTTGGCCCACCCTGCAAGGATGGGGAGATGGAGATGACCGGGTGGATCAGCGGACAGGTGTTCTTCCAGACCGTCGACCAGGACGAGGTCGAACAGGTCAATGCCTTCCTGACCTCGCGCGGCATCCTGTCCCAGGTACTCACCCAGAGCGAGCACATGATGCTCGACCCGGCCGATCCGTCGGTCGGCGTCACCTCTGAGCGGTTCAGCATCGCCATCCAGCTCGGCGGCTTTCCGCAGGTGATCGGGCCGGTGCTCAACGAGCTGATCCAGCGGGCCCACGGCGGCGGCTGGGGCCTCGAGGACGGCCAGGACCCGGCAAGCGGCTGAGTCCCGGCGGCAGCTGAACAGACCCGCTAGCCGCGCGGCGGTGCGGCCCGGTTCGTCCAGACGTCGATGGTGAAGTCGGCGTCGATCACCTGGGTCTGGCGGGTCAGGCCGAGGATGCTGTCCAGGATGCCGTGCAGGGTCTGGGTGTCGAGGATCCGCTCGGCGAACTCGTGCTGGTCGTGGCAGGCCAGCACGGTGGCGTCGCGGCCCAGGCTGCCCCGGGCAGCGGTCGCCAGCGCGGCCCAGGAGGCCAGGTCCAGCCGGTAGCCGACCTGGTTCAGCACGATCAGGTCGAACTTCTCCTCCGACGGCCACTGCTGCGGCAGCTGCATCCACTGGATGTCGACGTTGGACAGGTGCGCGGTGCGGGTGCGTGCCTCGGCCAACGCGGACCGGTTGTCGTCGGCGGCCAGCACCCGGTCGCTGCGCCGGGCCAGCCCCGCGGTCAGCTCGCCGGCGGCGCAGCCGGGCTCGAAGGTGTTGCCGTAACGGGAGTGGTTCAGCGCCGCCAGCAGCAGGTCACGTCGGCGTTCGGCATGCCACCCGCTGCGCATGTGCCACGGGTCTTCGCATTGCCCGTACAGGCTGTTCAGGTGTTCGAGATCGTTCGGGCTCGTCATCATGGGCGTCGCCTCAACCGCTCAACCGGGGCGGGCAGGCATGCGAATCTCAGCTGCCGGATCCGGAGTTGACAGCTGCCTCTTGAGCCGCACCTCGAAAATATCAGCCTGCGCCGATTTCGGCCCGCCACAACCGCGCGAAACGGCCCCGGCAGACCTGCCCTTGCCAGCCCTCGGCGATCTCCGTACTGTGAGCTGGATCACACGACAGGGCTTCGGGATTGCCGCGGCGCGGCCCCGCCGGGTGGCACGCGCGCAGCGCATACGACAACGGGGAGGCGTCATGCTCAACAGCGCAACGATCACCGCGAACATCCCGGCCGGCGACCTGAAACGGGCCCGGGAGTTCTACGCCGACAAGCTCGGGCTCACCCCGTCCTTCGAGATGGAGGACATGGGAACGGTTTTCTACAAGACGGCCGGCGGCGCGATCTTCACCATTTACCAGACCGAGTACGCCGGTCAGGCCGGCCACACCATCGCCCAGTGGCACGTCGACGACGTGGCTGCCGAGGTCCGCGAGCTCAAGCAGAAGGGGGTCACCTTCGAGCAGTACGACCTGCCCGGAGTGCAGTGGCAGGACAACGTCGCCTCGATGGAGGGGATGGGCAAGGCTGCCTGGTTCAAGGACAGCGAGGGCAACATCCTCTGCATCGACGACGGCCTGCCCGACCAGTTCTGACGCCGGCAGGCATTTCGACGGAGTTCACCGGACCAGCCGCACGGCGTTTCCGGTGCCGGGACAACGCAAACCGGGACACGGCCACGGCGGTGTCAGCCAGCCGCGACCAGGGCGCGCAGTTCCTCGATGCGGGTGCCGGGATCGATGAAGTGACCGCCGTCGGGGTCCACGATCACCTTGGCGTCGGGGATGTGCGCACCCAGCCAGACGGCGTGACCCGGCGAGAGCTCAGTGTCCCGGGCGCCGTAGCGGATGGTGACCGGCACCGCGATCTCGTCGAGGGAGAAGCCCCACTCGGTGACGACCGCCAGGTTGTCGTCGACCCGGCCCCAGATTCCGGCGGTGAACCCGTCGCGCATCACGTCCACGAACTCCCGCACCGCATCGGGACGGGCAAGCTGGACGCCGGCCTGAGCGTCCCGAGCGGCATGCAGGTTCGCCCGGTCCAGCGCCATCCCCGCCAGCTTCGCCTCCGCCAGCCGCATCAGGTTCTCGTGCAGGGCACGCTCACCATCGAGCGCCCAGCCGAATTCCGCGACGCCCTCCGGGCTCATGCCGGCCCACCAGTCCAGACCCTCGGCCCCGAAGGGAGCCGAGCCGCGCTGGCACTCGGCGGCCGCCACCCGGCCACCGAGGCGGGCAGCCACCGCCAGCGCGTGCGGTCCCCCGCCGCAGAAGCCGGACACCGCGAACCGGTCGATGCCGAGCGCGTCGGCGATGGCGGCCACGTCCTGGGCGCAGTCGACCACCCGCCGGCCGGGCTGGCGGTCGGAGCTGCCGTAGCCCGGCCGGTCGTAGGTCACCAGCCGCAGCCCCGCGCGTTCGATCGCTTCCTCGTCCCGGGGGCGGACCATCCGGGAGCCCGGAATGCCGTGCAGGGCGAAGACGGCAGAGCCGTCCGGATCGCCCCACTGCGCCACGCCGAGCGTGCGGCCGTCGGGTGCCGGGACCTCGGTCAACCGCTGCGTCATGCGGAGGATTCTGCATGACCGTCCGGATGCCGCGGGCGAGCGCGCCGCCGCGCTCGTACCGAAGGGCGCCGAAAGCGCCAGCAGCAAGCGTGTGTGACCAGCGAGGCACCGGAAACGACTCAGGACCCAGCGCGAACGCCGGGCCCTGGTGTACTGCTCCCCCGACTGGACTCGAACCAGTAACCCTTCGATTAACAGTCGAATGCTCTGCCAATTGAGCTACGGGGGACCGTGCGTGTCACTCGAACGGCCGGTGAGCAGCCGAACAGGCAACGGGTAGCAGAGTAACCCATCAGCACCCGGGCTCGCCCCACGCCCCGCCCCGGGGGCACACTGGTGGCAGTGCACCACCACCGGAAAGGCGGACGAGGATGAAGTTCCTGCTCGGCATCGCGGTCGGCTACGTGCTCGGCTCCCGGGCCGGCCGCGAGCGCTACGAGGACATCGTCGCGATGGCCCGGCGGGTCGCCGGCAGCCAGACCGTCCAGGCAACCGCCGGCGTGCTGCAGGCCCAGGCCGCCGGAGTGGCCGAGCGGGCCAAGAGCCGGGTGCTGTCCGGCCAGCGGTCCGTGCCGGCCAGCGTCAACGGCCACCGGTACTGACTTCAGCCGGTCACAGCTCGCCGATGATCTGGGCGCGCCGCGCGTCGTATTCGGTGGCCGTGATCAGGCCGCGGTCCCGTAGGTCGGTCAGCTCGGCGAGCCGGTCGGAGGCCGATCGCCCCACCGGGCGCCCCTGCCCGCTCAGGTACCGGACCGCCAGCTGGGAACCCACTGTGCCCGGATCGATGCCGGCCTCCCGGAGCACCCGCCGGTTGCGGACGACCTTCACCGCACCGTAGATCCAGATGCTCACGATCAGGACGACCACGGCTCCGAAGAGAAACGGAAAGATCGTGGAAATGGTGTCGAAGCCGTCGCCTGTATCCCCCATGGGGCCAGTGTGCCCGATCCGCCCGGAAAGCGAGCGGATTCAGCTCGAAAACGGCTGCTCGGCCGCCTGCCCGGCCACCCGGGCCAGGTAAGCCAGCAGGGCCTCGCGGGCCGCCGGCGAGTCTGGCGTGCCGGTGTCCAGCCGGGCGGTCCACAACAGGCCGTCCGTGCCGGGCCGGCGCCGGGCCACGATCCGGGCCGTGCCGCCCGGCACCCGGACCTGCTCCCAGCGGGCGATGCTGGCCTCGACCCGGGTCTTGACCACGGCAGGCAGGGTGCGCGGCTCGGCCAGCCGCAGGGTCAGGGCCGGCCGGTCGGTGACCACCCCGCTGTCGTCCAGCACTCCCTCGATGACCTGCAGGCCGTCCTCGCCCCAGGTGGCCTTTACCACCTGTTCCCAGCCGATCCGCCGCCAAGGCGCCCCGCCCTCGAAGCCCGCCGGCAGCCACAGCCCGTACTGGGTGGCCGCCACCGTGGCCGGGCCGTCCTCGGCCATCGCCAACAGCCGCTCGTCACCGGTCAGCAGGCCGCGCAGCCCGGCGGGCGGGCGCAGCCGGCGGCTCCACAACGCCATCAGCCCTCGCCGCCGATCGCCTTGACCCGCAACGCCCGCCGGCGCTGCTCCAGCTGCATCAGCTGCCCGAACAGCCTGCCGTGCTCCTCGGCGTCACCCACCGCGTCCAGGCGCTGCACCTTGGACTTCAACTGCGCCACCTCGCGGGCGACCACCTGCTCGGCCAGGTTGACCACCATCGCCTCGGCGTAGCGCGACTGGGCGTCGGTGCCCGAACGCAACGGCTCGACCGCGAGCGCGTTGACCGCGGCCCGGGCCTCCGAGCCCGGCGGCAGGTGCTCGGACACCTGCTCCACCCAGACCGGCCCGGTGTGGCCCGCCGCGGCCCCGCCGGCCGCCGCGATCGCGGTCTGCAGCTGCTGGTGCACGGCGGTCAGGAACGCGTGCGGGCCCAGCTGGTCGAACTGCTCGGCCACCACCTCGGGCAGCTGCAGGGCCGCCTTGATCACCTCGCGCTCGGCCTGGCCGACCCTCGGTGGCACCCCCGGCACCGTGGCCGGCGCCGGGGGGGGCGGCTGCGAGCGGTGCTGGTTCTCCCCGGCCCGGGCCATCCCGCGCACCCGGTTGAGGATCTCGTCCGGATTGGCCACCCCGCTGAGCCGGGCCAGTTCCCGGGCGTATTCGAAGCGGTGTGACGGGTCCTTGATCTGGGCCACCAGCGGCACGGTCAGGTTCAGCGCCGCCACCCGGCCCTCCACCGTGTCGACGTCGAAGCGCTTGACGATGGTCTTGAGCATGAAGCGCAGCATCGGGATGTTGGCCTCGATCAGCGCCCGGACCGCCGGGTCGCCGCCGGACTGCCGCAGGTCGCAGGGGTCCTTGCCCGCCGGGTCGATCGCGACGAAGGTCTGCGCCAGGAACTTCTGCTCGTCCTTGAAGGCCCGCTCGGCCGCCTTCATGCCGGCCGCGTCACCGTCGAAGGTGAAGATCACCTTGGTGGTGGCCTGCGCCTCCTCGGCGCTGTTGCTCGACCACAGCCGCCGGATCACGTTGACGTGCTCGCCGCCGAAGGCGGTGCCGCAGGTGGCCACCGCGGTGGTCACGCCGGCCAGGTGGCAGGCCATCACGTCGGTGTAGCCCTCGACGATGACCGCCTGGTGCTGCTTGGCGATCTCGCGCTTGGCCACGTCCATGCCGTAGAGCAGCTGGCTCTTCTTGTAGATCGGCGTCTCGGGGGTGTTGAGGTACTTGGCCTCGATCTTGTCGTCATCGTGGATCCGGCGGGCGCCGAAACCGACCACCTCACCGCCGAGGTCCCTGATCGGCCACAGCAGCCGGCGGTGGAACCGGTCGATCATCGAGCCGCGACCGGACTCCCGCGCCAGCCCGGCCAGGTTCAGCTCGGCGGGGGTGAAGCCGCGACCGAGCAGGTGCTTGGTGAGCGAGTCCCAGCCGGCCGGGGCGTAGCCGCAGCCGAACTGCCGGCTGGCGGCGGCGTCGAAGCCCCGCCCGGTGAGGAAGTCGCGGGCCGGCTGCGCCTCGGCGGTGGCCAGCTGCTCGGCGTAGAACGCCGCCGCCAGCGCGTGCGCCTCGACCAGCCGGGCCCGCTGCCCGGACGGCCGGTGCGAACTCGGGCCGCCGTCGGCGTAGCGCAGCTGGATGCCGGCCTTGCCGGCCAGGCTCTCGACCGCCTCGCTGAAGGACAGGTGGTCGATCCGCTCGACGAACCGGATCACGTCGCCGCCGGCCGCGCAGCCGAAGCAGTGGAACAGCCCGCGCGCGGGCGAGACCGACAGCGACGGGGACTTCTCGTCGTGGAACGGGCAGATCCCCTTGAGGTTGCCGCCACCGGCGTTGCGCAACTCGACGTACTGGCCGATCACCTCGGCGATGTCGGAGCGTTCCCGGACGGCGGCGATGTCCTCGTCGCGTATCCGGCCCGCCATGGCATCAGTCTAGTTGCGCGAAAGCAACCGCCGGACGCACTCAGCTGCTTTCAAGCACACCCTGAAGGCGCATCGATTGCGGCTGGGCAGCCGCCGGGATCAGCCACCGGTCACCAACCGCTGGTGCCAGGTCAGCGCCGACGAGTCGGTCAGCTGCGCCACCTGGTCGATGACCACCCGCAGCCGGCCCGGCTCGCCGTCGGCCTGCCGCCAGCTCTCCCGCATGGTCTGCGACAGGGCCCGCTCACCGCGCTCGAGCAGCACCTCCACCAGTTCGGCCAGCACCTGCCGCTGCCGCGACAGCACCGGTTCCACCCCGTCGCGGCGCATCACGTAGCGGTAGGCGATCGCCTTGAGCAGCGCGCACTCGGCCCGGACCCGCGCCGGCACCACCAGTTCAGCCCGGTACCGGCCCAGCGGCCCGTCGGGGTAGCGGTCGCGGGTGGCCCGGACGGTGGCGGTGACGAACCGGCCGGTCAGCTCGCTGGTGGCCCGCTTGGCCCGCGCCTGGGCGGCATAGGAGCCGTCGTAGCCGGCCAGGTCGGCCAGCGCCGGCAGCCGCAACAGCTCCTCGAGCACCGGCTCCAGCTGCGTTCCGGTCAGTGGCGAGTAGAACCGGCCGGCCTGCTCGCACAGCGCCTGCCGCTCGATGTCGGCGTCCGGCCCGGTCAGCACCGCCAGCCCGATGTGGCCGGAGTGCACGCCGTCCTCGACGTCGTGCACCGAGTACGCGACGTCGTCGGCCCAGTCCATCACCTGGGCCTCCAGGCAGCGCTCACCGTCCGGGCGACCGTCGCGCAGCCAGTCGAAGGCCGCCCGGTCGTCGGCGTAGACGCCGTACTTCACCGCGTTCCCGTCGGCTGCCCACGGGTACTTGCACACCGCGTCCAGGCTGGCCCGGGTCAGGTTCAGCCCGGCCGAGCTGCCGTCGGTGGTGACCGCCTTGGCCTCCAGCCGGGTCAGGATCCGCAGCGTCTGGGCATTGCCCTCGAAACCTCCGCAGTCCTTGGCCGCCTGGTTCAGGGCGTCCTCGCCGTTGTGCCCGAACGGCGGGTGGCCGAGGTCGTGCGCCAGCCCGGCGGCGTCGGTGAGGTCCGGGTCGCAGCCCAGTGCCGCCCCCATCTCGCGGCTGAGCTGGGCGACCTCCAGCGAGTGGGTCAGCCGGGTACGCGGAAAGTCGTCCTGGCCGGGCGAGACGACCTGGGTCTTGTCGGCCAGCCGGCGGAACGAGTACGAGTGCAGCACCCGGGCCCGGTCCCGCTGGAAGGCCGTCCGGGCGACCTGAGGCTCGACCCGAGCTTGAGCCTGCTTGCCGGCCTCGGTCAGCCGGCGTGCCTGGTCGGCGTCGCTGTAGGGGTAGCAGCCGGTGCTCAGACGTGCTCCTCGGTCCAGTCGGCGAACTGCTGCAGGCTCTGCAACCACATGCCGACCGTGAACTTCAACTGCTGCCGGCTGATCCCGCCCTCGAAGTCGAAGGCCTGCTCGGCACAGATCCCGACCAGCCCGTCGTCGGGCAGCACGGTGTAGGCCTTGGGGAACAGCTTGCTGCGGTTCCAGTCGTCCAGCACCAGGGCCAGCGTCGGACGCAGCTCCACCTCGAACCTGCGGTTGAGGTAGAGACGGGCCTGCAGAACTTCCTCGTCCTGGCCGTAGTGGAAGAAGTAGATGCTGAAGTTGTCCCAGCGCACCGCCAGGTCGCCGTCGTCGTCGATCACCGAGCGCAGCGAGTACTCCTTGAGGATCGCCTGCAGCACCTTGTTGTTGGGCAGCACCGTCGGGCCCTCGCGGCGGCCGATCGGCGGTGCGACCGAGCGCCGCTCGACAGCCGTCCGGGCTGCCGTCACGGCCGAGGTGGCGATGCTGCGCAGACGTCCGGACACGCCGTCGAGGCTACCTGGAGTGCCCGGCCCGACCACACCGATCGGTACTAGTCGGCGCGCGGCGCCCGATTCGCCCGGCCGGCCTCCAGCCGGGCCACCGGTACCCGGAACGGTGAGCAGGAGACGTAGTCCAGGCCGACCTCGTTGAAGAAGTGCACCGACTCCGGGTCACCGCCGTGCTCGCCGCAGACCCCGAGCTTGAGCTGCGGGCGCACCTCCCGGCCCCGCTCGGCACCGATCCGGACCAGCTCGCCGACCCCCTCGCGGTCCAGCGACTCGAACGGCGACACCCCGAAGATGCCCTTCTCCAGGTAGTGCGAGAAGAACGCCGCCTCCACGTCGTCGCGCGAGAAACCCCAGGTGGTCTGGGTCAGGTCGTTGGTGCCGAAGGAGAAGAACTCGGCGGACTCGGCGATCTGGCCGGCGGTCAGCGCCGCCCGGGGCAGCTCGATCATGGTGCCGACCAGGAACTCCAGGTGCGCCCCGGTCTCGGTGCGCACGTCGCGAGCCACCTTGATGATGTCGTCCTTGACCGACTCGAACTCCTGGACCGCACCGACCAGCGGCACCATGATCTCGACCCGGGGCACCCCGCCGGCCTTGACCCGCTCGGCGGCCGCCTCCAGGATCGCCCGGGCCTGCATGGCGAACAGTCCGGGGATCACCAGGCCCAGCCGGACGCCGCGCAGCCCCAGCATCGGGTTCTGCTCGTGCAACTTGTGCACCGCCTGCAGCATCCGCAGGTCGCCCTCGCGCGGCTCGCCGCGGGCCTCGGCCACCGCGACCCGCACCGACAGCTCGGTGATGTCGGGCAGGAACTCGTGCAGCGGCGGGTCGAGCAGCCGGATGGTGACCGGCAGGCCGTCCATCGCCTCGAAGATGCCCTTGAAGTCCTCGCGCTGCAGCGGCAGCAGCTCGGCCAGCTGGCGCTCGCGCTCGGAATCGGTGTCGGCCAGGATCAGCGCCTCGACCAGGGACCGGCGGTCGCCCAGGAACATGTGCTCGGTGCGGCACAGCCCGATGCCCTGGGCGCCGAAGCGGCGGGCCCGGGCGGCGTCGGCGTCGGTGTCGGCGTTGGCCCGCACCGCCATCGACCGGCCGCCGTCGGCGACCCGCATGATCCGGTGCACCGCACGCACCAGGTCGTCGGCCTCGTCGGAGTCCGGGTCGATCTCGCCCTCGAAGTAGCGCACCACCGGGGACGCGACCACCGGCACCTCGCCGAGGAACACCTCACCGGACGTGCCGTCGATCGAGATGACGGTGCCCTCTTCGTAGACCTTGCCGTCCGGGGTGCTGAACTGCCGGGCCTTGGTGTCGACCTTGAGCTTCTCGGCGCCGCACACGCAGGTCTTGCCCATACCGCGGGCCACCACGGCGGCATGGCTGGTCTTGCCGCCCCGGCTGGTCAGGATGCCCTCGGCGGCGATCATGCCGTTGAGGTCGTCGGGGTTGGTCTCGCGGCGGACCAGGATGACCTTCTCGCCGCTGCGGCTCCACTTCACCGCCGTGTAGGAGTCGAAGACCACCTTGCCGACCGCGGCACCGGGCGAGGCGTTCATGCCCTGGGCGATCTTCTCGTGCGGCGTGGTGTCGTCGAAGTGCGGGAACATCAGCTGCGCCAGCTGGGCGCCGGTCACCCGCTGCAGCGCCTCCAGCTCGTCGATCAGGCCCTCGTCGATCAGCTGGGTGGCGATCCGGAAGGCGGCCCCGGCGGTGCGCTTGCCGACCCGGGTCTGCAGCATCCACAGCTTGCCGCGCTCGATGGTGAACTCGATGTCGCACAGGTCGCGGTAGTGCTCCTCGAGCTGGGCCATGATGCCCATCAGCTCGTCGTGGCTCTTCTTGTCAAGGGTGGCCAGGTCGGCCAGCGACAGGGTGTTGCGGATGCCGGCCACCACGTCCTCGCCCTGGGCGTTCTGCAGGTAGTCGCCGTACTCGCCCTTGGCGCCCGAGGCCGGGTCGCGGGTGAAGGCCACCCCGGTGCCGGAGTCCTCGGACAGGTTGCCGAACACCATCGAGCAGATGTTGACGGCGGTGCCCAGGTCGGCCGGGATCCGCTCCTGCCGCCGGTACAGGATCGCCCGCGGGGCGTTCCAGGAGTCGAACACCGCCCGGACGGCCAGGTCCATCTGCTCGCGCGGTTCCTGCGGGAACTCCCGGCCGGCGTACTCGACCACCACCTGCTTGTAGGTCTCGACCAGCTTGCGCAGGTCCTCGGCGTCGAGGTCCAGGTCGTTGGTGGTGCCCTTGGCGGTCTTGGCCTCGTCCAGGGCATGCTCGAAGTGGTCGCCGTCGATGCCCAGCACGGTCTTGCCGAACATCTGGATCAGCCGGCGGTAGGAGTCGAAGGCGAACCGCTCGTTGCCGGACTGGGCGGCCAGCCCGCGTACCGACTGGTCGTTGAGGCCGACGTTGAGGACGGTCTCCATCATGCCGGGCATCGAGAACTTCGCCCCGGAGCGCACCGACACCAGCAGCGGGTCATCGGTCTGGCCCAGCTTCTTGCCCATCTGGACCTCGAGCGCGGCCAGGTGCTCGCTGACCTCGGCGGACAGCTCGGCCGGCTCCCGGCCGTTGCCCAGGTAGGCCTGGCAGGCCTCGGTGGTGATGGTGAACCCCGGGGGCACCGGCAGCCCCATGTTGGTCATCTCGGCGAGGTTCGCCCCCTTACCGCCGAGCAGATCCTTGAGGTCCTTGCTGCCCTCGGCAAAGTCGTAGACGAACTTGGTCATCGCGCACCACCACACTGTGAGACGGAGATTCGTTGACCTGACCATAGGTGGAGTAAGCGGTTACGGGCAGCAAGCTCCGCAATCTGGAGGCACACGCCACACCGCTCAGTCCCTGATCCGCTCCTTCACCTGGCGGATCGCCACCGGCGCGCCCGGCAGGCCGCCGGACCGGGACACGTAGTCGCCCACCCCGACACAGGTGAACAGCAGCGTCACCAGGTCATCGGGCTGGCCGAGCAGGGCCGGCACCTCGCTGTCGGCGAAGGTCATGCCGGAGGCGGTCGCGCCGAGCGCGTAGGCCGCCAGGTGCAGCCGGCCCTCGACCAGGCCCGCCGCCAGCTGGGCCTCCCGGTAGCCCCGGTCGTCCAGTTCGCCGCCGTCGATCGCGCCGATCACCACGTAGCCGGCGTCCGCGGCCAGGTACTGGTCAAGGCAGATCCGCAACAGCTCGTCGCGCAGCTCGGCCGGCCGCTGCGGGGTGTCCAGGTCCGGCCACCGGTAGATCCCCGGGGCGGTGCCCGCCACCCCGTGCACCACCACCCAGTGCGGCACCTCGATGCCGCGCATCGCCGCGCGCATCGGCCAGTCCAGCAGCCGGCGCGGCAGCGTGGCGTCGCGGTCCATCAGCCGCTGCGAGCCGCGCCGCAGGATCACCTCGTCCAGTCCAGGTGATGCGGGCACCTCGGCAAGGGCCTGACCGGCCGGCCACGCCGGGCCCTCGTCGTCGCCGTCGCCGGCGCGTTGGGCCTGCGTGCACAGCGGGAACTCGACCTCGGGCAGGCTGCCCGGGCTGGCCGGACCGCCGGCCTCGGTTGCCGGTGCCCCGTCGCCCAGGGTGAGCAGCGCCAGCGGGAACTCGTGCACGCCGTCGGCTCCGACCAGGCCGGTGATCGCGGCGTCGGCGAACCGGGTCCGCAGCCGGGGCCGGGCACCGGCGCTGTCGGCCGCGGCGATCAGCTGCGACAGCGCGGTGCCGGCGTCCCAGTACAGGTGCCGCCAACCCCGCTCGGCGTAGCGCCACCCGGTCCGCCACGGGATGCCGGTGACGACCAGCGTGCTGGCCCCGCCGCCGGCCGCCGGCCCGACCCGCACCAGGGCATGCTCGACCGGGTCGTACCAGTGCACCCCGTCCGGGACCCCGGCAACGCCGGAGGTGCTGGCATAGACCTCCAGCGGGAACCGGGCACCGGCCGAGCCGGCCGCCCGGAACAGGACCTGGCCCCAGGCACGCTCGCCGGTCCGGACGACGCCCGCGCCGAGGTAGAGGATCCGGCCGAGCTGGGCGGCGTCGAGTGGGCGGTGCGGCGCCGGAACGCCCGCCAGCACGGCGGTGGCGCTGACTCCCGGATCCGGCAGCTCGCGCGGCAACGGCGTCACCGGCAGGCCGGCGTCGTACTGCTTCACCCACGGCGGGCGGGTGGCCACGTCGTTGGGCACCAGGTCGTGGCGGACCCGGGGGTCGTCGGCCGGCGCGTCCCATTCCCGGTCCAGGGTGTAGGACGTCAGCCGGTGCAGCAGCCCCGCTCCGCTCTCGAGATCCATGCGGGTCAGCGTGCCAGGTGCCCGGTCGCCACAGATACCCGCACTTGTGCTGGCTGCTTGGCTGGAAGGCGCGAGCGGGACGAGAAATTACAACCCGCCGTGAGGCGGCGAGACTCACACTCAGCCCCCGGACCCGCCAACACCCGGCCAGCCCCGGAGGCAAGCGCCAGCCCCTTACGCAGGCCGGGGCCGCCCGGCGTCAGGCGGTGAGTGGTCGGCTCCAGCGCGTCTCACCGGTCGCTTGGTAAGCACTGGAAGCTGGCCATATCACTACCACCACATCTGAGCTGTGCTACATCTTGACATCTCAGAATACAGTTGCGAAGCTTTACCTCGACTTGCGGTCAACTACGAAAGGTAGCCGTCGATGCCAGCCCAGTTAACAAGCGTCCGCCTCGAAGAAAGGACCGTAGACCGACTTCGACTTCTTGCCGAGATTGACGGCTCAAACGTCGCCGAGATCATCCGGACTGCGGTGGATAAGTACATCGATAGCGAGTTGTCCGACCCCAACTTTCGTAAGCGAGTGGAAGACGCCAACACTCGTCGTCGAGAGCTTTTAACTGAGTTCGAACGCCCTAAGCCAGCGAAGGTGAGTAAGACGACGGTAGGCGGCCGACGGTCCTAGCATCAGACTCAGCCGAGCTTAACAAGATCTGAATGGGCACTGGCCTACTGTGCTGAACGGCACGTGCTGAACGGCATGTGCTGAACGGCATGTGCTGAACGGCTGAATCAGCGGCTTAGGAGCATCATGGGCTACGGGGATACGGACCGGCACTTGGCACGGCTTGGTGCCGACGCACTCCGCTTGGCAGCCATGAAGACGCTTCAGCATCTTGAGCTGAGTACCGGCTGGGGCAAGGTTGCTCTAGAAGAAGGGCAGATCCACCCCGGTGATCCGCCACTTGGTGCCGACTACGAGGCCCACCATCGATTTACTACAGTTTTATACTGCCATCCGGCTATGGCCTACCTCAACATTGAAGACGTGGTCGGCGAAGAAAGGCTCCTTGAGGGTCGGATCGCGGTCAAGCCAGGATCACGGGTCGTTGTTCTTGATCCACTTGATGGATCCACTCAGTGGGCATTGATACGATCTGGCCATTCAGTGGCGGCAATGATTCTTATTTCTGGCCTCGACGGGAATCTTCGGCTTGAAAGCGCCGTGGTCGCTAACCCGGTGCATACCTTCACATTAGTTGCAGGCGAACCGTTGCGCCTAGGTGCGACTAACGGGAGGTCCGAGGACGACCTCTGGCTGACTTCGTGCCTTCCTGAATCCCTAGCCTCCCCGTCGGTGGCTGTGACAGGGTACAAAACGAAGGATCGCGGGTCGATGTTGGCATTTCTCAAGGAAATACCTGATTGGGCCTTCTTGACAATCGGCGGTAATCCGGTCACGCCTTATGTGATGGCGGGTGACTTGACCGCCGCAATCACCTGGAGGTCGCAGTTCACATGGGATGCGGTAGGCATTCTTATGGCAACACAAACAGATGCCGTCGTAGGAAATATCGATGGCGACGTGGTTAACGGGCCCACATTTGCAGAACACTTCGACCGAGTGGTGCTTACCCAAAATGCACGAGTTATTCAGCCAATGATTGTCGCCAAAAGCGCTGCCCGGTTCGATGAACTCGTGTTAGCCATAGACAGAGCAAGGGACGAGTTCGGCCCGTCTTTTGGAACTGGGGTAGAGGAGCTCGACTTCGGCGATGATGTCGGTGAATGATAAGTGCATGATAGGCGGTTAGCAATGCAAGCAGCCGCCGAAAATGCCGCATCGCTTGGTCCAGCTTCTGCAACCATCGCTTCGACACTATTTAAAGCGGTTGCACCTATGATCGCAAAGGCCGCGGTAGCGATGCTACGAGATCGACGGACCAAAGCATCGGCGATGGGTCTCATCGGCATCAATTCCAACGAGACCTACGATTACCGTGTCCCGGCTGCGAACCACCCCTTGCTCGATTTGACAGAAGCACACCCTGATGACGTTTCGGCATTTTGCTCCATGGCGGGACCGGCGCTTGCGCATGCAAGGAAAAACGACTGGCTAGAAATTCAGGAATTAGTCACTCTTGATTTCAGCCGGAATATTGTTCTGATAGGGTCCCCTGAGGCTGAAAGTTTGCTTCGCCTCATTTTTGATTACCGAAGACCCAAGCAAGGTGCTGGGTTGAAGTATGTAGGCGAGACGTTCGATGCGCCTTACCGCTGGATGGAGGACCCAGAGATAATTTCAGCAGAGTGCCGACGATACGTCAACGGGCTGGGCTTGATTACTCGTCCAAATTGGCCCCTCGTGTATCAGTCGACCAGCGGGGATGGCAGAATTATTCCCCAGGTTGGGCATGATAACTTGCTACAATCAGACTTATTACTGATAACCGTGATTCCGAATTTCTTGACTTTGAAAGGATTGGAGTCGGGAAGAAAAATCATCAGCATAGCCGGGACGCATGGTGTGGGCACTCGATCGATTGAGTTAGTCCTCAAGTCGCGGGGAGTGCTTCGCCAAATACATGATGGTCTCTCAACTCGACCGAACGCTTTTCAGATAGTGATCGAAGCGCAAAGATTAAAACATCATGTCCGACGGGGCACGAACGCCACACGTGTTACATTGAGGGACGTACGCCACTTTGAACGGCCATATTCCGCTTGGGAAGCCGCCAACCGTGCGGTTGCTCGCAGATTCTCTGACTGGGTTGCAGAAGACAATAGACGTAACAGACCCCTGCCGCCAGATCGTCGGTAGGGGCCGAAACCGCTACTAATCTCGGGGTCCGGAAGTACGGCGGTGACACGGCGCGACATCAGCCGCCGGAGTCGGCCAGTTCGGCGCCGAACGGCACTTCGCGGGACTCCCGGTCGGCCAGCCAGCCCTCGGGGAGCGCCACCTTGCGCGCGCCGGTGGTGCGCCCGCGCGGCCGGCCGAGCACCTCCGCCGGAAACGGCTGGCCGCGGTCCAGCTGGTCCAGCAACCCGGCCAGCTCGGCCAGCCCGGACGCCAGCGCGAGCGCCCTGCGCAGGTCGCTGCCGACCGAGAATCCCTTGAGATACCAGGCCACATGCTTGCGGAAGTCGGTGACGCCACGCTCCTCGCCGAGCCAGTCGGCCAGCAGCTCGGCATGCCGGTACATCGCCGCGGCCACCTGGTCCAGGCCTGGCAGGGTCAGTTGCCGCTCACCCCGGAACGCCGCCGCCAGGTCGCCGAACAGCCACGGCCGGCCCAGGCACCCCCGGCCCACCACCACCCCGGCACAGCCGGTCCGCTCGACCATCCGCACCGCGTCGGCGGCCTCCCAGATGTCGCCGTTGCCCAGCACCGGGATGTCGAGCAGGCTGGCCAGCTCGGCGATCGGCTCCCAGTCGGCCTGGCCGCCGTAGAAGTCGGCAGCCGTCCGGCCGTGCAGCGCGACGTAGCCCACCCCGGCGTCCTGGGCCCGCAGCGCCGCCTCGCGATAGGTCAGGTGGTCGGCGTCGACGCCCAGGCGCATCTTGACCGTCACCGGCAGCTGCCCGTCGGCGGCGCGCACGGCGGCGCCCACCAGGTCGGAGAACAGATTGATCCGCCACGGCAAGGCAGAACCACCACCGCGCCGGGTCACCTTCGGCACCGGGCAGCCGAAGTTCAGGTCGACGTGGTCGGCCAGGTCCTCGGCCACGATCATCCGCACCGCGCGGGCCACGATCTGCGGGTCCACCCCGTACAGCTGGATCGAGCGCGGTGTCTCGTCGGCGGCGAAGCGCACCATCCGCAGCGTCTTGGGGTTGCGCTCGACCAGCGCCCGGGACGTGATCATCTCCGAGATGTAGAGCCCGGCGCCGTACTCCCGGCACAACCTGCGGAACGCCACGTTGGTGATGCCGGCCAGCGGCGCGAGCACCACCGGCGGGTCGACGATCAGGTGCTCGCCGATCCGCAACGGTGCCGCGACCGGCGTCAGCGCGGCCGTCATGCTCAGCAGCCGATCAGCCGGGTCGCGAGGTAGGCCTCGACCTTGTCCAGCGCGACCCGCTCCTGGCTCATCGTGTCGCGCTCGCGGATGGTCACCGCGTGGTCGTCGAGGGTGTCGAAGTCGACGGTGACGCAGTACGGCGTGCCGATCTCGTCCTGGCGGCGGTAGCGCTTGCCGATCGCCTGGGTCTCGTCGTACTCGACGTTCCAGTGCCGGCGCAGCGTGCTGGCCAGATCCCGCCCGACCGGCGACAGGTCGGCGTTGCGCGACAGCGGCAGCACCGCGACCTTGACCGGGGCCAGCCGCGGGTCGAACTTGAGCACGGTGCGCTTGTCCATGCCGCCCTTGGTGTTCGGGGCCTCGTCCTCGGTGTAGGCGTCCAGCAGGAAGGCCAGCGTCGCCCGGGTCAGGCCGGCCGCCGGCTCGATGACATAGGGCGTCCAGCGCTCGTTCTTGTCCTGGTCGAAGTAGCTCAGGTCCGTCCCGGAGTGCTCGGAGTGGGTGCTCAGGTCGAAGTCGGTGCGGTTGGCGATGCCCTCGAGTTCGTCGAACTCCTTGCCGCCGAAGCGAAAGCGGTACTCGATGTCCACGGTGCGCTTGGCGTAGTGGGACAGCTTCTCCTTCGGGTGCTCGTAGAAGCGCATGTTGTCCGGGTTCAGCCCGAGGCCGACGTAGAAATCCCACCGGGCCTGCAACCAGTACTCGTGCCACTGCTCGTCGGTGCCCGGCTCGACGAAGTACTCCAGCTCCATCTGCTCGAACTCGCGGGTGCGGAAGATGAAGTTGCCCGGGGTGATCTCGTTGCGGAACGACTTGCCGGTCTGGGCGATGCCGAACGGCGGCTTCTTGCGCGAGGTGGTCATCACGTTGAGGAAGTTCAGGAAGATGCCCTGCGCGGTCTCGGGCCGCAGGTAGGCCAGGCCGGACTCGTCCTCCACCGGGCCAAGGTGGGTCTTGAGCATCCCGGAGAACTGCTTGGGCTCGGTCCAGATGTCACGGTTGCCGCAGTTCGGGCAGCTGATGTCGGCCAGGCCGTGCTCGGGCGGCCGGCCCTTCTTGGCCTGGTAGCCCTCCTCCAGGTGGTCGGCCCGGTAGCGCTTGTGGCAGTTGGTGCACTCGGTCAGCGGGTCGGAGAAGGTCGCCAGGTGGCCCGAGGCCTCCCACACCGCCGGCGGCAGCAACACCGAGGAGTCCAGCCCGACGATGTCGTCACGGCCGGTCACCATCGACTTCCACCACTGCCGGCGCAGGTTCTCCTTCAGCTCCACACCGAGCGGGCCGTAGTCCCAGGCCGACCGGGTTCCGCCGTAGATCTCGGCAGCCGGGAACACGAAGCCACGGCGCTTCGACAGGCTGACGACGGCATCATTGCGATCAACGGGCACTGCGAATCTCCATCAGGAACGGCTGGGTAGCGGTCCACTCAGGGTATCGGTAGCGGCCAGCGGCTTCTCGCCAGCGCCCGCGGCCGGTGGCCGCCGCTGCCGGGAACGGTCGGCGCGGTGGCGCTCCCAGCGCCCGAAACCGATCGTGACGACGGCCGTCACCAGCCAGCCGAGCAGGATGTCGAAGACGTAGTGCTCGGCCGAGTACACCAGCGAGAACGCCATCGCCAGCGCGTAGCCGGCCAGCAGCGGACGCCAACGGCGCCGGACCCGGGGCCAGAAGAACACCGTCAGCAGCCCCGAGATCGCCGCGTGCAGGGACGGCACCGCGGCCACCTGGTTGGAGCCCGCCTGACCCTCGTCGATCAGGGCCTTGGCCTGCGGAATGCCCAGCCCGTTCCAGCCCCGGGTGGCGATCCGCTCGGCGTACGGCGCGGCGCCGCCGTGGCTCGGGTGCACCTTGCCCAGCATTCCGCCGGTGGTCAGCGTCCCCACCTTGGCGTCGATGCAGGCCGGATCGGACGGGCCGCCCACCACCTCGGCGGCCGTGCACTGCGAGGCCGCCCACGGTGGTGCGGCCGGAAACGCGATGAAGCCGGCCAGCCCGATGAACGAGATCACCACGAACCGGGCGGCGAACTTGCGCCAGGCATCCCGGTCGTGCAGCCACAGCAGGCCGGCCACCGCCCACGGCGCGATGAAGTAGGAGACGTAGACCAGGCTCACCCCCACCTCCCACCAGGGCGGGAACGGCTCCTTGAGGTGGGACTGCAACCAGACCGTCGGCTCGACCCGGAACAGCCAGCGGTCGACGTCGAGCTGCAGGTGCCACTCGGTGGGCCGGCCCAGCGCATCGGCCGCGCCGCGGGTCAGGTCATAGACCACCAGCACGGCGGCGAACGGCAGCCAGTCCCGCAGCACGCTCAGCACACCGCGCCGGCCGATGCTGGCGGCGAACAGGCCGGTACAGACGTAGATCAGCAGGGTGTTGCGGTCGAAGGTGAGCCCGACCCGGTGGATCCAGTACGCCATCCCCGCCAACCAGGCGGCGATCGCGGCCCACCTGACCTGGCTCAGGACCTCCCGACGGGGCGCGGCACCGTCGGCCTGGCCGGGGGGAGCTTCCAGCTCGGACTCGGTCGCCAGGATGCTCACCTCACCGGAATCGTCGAAGTCCCCCTCAGCCGTTCAAACTACCGGTCCTCCCACGACGGCATCCGGAGTGCCGCCCGAGCGGCGAGGGTTCCATACTGGCCCGGTGAGCGAGCCGGGCTGGACGTGGGACCCGACCCTGTACTCCGGAAGCGCCGCCTACTACGTCCGCGGCCGGGTCCCCTATCCCCGACCCCTGATCGATGCCCTGGTCGCCGAGCTGGCCCTGGACGGCAGCGGCCGGCTGTTGGACGTCGGCTGCGGACCGGGCTCGCTCACCCTGCCGCTCGCTCCGTGGTTCGAACGCGCCGTCGGCCTGGACGCCGACGCCGACATGCTGGCCGAGGGAGCGCGGCAGGCGGTAGCCGCCGGGATCGACAACGTCGACTGGCTGAACCTGCGTGCCGAGGACCTGCCCCTCGGCCTGGGACCGTTCCGCACGGTGACCCTGGCCCAGTCCTTCCACTGGATGGATCGGGCGCTGGTCGCTCGCCGGCTGCGGACGGTGCTCGCCCGCGGCGGCGTGCTGGTGCAGGTCCACGCCACGACGCACCGGGGCCTGGACGGAAGCCTGCCGCTGCCCCATCCACGGGCGCCGCGGCGTGAGATCGACGCGCTGGTCACCCGTTTCCTGGGCCCGGGCCGCCGTGCCGGGCAGCGCATCCTGCCACCGGTCCCGATCAACGAACCGGCTCGTAACCGGCAGGAGGCCGGGATCTACCGGGCCGCCGGCTTCGTCGGCCCGACCCGGATCGAGGTCGCCGGCTCGGTGGTGCGGCGGAGCGCGGACGACGTCGTAGCGAGCGTGTTCTCGCTGTCCGGCGCCGCCCCACACCTGTTCGGCGGCCGGGTCGCCGACTTCGAGGCAGCGCTGCGCACACTGCTCGCCGAGGTCAGTCCGGACGGGCAATTCAGTGAGCAGCTGCGCGAGATCGCGGTCGACGTCTGGCGGGGATAGCCGCCTACTACCGGCCGGTCCAGTCCGCGTCGGCGGCCCGGTCGCTGGCCGTGGCCGTCTCCGAGCCGTCGGAGTCGATGCGCAGCAGCTGCTCGAACGCGCTGGGCTGGTCCAGGGCCTGGCCCAGCAGCGGGGTGGCCAGCAGCTTGACCTGGTAGCCGCCGAGCGCGCGGCGGTAGGCACCCACCGACTCCCACTCGGTGGCCAGCAGCCAGCACCCGGCGTCGTCGGTGGCCCGGCCCACCGAGCCGCGCACGAAGCCCGGGCGCTCGGCCAGCAGCCGCAGCGCCTGCTCGGCCTGTTCCTGGAACTCACCGGTCGCGTCGTCCGGCCGGAACTGCAGCAGCGCGATCACGACACGCCGCCGGTGGTACTGGCGTCGATGGCGCCGCCGAACCGGCGGTCCCGCGCGGCGTAGCTGGCGCAGGCCGCCCAGAAGTGCCGGCGGTCGAAGTCCGGCCACGGGGTGTCGAGGAACATCAGCTCGGCGTAGGCCGACTGCCACAGCAGGAAGTTGGAGGTGCGCTGCTCGCCCGAGGTGCGCAGGAACAGGTCGACGTCGGGCAGGTCGGGCTCGTCCAGGTAGCGGGCGAACAGCTTCTCGTCGATCTTGGCCGGGTCGAGCCGGCCGGCCGCGACCAGCTCGGCGATCCGGCGCGCCGCGTCGGCCACCTCGGCCCGACCGCCGTAGTTCACGCAGAACTGCAGGGTCAGCCGGTCGTTGCGCTCGGTGAACTGCTCGGCGTCCTCCAGCTGGTCGATCACGCTGCGCCACAGCCGCGGCCGGCGGCCGGCCCAGCGGATCCGGACGCCGTAGCCGTTCAGCTCGTCGCGCCGGCGCCGGATCACGTCCTTGTTGAAGCCCATCAGGAACCGGACCTCGTCCGGCGAGCGCCGCCAGTTCTCGGTGGAGAAGGCGTAGGCCGACACCACCGGCACGCCGAGCTCCATGGCGCCGAACAGCACGTCCATCAGCGCCGCCTCGCCGGCCCGGTGCCCCTCGGTGCGGGGCAGGCCGCGGCTGTTGGCCCACCGGCCGTTGCCGTCCATCACGATCGCGACGTGCTTGGGCAGCAGGCTCGAGGCAATCTCCGGGGGCCGGGCGCCGCTGGGATGCGGCGGCGGGTCCGGCCAGGACGAGCGACGGGCAGGCATGGGGGTCACCGTAGTACGCGGCGCGGCCTCAGCGATCCACCAGCGGCAGCGACCGGATGCCGCGCTCCAGGTGCCACTGCAGGTGGGCGGCGATCAGGCCGCTGGCCTCGCGCCGCAGGTCTGGCGCGCTGGTCTCGGCACCGGCCCAGTTGCCCGACAGCAGGGCGGCCATCAGGACCAGCGAACCGGCCTGGGGCCGGACCGAGCCCGGCGGCCGGCAGTTCGGGCAGACCGCACCGCCGGCCGGCACGTTGAAGGCTCCGTGCGGGCCCGGCGCCGAGCACACCGCGCACTCGGCCAGCGCCGGCTCCCAGCCGGCCAGCGACATCGACCGGATCAGGAACGCGTCCAGCACCAGGGTGGCGTCGTGGTCGCGGTCGGCCAGGGCACGCAGCGCGCCGACCACCAGCAGGTACTGGCGCAGCGCCGGCTCGCCCTCCTCGGCGGTCAACCGTTCGGCCGTCTCGCAGATGGCCACCGCGGCGGTCCAGGCCGGGTAGTCGCCGGCCAGCCGGGCGCCGTAGTTGTCCACCGACTCCACCTGGGTGATCAGGTCCAGGCCGTGGTGACGCGGATGCCCGCGCTCGGCGTCCGGCACCGCCGTCCGGGTGTGCAGTTGCACGTCGATGTGACTGCCGGGTTCCAGCCGGGCACCGTAGCGCGAGGTGGTGCGCCGGACCCCCTTGCCGACCGCCCGGATCCGGCCGTGCCGGCGGGTCAGCAGCGTGACGATCCGGTCTGCCTCGCCCAGCTTGTGGACGCGCAGCACCACGGCTTCGTCACGATAGAGCGGCACCGGTCCATAGTCCCAGATTTCGCGCTGCCCCAGGCAGGACAGGCCGGCTCGAGCTCAGCTGCCGGCCCGGTTGGCGCTGCGGCGCAGCCGGTTGCGCAGCGCCCGGCGGGCGACCGGGCCGAGGTCGTCGAGCACATCGGTCAGGACCGCCACCTGGGCCAGGGCGTCCATCGCGTGCCGGGTCGCGTCCGGGTCGGCCGCCTCGTACAGTTCCAGGCCGATGAACGCGGCCGAGACCGCCCGTGCCAGCCCCGGAATGTCCAGCGCGGCCTTGATCGGGCTGTCGGCCAGGATCCGCTGCAGGGTCGCTTCGATCTCGGTGACCCAGAGCCCCA
>Ga0247773_1000266_pt1 | contig 24174 bp, 21 predicted proteins | sample UWRJL092311B6_FD_179934 | JGI IMG/M metagenome (GOLD analysis project Ga0247773, IMG submission 179934) | Plant litter microbial communities from Arlington Agricultural Research Station in Wisconsin, United States - UWRJ-L092-311B-6 | ecosystem: Environmental > Terrestrial > Plant litter >... | reverse complement strand
CTGGTCGGAGCACCCCACCGGCCGGGTGCAGAATCGAGGGCATGACCTACCTCGCCGCCGAGAACCGCTACGACACCATGACCTACCGCCGGGTCGGCCGGAGCGGGATCAAGCTTCCGTTGATCTCGCTGGGCCTGTGGCACAACTTCGGTGACGACCGGCCGCTGGAGACCCAGCGGGCCATCCTGCGACGCGCCTTCGACCTGGGCGTCACCCACTTCGACCTGGCCAACAACTACGGCCCGCCGTACGGCTCGGCCGAGTCGAACTTCGGCACCATCTACGCCCAGGACTTCCGCCCGTACCGCGACGAGCTGTTCCTGTCCACCAAGGCCGGCTGGGACATGTGGCCCGGCCCGTACGGCGACCTCGGCTCGCGCAAGTACCTGCTGGCCAGCCTGGACCAGTCGCTGCGGCGGATGGGCGTGGACTACGTCGATGTGTTCTACCACCACCGCAACGACCCGGACACGCCGCTGGAGGAGACGATGGGGGCGCTGGACCAGGCGGTCCGCTCCGGCCGGGCGCTGTACGCCGGCATCTCCTCCTACTCCCCGCAGCGCACCGCCGAGGCGGCCCGGATCCTGCGCGAGCTGGGCACCCCGCTGTTCATCCACCAGCCGTCCTACTCGCTGCTCAACCGCTGGATCGAGGGCGGCCTGCTCGACACCACCGAGGAGGTGGGTGCCGGGGTGATCGCGTTCTCCCCGCTGGCGCAAGGGATGCTGACCGACAAGTACCTCGACGGGGTGCCGGACGGCTCCCGGATGGCGGCCAACACCTCGCTGCCGGCCGAGCTGCTCAGCGAGCAGAACCTGGCCCACATCCGGGCGCTGAACGAGATCGCCGGACGGCGCGGCCAGTCGCTGGCCCAGCTGGCGCTGGCCTGGGCGGCCCGGGACGAGCGGGTCAGCTCGGTGCTGATCGGCGCCTCCTCGGTGCGCCAGCTGGAGCAGAACATCGCCGCGCTGGACAACCGGAGCTTCACCGCCGACGAACTCGCCGAGATCGACCAGCACGCGGTCGAGGGCGGCGTCGACCTGTGGCGCGAGGTCGCCACCAGCTGAGGTCACCACCCAGCTGAGGTCACCACACAGCTGTGGTCGCCACCCAGCTGAGGGCGACGCCCTGGTCACGCCCCGGCGATCCGCGGGTGGACTGCTCCTGGCCGGGGCGCTACGAGGGTGGCAGCGCGACATCCAGGATCGCCTGGATCTCGCGCCCCACGGTGTTCAGCGGTGCCACGGTGCGGTGTGCGCGTGCCAGCACGATGGCGCCCTCGAGCGAGCTGAGCATCAGAACGGCCAAGCTGGCTGCCCGGGCGCGAGGGATTCCCATGCGTCTGAGGCCGGCCGCGATCGACTTCTGCCAGGTGTCGAAGCCGCGGCTGGCAGCGTCGCGAAGCGTGTCGTTCGTCGCGGCGACGTCAGCGGTCGCTGCCACCAGCGGGCACCCGCGTTCGAAGCCGTTACGGCTGAGATCGTCGCGCCACTGGTCGACCATCATGGCGAACAGGCCGCTCGGTGTCGGAGGTCGTGCCTCGCGGAGGTACGCCTCGACCTTGCCGGCGGCGAAGCCGCTCGCCCAGCCGAGCGCCTCGTCGACGATCTGGTCCTTGCCACCCGGGAAGTGGTGCTGCAGCGACCCGCGGGGGGCGTCGGCCGCGGCGACGATGCCGCGCAGGCCGATACCGCTGACGCCACCTCGACGCATCAGCTGGACGGCGCTGTACACCACGCGCTCGCGCGGGCCGTGCGACGGCGTGCCACCGTCATTGACCTTGTTCATGACAGTTTGTCAGGGTAGCGCTGCCGGTGTCAGTGTGCGGGATGCAAGGCAACCGCGATGCAGGAGCAGCGTCGCCGGCTCTCACTATGTCATATGTCATAGTGACACCTGCTATTCATTTCCCCATGTGCTGCGGGCACGGGCGACGTGCGTGGCACTGTCTACGTCCAAGACTATGACAACTGTCATGACAGGAGGGTGCCGAATGGAGAACGTCGGATTTCTGGGTCTCGGACTGATGGGGAGCCCGATGGCTGTCCGTCTGGCGTCGGAAGCGACGCCCCTCGTCGTGTGGAGCCGGACGACCTCGCACTGCGACGACGCCCGCGCGGCGGGAGCCGAGCTCGCGAGCGATCCGGACGAGGTTTTCGACCGGTGCAGGGTGGTGATCCTGATGCTGGCGACCGAGCAGGCCATCGACGCCGTACTGGGACGGGGAACCGAGGCATTCCGGCGACGGGTGGCGGGCCGCGTCATCGTGCACATGGGGACGACCATGCCGAGCTACGCGGTCGGGTTGAGCGCCGACATCGCCGCGGCGCACGGGGTGTACGTCGAGGCGCCGGTGTCCGGGTCGAGGGTGCCGGCCGCGCGGGGCGAGCTGGTGGTCATGACGGCCGGGCCGGCCGATGCCGTCGCGGAGGTGGTGGCGCTGTTGCGACCGGTGTACCGCGACGTCTTCGGCTGCGGCGTGGCGGCGGGTGCCGCACTGCGGATGAAGCTCGCCGTCAACCTCTACCTCGTCACCACGGTGGCGGCGTTGGCCGAGGCAAGCCACTTCGCGCAGGCCCAGGGACTCGACCTGCACACCTTCGTCTCGATCGTGAACGCCGGCCAGCTCGCGAGTCCGGTCGCCGCGCTCAAGGGCGACAAGCTTCGCGATCGCGACTTCGGCGCCCAGGCCGCGATTCACGACGTTCGCAAGAACAGCTCGTTCGTCGTCCTGGCAGCCCAGGACGCCGGCGTGGCGACACCTCTGGTCGAGGTGGCTGACGAGCTGTACGCCGAGACGCTCGCGCTCGGCTTCGGCGGTGAGGACATGGCGGCCGTCGTCCGGGCCCTGGAGGCGCGAACTGCCCACGGCGTCCAGTAACCCAGGCCGATACCTCCGGCAAAACTAGCCCCCTAACCATAATGGTGCTAGTTTCATTAGCACTATGTTATGGACCATCGAGCCCGCCTCGCGCCTGACCCTGCAGGAGCAGATCGCCGGATCCGTCCGGCGGGCCGTTGCCAGCGGCCAGCTCGCCGTCGGTGAGCAGCTACCGCCGGCCGCGGAACTCGCCGAGGCGCTGGCCGTCGACCGCAACACCGTGCTGGTCGCCTACCGCAGGCTGCGTGACGACGGCGTGCTCGAGTTCCGCCGCGGCCGGGGAGCTCGGGTCGCGTCGGCGGCCCGGCCCCGGGCCTGCGTCGAGCAGGCCGTCCGGGACCTCGTCGAGATCGCCCGGAGCCAGGGCTACCCGCGCGAAGACCTCATCAAGATCGTGGAGGAGTTGGCATGACGGAGACGAGGTCGATCTACAGCGGCCGCACGACCAACTGGCCGCTGCTCGCCGCGGGAGTCACCGGCGCTCTCGCCCTGGTGCTGCTCGGTCGCCCGTGGGCCGGACCCTGGCCCGGCATGATCGTGCCGATCGCGATCGTCCTCGCCGCCCTGGCCCTCACCCTGGTGACGACGTCCAGCCTGCGGGTGACGACCGGTCCGCGCGGAGTCTTCATCCGATGCGGGGTGTTCGGCTGGCCACGCTGTGCCTACCCGCGGGAACGGATAGCCGGCGCTGAGTTCGTGACGGTGTCGATCTGGCGGACGTGGAACTCGGGAATCAGCTGGTCACCCCGCGGCGGCTGGACGTTCGTCCTGCGCTCCGGACCCGCGCTGCGGTTGACGCTGAGCAACGGCCGGCGGGTGACCGTCGGCGTGAGCGATCCGCAGGCCGCCCTGGCCGCCCTGGGCCCCGACGCCGCGCGCACCGCCAGCCAACAGCACTAGCTGGTGCCCGCGTTCGATCACGGTCAGGCCGGGCTTCGGCGTCTGAGGTGCCCGTCACGGCGGGAATGCCGTTCGGGCGTCCGGCGGTTGGGTCCCTTGTGACAGCGTCTGCCTTCGATTCCGCCGAACTCAGCAGAACCGGCGAGGGCAGCCCGTCGAAACCGGTTGACCGACACCGTGGCCTGATCGTGGCCGCCGTCGTCCTCACCGGCCTGACCATGCGGGTCGCGGTCACCAGCGTCGGCGCGCTGCTGACCGACCTGGAGCGCGGCCTGCACGCCTCGTCCTCGATCGCCGGTGTGATCACCACGCTGCCGGTGATCGCCTTCGCCGGCATCGGCTTCCTCGGCCCCCGGTTGGCGCACCGCTTCGGCGAGCACCGGCTGGTGACCGCCGCGCTGGTGGCCGCCACTGCCGGCCTGGTGCTGCGGGCGGTGGCCGGCAGCGTCTGGCTGTTCGCGGTGCTGAGCATGCTGGCCCTGACCGGCGGCGCGATCGCCAACGTGCTGATGCCGGCGCTGGTCAAGAAGCACTTCCCGGACCGAATCGGCACCATGACGGCGGTCTACACCACCGCGCTGGCCATCGGCATCACCGCCTCGGCCGGCCTGTCGGTGCCGCTGGCCGAGGCGGGCGGGCACAACTGGCGGTTCGGGATCGGCGCCTGGGCGTTGCTGACCGCCGTCGCGGTGCTGCCCTGGCTGCCGATGCTGGCCAGCGACCGCCCGGACGCCGACGAGCTGCCCGACCGGGTTCCGCTGGGCCGGCTGCTGGGCAGCAAGCTGGCCTGGGCGCTGGTGCTGACGTTCGCCTTCCAGTCCTTCCAGGCCTACATCGCCTTCGGCTGGTTCACCGACTTCTTCCGCTACCACCACCTGGACGCCACCCGGGCCGGCCTGCTGGTGGCCTTCTACTCGGCGTTGTCCATCCCGGTCTCGATGGTGATCCCGGCGCTGGCGGTCCGCGGTCAGCGGCTGATCGTGCTGGGCCTGGCGGCCGCCACCCTGGTGTCCTACCTGGGCATGCTGGCGGCACCGGTCGGCGGTGCCTGGCTGTGGATGCTGCTCGGCGGCGTCGGCAGCGGGATGTTCCCGCTGAGCCTGACCATGATCGGGTTGCGGTCCCGCGAGATCGCCACCACCACCGCGCTGTCGGCGTTCGTGCAGGGCATCGGCTACCTGCTGGCCGGCACCGGTCCGCTGCTGGTCGGCGTCCTGCTGGGCATCTCCGACAGCTGGACCGCGCCGCTGGTGCTGCTGATCATCGCCGTCCTCGGCTCGGCCGCCACCGGCTACTACGCCGCCCGCCCGGCCTTCGTCGACGACCAGCTGCGCTAGGCCGCCGGTCAGTACGCCCGCAGCGCCAGCCTGGTCGCGACCAGCAGGCCGGCCAGCGCGATCAGCAGCCGCAGCGGTCGGGCCGGCAGCCGGCGGACCAGCGGCGGCCCGAGCCAGCCGCCGACGAAGAAGCCGATCGCCAGCGGCAGCACCGCCAGCCACCGGACGTCGGAGAAGCAGAGAAAGCCGACCGCGGCGATCCCGTTGGCCAGTGCCAGCACGGCATTCTTGATCGCGTTGCTGTGCGGCAGCGATTCGGCGGTGGCCCGCAGCAGCAGGGCCAGCATCAGCACGCCGGCCGCGGCGCCGAAGTAACCGCCGTACACCGAGACCGCGAACACCCCGCCGACCACCCAGCGAGCGTCCGAGCCGGAGTGCTCGCCCTGAGCCCGCGGCCGGGGTACCAGCACCGCCAGCGAGGCCAGCCCGATCAGCACCGGGACCGCCCGTTCGAAGGCGTCGGCCGGGGTGAGCAGCAGCAGTGCCGCGCCCGCCGCGCCGCCCAGCGTGCCGGCCAGGCCCAGGGTGCGCATCCGCCGGCCCTGGCCGCGCAGCTCCGGACGGGCGCCCAGCGCCGAGCCCAGCCCGCTGAAGACCAGCGCGACGGTGTTGGTGACATTGGCGGCCACCGGGGGCAGCCCGGCGGCCAGCAACGCCGGATAGCTGATCACCGAGGCGAGGCCGGCCACCCCGCCGACGAACCCGGCGGCGAGGCCGGCCAGCACCAGCAGTACGAACTCAGCCGCCGACATCGCCGGCCCGTCGCCGGTGCGGGGACCGGCCTGCGACAATTCCCGGATGGCCAAGCGCAGCGCCGGAATCCTGTTGTTCCGCCGGCAACCTGAGCTGCAGGTGCTGATCGGCCACCTGGGCGGGCCGCTGTGGAGCCGGCGGGAGGCTGCCGCCTGGTCGATCCCCAAGGGCGAGTACGGCCCGGACGAGACCCCGCTGCAGGCCGCCCGCCGCGAGTTCACCGAGGAGCTGGGACTGCCGGTCCCCGACGCCGAGCTGATCGAGCTGGGCACCGTGACCCAGAGCGGCGGCAAGCAGGTCACCGCGTGGGCCGCCGAGGCCGACCTCGACCTGGCGCGGGTGGTGCTGGGCACCTTCGAGCTGGAATGGCCGCGCGGTTCCGGGCGGATCCAGCAGTTCCCCGAGCTGGACCGGCTGGACTGGTGCACCCCGGACCAGGCGCGCGATCGGCTGATCGCCAGCCAGCGGCAGTTCCTGGATCGGTTGGCCGATCACCTGCTCAGGCCGCACCGGGCTGCTGAGCCTCCTCGGTAGCCGGCGTGCCGAGCGGCCGGGCCCGGCGGGCCGGGTCGCGCCGCGAGCCGGCGGTGGCGCGCTGATCGGCCTCGGGCACCAGCACCTCGGGCAGCTCGGCCTCGGACGGTGCGCCGGCCTCCGCAGCCACCGCCTCGGCAGTCACAGCCCCGGCGGCAGGGGCGACCTCGGCGAGGTTGAGCCGGCGCAGCACCAGCGCGCCCAGGCCGGCCGCCAGCAGGCAGGCCGCCGCGCCGAGCGCCAGGCCCGCCCGGCCACCGAACTGCTCGCTGACCACTCCGGCGATCGGCCCGCCGATCGGGGTGGAACCCAGGAAGGCCACCGCCCACAGCGCCATCACCCGGCCGCGCATGGTCGGGGAGGACGCCAGCTGCAGGCTGGAATTCCCCTTGGCCAGGAAGCCGACGCTGGCCGCGCCCACCAGGGTGAGGGCCAGCAGTTCCAGCGGCAGCGTCGGGGCGGCGGCCGCGGCCGCGATCACCACTCCGAACACCGCGGCGGAATTGACCAGCGCCCGGATGCCGACCCGGCCGCGGGCGGCCACCCAGAGGCCGCCGATCACCGCGCCGATGCCCATCGCCGCGGTCATGAAGCCGTACACCTGGGCACCGCCGCCGAAGGTCTCCTTGGCCACGATCGGCAGCACGACGGAGAATTCGTAGGCCAGGCAGCCGATCAGGCCCATCATCGCCAGCGGAACTGCCAGCTCCGGGGTCCGCCGGACGTAGCGCAGGCCGTCGGCCAGCTGACCCCGTGCCCGGCTGGTCGGCGGCGCGGGTCGCAGCGCGGTGGTGTCCAGCAGGGCCAGCGAGGCCACCACCGCGACGAAGCTCGCGGCGTTGAGCAGGAAGCAGATCCCGAGGCCCCCGGTGGCGATGATCAATCCGGCGACCGCCGGTCCGACCGCCCGGGCCGCGTTGACCAGCACCGAGTTCAGGCTGACCGCGTTGCGCAGGTCGTCCGGGCCGACCATCTCCAGCACGAACGCCTGCCGGGCCGGGTTCTCGAAGCAGTTGTTGAGTCCGAGCAGCACCGCCAGCAGGTACACCTGCCACAGCTGCACCAACCCGGTGACGGTGAGCAGGCCCAGCACCAGCGCCAGCAGCCCCATCATGGTCTGCAACGCCATCATCAGCCGCCGCTTGTCGACCCGGTCGGCGACCACCCCGCCGTACGGGCCCAGCAACAGCACCGGCAGCGTCTGCAGCGCGATCACCAGGCCGAGCGCGGTGCCCGAACCGGTCAGCTGCAGCACCAGCCAGGACTGCGCCACGGTCTGCATCCAGGTGCCGACCATCGAGACCGCCTGGCCGCTGAAGTACCGGCGGAAGTTCGGATTCGCCAGCGAGGCAAAGGTTTGCCGGCTCGCTCCGGCGAACGAGGTCACCGGGCCGCCTTGCCGGGCTGGGTAACCGGTTGGGCCCGATTGAGGTGTTCGGCCAGCGTCTCCAGGGCCGGCAGCGCGTCGCGCAGCCGCTCGGCCTGCTCGGCCGGCAGCCCCGCCAGCCGGGCCGCGAACAGCTGGCTGCGCTGGCGCCGCAGTCGCTGCTGCAGGGCCCGGCCCGCCGCGGTGGTCTGCACCCGGACCGCGCGCCGGTCAGCCTCGGTGGCCGCCCGCGACACCAGTCCGGACGCTTCGAGCTTGCCGACCACCCGGGACAGCATGGTGGGGTTCAGCCCTTCGATATCGGCCAATTCGCCGAGGCCCAGTGGGCCGAGCCGGGCGATGGTGGCCAGCACCGACAGTTGGGTACGGGTCATTCCGTCGCCGGATACCTGCCGATCCACCTGGCGCGCGATCCGCCCCAGCGCGATCCGCAGCCGGTCCACGTCCTCGCCGGCGAAGCTCGTGGCCCGTTCGGGTGCCTTTTGCATGTCCTGCCGCCTCACATTTACTTGCCTATCGGCAAGCATACACCTGGCCCGGGGTGCCTCACTCAGCCCGGACGAGGCGGCGAAGGCTGCGCCGGTTCGGCCAGCACCGCGGCGAGCGAGTTCAGGCTGTCCACCAGCCGGTCGGTCGCCTCGACGACGGTGGCGGCCAGCTCGGCCGGCAGTGCCGCATCGGTGGCCGGGTCCAGCGCCCGGGTCAGCTCGGCGTGCAGCCCGCGCAACCCCGCCGGCCGGGGCGGCCGCTCGCCGGTGCGGACCGCGGCGGCCAGCGCATCGAGCGCCGCCAGCCCGGTGTCGGCCAGCGTGCCGAACTCCGGCACCACCGCATAGCACCGGCTCGCCTGCCCGGTCGCGTCCAGCGCGGTCAGTGCGTGCACCAGCCGGTGGCTGTGCGCCAGCACCGCACTGCCCAGCTCCACCAGGCCCTGCGAGTCGACCGGTTCGGCGCGGGCCCGGTCCAGCGACGCCTCGGCACTCGAGCGGGCCAGCCGGGCCCGGCTGCGCACCGCCGAACGCCGCTCCGGGGCCGAGCGCGGATCGAGGATCGCCTGCAGGTAGTCGTGGTAGGCCTGCAACAGGTCGGCCAGCCGGGCCCGCAGCTGGCCGCGTTCCCAGCTCGGCCAGGCCAGCGCCGCGACCAGCGCGATGGCGCCGCCGATCACGGTGTCGACGGACCGGTCGACGACCGTGCTGTGCGCGGAGAATCCGGCCAGCGACAGCAGCAGCACCACCAGCCCGGCCAGGAACACCGAGGACAGCGCGAAGTTGGGCTGGCCGGCCAGCCGCACCCCGAAGAACAGCAGGCCGACCAGCACGATCGTGCCCGGCTGCCAGTCGCCGAGCAGGTAGTGCACCGCCAGACTGGTCAGCAGCAGGCCGACCAGGGTGCCGACCACCCGCAGGAAGGAGCGCTGGAAGGTCGAACCGAAGTCCGGGCGCAGCACCACCAGGATGGTCAGCGACACCCAGTACCCGCGCTCGACGCCGGCCGCCCGGCTGAGCAGGTCGGTGAGCGGCACCAGCACCGCCAGCCTGGTGGCATGCCGCAGCGCCGGCGAGCGCAGGTGCAGGTTGGCCCGCACCACCTGCACCGGGTCCCGCAGCCGGATCCGCACCCCGCTCCGGTCGGCGTCCTCGTCCAGCCGGCCCTCGCCGGCCCCGGTCCGCGCCGTGTCCACCATCGCCCGCAGCTGGCCGGCCAGGCTGGCGACCCGGCTGGCGGCCGCCTGCTCGGTCAGCGAGCCGGCCAACCGGGCCCGACCGGTATCAGCCAGCAGCCGCGCCTCGGGCTGGATCGCTCCGCCGGCCTGCAGCGCCGCGGCGATGCTGTCCAGCACCGAGCCCGCGGTGTCCAGTTCGGCCCGGACCGCCGCCGCGGCCTCGGCCTCGCCGTCCTGGCGCAGCCGGTCGGCGTAGGCCGACAGCACCAGGATGTCGCGCCGGGCCCGGACCGCCTCGTCCAGCAGCACCCGGTAGGCCTCCACGCTCGGGCCGTGATCGTGCCCGGCACCGCTGAGCACCGCCCGGGCGTCGGCGATGGCGTCGCCGAGCGGCGGGCTGGTGGCGGCGTCGATGGGCCGGTGCGCAAGGCCGGCCAGCTGCCGGTAGAGCGCGGCCAGCGCCCGGCGCTCGGGACCGTGCCGGCCCAGCGGCCAGGCCGCGATCGCCAGCACCGCCTGCAGCGCGCCGCCGGCGAAGACCAGCAGGCCGGTGTGCAACGCGGCCAGCGGAGACTGCGGCAGGTGGCCCAGCACCAGCGCGCAGGCGGTGGCCGCGACCCCGACCTGGGCCGCGCTCGGGCCGGCCGACAGCAGCAGCCCGGCCGCGAAGGCGCATCCCGCCAGCAGCACCGCGAAGGCCGGCAGGTGGGTGCCGAGGCCGGCGGCCAGGCCGGCCGTCACCCCGGCGGCCAGCGCGGTGACCAGCATCCGGACCAGCCGCAGCCGGTACGGCCCGGGCCGGTCGGCGAAGGCCGTCTGCAACGCGCCGATAGCGGCCTGGACGCCGATTGCCGGGCTGCCCAGGGCCGCGGCCAGCACCAGCGGGGCCAGCAGGCCGACGGCGTTGCGGGCCGCGACCACCGGGTCGGACTGGCTCAGGTCGAGCCGGGTGGCCTCGGTGTAGAACTGCCGCAACGACGCCCCGATGGACCGGGCCGGTGTGCGCAGCGGTCCGGTCGACTCGCGCGGTGCCGCCGCGGCCGGCGGATCGGAATGGGCCACCGATCGACCGTAGTCAGAATCCGGCCGGCCGCGAAAACCGTGCGGTCCGGCGGCGGCTGGCGTGTGAAATCGGCCTACGGTGACGCCGGCCAATGGCTACGCTCTGTTGCGGCACCCGGAAGCGCTCCGGCTGCCGTCGAGCGATCCGCTCTGCCATGGAATCCGGAGGAGCCGCGGTGGCCGCGTCAGGGAGCAGCCCGGTTCGCCGCAACCGCCAGGCGGCCCGGCCGAAGGCCCGTCCCGCCGACCGCGACCAGCAGCCGGACGACGCCCGCAACCCGACCGCCGGCGTCGTCGCCCTTCCCGGACTGGCGCTGGCGCCAGCCGCCGGACAGCAGGAGCGGCTCGGCGCCGGCCTGCGCGCCCTGTCGGCCCGGCCGAAGCTCAGGGTCGGCGGCGTCGGCGACCGGGCCGAGATCGAGGCCGACGCGATGGCCGACGCCGTGGTCTCCCGGTTGCGGGCCGGCCCGGTCAACACCGGCGGCCCGGCCACGGACTCGCTCCGCCGGGCCCCCGCGAGCCCGGGCGGCGCCGAGGCGGCGATCGGGTTGGCCGGCGGCGAGCTGGACGGCTCCACCGAGCAGGCGCTGCGAGCAGCAAGTCCGACGGGCACCGCGCTGGCCCCGGCGCTGCGCCGCGAGTACGAGGACGCCTTCGGCGCCGACTTCAGCGCGGTGCGGGTGCACTCCGGCCCGGCGTCGGCCCGGCTGAACTCCGCCCTCGGCGCGCGGGCCTTCACCCTCGGCTCCGACATCTACTTCGGCGACCGGGTGCCCGGCACCGCCAGCGCCGACGACCGGCACCTGATGGCGCACGAGCTGGCCCACACCCTGCAGGACGGCGGCACCGCTCACCGGCAGGTGTTGCGACGGCTGGCCGTCCAGATCACGCCGAGCCGCGGCGTGGTCGAGGACGAGGACGCCGAGAAGGACAGCGTCGACGAGGAGATGAAGGAGGGCGCCGGCCCCGCCGAGGCCCCGCCGCTGACCGTTGCCCCGCGAGAGGAGCTGTTCATCGACTCGGTCGCGATCGTCGGCCGGCCGAGCCCGCTGTTCACCGGGTCGATGGGCGATCACCTGACCGCCTTCGTGATCACGCGCAAGGGGGTGGAGAACGCGATCGTCGACCAGACCTATCCGGATGCGGTGCGCGAGTTGAAGGAGATCGTCGCCGAGCTGGTCAAACTGCCCGGCTGGGATCTGGTGGACGCGCTGAAGCCCGACGGGGACGAGGCAGTCGAGACCACCTCGGGGCCGGACGTCACGATGGAGTCCAAGGATGGTTCTCCGTTGCCCGGCAGCGCGTCCGTCGTCCTCACGACCGGCGGACCGGACACGACGACCCCCGTCCTGGACACCGCCGAGCCCACCCTCGGCGAAGTGGCCGAGGCCCCGGCCGTTCCCTACCGGCGGTCCTCGCACCACACCCGCTTCGTCGAGGCGCAGGAAAACCTGCAGGCCTGCCAGCTGCTGCTGGATTCCGCTGACACCGACGACCTGAAGATCGTCCGGCTGCAGGACTACATCGCGGCCTACCTGGAGTTGCGCGAGCTGGTGCCGCTGTCGGTGTCCAACTGGAACGGCGCCAACCGCGGCCGGGGCGGCAAGGGCGACGGCGAGACCGGGCTGCCGGGCCTGCTCGCCGATCCCGACACCCAACCGCCCGGCCAGCTGCGCCGGGACTTCCTGAGCACCATCGCCACCTACCGGATGGCCCAGGCCGCGGTCGAACCGAACGCACAGGCCCTGGCGGTACTGATGCCCGGCCTGGACCACGCGCTGAGCGCGGACGAGCGCACCACGCTGATGGCACGCCAGCACGTCCAGTCGGTGCTCACCAACTTTCCGCAGAACTTCGCGGGCCTGGCCGAGGACATCCTGCTGGCCGAGGGCCGCGCCCGCGAGCGGACCGAGGCGAAGAAAGCGAAGGAAAAGCGCAAGTCCCCCGCCAAGAAGCGCGCGCTGCCGGTGGTGGAGATCGCCGACTCCGACGACGAATTCGAAGCCGAGGAGCCACCCGGGCGCACCCAGGAGGAGAACTTCGCGATCATCGAGAACCACCTCGTACGCCTGGTCCGGATGCGCTACGCCGAGGCGGCGGCCACCGAACTGGCCCACCAGCAGCGGACGATCAGGCTGCACGCCGACGACGAGCAGGGCGCCACGGCGGTCAAGGACGCGCAGGCGCTGACCAACTTCCTGACCACGAAGCCGGCCACCGACGCCTCCGGCGAGGAGGAGAAGGACGAGGGCACGAGCCACGGTTCCAAGCGAAGCCGCGGCAGCGAGAAGGCCGCGGTCGACGACGTGTACGGCAGCCTGTCGCCCGAGGAGGCCAAGCTGGTCTACACCGGACGCGACATCTACAAGGGAAAGCGGAAGGCCGACGCGCACGGTGCCACCGAGCTGGCGGTCCAGATCGTGCTGGACGACGCGGGCGCGGTCGCCTACGCGACGGTGGAACGGCAGGGCAAGTACACCAAGGGCGCCCACACCCTGCCCTGGATGCAGTGGCTGATCTGGCTGAACGCCGACATCGAGGGCAAGCAACCGGCTGCCGCGCTGGAGACCTTCACCGCCGTCACGGTTCCCAAGATCAGAACCTGGCTCAGCGTCGGCAGCCCGCCGCTGGAGGTTGGCCCGCTCTCGACGCCGCCGTCGGATACCACGATGGTCGAGGAACTGGTGGTAGCGAGCCTGGGCGTCGCGGAGGTCAAGGAGGCCGAGGAATCGAAGGAGACCGAACCGGAACTCCTGCCGTCCGGGTCGATGCCGCTGGTCGAGCTGCAGGCTGCCATCGCCGAGATGCTCGACGAGATCACCGACGCGCCGGACAGCTCGGTGCTGGATGCGACCGACACCGGCGGCAAGGGCGAGGCGCCGTACCGGGTCAAGCTGGCCGCCTACCAGAGGGGCGAGCTGACCGCGAAGCCCGAGGAGCTGGTGAGCTGGATCCTCGCCCTGTGCGACGTCGGCGAGGCGGAGACCGACCTGGCGGAGCGGACCGTGAACAAGGCCCTGCTCACCGCCAAGCAGGACTACTCCGCCGCCTACCGGGACAGCGGGATCAGCGACTACGAGCTCAGTGACCTGGCGGACCGGGCCAGTATCGGCAAGGCGGGCGTCTTCGAACCCAGCTCGGACTCGTCCTCGGACTCCGAGCCTGACTCGCACTCGGACTCCGAGGACGAGAAACGGCTCACCAAGAAGCGGCGCAAGAGCCTGTCCGGCCGCAGCGGCAGCGGCGGGTCCGGCAAGCGCCGCTAGCCGGCCGGGCCGTCGCCGTCCCCGCGCTCGCCCAGCAGGCGCAGCATCTCCTCGAGCTGGAAGAACCGGGCCACCTCGATCGCCGATCGGCCACCGTGCCGCGGATCCGCCCCGGCCGCCAACAGCAACTCGACGATGCCGGTCTCCTGCCGGAACACCGCGGCACCCAGCGCGGTCTGGCCGCGGTCGTTCACCCGCTCGGTGTCCGCGCCCCGGTCCACCAGCAGCCGCACCGTGTCCTGGTGGGCGTGATAGGCCGCCAGGATCAGCAGCGAGTCGCCGCTAGCGTTGGTCAGGTTCACCGGCACGCCGGCATCGAGCAGCTCCGCCAGTCGTTCGGTGTCGCCGGCCCGGGCCAGGTCGAGCACCTCCAGCAGCAAGCCGATCTCATCGTCGCTCAGCGGGTCGGGCATCGGTCCAGTCTAGGGACGCTCGCCGTCCTGCTCGGGGTCCCAGTCCATCCGGAACCGCAGCAGGGTCGGGCTGAACTGCAGGCCGGCCGCGACCGCCTGTTCGGCGGTGAGCAGGTCGGAGTCCGGATCGCCGTCCGGACGGCTCAACATCGCCTCCTCGGTCTCGATCCGCCGCGGCTCGGCGGTGTAGCCGCGCTCGGCGGCGGCCACCCGGCCGGAGTGCAGGGCCGATTCGAGCTGGGACAGGTCGCCGCTGAACGGCACGGTCCCCTGGTAGGACCAGGCAGGTAGTTGTTCGGTCATGGCGTCACTGTCTCACCCCGGACCCGGTGACGGTCGGCGGCCCGGCGAAAGGGTTACGGTGGACCGATGGCACTGCACAAGGGCGACCGGGTCCGCTGGAACACCTCGCAGGGACCCACCACCGGCCACACCGTGGAGAAGAGGACGGCGCCGTTCACCCATGACGGGCAGAAGTTCAACGCCGCGCCGGACGAGCCGTTCTGGATCGTCGAGTCGGAGAAGTCCGGAGCGACGGCGGCGCACAAGGAATCGTCGCTGCACCCGGCCTGAGCATCAGGCGCTGGCCTGCCACGGCTGTACCGGCGTGCGCAGCGAGCGCAACAGCTCGACGGGGTCGCCGCTCTTGGCGATGGTGGTTCCCATCAACACCCCGTCGGCACCGGCCTTGGCCGCGCCCTCGATGTCGCGCCGGCAGCTGACCGGGCTTTCCAGCAGTACCAGCACATGCCGCGGCGCCATGCTCGCCAGCACCTGACCGTAGCTGGCGGTCCGGCTCTCGGACCGGAGCGCGGCAAGCCCGCGGACATTGATGCTGATCGCGTTCGCCCCGTAACCGACAGCCTGTTCCAGCTGCTGCTCGTCGTGCACCCCGATCACCACCTCCAGCCCCAACTGCTCGGCACGGGCCTTCATCGCCTGGAACAGCACCGGGTCGATGAAGCTGCTCAACGTCAGTTGCACCGCGTCGAAACCGGTGGCGGCGGACTCGTCCATCTGCTCGACGGCGTCGAAGAACTCCTTGCGCATGAAGGGAACCGAGGACAGTTCGCGAATCCGCTGGGCGGTGGCGATGCTGCCGTCGAAGTACACCGGATCGGTCGGGGTGGACAGCGCGTCGACGCCACCCTCGACCAGGGCGCAGACGTAGGGCTCCAGCCGCTCGCTGGAGATCAGCTCACCGTCGCGCGGCGATCGGCACTTGACGTCGACCATCAGCGCGGGCGAACCCTCGGACCGGGCCGCGGCCAGGACCTGGTACAGACTGCGGCTGCGCATCGTCGCCCCCCGTAGCTCACCGATCCGCCACGAGTCGGACGTCCGGTGACGACAGGCTCCAGCGTGGCAGCCCTGTGGCCTGGGTCACCTCTTGACGACTGCCCAACCACCCGTGACGCGGCGGACCGCACGGTCGGGACGGGGAATACACCGTCGCGGCCGTGCGGTCCTCCAGCGGGGACCGTTACAAGGTGGTACGCCAGATCCCCCGTCCGTAGGTGGAGGCGTAGAGGTTGCCGTCCGGCCCGGCGACCAGCTTGGTGGCGATGGTGGCCGGCACCGCGTCCCGCGACCAGGACGGTGCGCCGGTCCGCAGCGAGGTCAGGGTGGTCTCGACCACGCCGAGGTCGGTGCCCATCACCACCCGGCCGCCTGCGGTGATCAGCAGGTAGTCACCGGGGATGTCGGGCAGGTTGCCACTGACGTCGGTCCAGGTGGCCTGCTCGTTGCCGGCGGCGTCCAGCGTGCCGGTGGCAGTCACCTTCCACAGGTGCCCGGTACCGGCGGCCAGGTTGCCCGGGCCGTCGGTCCAGGTGCGGGAGTAGCCACCGAAGACCACGAACGCGCTGGCCGGGTCGGCCGGATCAGGAGTGACGCCGGTGATCATCCGCAGCGGGACGTCGGACGGCAGCGCGACCTGGTGGTACCCACCGCCGCCGGCGTTGGACAGCAACCCGCGGCCGAACGTGCTGCCCGGGTTGCAGCCGCCGCACCAGCCGGCCCACACCGTGTGGTTGCGGCTGGCCAGCGCGGTGATCGAGTGACCGGCGCCGCTGTCAGCGGCCTGCGTCCAGTCGTCGCCGCTGGTCGAGGCCCAGGTCTTGGTGTTGGTCCAGACGAACTCGCCGCCGGCCACCCAGGTGTTGGCATCGGTCTGATCGGCGCTGAACGGTGCGATGAACCGGGGCAGCGGGTCCTCCGGGCCGATGTTGATGATGGCCGAGTCCGATGCCGGGCTGCCGTCGGCCCTGCCGCAGTTGAGCGTCAGCTGCAGCGTCAGGTCGACGTACTCACCCACCGTGCGGCAGCCGTTGTTCGGATCGACCAGCTGGTCGCCGCCGTCACCGCCGAACGGCGAGACCATGCCGGAATTGGCAGGGTCCAGCAGCGAAACACCGTTGTCCTGCAGGCCGCCCCAGATCTGGACCGAGCCCGGCGCGGCACCCGGCTGGACGTTCTTGCCGACCGCCACCGAGTAGTACTGCAGGGCATCGAGCTGGCCGGAGCGCGACAGTGAGGTCCACGAGGTGGTGCCCGGTGCCATCGACCGGCGGTAGATTCCGCCGTCGTTGCCGACGAATACCTGCCCGGCCGAGGAGCCGGTGCCGAAGGCGATGGCGTGCTGGTCGGAGTGCACGACGTTGCCGTCACAGGTGTTCTGCGAGTCCAGGTAGCTCCAGCAGTCGAAGCCGAAGTTCCAGTACCGGCCCACGGTGTTCCAGTTCAGCCCGCCGTCCCAGCTCTCGTACACCTCTTCCAGGCCGAGGTAGACGTGGTTCGGGTTCGCCGGGTCGACGCCGGCGAACTGGTTGTACCAGGCCTGCACGCCGGGCAGGTAACCGCCGCCGATCCGCTGCTTGCGCTCGGCCGAACCGCTCTGCGCCAGCTTGGAGGCGTTGGCGATCTGGTCGTACGGGCCGGCCACCGCGCCGGTGCGCGAGACGTAGACCCCGGCCAACGCGCTGGCCGCGCCGGCGTTCAGCGCGGCCGGCGATTCCAGCACCACGTAGAGCTGCGAGCCGTCCGCGGCGTAGGCGAAGGTGGCGTTGCCGACGTCCTTGGGATTGATCGCGCCCGTCGGGTTGATCTTTGACCAGCTGGCGCCGGCGTTGGTGGACAGGTAGAAGCCGTTGTACGCGGCACCGCTGCGCCAGGCGACATTGGCCAGGATCACCTGGCCGTTGCTGCCCGGTTGCACCGCGACGTCGTTGGCGATGTCCCAGTAGCTGGAGTTGACGTCGGCGCAGCTGAGCTGGCCGGTGCGGCACGGCGCCAGGATGTTGCTCCAGGCGGTGCTCGTGCCCCCGGTCAGCGGGTGTGAGTAGACGCCGCGGGACGCCGCCACGAACACCTTGTTGCTGGGCACGTCGAAGACCAGCTTGCGGATCACCTGGCTCTCCAGCTCGGTACCGCCGATCCGGGTCGCCGGGGTGAAGCTGGCGCTGTCCGGGTTGGCCAACCGGTACACCCCGGTGCCGACGTAGGTGGACGAGCCGGTGGTGCCGTCGCCGGTGGCCAGCCACAGCGCGCCGTCCGGAGCGACCGCGAGATAGCCGACCGACTGGGTGGGCAGTGAGTCACTGATCGGGGTCCAGGTGGTGCCGCCGTTGCAGGAGCGCGACACCCCGCCGCCGGCCGCGCCGGCGAAGACGCAGGCGCCGTCCACCGCCAGGCCCTGGATCCGGCCGGTCACGTAGCCGGCCCCGCCGCTGGAGTTGGAGGCGCTGGGGTCCCGGTAGCGCGGATCGTCGGAGTTGTACGGCGTCCGGGTCACCTCGGTCCAGGAACCGGCGGCAGCCGGCAGGCTGGCCAGCTGGGCGGAGGCGGCCGAGTAGGCACCCGGGGCGACCAGGCCGGTGGGCGCGGTGCGAGCGGCGTCCATCTCGCCGAAGCGGGCCATCAGCTCGGCGGACTCGCTGTCGTTGTCGGCCCCGGAATCGGCATGCGCCGGAATTCCCACTCCGAGGATCGCGCCGCTGGCCAGGGCGACTACCGCCACCAGGCCTCGCCTGCGCATGGACCGGACATGGCTCATTCTGGCCTCCAGTGCACGCTGAGAATCCCGGACCGAATGCCGAGATCGAGCGAATGGTGCACCTAGGAGTGTTTAATACCCGTTAATTCACATAATGGATGACTAATTCTCATCTCCGTGACTGCGGCCCGGTCAGCCGGCGGCCGTCGGGGCGGCCGCGAGCTGCTTGCGCCAGCGCAGGAACGACCTGGCGTGCCCGAGCGCGAGCACCGCGACCGGCTGCCCGGCCTGCCGGTAGACGGCCAGGAACTCGTGCTCGGCCGCCGAGCCCTCCTCGACCGTCACCGAGTCGGCGGCCGCGATCCGCCCGGCCAGCTGCAGCGTCCGGCCGTACTGGTCGGACCAGAAGTACGGCGGTCGCCCCTCGACCCGCTGCCGACCGCCGGACAGCAGTGAGCTGACCGCGATGGCGGCACGCTCGCGCGCGCCGGTCCAGTGTTCGAGGCGGGAATGACCGCCGACCGCGGGCTCGTACCAGCTGGCACAGTCGCCGACCGCGACCACCCGGTCGATGCCGGTGAGGCCGTAGGCGTCGCACTGAACGCCGTCGGTGACCCTCAGCCCGGAGCCGGCCAGCCATTCGACGTTGGGCCGGACGCCCACCCCGACCAGCACCACGTCGGCCGGGATCATCCGGCCGTCGGCAAGCTCGACACCCTCGACGTACTGCTGGCCGACCAGCCGGCTGACACCGGTGCCGCACAACAGCCGCACCCCGTGCGCGGCGTGCAATCCGGCGATCACGGCGCCGAACTCGTTGCCCAGCGCGGCGGCCAGCGGCGTGCCCAGCGCCTCGACGACGGTGACGTCCACGCCGAGCGCGCGTGCGGTGGACGCGACCTCGGCACCGACGAAGCCGGCCCCCACCACGACCAGCCGGGCGCCGGGCAGCAGCCGGGCGCGCAGCGCTCGCGCATCGTCGAGGGTGCGCAGGGTGAATACGCCGGCTGGCGCGTCTGGCCAGGGCTGGCGCGGCCGGGCACCGGTGGCGATCACCACCGCGTCGACGCGCAGCTCGGTGCCGTCCGACAGCGTCACGCCGCCCTCGGCCGGTCGCAGCCCGGTCGCGGCGACCCCGATTCGCCAGTCCGCGTCGAAGGTTTCGCCCTCGCCGAGCAACCCGATCTCGGCCTCGGTCGACTCGCCGGCCAGCAGCGACTTCGACAGCGGCGGCCGGTCGTAGGGCGGTCCGGGCTCGTCGCAGACCATCACCAGCTCGCCGTCGTAGCCCTGCTTGCGCAGCGCCCGGGCGGCCGACACACCGGCCAGCGAGCCGCCGACGACCGCGATCCGCCTCACGGCGCGGGCAGCGTGGCGCCTGGTTGCGCGGCAGGCGACAGGGTGAGGTAGATGTCGCCGTCGGTGATGTCCACCTGGTGGGTGCGGATCGGCCGGGTGGCCGGTGGGCCGTCCGGCTCGCCGGTACGCAGGTCGAATCTCGCGGCGTGCAAGGGGCATTCCACCTCGCAGCCTTCCAGCCAGCCGTCGGCCAACGAGGCGTTCTGGTGCGTGCAGTTGTCGTCCACGGCGAAGACCTCGCCGTCCTCGGTGTGGAACACCGCGACCGCCGGCTCGAGATCGAGCCGCAGCACCTCACCCGGCGGCAGGTCGGTGAGCGCGCAGACTCGGATCATCGATTCACCTCGGGGGTCGGGACGGGGCCGGCGGACAACGTTGCGAGCCTAGATTCGCCCGCGCGGGCAACACAACCAACTGCGCACGCCGCAACAAGCAGCCACCGGCTCAGGCACCGGCCGCCGCGATGAGGATCACGTCCAGGGTGCGCGGACCGTGCACCCCCTCCACCCGGTTGAGCTCGATGTCGCTGGTGGCGCTGGGGCCGCTGATCCAGGTCAGCGGGCGGGTCGGGTCGAGCTGGGCCACCGCCTCCGGCACCCCGGCCACCACCTGCTCGGCATGCAGCACGATCAGCAGGTAGTCCGGCACCAGGCTGACCGCCCGGCGGCCCTGGCCGGAACCGGAGTCCAGCACGATCGTCCCGGTCTCGGCGATCGCCAGCCGGCAGGTGCACAGCACCCCGTCGATCCCGTCCAGCTGGGCGGGCGTCAGCGCCTCGTCGGTATGCCGCTCGACCGTGCTGTCGGCCAGCCACCGCTCGTCGAAACCGTCCGGAACCAGCACCGAGCCGATGCCGTGCTCGACCAGCCGGCCGGCCAGCAGGGTCGCCACCCCGGCCGGGTCGGTCCGGCTGACGCTGGCCCGGTAGTCCACCAACCGGTCCACCAGCAGCTCCACCAGGTCCTGATCGCTCGCTGCCTGCGTCCCGGCCCGCCGGTACTGCCGCGGCACCGGATCGGCCGCCGGCCGGGACGGCTGCTCGCCCAGCGCCGAACGGATCCGGGCCAGCACCTCCTCGCGGGCCGCGCTCACTGCTCGGCCCACCAGTCGCGGAAGGTCTGCGCCGGCGGCTCGGGCAGGTCCCGGGACCGGGTCCAGGACGACAACGGCGGCGGCAGCAGCCGGCGCGCCGTCCGGGACTTCGACAGCCGGTCCAGCCGGGCCCAGCGGCCCAGCCGGGCCGCGCGCAGCAGCCAGGTCCAACGCCGCCGGCCCCGCATCGCCCAGGACGCCGCGGCCATCCCGGCCGCCTCCGGGGTGGGCAGCCGGTGGCCGGCCGCCTTGTCCTCATTCACCCGGCCGCGCAGGTGCACCAGCATCGACGGGATGTCGATGGCGACCGGGCAGACGTCGTAGCAGGCCCCGCACAGCGTGGAGGCGAACGGCAGGCTCGGGTTGTCGGCCACCCCGGTCAGCTGCGGCGAGAGCACCGCCCCGATCGGGCCGGGATAGACCGAGCCGTAGGCGTGGCCGCCGGTGCGCTCGTAGACCGGGCAGACGTTCAGGCAGGCCGAGCACCGGATGCAGCGCAGCGCCGCCCGGCCGCGCTCGTCGGCCAGCGTCGCGGTGCGGCCGTTGTCCAGCAGCACCAGGTGGAACTCACTTGGCCCGTCACCGGGATGCACGCCGGTCCACATCGAGGTGTACGGGTTCATCCGCTCACCGGTGGACGAGCGCGGCAGCAGCTGTAGGAACACCTCCAGGTCGGCGAAGCCGGGCAGCAGCTTCTCGATGCCCATCACGGTGATCAGGGTCTGCGGCAGGGTCAGGCACATCCGGCCGTTGCCCTCGGACTCGACCACCATCAGGGTGCCGGTGTCGGCGATCGCGAAGTTGGCGCCGCTGATCGCCACCCGGGCCGAGAGGAACTTCTGCCGCAGGTAGGTCCGGGCGGCCTCGGCCAGCGCGGCCGGGTCGTCGGTCAGGCCCGGCTGCACCCCGGCCATCTCGGCCAGGAAGATGTCACGGATCTCGGTGCGGTTGCGGTGGATCGCCGGCACCAGGATGTGGCTGGGCCGGTCGTCTCCCAGTTGCACGATCAGCTCGGCCAGGTCGGTCTCGAACGCCTGGATGCCGGCCTCTTCCAGCGCCTGGTTCAGGCCGATCTCCTGGGTGGCCATCGACTTGACCTTGACGACCTCACGGGATCCGGTCGCCGCTACCAGCTCGGTGACGATCCGGTTGGCCTCGCTGGCATCGCGCGCCCAGTGCACCACCCCGCCCCGCTCGATGACCCTCGCCTCGAGCTGGGTCAGGTAGCCGTCCAGGTTGGCCAGCACGTCGTCCTTGATCGCCGCGGCGGCGGCCCGCAGCTCCTGCCAGTCCGGCACCTCGGAAACCACCGCGGCCCGCTTGGCACGGATCGTGCCGGTGGCGTTGGCCAGGTTGCGCCGCAGCTGGCCGTTGGCCAATGCGGTTTCGGCGGCGGCCGGAAAGGGTTCGGCGCCGCGCAGCTGGCCGACTCCGGCCGGCGCGGTCGGCATGCCCAGGTAGGTCATACCAGCGCCGGTTCGGATCGGGTGCTGGCCAGGATCTGGGCCAGGTGCAGGGTGCGGGCACCGACCTGCAGCCGGGACAGGCCACCGCCGATGTGCATCAGGCAGGACGAGTCGCCGGCCGAGCACACCGACGCACCGGTGGCCGCCACCGCCGCGGCCTTGTCGGCCAGCATCGCCGCCGACACCGCGCTGTTCTTCAGGGCGAAGGTTCCGCCGAAGCCGCAACAGGATTCCGCGCCGGGCAGCTCCACCAGGTCGATCCCCTCGACGGCCCGCAGCAGGGCCAGCGGCTTGTCGCCGACCCGCAGCAGCCGCAGCGAGTGGCAGGTCGGGTGATAGGTCACCCGGTGCGGGAAGTACCCGCCGACATCGGTGACGCCGGTGACCCCGACCAGGAACTCCGACAGCTCGTAGGTCCGGGCGGCGATCGCCTCGGCGGCGACGGCGAGCCGCTCGTCGCCGAACCGGCGGGCGGTGTCGGCGTACTGGTGGCGGATCGCGCCGGTGCACGACCCGCTCGGCGCCACGATCGCCTCGCAGTCGGCGAACACCCGGACCTGGCGGCGGATCAGCGGCAGCGCCTCGGCGGGGTAGCCGGTGTTCAGGTGCATCTGGCCACAGCAGGACTGCTCGGCCGGGAAGTCGACCTGGTGCCCGAGCCGGCGCAGCAGCCGCACGGTGGCCCGGGCGACGTCGGGGAACAACCCGTCCACCAGGCAGGTCGCGAACAGTGCGACTCTCATGACCGGCCTTCCTGCGCGGGGGCGCCCGGCGGGGTTCTCGAACCGACTCTCCGACCCCGGGCGCGCGTGTAGACAGCAGGCTACCGGGTGTCACGGTGGCCGCTGCCGGTAGCTTGATTCGCCCGCTTCCCGGCCGATTGCACTCGGCGAGACGGGGAGGGCGATGGCCGCCAGGGGTGGGTCCGCACGGGAGAAGGCCGAAGCACTGCGCAAGCTGGCGGCCGAGGCCCGGGTCAAGGCCGACTGGTTCGATTCGATGGCGACCCGGTGGGATGCCGTCGACCCCGGCGATCGCCAGGTGAGCGCGGTGCTGGCCGCGCTGGAGGGCAGGCACTGCCGGGTGCTGCGGAACCGGCTGCTCGCGCCGCCGGGGCAGCCGCAGGTCGGTCTCGACCATCTCGTGGTGTCGGTGGCCGGTACCTACCTGATCGACGTCCAGGACGTTCCCGGCTTTCTCACCGCCGCGGGCGGCAGCCTGCGGGAATGGGGCGGCAGCTGGGAGTCGCTGGACGACACGGTGGACCGGGTCCGGCGGACGGCCGAGCAGCTGGAGTCACGCACCACGTCGGTGATCGATCCGGTGATCTGCCTGACCGGGGAGCAGTCCGACGAATTCGGCGAGCCGGTCATGGTCCGCGGCGTGTACGTCGTCCCGGCCGGCCGGCTGGCGTCCTGGCTGCTCGGCAGGCCACGCCGGCCGGCCGGAGCGGACCTCGACGCCGAGGCGGACCGGCTGGCAGCCGCCTGTCCCACCGCCGCCCGGACGTCAGCCGACCCGTCCGCGGCCACGCCGTCCTCGGCCAGCCAATCCTGGGCCGACGACGAGGCGGTGCTGCCGATCACCTCGATGCGCGGCCGGCACGTTCCCCGGTCCGAGCCGCCGATGCTCTGGCCGCGGCCGGTCCGGCCGGTCCGCCGCCGCTCCACGCCGCGCTCGATCAAGCTGCTGGTCTGCCTGGCGGTCGTGCTGTCGCTGCTGACCACGCCGGGGCAGCGCCTGTGGTGGGCCGGTGCCCACCTCGCCGGCGAGCTCGACCGGGCGACGGTGCCCGGCGTCCTGCCGCCCTGGGTCGCACCGTGCACCGCCGTCACCGACGCCACGGTGGCTGCCGCGCTCGGCCGGCGGGTCTACCGCTACGTCGACGGCCGGGACGACACCTGCAGCTGGGGCTACGTCCCCCGGCCGAACCCGGACGCGCCCGGCATCCTGCGGATCGTCACCGGCTGGGCCGCCGTGCACAGCGGCTATCCGCCCGGACCGACCGCCCGGTACACCCAGACGGCGACCGCGGAGGTCCTGACGGTCCCCCAACTGGCCGCG
>Ga0247773_1000264_pt1 | contig 24290 bp, 24 predicted proteins | sample UWRJL092311B6_FD_179934 | JGI IMG/M metagenome (GOLD analysis project Ga0247773, IMG submission 179934) | Plant litter microbial communities from Arlington Agricultural Research Station in Wisconsin, United States - UWRJ-L092-311B-6 | ecosystem: Environmental > Terrestrial > Plant litter >... | reverse complement strand
AAGCGGAGGAAAGACAGCAGTTCTCCGTTTCCTCCGTTGCTCCGTGTGAGCCAGTTCGTCTGTGGAGGAATGCACAATCATTCAGCGGAATCGGTATGATTGCGGGGGCGGCCCGGCGCAACGCACTCACGCACTCGTCGTCCCGCACTCACGCACCCGTTCCGCCGTCACGCCATCCGCAGCCAGCGGCCCAGCTCGGCCAGCGATGGCTTCTTGCCGGTGCTCAGGATCCCCACGCGGTAGATCTTCCCCGCGACCCAGGCCACCGCCAGCACCGTCACCACCATCCCGGCCAGCGAGGCGAAGATCTGCACCGGCGGCACCGGCGCGCTGGCCAGGCGCATGGCCATGGTGACGGGCGCGGTGAAGGGGATCAGCCCCAGCACCGTGGCGATCTTGCCGAGCGGGTCGGTGACGATGCGGATGATGAACGCGATCGGCACGATCAGCGGGAGCATCACCAGGATCTGGAACTGCTGCGCCTCCTGCTCGCTGTTGACCGCCGCGCCTAGCGCCGCGTAGACGGCGGCGTAGAGGAAGAAGCCCAGGACGAAGAAGGCCAGCGTGGCCAGCAGCGTCCCCAGCGGCACGTGCACCGTGCTGAAGGCGTCGGCCGGCAGCCCGAAGCGCTTGGTCAGCATTCCCGAGCGCGACGAGATGGTGGCGGTGATGGCCGCCCAGACCGCCACCTGCAGCAGCGCCACGCTCCCCACGCCCAGGATCTTGCCCAGCATCAGGTGGCTGGCCTTGATCGAGCTGACCAGCACCTCCGCGATCTTGTTGGTCTTCTCCTCCAGCACGCTCCGCAGCACGTTCATCCCGTACAGCAGGATCATCATGTAGGTGAGCAGGCCGGCGATGTAGCTGAGCCAGAAGGCGCTCTGCGCCGTGCCGCCCTCCTCGCCCTTGCTGGTGATGCGCGCCGTGCCCAGCTCCACCGGCTTCACCAGCGCCGCCACCTGCGCGGGGGCGATGCCGCTGGCCTGCAGCCGCGCCGCCTGCACCGCGCGGCTGGTGGCGCGCGACAGGTCGCCCAGCACCCGGAACTGCGCCACGTTGCGCGCCCGGTACTCGGCCTTGCTGGTCCCCACCACGTCGGGTGGCAGGTACAGCCAGCCGTCCAGCTCCTTGGCCTGGATGCGGCGGATCAGGCCGGCGCGCACTTCGGCCAGCGGGCGCGCCTGCCGCTCCACCACGTAGGTGAAGGCCTCGTCGTCCTTCTTCCCGTCGGCCGCCGGCTGCGGGTGTGTGAGCACCTGCTCCACGATGGTCCCCACGCCGGCGGGCGCCTGGTCCACGATCACGATCTTCCGGGTGCCGCCGCCCTGGCCCATGGTGGCGGGGATGATCCACATCGCCCCCATGAACACGGGGAAGAGGAAGGTGCCCAGCACGAAGCTCTTGCTGCGCACGCGCTCCAGGAACTCGCGCCGCAGGATGGTCATCACCTCAGACATGGGCCACCTCCGGGCGGCGTTGGGGGGTGCCGGCGTTGCCCACGCGGTCGATGAAGATCTCGTGCAGGCTCTTCTGCTCGCGCCCGAAGCGCGTCACCGGCACGTCGAGCCCGGCCAGCGCCTGCATCAGCGCGCGCGGGTCGGCGCCCGGCGCCAAGTCCACGCGCCATCCGTCGCCGTGCGGCTGCGCGGCGCCGAAGCGCGAGGTGTCGCGCATGAGGCGCTCGGCCTGCTCGCTGGCGCCGTCGAACTCCACGTACCAGCGGTTGCCCATGTTCTCGCGGCGCACGTCGCGCAGGCGCCCGTCCAGCACCTTGCGCCCCTGCGCGATGATGCACACGTGCTCGCACAGCTGCTCGGCCTGCTCCATGTTGTGCGTGCTGAAGATCACCGTCTTCCCCTGGTCGCGCGCGTTGAGCATGGTGTCGCGCAGCACCTCCTGGTTGACGGGGTCGAGCCCGGTCTGCGGCTCGTCCAGGATCAGCAGCTCGGGGTCGTGGATCACGGTGGCGATGAACTGCACCTTCTGCTGCATCCCCTTGGACAGCATCTCCACCCTGGCCTGCTTCCAGTCGCCCAGCCCCATCCGCTCCAGCCACTGCCCTGCGTTGGCGCGTGCGGTGCGGCGATCCACCCCCTTCAGCTCGGCGAAGAAGACGATCACGTCGGTCACCTTCATCTTGCGGTACACGCCGCGCTCTTCGGGAAGGAAGCCCACCCGGCGCAGCACCGTGCGGTCGGCGGCGGGGTCGGCGCCCAGCAGCGAGATGCGGCCGCTGTCGCGGGCCAGGATGTTCATCACCATGCGAAGGGTGGTGGACTTGCCAGCGCCGTTGGGCCCCAGGATGCCGTAGATGGTGCCGCGCGGCACCGCCAGGCTCAGGTCGTCCACCGCCGTGTGGCCGGAGTACCGTTTGGATACGCCGTCCAGGGTCAGTGCGTCGTTCATGCGCGCTCTGCGTTGGGAGGGTCGCGCCGGGCGAGCCGGCGGGGCGCCCTGCCTGGGCGCCGGTGAAGGATACGCGGTGACTGCGCGGGTTGATTCAGCCGTGGGCCCCAGCGGCGGCTTCCGCAACGCGAGCGGCGCGATTCCGGGAGCGAGCGGCGGCGCGTGGTAGCCGGGGATGCCGTGGGGTGCCGCAAAGATCGCGGAGAACGGGGGATTGGGGTAGGTCGGGAGAGCCATCCGTCTGCGCATGCCGCGGCCGACCCCCTCCCCCGGCCCCTCCCTGCGCTCCGCGGGGGAGGGGGGAACTGCAACGGCAACAGCAAGCGCCGTCGATATCTGCTCGACGTCGTTCACCCTCTCCCGCGAAGCGGGGGAGGGTACGCGCTCTCAGGCGCGGGGAGGGGGCCGCGGGGCGTCCGAAGCGCACCGCCGTCATCACCGCACCGCGGCCCGGCGTCCTCGTCCCCACCGTCATGATCCATCCCCGGCAGCGAACTTGCCTCCGCAGACCGGCATGGCGACCAAGATCCACCAGACGGTGAAGAGCGAGCGGGCCGTGCGCGGCGGGCGGCGGCTGGACGTGGAGTTCCGCGCCACGGGTGATGCGGTGCCCGGCATCCTCCTCCTCCCGCCGGCGGCGCGCTCGGGCGGGGTGCTGCTGCTGCACGGCTACTCGTCGCGCAGCGAGGACATGGTGCACGGCGTGGGCGAGAGCCTGCTGCGGCGCGGCGTGGCCAGCCTGTCGGTCGACCTGCCGCTGCACGGCACCCGGCACGACCCGCTGCAGGCGCAGAGCGCGCGCAACCCGCTGGCCATCTTCGGCCTGTGGCGGCAGGCGCTGCGCGAGTGCCGGCTGGCGTTCGGCTACCTGGGCGCGCGCCCCGAAGTCGACCGCGGGTGCCTGGGGGTGGCGGGGTACTCGCTGGGCAGCTTCCTGGCGGTGCAGCTGGCGGCGGAGGAGACGCACGTGCGCGCCGTGTGCCTGGCGGCGGGGGGCGACCTCCCCGACGGAACGCCGCTGGCCGCAGTCGCCCGCGCCTTCGCCGACCCCATGCGCGCCGTGCGCAGGCTGGACGGCCGCCCGCTGCTGATGGTGCACGGCAAGAACGACCGCACCGTCACCCCCGCGCAGGCGAAACGCCTGTTCGAGGCCGCGCACGAGCCCAAGGAGATCCGCTGGTGGCCCGCCGGCCACCGCCTCCCCCCCGACGCCATCGACTACGCCGCCGACTGGCTGGTGGCCCAGCTCGGCACCCCGCGCGAGCAGCGCGCCGCGGGGTGAGCCGTCGTAGCCGATAGCCTCTGGGGGACGGGGAAACGGTCCGGAGTTCCGGGAGCGATCCGCCGGGAGATCGACCGTGACGACGCACCGGCCGATGCTGCGCGCCGCGGCAAGGCCGGCCACTGCTCGTGAGGCGCGCCCCGGCAGCGTCGCGCGCTGGGCGCCTTCGGCCTCGTTTCGAAAGGCACTTGTGCACTCGCGTGCTTCCGCCGCTGTTCGCTGGCCGTTGGCACCGCGCGTGCGTACGTTCCGTGCGGCAATCCACCCGACCGAGACGGAGCATGACGCAGCACGCACCGCAGGGCCAGCACACGCACGAGCCGTCCACGCGCCCGGAGCGCGGGGCCAAGGCGCTGGTGGACGCGTCGAACGTGGCGCACAGCAGCGAGGGCGGCGAGGGCCGCCTGCGCAACATCGAGCTGGTGGTGGAGAAGCTGAGGGAAGACGGCTTCGACCCCATCGTGGTGGCCGACGCCGCGCTGCGCCACCAGATCGACCAGACCGCCCGGTACGAGGCGCTGATCGACGAGGGAAAGATCCGCCAGGCGCCCGCCGGCACCGACGCCGACTACTTCATCCTGAGCTTCGCGCGCGAGCTGGACGCCAAGATCGTGTCCAACGACCGCTTCCGCGACCGCCTGGACAGCTTCCCCGACGCGCAGGACCGCATTATCCGCTACATGATCGTGGAAGACGAGGTGGTGTTCGAAAAGCGCAACAAGCGCCGCCCGAAGCAGTAGCCGCGACGGTAGGGATCGGTGGACGCACGAACGCCCGCCCCGGCGTCCCGGGGCGGGCGTTCGTGCGTCCAGGTCCAAACCCGCGTCGTCCGCGTGGTACCGCGTCGCACCACGGAGACCGGAAGGGTCAGGCGGCGACCAGCTCGCCGCGCAGCGTCTCCAGCCAGGCTTCCACCTCGCCCCGGTCGGGGGCGGCGGGAGCGAGCTCCAGGAAGCGCTCCAGGTCGCGCGCGGCGTCGTCGGCGCGGCCCAGGTCGGCCAGCGCCCGGGCGCGGTTGCGGAAGAGCATCGCCTGGTCGGGCGCCATCACCACCGCCGAGTCCAGGTCGGCGAGCGCGTCCGCCACGTTGCCCTGGCGGTAGCGCAGCACGGCGCGGTTGGCCAGCAGCAGCGGCTGCGCGGGGTCGAGCTCCAGCGCAGCGCCGTACTCGGCCAGCGCCTCGTCGTGACGGCCCAGCAGGTCGAGCGTGTGCGCCCGCCCGGCGTGCGCCAGGTTGGTGGAGGGCTCCAGGTCGATGGCCCGCGCGTACGCCCTCTCCGCGTCTTCGAGGCGCCCCTGTCGCCGGTAGCACTGCGCCAGGTTGGTCCACACCTCGGGGTAGGGCGGGCTCAGGCGCATGGCCTCGTGGTAGTCGCGGATCGCTTCGTCGTAGCGGTCCAGCTTCAGGTACGCGCTCCCCCGCTCGTTGTAGTACTCCGAGTAGTTCGGGTCCATCTCCATGGCCCCGGTGAAGTTCTCGATCGCCTTCTCGTACTCTCGGGTGGCGGTGTAGACCTGGGCGATGTTGTACAGCAGGATGGAGCGGTGCAGCCGGTGCTTGTCGGCCGGCATGTTCTGCGTCAGGTGCTCGAAGCCCTTCCGGCACAGCTCGATGGCCTCGGCGGGGAACCCCTGCCGGTGCCGCACCAGGGCCAGGCCGTTGTTCAGGAACACCGTCAGGAAGTGGCGGAGCTCGTCGGGGACCGAGTCGTCGTCCAGCAGGCGAATCCCGTCCAGCAGGTACTGCGCGGCGCGGTCGAGGTTGCGTTCGGGGAGGAAGCGCGCGTGGGCCATGGCCAGCACGTAGCACACCCGTGCGCGCTCGGCCGGGTCGGTCACCTTGTGCAGGGCCTCGTCGTGAACCACCTGGAGGGCGCGCTCGGGCTGGCCGATCGCCACCAGGCATCCGAAGATTCCGCCCACCAGGTTCCACCGCGTGAAGCCGCCCGTGGTGGTCACCAGCTCGTCCACGTTCTCCAGCACGCCGTCGATGAACGAGGCGGCATCCTCGTAGAAGCCGCGGTGGTTGTAGCGGGCCAGCGCGTACGCCTGCCAGTACCGGGCGCGCTCCGGGTGCTCGGTTCGCAGCCACATCCTGACCAGCTCGGGAACGTGGATCTCGGTGTCTTCGGGGTTCCCTCGCACCTGCTGCTCCAGCGCCACGGCGCGGCGCAGCCAATCGCGCGGGGTGAGCGGCTCGACCGCCTCGGGCTCCAGCCCCAGTGACAGCTTCCGGGGCGCGAACCCCGCCCCGAACACCTCCAGCGCGCGCGCGGAATGCCCGGCCTGGGTCACCACCACCAGGGTGATCCCCAGCGCGTCGCCGCGCCTGCGCATCAGCTGGTGGAAGAAGCGGCGCACCAGCACGCCCGAGAGCTCGAAGTCCTCGCACACCAGGATGCGGCGGGGGGGCACGGGCGCGCGCTGGAACAGCTCGTCCATGAAGTCGACCAGCCCATGGGGGATGCGGTACGCGCGGTCGAGCGCGTAGTTGCGCACCGCCTCCACGCCGGTGGCCGTGTCGGTGAGCGATTCGGCCTCGCGCCCGCCGGTCAGCACGGGCACCACCGGCGAGAGCGCCACGTGATGCGTCTCGAGCAGGTCGGGCGCGTACTGGCGCGCAAGGGGAATCAGCTCCTCCAGCAGGTTGCTGGCGCCGGCCCACAGCCCGGCTTCGCTCACGGCGCACGGGAGCAGCCACGCGCTCGCGCCCGCCGAGCGCGCACCCTCCACGGCTTCTTTCAGCAGCGCGTGCCGTGCATTTCCGCGGGGACCTTCGACCACGACCGTCTCGCCGGCCCGGGTCGACGAGACGAGATCCTGCAGCTCCCGATGCATACTGGGGGTCCTGGATGGGGGCGGAGGGAATCGAGGGCCGCCCGCGAGCGCGGACGGCCCTTTTGTCACGTCAGTAGTCGATCGCGATCGGCGGCCAGTCGGGCGGCGGGCACCCATCGCATTCCCAGCACTCGTAGAATGCGGCTGCCGTGTTGAGCGTGCTGCCTGCGTAGGGATCGAGCGTGAACATCTTCCCGCCTCCGGAAAAAGGTAGGGTGGGTTACCGCTAGGGTGAACGGATCATAGTGTCACTGCCATAACAAGTCAATAATCATAAATCTAAACCTTTCGGATGCGCTGCCGTGTGATGGAATTTTTCGTGGAAATACGGCTGTTTTCCTGCTCGGTGAACTCCACCGGTGCAACGGAGGCGTAAAGTAACGGCGTACTGCGATGACTCAATCGGAATTATGAATATGCGTATGGGCTGAATAGGGACTGCGTTGCCGCTCACCGGGCGCACGGCTACCTTTCACGCGTTCCAACACCCCATGGGCTGCATCCCCGCACCGCACAAACTCCGCAGGAAGTCCGGGTCTTGAGAGACGTCACGCTCTACCAGGCCGACGGCCAGGGCTGGATCGAGGTCATCACCGGGGTGATGTTCTCGGGCAAGTCCGAAGAGCTGATCCGCCGCGTGCGCCGCGCGCTGATCGCCCGCCGCCGCGTGCAGGTGTTCAAGTCGGCGCTCGACGACCGCTACCACGGCATCGGCCACGTGAGCTCGCACGACGGCTCGGGGGTGGACGCGGTGCCCGTGCGCAGCAGCGTGCAGGTGGCCGAGCGCATCCACCCGCAGACGCAGGTGGTGGCCATCGACGAGATCCAGTTCCTGGACGACGGGATCGTGGACGTGATCAGCGCGCTGGCCGACCGCGGCGCGCGCGTGATCGTGGCGGGGATCGACATGGACTTCCGCGGCGAGCCGTTCGGGCCCATGGCGCGCATCCTGGCGCTGGCCGAGGCGGTGGACAAGCTGCACGCCATCTGCATGGTGTGCGGCGCCGCGGCCACCCGCAACCAGCGCTTCGTGGACGGCGAGCCCGCGCCGTACGAGAGCCCGGTGGTGCAGGTGGGCGGCCACGAGAGCTACGAGGCTCGCTGCCGCCGCTGCCACCAGGTCCCCTCCGCCACCCGCAACCAGACCGAGCTGCTGCTGCGGCTGGGTGCCGAGCCCGCCGAGGCGGTGGTGCTCACCATCGACAGCCTCAAGCGCAAGTCGGCCTGAGCCCGGCCTCGCGAGACCGACCCATTCAGCGCCCCGCCGCGGTAACGGCGGGGCGCTGCCTTTTGCGCTTCGCTTCGAAAGGGGCCGTCGATGCGGGCGCCTGACGTGCGCGGAGGACATCGTGCCCCGCGACGGCCGTTTTGGATCGTTCGTCCTCGCCGTGGCGTAGCAGGCGCGCCTGCCTACCAGTCTGCGGAAACGTCTCGCAACTCCTTGCGAATCGGCATCTTGCGCGGAAGAAAGTGATCCCGCGTGGCATCGGCGCGTGGGGCCAGGGCGCGTCGCGCGGCGGTATCACATCGTAACAGACGCCGGACCCACTCCCGCTTTTCGCATTTCGTGGTTATCAATCATGTACCCGTTCGCCACACGGCCCGAGAGGCGCTGGCCCGATCCTCGCAAATGCGCGGCGCCGTTCGCGGGAAACATGAGACGCAGTTCACCCCCTGCGCGCCCAACGTGGCGCGCCACGAGCGCCGTTGTACCCCAGGGAGTCGCGAAGATGGCGAAGCGTTACGAGGTGGAGATCACGTTCCAGCAGACCGTGCGGTACGCCGTGGATGCATCCACGCGCAAAGCCGCCGAAGAGCTTGCGATGGAGCAGTGGCGGGATGGGGACGAGGCGAACGCCGTGGGGAGCGAGTGCTGTGACCTGGTGGGGTTGAACGTGGCCGAGGTGTCGAACGAGGAGGGGTGCCAGCGCGACGCGGACAAGGCCTTCCGCTACCTGCGCGACCGCGAGCTGGTGATCGAGACGCTGGACGTGGACGCCTTCACCCCCAGCATCCACGACGCGGTGAGCGCCGAGGACGTGGCGCTGCACGTGGGCTGGCGCAAGAGAGACCGATCCGTGGACACCCCCCGCGCCGCCCGGGCGCTGGACCAGCTCTGCAAGGCCCGCCGCGTCGTCTGCTTCACCCGCCCCCGAGTACGCTCGCACGAGCGCGGCGACATCCGCCTCTTCTGCACCCCCCAGCACCTCGAAAAGCTCACCGCGCTCCTGGAGATGGAGCCCGCGGGCGCCGGCGCGTGACCTGACGGCCAGAGCGGGGCAGGGACGAGACGTACCCTGGCGATGGAGATGACGTACGAGCGCGAGAGGCCGCCCACGAGGCGGCCTTTTGCGTTGCGGGGATGCGGGAGTCGGCTGGAGGGAGGGGTAGTCGTGCCGACAGTAGGGGAGAGGGCGGATGAATCCGCGGCAACGACGGCACAAAGTCCGCCTTCGCGGACTCGCGCGTAGGCATCGCTGCGAGTGGCGGAGGGCGGCGCGGCCCTCGCATCATGCTCCGCGACCGACACTTCGCGATCCATACGGCAGCCAGTCCCCGCACCGACGAAAGAGCCGGCGCGAAGCGCCCCCGGTCCCTCTCCCAGGTTGTTTTTGGGAGAGGGACAGCCGCGAAGCGGCAGGGTGAGGGCCCCGCGCGAGCCCCGGCGCTTCGGAAATCATCCTCCCTCGAGCCCTTGCCGCAGTGACGATCCGCTGCGGCTACCGGCCGACGCCGCCCGCCCGGCAACCTCCTTGCGTTCCTCGCTTCCGATCTCACGAAGAAGAACAAATCCCACGCACACAGGCGGGTCGGGCGGATGTCCACACGAGGGCGGGTGATCGCGTTCGCCGCGGCGGCGCTGGTGGTGGGGGCGGGGGTGGCGTACCTCAAGTTCGGCCGCACCAGCGGCGAGGTGGCCGAACTGGTGGCCGAGGGCGCCGAGAAGGTGCTGCGCGACCCCGCGCGCCCCGCCCGCGGCGCGCCGCGGGTGCTGGTGTTCGCGCTGGACGGCGTGGGCGCCGACGCGATGGAGGCCGTGATCCGCTCGGGGCGGGCGCGCAACATCTCGCACCTGCTGGGCAACCCGCGCCGCGGCGAGCCCGGCGTCTACCGCCACGCCTACGCCGCGCCGGGGGTGCTCAGCATCCTCCCGTCCACCACCTACGCAGCGTGGACGTCGCTCTTCACCGGCCAGCCGGCGGGGCGCACCGGCGTGCCCGGCAACGAGTGGTTCGCGCGCGAGGAAGACCGCTTCTACGCCCCCGCGCCGGTCACGGTCACCGAGCACACGCATGCGCTGCAGGTCTACAGCGACCAGCTGATGGGCACGGTCACGCACGTGCCCACGCTGTACGAGCAGGCGGGCGTGCGCGCCTACGTCTCGCTCGCGTCGCTGCAGCGCGGCGCCGACCTGGTGACCATCCCCGACCCCAAGGCGTTCGGGCCGCTGGTGAGCGCCACGGCCGAGGGGCTGGGCGAAGAGGGCGAGGGAAGCGTGAGCCGCGAGGTGTACCAGAAGCTGGACCTGGGCGCCGTGGGCTCGCTGCTGGAAAGCATCCGCAAGCGCGGCGTGGCCGACCTGCAGGTGGTCTACTTTCCGGGGGTGGACCTGTGGACGCACGAGGCGCCCGACCCGCTCCGTGCGCAGCAGGAGTACGTGGCGACGGCGGTGGACAGCGCGGTGGGCGAGGTGCTGGGCGCCTACCGCCGCCGCCACGCGCTGAAGGACACCTACGTGCTGTTCGTGGCCGACCACGGCCACACCCCCGTGCTGGACGACGACCGCCACTCGCTTGGAGCCGAAGGTGACGACGAGCCGCCGCAGGTGCTGCGGCAGGCCGGCTTTCGCGTGCGCCCCTTCACGCTGGACGTGAAGGACGACGAGCGCGGCTACCAGGCGGTGGTGGCCTACCAGGGGGCGATGGCCTACGTGTACCTGGCCGACCGCTCGGCCTGCCCGCGCCCCGCCGACCGCTGCGACTGGCGCCGCACGCCACGGATGGAGCAGGACGTGATGCCCGTGGTGCGCGCCTACGACGCCGCCAACCGCACGGGCGCCGGCGTCCCGGCGCTGCGCGGCACGCTGGACCTGATCTTCGCGCGCGAGCCGCGCCCCTTCGGCCAGGGCGCCGCGCCCTACCAGGTGTGGGACGGCGCGCGGCTGGTTCCCATCGCCCAATACCTGCGCGCGCACCCGCGCCCCGACCTGCTCGACCTGGAGCGGCGGATGGACGGCCTGGCCACCGGCCCCTACGGCAACCACGCCGGCGACGTGCTGCTGCTGGCGCGCACCGGGCTGCAGCGGCCGATCGGCGACCGCTTCTACTTCTCGGGCCGGTACCACTCCTGGCACGGCAGCCCCACCGACCAGGACAGCCGCATCCCGCTGATCGTGGCGCGCCCCGGCGGCGACGGACGCCGGCTGCGCGACCGCGTCACCGCCGCCGCCGGGGCGAATCCCACCCAGCTCGACATCACGCGCGTGATCCTGTCGCTGCTCGGCCGGCCGGCGGCCGCTGAACCAGCGCAGACGCCTCGATCTCCGTGAGCGGACCACGAGGTGACTCAAAAGGATCTCGGCCACCCTGCAAAGCTGACGTGGCGCCGCTTGGACGGCGCCGGTCAGGGCGGGTGGGTGGCGAGGCGGTTCCCGGGGGCGGGCGGAAGGACGTACCGACGAAGGTTGGGCGCGAGAGAGGGTATGACGGTTGTGGCGGCTGCCACGTCAGCGTGCGCCCGAGGATGGATCGCGTGGGGAACCGCGGTACGGGGCCGCGGCAACGCGTGCCTCTCTATTTCGCAATCTTCGGCCCACTTTTCGGACCAGACTAAACCATACTTCTGCAACGCTTTACAACAAGTTTACATCGCAGCCGGTCCTTGGTCCGTTCCCATCTGGGAACGTGAGACGTTCCCCGTTGGAACATCCAAATCGGTCACATCCAATTTTGTCTCGGGATTGGGCCACGGAGAGAGCCTAAGTCGTTGGTTTGAATCGCTCGGGGAAAAGACACCACGGCTGTGGAATGGGAGGTGTTCCCCTTTCGGAACACGGACCCGGCGGCTCTCCATGCGTACGCCGGAGCGTGACCGGCCTCTGGCAACCTGGCCCGATCCTCATCAGCCGAGCACACAAAGGCCCGGCGGATGCACCCGCCGGGCCTTCGTGCGTCGAGGCCGATCGGCCCGATCCGCGCCGCTCAGCTCGCCATCTCGATCCCGTGCTGCTTGCGGCGCTGCCACAGCACCTTGCGCGACACGCCCAGCTGGCGCGCCGCGTCGTTGATGCTGCCACCCACCTCGCGCAGCGTGGCCTCGATGTAGAGGCGTTCCACCTCGTCCAGCGTGAGGCCGCGGGGAACCGGGAGCGTGTTGGCCTCGGCGGCGCGGCCGGGAGTTCCGCTCATCTCGGGGATCTCCAGCACGGGCGAGCGCGAGAAGATCATCGCCCGTTCGATCACGTTGCGCAGCTCACGCGCGTTGCCGGGCCAGTCGTAGCGCTGCAGCCGCTGCGTACCCAGGCTGTCGATGGTGGGCACCGGCCTGGCGAAGTACTCGGCCGCGCGCTTCACGAAGTGCCGCGTGATCGCCGGGATGTCGCTCTTCACATGGCGCAGCGGCGGCAGGATCTGCGCGGCCACGTTCAGCCGGTAGTACAGGTCCTCGCGGAACTTGCCGGCGCGCACCTCGGCCGGCAGGTCCACGTTGGTGGCGGCGATCACGCGCAGGCTCACCCGCTGCTCGCCGGTGCTGCCGATGCGGCGGAACACGCGGCTTTCCAGGAAGGAGAGGAGCTTGGCCTGCAGCTCCAGCGGCATCGAGCCGATCTCGTCCAGGAACAGCGTGCCGCCGTCGGCTACCTCCACCAGCCCCTTCTTGGCCTGGCGCGCGTCGGTGAAGGCGCCCTTCTCGTAGCCGAACAGCTCGGCCTCGAGCAGGGTGGCGGGGATGGCGGCGCAGTTGACCTCCATGAAACGGTAGGCGCTCTGCTGGCTGGCGCCGTGGATGGCGCGCGCCACCATGTTCTTGCCGGTGCCGCTCTCGCCCAGCAGCAGCGCGGTCACCTGCGGCACCAGCGCCACCTGGTCCACGAACTCGCGCACCTGCTGCACCAGCGGGTGCGAGCCCACGATCCCGTGCCGGTCGAAGCGGATCTGCGCCACGCTGGACAGCAGCTCGCGCGCGGGCACCTCTTCCATCGCCCGGCGCAGGCGCGTCTCAAGCGCCTTGGGCTCCACCGGCCGGGTGACGAAGTCGGTGGCGCCCGCCTCCAGCGCCCGCTCGGCCTCGGCCTCCTTGCCGCGCGTGGTGACGATGATTACCGGCAGCGTGCGATCGATCTCGCGCAGCCGCTCGGTGAAGGCGATGCAGTCCATCCCCGGCGTCGACAGGCCGCACACCACGGCGTCGGGCGGATCCGCGCGGATCTCGTCCAGCGCCTCGTCCGCGCGCGTGAAGCTCTTGGTGACGAAGCGGCGCCCGCGCTCCAGCTGCGCGGTCACCAGCGCCACCTGGTCGGCCTCGTCGTCCACGATGAAGACGGTCGGGTTCACAAGCACGGGGTGCGAGGGACGTAGTTACGGGTGCGGAACGAACAGGTGCGCGAGTGCGGAACAAACGGGTGCGCGAGTGCGGAGTGCGCGAGTGCGCGAGTGCGTCCGAACGGAGGAACGAGGCGCCACCGCTGATCTCCCGCGGCTGTTCCACCCTCCTCCCGCAGCGGGGGAGGGCGAGCACTCTCAGGCGCGGGGAGTGGGGGCCTGCGCGGAGCTCGACGAACCGCAACCAGGCCTCAGGCTGGTGCCGTTCCCTGTCCCCCTACTTCCGCTCCCAGCGGTCGGCGTCGCGCACCTCGTACTTGTGCAGCGTGCGCTCGATGGCGTCCTGCAGGTCGAGCCCCATCTGGTTGGCCAGCACCACGCACACGAACACGATGTCGGCCAGCTCCAGCGCGATGTCCTGGTCGGGCTCACCGGGCTTCTTGGTCTTGGGCCCGTAGCGATGGTTCAGCTCGCGCGCCAGCTCGCCCACTTCCTCGGTCAAACGCGCCAGGTTCACCAGGGGCGGAAAGTACCCCTCCTTGAACTGCGAGATGTACGCGTCGACCTGCCTCTGAACGTCGCGGAGATCCATCCGGGCGTCGGCGTGTGGTTCGGGTTGTCAGGGGATTCGGCACGAAAGGTATGCATGTTCCCAAACGGAAACAAGCCCCTCGCGTTGCAGATTCGCAACACGGCGCCATAGATTCACGCACCGGAACACAGCAGGATGCGGGGACGGCATCGCGACGGCGGCGATGAGATCGCACCGTCGTCCCTCACTCGCGCGGCCTCGCCGACTTTCCAGCGCTTCGCGGGGAAGACTGTAACGACACCGGCGCCCGCGCGGCACACGACGCCTTTCACCCTCTCCCGCGAAGCGGGGGAGGGCGAGCGCTCTCAGGCGCGGGGAGGGGGCCAGCGGGCCCCGGCGAACCGCGGCGATGCTTCGTCGAATCCGATCTCGTAGTTCACCGCAGAGATGTTCACCTGCAACAATGGCGAGGAGCGTTTGAGCCAGCCCCGCGTGGGAATCATCATGGGCAGCCGCAGCGACCGCGACACCATGCTCGAGGCCGCGCGCGTTCTGGACGAGCTGGAGATCGCCCACGAGATGGAGATCGTCTCGGCGCACCGCACGCCCGACCGCATGTTCCGCTACGCCGAAGAGGCGGAAGGCCGCGGCATCGAGGTGATCATCGCCGGCGCCGGCGGGGCGGCCCACCTCCCGGGGATGACCGCCGCCAAGACCGTGCTCCCCGTGATCGGCGTGCCCGTGCTCTCGTCCACCTTGAACGGCCTCGACTCGCTCCTTTCCATCGTGCAGATGCCGAAGGGCGTGCCCGTCGCCACCGTCGCCATCGGCAAGGCCGGCGCGGCCAACGCGGGCCTGCTCGCCGCGCGCATCCTGGGCTCGGCCGACGCCGCGATCCGCGACCGCCTGCGCGCCTACGCCGCGCGCATGGCCGAAGACGCCCTGCGTCCCGACCCCGCCAGCTGATGTCGTCGAATCCATCGAACGACCCGTCGAGCGACGTGGTGCTTCCCGGCGGCACCATCGGCATCATGGGCGGCGGGCAGCTGGGGCGGATGTTCGCGCTCGAGGCGCGGCGCATGGGCTACCGCGTGGCCGTGCTCGACCCCGGCGCCGACGCCCCCGCCGCGCAGGTGGCCGACGAGCACGTCCACGCCTCGTTCGATGACGCCGCGGCCATGCGTGCGCTGGCCCAACGGTCGAGCGTGGTGACGCTGGAGTGGGAGAACGCCGACGTCGCAACGCTGCGTGACATCGAGCGCATCGTTCCGGTGCGCCCCGGGCCCGGCGTGCTGGAGGTGGCGCAGCACCGCGTGCGCGAGAAGGACGCCGCGCGCGCCCTTGGCGTGCTCACCGCCGGCTACCGCGCCGTCTCCTCCCGCGGCGAGCTGCACGACGCCCTGCGCGAGATCGGCGCCCCCGCGGTGCTCAAGACCGCGCGCTGGGGCTACGACGGCAAGGGCCAGGCGGTGATCCGCGACCCCGCCGGGGCCGGCGCCGCGTTCGACGCCGTCGCCGGCGGGGCGGGAGACGGGCCGGTGGAGCTGATCCTGGAGGAGTGGGTCCGGTTCAGCATGGAGATCTCGGTCGTCTGCGCGCGGACCGTGTCGGGCGAGGTGGCCTGCTTCCCCGTGGCCGAGAACGTCCACCAGAACGCCGTCCTCGACGTCTCCATCGTCCCCGCCCGCGTGCCGGCCGAGGTGGCGGACGAGGCGCGGCGCATCGCCGAGACCCTGGCGCGCGGGCTGGAGGTGGTGGGGCTGCTGGCCGTGGAGATGTTCGTGGGGGAAGACGGGCAGGTGCGGATGAACGAGCTGGCGCCGCGCCCGCACAACTCCGGGCACTACACCCTGGAGGCCTGCCCCGTCTCGCAGTTCGAGCAGCAGCTGCGCGCCGTGTGCGGGCTGCCGCTGGGCTCGGTCGACCTGCTGCGCCCGGCCGCGATGGCCAACCTGATGGGCGAGCACGCCGGCACCGCGCTGGGCCGGCCCGGCGCCGCGGGCGCGCTGGCGGTGCCGGCCACGGCGCTGCACCTGTACGGCAAGGCCGAGGCGCGCCCGGGGCGCAAGATGGGCCACCTCACCAGCCTGGGCGCCACGGCCGGGGAAGCGCTGGAGCGGGTCCTGCGCGCCCGCGAGCTGCTCTCGGCGTAGGCGTTTTGCGGCGGGACTTGCGTTCCGCGCGCGCCGCATGCATCTCTACAGTGACCGCCGTTTCCACCACGCCCAACACGACCCTCCAGCCAGGGCGCATCCGTCCCCCGCAGCGGACGGGCACCGCGCCGTCAGGAACGCCCCACGCAACGCGTTCCACGTAGTGAAGCCGGCTGAAACCCCCGCCGCCGCCCCATCGTAAACAAATTGGGAACACGCGGGGTATCATCGTGTGTGGAAATGGCCCGCGCCTTGCCTTTGTGAGGGAGCAGGGAGGCGGCTAGCACAAAGGAGGCTCCGTGATCCTTCACTGCAATTTCGAAGAGCTTCGGGCCCTGACGTCGGCGTCGGAGCTGATCGTGGGCGACGCCTACGGCCAGCCGGGTGCCGTCGCGGCGCCGCCCGAAGGCCTGGTGATGGTGGAGCACCTCCTCCCCCGCCTGACCGGCGACGTGAGCATCGAGACGCTGGACGACCAGCGGCGCGTGCGGAAGGCCGTGGACTACATCTGCGGCGAGCTGCACCGGCGCCTGGACGACCAGATCATCGAGACGAACCCGGCCAACGAGGAGGCGGTCGCCCTGTACTTCGACTACGGCCACTCGCGCACCGTGCTCTATCGCCTGGAGCAGATGGGCGCCGAGATGGAAGCCATCGTAGACCTGATCTCCGGCTCCAACCCCGCCGCCGCGTCCACCGTGACCTTTCCGGACTGACGCTGGCCGCACGAGCCGGACTGGATGGACGCAAGAGGCCCCGCACCGGATCCCGGTGGCGGGGCCTTCTGTCGCTCACCGCACCCGCACCTGCCAGTCCCATGGATCGCGCCGCCAATGCATCACCGCGATCACCGTGACCCGGTTGTCTTCATCGAAGTAGAAAACCGAGTACGAAACGCCCTGGACGATCGCCTTGCGGACGAGGCCGTAGACCAGCTCGTGTGCCTCGGGATGAAGCGAGATGTGCTCCACGCACTCCCTGACCGCGCGAAGAAACTGCTGGGCAACGGCGGGCGAATACGTCCGCTGAAGCCATCTCGCCGCGTCCCTAATGTCCAGTTTCGCTTCGCGGCTGTATTCCGCTGGCCTGGGGCTCGGGCGACTCATGTCAAGCCGCCGAGGCCCGGTCCTGAGCGAGGTACCGCTGAATCTCCGCCTCTATCGCCTGCCAACTTTCGCCGCCGTTGGGATCGAGCCGGTGCGCTTGCAGCCGACGATCGATCTCGGCACGAAACGCGGGCGAGAGCGCCCACTCCGGCTCACGCGAGCCAGCTGCGTCCGAGCCTTCCTGGTCTCGGCTCAATTCGCCGGCGGAAGTCTGGCGGGTGTCGTCGAACATCGGATCGTGCGACATCGCGGGTTCCTCTCAGGAGGGGCTGACGCAAATGTACAACAAGAACACCCCTGCGGGAAGGGGTTTCTCCGAGAACGAAACAGCCCCGGACCGCTGGTCCGGGACTGCCGTGCTCAACGCCGACTGGGCTCGAAGCCTCAGGCCGAGCAGTAGTACAGGCGCGCCGGGAGGATGTTGAGCGGCTCGAAGGCCTCGCGGATCTCGCGGAACTCGGCCTTGAGGAAGCGGGCCACCTCGCGCGAGAACTGGTACACCAGGAAGCGGCCGCCCGGGCGCAGCGAGTGCCGCGTGGCGCGCACGATGTCGGCGCTCACCTGCTCGGGCATGGTGCTGAAGGGGATCCCCGAGATCACGTAATCCGCCTTCTCCAGCCCCATCTCGTCCAGCACGCGGCCCACGTCGGCGGCCGATCCGTGCACCACCGTCAGGCGGTGGTCGGGGATGGAGGCGCGCAGGAACTCCACGAAGTCGTCGTTGGTCTCGAACACCACCATGTGGCCGTCGCTGCGCAGGCGCTTGAGCACCTCGGCGGTGATGTTGCCCACGCCGGGGCCGTACTCCACCACCACCCGCGCACGGCGCCAGTCCACCTGCCGCATCAGGTCGCTCACCAGGAAGCGGGAGCTGGGGATGATGGAGCCCAGCATGCGCGGGTGCTTGAAGAAGTTCCGCGCGAAGAGGAGTACCTGCTGCCTGCGACGCGACGCCGATGTATTCGCCATTCCGACTCTCCGATGGACGGGTCCACGTTGAGGATTGAGGTGCCGGCACGGGCCGGCTGCTGCGCGCCGCAGGCGCACGATGCGGGCCGCCATGTTCGCACACCGGACGCCCCAACGCAAGAATCCGCCCCTTCACGGCTGGAACGGGATTCGGCACCGTTCCTTCGCGTTTCGCGCGGGGCGCCCCGCCGGCCCCCCGGAACGCGAAGAGCCCTCCCCGCCCGCATGGGCAAGGAGGGCTCGGGGCGCGGGCCGGGGCGCTCAGATGCGCAGCTTGGTCCACAGCATCACGGCGCCGCAGTTGGAGCCCATCGGCCCGTCGCGCACGAACTGGATGGGCACGCTGGCGCCGCCGTACACCTCGATCCCCTCGATGTCCTCGGGGCGGATCAGGTCGTCCACCGAGGTGGCGGTGCCGTACATGTTCACCGACTGCCCGTCGATGTACACCAGCGGCTCGCACCCGCCGCGCGCCCTGAGCGCAACCGAGCCGCGGCGCGTGGGGCGGAAGCTAAGCCCGGCCACGCGCCGCAGCACGTCGGAGGTGCGGGCGGCGTGGGTGGCGGCGATCTGGTCGCGGGTCATGAAGCGGCCCTGCCGGTGGCCGGCTGCGCGCTCGTAGAACCCCGCGATCAGGGGCGAGGTGGCGCGCCGCGAGGCGCTCACCTGCACCGGGTCGAGGCTCACCGCGTCGCTGGTCATGTGAAAGAGCACGTCGAGCGAGTCGAGGCCGCCCACCACCACCTGCTCGGAAAGCAGCGACACGTAGCCCACGCGCAGCGCGGCCAAGCGGTAGGTGCCCGCCCCGGGGATCTCCACGTCGAACACCCCCTCCTCATCGGTCTGCACGCGGCTGCGCACGGCCTCGCCGGCGCGCACCTCCACGGTGGCCGAGGCCACGGGGTTGTTGGTGCCGCGCTCCAGCACGCGGCCGTGCACCGTCTGCGAGGCGGCGGGGGCGGCCGCGCACAGGAGCAGCGCGGCGGTGATGGCCTGCGGGCGCATGGCTAGCCTCCCGCCGAAGGGTAGAGGAGGTCCGGCGCGGGGTCGGGTGCCGGACGGGAGCGCGGCGGCCGAATCCGGCTGCCGCCAATGGAACGAACGAGCGGAGAAATTTCTTGCATGGAGCGCGCCGGATCGGTCGCGCGTGCCTGTATCCATGCGCTGGCCGGCGCCATCGCGCAAGTGTCCCCCCAACGCGGCACTCCCGGCAGGGGCGGCCAGGCGCCAGATTAGGGGGATGGAGCGGCCGGTCGTCCTTCGCTCCCAATCCACCCTCCACGCAGTCGATGACTCCGAGCGAACGCAGCACCGGCACGACGTCCCCGCCGCCGCCGTCCCTCTGGGCCGGGCTGCGGCGGCAGCTGAGCACGCTTCCCAACCAGCTCACCGCCACGCGCCTGGCCCTGGTGCCGGTGCTGTGGGTGCTGGCGCTGTTCAACCGCCCGGTGTGGCTGGGCGTGGGCGTGGCGGTGGCCGGCGCCACCGACGTGCTGGACGGCTGGCTGTCGCGCCGGTGGCACCAGACCAGCGAGTTCGGCAGCCGTCTCGACTCGGTTGCCGACCACCTGCTGGCCATCTCGGTCACACTGTGGCTGGTGCTGCTGCGGCCGTTCTTCTTCCGCGAGCAGCGCTGGCCGCTGATCGTGTGGTCGGCGTTCGCGCTGATGGTGCTGGGTGTGAGCTGGGTGCGCTTCCGCCGCTTCGTGGACCTGCACCTGTACAGCGCGAAGGCGGCGGTCTTCCTGGCCTTCTGCTTCGGCATCCCGCTGCTGGTGCTGGGGCGCTACAGCCGCATCCAGTTCTGGATCACCATCGGCATGTGCACCCTGGCCGCCGCCGAGGCGCTGATCGTGGTGCTCACGCGCGACGAGGTGGACGAGGGGATGGGGTCGATCGTGCTCGCGGGGAGGCGGCGGAGGACGGGGGTGTAAATGCGGAGTGCGGAGTGCGGAGTGCGTGGGTGTGATTCCTCGGGAGCCGCGCGGGGCCCTCACCCTGCCGCTGCGCGGCTGTCCCTCTCCCAAAAACAACCTGGAAGAGGGACCTTGGCTCGCTTCGCTCGCAGCTGGGTCCGATGCTTGGTCGCTTTCGTGCGCGGACAGCCAACGGCGTTATCACGGGCTCCGGTGAGTTGACGTCTCGCCAAACCTGGTGCTCCCACGCCGAACTTCGCGAGCAGTCCGCGAAGGCGGACTTTCCGACGTTTCAGCCGCCGGTTTCAACCGGCGGACTCGAGGGCATCGGTGGAGAGGTGTTGTGGGGCAAGGACGCGGGTGTTCTCCCACGATGGATGCGCGCTGCTACCCTCGCCTCCTCGAGCCCATCGCCCGCATCTTTCATCCGCGTGCCGTTGCGGGACCCCGGCGGGGGCGGCCGGGTATCTTCCGCGCGCCGTGCCGCTCTCGTAGCCGCGACCCCCGCTTCCCCGAATCCGACCAACCGGAGCCCGTCATGCGTTTGATCCGTATCCCCCGCGCGCTGGTGAAGGGCGCCGCGTTCGCCGGCGTGGCCGTGCTGGCCGCGTGCGGCAAGACCGGCGAGGCGTCGCCGCCGCAGGGCGGCGCCAGCCAGGCGTCCGCGCAAACCTCGGCCGCGCAGGCGTCGCTCCCCGCCGACGCGCCCCTGGCGGTGGTGTACAAGAGCCCCACCTGCGGTTGCTGCAACGCGTGGGTCGACCACATGCGGCAGAGCGGCTTCCGGGTGGAGACGCACGACACCGCGAACGTGGACCCGGTCAAGGACGAGGGCCACGTGCCGCAGAACGGCCGCTCGTGCCACACCGCGCGCGTGGGCCGCTACGTGATCGAGGGCCACGTGCCGGCCGACCTGGTGAAGAAGCTCCTGGCCGAGAACCCGGCCGACGTGGCTGGCCTGACCGTGCCGGGGATGGTCACCGGCTCGCCGGGGATGGAGGGCCCCAACCCGCAGCACTACGACGTGATCGCCTTCACCCGCGACGGCCAGACGCGCGTCTACGCCAGCCGCTGATCGGGGGGACGATTCCCCGTCGTTTCCGCGTTTTCGCGCGGGCCGGAGAGCGATCCGGTCCGCGCGTCGCGTTTGTTTGGCCCGAAGAGGTTGCACGTGCACGGTGAGTCGCCTATCACTTCTCCGTGTGTGCCCACCCCACCGCTGGGAGCAAGGATCGATGAGCGACGGCGAGATTCCGTTCAAGCTGCTCTACTTTCGCGCCGGCTGGTGCGGCGTGTGCCACGAGAAGGGCCCGGTGGTGGAAGAGATCGCCCGCTCGGCCGCCCTGCCGCTGGACGTGGTGGACTGGGAGACGGAGGAAGGGCAGACGCGCGCGCTGGGGCTGCGGGTGCAGACCGTGCCCACGCTGGCGCTGGTGGACGGCGAGCGCGTGCGCTTCCGGCTGGTGGGCGCCATGATCACCCCCGAGACGGCCACGCACCTGATCGGGATGTACCGCCCGGCACCGGGCAACGCGGGAGGCGGCGATGGTTCCTTACGAGCTGCGGAAGAAGCTGCACGACGCGCGTGAGGAGGCGCTGCGGGTGGGCGACAGCCCGCTTCGCGCCGACCTGCTGGCCGACCGGCTGGGCCCGCTCGCGCGCGAGGTGAACGCCTCGCCCGCCACCGACGAGACGAAGGCCCGCATCGCCGCCGCCCTAGCCCACGCCGAGCGCGTCCTGCGCCGCGACGACGACGGCCGCGAGGCCGCCCGCCACCTGGCCACAGCCCTCAGCCACACCGAGGTCCGCACGCGCAAGGCGTCGCCCTTCCTGGATGACGACTGACCAAGACCGCTGCTCGCCTCCCCGTCCCCAGCACCAGAGACAGAGCGGGCGGCCGCCGCATCTTCCTCACAGAAGGAGTTCGTCACGCCGACGCCGTGAGCATGCCCCTGCGTGATCCCGATTCTACGTACATCATTAAAATCCTATCCGGACCTTTTATGTAGCACATCTCGGCTTTACCTTTGGACAGGTGGATGTTTCGCGGGCCGCTGTTTCCCCAGACCGCGACTCCCTCCCGGTGAAGGATCTATCGATGTCACCGCTTCTTTCGGCATCTCGCCCGATACCGGCGCACCCCATCCGCCGCTGTACGCGGCCTTTCGACTGGCTTCGACCCTGAACGCGGCCGCGTGCACCCAATGTGGAGCATGCGGCCGCGCTTGTTCGTGCGAGGTGGAGTGGCGCCCCCATCCCGCCGCGGCCCGTGAGCGTTCACGGCCGATTCGTTCCTCACTTCAGGAGATGGACCCATGGAGAAGCTGAAGCTGGAGATGGACGAGCTCGAGGTCACCTCGTTCGAGGTGCAGAAGGACGCGAAGCCCGCCGACGGCACCGTGCACGGCAACACCACGGTGGATGCGTGCTATCCGACCCTCGTGCGCCCCAAGACGTGCGACTGCTGACGGACCGCCGCCCCGCCGGGTCGTCCGGCGGGGCGGCACCGGTTAGGCCCGCGGCATCGTCTGCCCAGCGGGTCATGTTCGATCCGCCCGCGTGGACTGGCGGCGCGACGGGGCGCGGCGTGCCCGTGGCGGTGGTGGACAGCGGTTGGGACCGGGGCCAGCCCGACCCCCGTGCGCTCCCGGGTGTCGGGATCGACCCGGAAGCGGGCGGCGTACGGCGGAGCAGCGACGACCACGACCGGATCGGTCATGGCACCGGCGCGGCGCACCAGGTGCTGGCGATGGCGCCGGGATGCCGCGTGCTGCCCGCGCGCGTGTTCGGCGGCGTGCTGGAGACGTCTCCCCGCGCGCTGGTCGCGGCGCTCGACTGGGCGGTGGAGCAGGGGGCGCGGGTGGTGAACCTGAGCCTGGGAACCGAGCGCGAAGACGCCGTGCGCCGGCTCTACGCCGCCTGCGAGCGCGCGCGGCGTGCCGGCGTGGTCGTGGTGGCGGCCGGCGGCAACTTCGGCGAGACGTGCTATCCCGCCGTGTTCGACCCCGTGATCGGCGTGGCGATGGGGCAGTTCGGCTCGCCCTTCGAGTACCGCTACCGCGCGGGCGAGGCGCTGGAGGTGGAGGCGTGGGGGGTGCGCCAGCCGGTGCCGGGGCTGGACGGCCGCGTCTCGATTGCCACCGGCACCAGCGTGGCCGCACCGAACGTGGCCGGCATCGTGGCGCTGCTGCTGGAGCGCCACCCGGGCGCGCGGCTGGAGCAGGTGCGCGACCTCTTGGCCGAGCACGCGATCGGCTGATCTCGATCCCACTCGGACGGACGAACGCCGGCGCGCGACGAGGTCCGTCAGCGACGCGCGTGCCCATCCGACGATGCCTCCCGGCGAGCCGACGAATGCCGCGAGGCTGACATCGGTTTTCGTTTTCGCGTTGATGATCCTGACCGGCTTGCGAGGTGTCATGACCGCAACGGCTCGCGGATGACTGTTGCCGCGAGCTCACGCATCCGCCCTCTCGCCGGACGCATCCGCTCTCTCGGTCCGACGCATTCGCTCCCTCGCCTGACGCATCCACTCCCTCGCCCGACGCATCCGCGCCCTCGTCCGACGCATTCGCGCCCTCCTTCGACGCATTCGCTCCCTCATCCGACACATTCGCGGCCGTATCGATTACTATCCATGTCTCCGGCGTGACGTATCAACCGCCTTTTACAAAGACCAGCGGGCGATCCAACCGCTCAGCATTTCTCAGCGGCAACTGGACACCTGCGGAAACATGCGGTTTGCCATTATTTTGCAGATGAGGTGCATCGATCGCCCGCCGCCCGTCGCCTGATGGATCAGGCGCATCTCCGCCGACGCGGGAAAGTGGTCAATCCCCGCATCCCCCACCCTCAATCGCCCGTCATGCGCAGTTTTCCCTCGCATTTGTCCCTGCTGCTCGTGGCCGCCGCGGCCTGCTCCGAGCGCGCCGCTCCCGTGAGCCCCGAGCCGGAACGGCCCTCCGCCGCCGTGGCCGCGGTGGACTGCACCGCCGACCTGCGGCAGGGGGCGATCACCTGCCGGCCGTCCGCGGCGGCGCCTTCGGGCGCGCGCTTCAACGTGATCGGCGGGCAGAACGTGAACGTGAAGCTCACCTCCAGCAACGTGAGCTACGACGCCGCGCAGGCCGTCTTCTCGGCCGACATCACCGTGCAGAACCTGCTGGGCCGCGCGATGGGCGGCGAGTCGCCGGTCCGCGTGTTCTTCCACGGGCAGCCGGTGGCCACGTCGGGGTCGGGCGAGGTGACGGTGCGCAACGCCGACGGGCTGGACGTGTTCACCGCCAGCGCGCAGCCCTTCTTCGCCTACGCTGGAACGCTGCAGCCGGGGCAGACGTCGGCGGCGCGGCGGTGGGAGTGGAACGTGCCGGCCACGGTGGGGCAGTTCGCCTTCACGCTGTTCGTGGACACGCCGCTGACCGAGGCACCGTCCGGCGCGAAGCTGGCGTTCCGCTCGATCTCGGCGCACGGCCAGAACGCGTGCGGCGTGACGCTGGGCGGTCAGGGCTACTGCTGGGGCCGCACCTCGTTCGGCGAGATCGGCGCG